>Ga0268257_1002030_pt1 | contig 15551 bp, 15 predicted proteins | sample AgamicAtPrz_FD_200249 | JGI IMG/M metagenome (GOLD analysis project Ga0268257, IMG submission 200249) | Agave microbial communities from Guanajuato, Mexico - At.P.rz (v2) (version 3) | ecosystem: Host-associated > Plants > Phyllosphere > Phylloplane/Leaf | place: Guanajuato, Mexico | collected... | reverse complement strand
TCAAGAGTTTCGTGATGCGCGCCGGGCGCATGACCGAAGGCCAGCAACGTGGCCTGGAGCAGGGCGGCCCGCTGTACATCCTGCCGCTGGCCGACAGCCCGGTGGACTACGACCAGGTGTTCGGCCGCTCGGCGCCGCGCACCCTGGAGATCGGCTTCGGCATGGGCCATTCCCTGCTGGAAATGGCTGCTGCCGCGCCTGAACAGGACTTCATCGGTGTGGAAGTACACCGCCCGGGTGTTGGCGCGCTGCTCAACGGCGTGCTGACCCAGGGCCTGAAGAACCTGCGGGTATATGACTGCGATGCCATCGAAGTGCTGAACCGCTGCGTGGCGGACAACAGCCTCGACCGCCTGATGCTGTTCTTCCCCGACCCATGGCACAAGGCGCGCCACCACAAGCGCCGTATCGTCCAGCTGGAGTTCGCCGAGCTGGTACGACGCAAGCTCAAGCCCGGTGGCGTGTTCCACATGGCCACCGACTGGGAACCGTATGCCGAGTACATGCTGGAAGTGATGAGCGCTGCCCCGGGCTATCGCAACCGTGCGGCTGACGGTACCTACGTGCCGCGCCCGGAAGAGCGCCCGATCACCAAGTTCGAGCGCCGCGGCGAGCGGCTGGGGCATGGGGTTTGGGATTTGAAGTTCGAGAAGGTGGATTGACCGGCTGATACGGCCTTTCGATATGCCGATGCCTGCAGAAATGCAGGCGAAAAAAAACCGCCTTGAGAAGGGCGGTTTTTTTATGTGAGCGACAGGACTGAGTATCCTTCGCTCTGGGACTCACCGAAAACATCCACACAGTCAGTGGATCATAGGCAGCCAGAAAAGGCCCGTCAATGATCAGAAATATCCAGCATCACGTGTGTCAACGCGGTTAACAGCTTTGGCCACGTATCCCAATTATCATCGCACTGCTCCTGTATGAACGAATTCGGTGATGGGCCGGGTAGGAGAAGAATTCTGCTTTCCGGCCCCTTCGACATGGCCTGAGAACCGTGCCGCTATCTGATTTCGAAGGGCCATCAACCTGGCCACTTCACCGAAAACGTCCACACAGTTTTCGAAGGCATCGAAGTACCGGTTAGATGCTGGAAGATTGGCCCGCCAACACGGAGGCCAAGGCATATGAAGCGTTTGCTTGATGCGTTGAGCCGCGTTTGGACGTTCATCCGGATCTTGACTGTGCTCAAGACCGTTCGGGACTTCATGCGCGATCACTTCGATGATGTCCAGTAAGGGCTAGTCAGGTGGTAGGGCTGCCCTGGTTCGCCGGGGCAGCTTTTACAAGCCATCTCTGTACTCGCCAGATTACGCGGTCATTGTAGGAGCGGCCTTGTGTCGCGATGGGCCGCGTAGCGGCCCCAGGATGTCAGCGGTGAGGCAGCAATTGTTGGGGCCGCTTTGCGGCCCATCGCGACACAAGGCCGCTCCTGCAAGGTTCAGTGCAAGGCCGTGGCTCAGCCCCGTCGATCCGCCACCACTCCGATCAGCACCAGTACCACCAGCAACACCGGCGCCAGCGCGTAGTTGTTGAACTGGCTCAGCCCTTTCACCACCCAAGGCGTGGCATAGATCAGCGCCGCACCGCTGCCGATCATCACCAGCAAAGCCATGAACGGTACGCGCAGGGCGCCCGCCAGGCCGCCCAGGCGCTGTTCCACCCAGCCCTTGATATCGGTGCCGAACAGCACCAGCAGGCAGCCTACCAAGGCCAGTGAAATCTCCGACAGGTTGCTGCGGCTCCAGCGAGAAACCGTCGCGAGCAGATCAAGTACCAGATCCATGGGTCATCCTTAGGTCAAGAAATACTGCAGCAGGTCATTGAGGAACAACTGGCCCCTCGGCGTGGCCACCAGTCGATCCGGTTCGACCTGCAAAAGGCCCTTTTGTTCGGCCGCGCGGCGTGCCTCGCGCAGTTGTGCCAGCGGCAAACCGGTGCGTTGGGTGAACAGTTCGGCTTCCACCCCATCGGTCAGGCGCAGGGCGTTCATCAGGAACTCGAACGGCAGCTCGTCGACTGGCAGCAGCTTTTCGCCGGCCTTGAACGGCTTGGCCAGGTTCAGGTAGTCCTTGGGCAGGCGGGTTTTCCAGGTGCGCAGGATGCGCCCGTCGGCGAAGGTCAGCTTGCCGTGGGCACCAGCGCCGATGCCGATGAAGTCGCCAAAGCGCCAGTAGTTGAGGTTGTGCCGGGCAGCGCGCCCCGCCTGGGCATAGGCCGAGACCTCGTACTGGCGGAAGCCGTGTTCGGCCATCAGTGCCTGGCCGGCCTCCTGGATATCCCAGAGGATGTCGTCCTCGGGCAGCTCGGGCGGCTGGTTCCAGAACACCGTGTTCGGCTCCACGGTCAGCTGGTACCACGACAGGTGCGTCGGCCCCAGGTCGATGGCCTGGCGCAGGTCGCCCAGCGCGTCGTCGAGCGACTGGTCGGGCAGGCCGTGCATCAGGTCCATGTTGAAGTTGTCGAAGCCGGCGGCGCGTGCCATGCCGGCGGCGCGGACCGCTTCATCGCCATTGTGGATGCGCCCCAGCGCCTGCAGTTTGGCTGGCTGGAAGCTCTGCACACCGATGGACAGACGATTGATACCGGTTTGCCGGTAGGCCTTGAACTTGTCCTGCTCGAAAGTGCCCGGGTTGGCCTCCAGGGTGATTTCGATGTCCGGCGCAAACGGGATGCGTTGCTCTACGCCACGCAGCAGTCGGCCAAGGGCGTCGGCACTGAACAGGCTGGGGGTGCCGCCGCCGAAGAAGATCGAGCTGATCGGCCGGTCTTGCACGGCGGCCAGTTCCTGGTCGAGGTCGGTCAGCAGGGCGGCGACGTAGGCATCTTCCGGCAGTTCAGGCCCGGCAGCGTGGGAGTTGAAGTCGCAGTAAGGGCATTTGCGTACGCACCACGGGATGTGGATGTACAGCGCCAGCGGCGGCAGGCTGGTGAAGCCCGCCGCGCCGGGGGTGGACAGCGTTTCGATCATGCCAGGCCCAGACGTTGGCGCAGCAGGGCCATGGCGCGGGCGCGGTGGCTGAGCTGGTTCTTGTCCACAGGGGCCAGGTCGGCGCTGGAGCAGCTGCGCTCCGGTACCCAGAACAGCGGGTCGTAGCCAAAGCCGTGCTCGCCACTGGCCTCGAACATGATGCGCCCGTGCCAAAGGCCTTCGCACAGAATCGGCAGCGGGTCGTCGGCATGGCGCACCAGTGCCAGGACGCAGACGAACTGTGCACCGCGCTCGGCTTCAGGCACGTCTTTCAGCGCTTCGAGCAGCTTGGCGTTGTTCGCCGCGTCACCCTTTCCGTCGGCATAGCGCGCCGAGTAGATACCCGGCGCGCCGCCGAGGAAGTCCACCGCCAGGCCCGAATCGTCGGCCAGCGCCGGCAGGCCGGAAATGCGTGCGGCGTTGCGCGCCTTGAGGATGGCGTTCTCGACGAACGACAGGCCGGTTTCTTCCGGCTCGACCTGGCTGAACTCGCCGATCGAGCGCAGTTGCACGGACGCGCCGAGCATGGCCTGGAGTTCCTTGAGTTTGCCGGCGTTGTGGCTGGCCAATACGAGTTGCTGGAAATTCATCATTCGCCTGGGAAAACGTCCTGATTGAAGCTGAGGGAGTTGCTGATGCCGCCGGTTTCGATATTCAGGTCGAAGGTGACGGTTTCTGGCTGGTCGATCTTGAACTGGGCGATGTAGTACACCGCGCCCTGTTCGGTGATCTGCTTGAACGACAGCGGGCTGCTGCGCCCGGTCAGGTCCTTGACCGTGCCGCTGACCACCGCCGTGGCGGGCTTGTTGGCCTTGAGCACGGCGATGTTGAGTACGCCCTGGTTCTTGCTGCGTACCAGGCCGGTGGCTGCGGCCACCTCCGGTGTCAGCATGCTCGAGGTGAACGCGCTGTAGTGCACCGTCACGTCGCCAAACACTTCCTTGCGCTCGGGACGGGCAGCATCGGCAGCCAGTACCGGCAGGGCCAGGCACAGGCTGATCAGGAACAGGGCTAGGCGACGCATGGGGTGATTCCTCCGGTGGGCGTCAGACCGCGAGCTGATGTTCTTGCAGGCCCGGGCTGCTGACGCGGTAGATGCCGATCTCACCTAGAAGATTAGGCCAAAGCCGGCCACCCCACCCGTTGCGGTGCAAGTGGTCGACCGCCAGGCGGTCTAGCACCTTGGCGCGGCGCTCGTGGCACAGCTCTTCGAAGTCGGCGAAGGTGCAGAAGTGGATGTTTGGCGTGTTGTACCAGGTGTACGGCATGAAGTCCGAAACCGGCATGCGGCCTTTGGTCGCCAGGTACCAGCGGCAACGCCAGTGGCCGAAGTTGGGGAAGGTGATGATGCACTGGCGGCCCACGCGCAGCATCTCGTCCAGGATGCGGTCGGGGTACTCCACGGCCTGCAGGGCCTGGGTCATGATCACCACATCGAAACTGTTGCTGGCGAAGTTGCCCAGGCCCTTGTCCAGGTCTTGCTCGATGACGTTGACGCCCTTGGCCACGCAGGCGGCGATGTTGTCGGCGTCGATCTCCAGGCCATAGCCGGTGACCTGCTTGCGGTCGCGCAGCGAGGCCAGCAGTTCGCCGCTGCCGCAGCCCAGGTCGAGTACCCGGCTACCGGCGGGGATCCAGTCGTGGATGATTTCCAGATCGGCTCTCATGCTGTCCTCAGATGGCAATGCGGTTCATGTAGTTCGAGAAACCCTGCATGTAGCGAGGCGTGGGGATCAGGAAGGCGTCGTGCCCGTAAGGCGAGTCGATCTCCAGGTAGCAGACGTTCTTGCGCGCGGCCATCAGGGCGTCGACGATCTCGCGCGAACGGGCCGGGGAGAAGCGCCAGTCGGTAGTGAACGACATGATGCAGTAATCCGCCTTGACGTGGGCCAGGGTGGCCGCCAGGTCGCCGCCCTGGGCGGCGGCGGGGTCGAAGTAGTCCAGCGCCTTGGTCATCAGCAGGTAGGTGTTGGCGTCGAAGCGCCCGGAAAACTCCTCGCCCTGGTAGCGCAGGTAGCTCTCGACCTGGAATTCGACGCTGTGGAAGTCGTAGTTGAGCTTGTCGCTCTTCAGCTCGCGGCCGAATTTTTCACCCATCGAGTCGTCCGACAGGTAGGTGATGTGGCCGACCATGCGCGCCAGCATCAGGCCGCGCTTGGGGATCACGCCCTGGTCCTGGAACGAACCACCGTGGAATTCGGGGTCGGTGAGGATGGCCTGGCGTGCCACTTCGTTGAAGGCGATGTTCTGCGCCGACAGCTTGGGCGCCGAGGCGATGTCGACGCAATGGCGCACGCGCTCGGGGTAGCTGATGGTCCACTGCAGCGCCTGCATGCCACCCAGGCTGCCACCGACCACGGCGGCCCACTGCTGGATGCCCAGGCGCTCGGCGAGGCGCACCTGGCTGTGCACCCAGTCTTCCACGGTCAGCACCGGGAAGTCGGCGCCATAGGGCTTGCCGGTGGCCGGGTTGACGCTGCTGGGGCCGGTGCTGCCGTTGCAGCCGCCCAGGTTGTTCAGGCTGACCACGAAGAAGCGGTTGGTGTCGATCGGCTTGCCAGGGCCGATGCAGCTGTCCCACCAGCCCGGCTTGCGGTCGGTGGTGGCATGGTAGCCAGCGGCATGGTGGTGGCCGGAAAGGGCATGGCAGATCAGCACGGCGTTGCTCGCGCTGGCGTTCAGGGTGCCATAGGTCTCGTAGACCAGTTCGTAACTGGCCAGGGAGCGGCCACAAGCCAGTGCCAGCGGTTCATCGAACCGGGCGGTTTGCGGTACTACCAGACCGACGGAATCTTCGGGAAAGACAGTGGACATCGACCCTGCTCACGCTTGACGGAGGCGTAAGTCTAAAGAGCGCTACCCCCAGCGGCAAGCAGAGGCTTGTCGCTGGAAGCAACCAGGGGCAGGTGGGGCTCAGATCATCCGCCACAGCTCTTGCGGCATGCCGGCGTAGGCGGCCAGCGGTGGCATGACGAACGACTGGATTACCTGGATCGCGAGGAAGGCGAAGATCGGCGAGATGTCCATGCCGCCCAGGTTTGGCACGATGCGGCGGAACGGTGCCAGCACTGGTTCGCTGATCTGGTAGGCCAGCTCGGCCGCCGGGTTGTGGCTGTTGGGAGCAACCCAGGACACGATCACCATGACGATCATCGCCACCCAGAAAATCTTCAGGAACAGCGAGGTGATACCGATGATGGCCCACATCAGCAGGTGCAGGATGTCACCGAAGGTGCCGTAGGTGACCATCAGCACGAAAGCCATCAGCAGCGCCTGGATGACCACCGACAACAGCAGTGACGAGGTATCCAGCCCACCGACGCTGGGGATGACCCGGCGAATCGGCTTGAGCAGCGGCTGTGTTGCGCGCACCGCGAACTGGCACAGCGGGTTGTAGAAGTTGGCCTTGACCAGCTGCAGGACGAAGCGCAGCAGGACGATCACCAGGTACAGGCTGACCAGGGTTTGCACCACGAAGATCGCGGCGCCGGACAGTGCATTCATCTGAGGCTCCTTATTTGCCCAGTTGTTCGGCCAGCTCGGCGGAACGTGTAGCCGCAGCCTGCAGCGCCTGTTCGACGATGGCTTCGAAGCCGCTGGCCTGGAACGACTTGATCGCCGCTTCGGTAGTGCCGGCAGGCGAGGTGACACGGCGGCGCAGCTCGGCAGCGTCGACATCGCTGGCAACCGCCATGCGTGCGGCGCCCAAGGCTGTCTGCAGGGTCAGCTGCGAGGCGGTTTCACGTGGCAGGCCAAGTTTTTCGCCTGCCGCGGTCATGGCTTCGATCAGCAGGAAGAAATACGCCGGGCCGCTGCCGGAGACAGCCGTCACGGCGTCCAGTTGCTGCTCCTGCTCCAGCCACAGGGCGGTGCCCACGGCCGACAGCAGTTGCTCGGCCTGCTGGCGTTGTTCGCTGGATACTTCCGCGGTGGCGTACAGGCCGCTGACGCCTTGGCGCAGCAGTGCCGGGGTGTTGGGCATGCAGCGCACCACTGGGCGAGCGCCGACCCAGCTTTGCAGGCTGGCGCAGGTGATGCCGGCGGCGATGGAAACGATCAGCTGGCCATCCTGCAGGTTCGGTTGCAGGGCTTGGCACACGGCTTTCATGACCTGGGGCTTGACCGCCAGGACGATGACGTCGGCACCATCGATGGCCTGGGCGTTGTTCTCGAAGGTTTCGATGCCGTGCTCGGCCTGGATGCGGCTGCGGGTCTCGGCGCCCGGGTCGCTGGCGCGGATCTGCGAGGCGTCCAGGCCCTGGGCACGCAGACCACCGATCAGGCTGGCGGCCATGTTGCCGGCGCCGATGAAGGCAATACGAGTCTTGCTCATGTCAGGTCCTTGTGGGAAAGAGTGAGTAAAGCATGGAATCAGGGCTGCCCGTAGTCGCGGGCACCGAACAGGGCGGTACCGATACGCACCCAGGTCGCACCCTGTGCAATGGCCGCTTCCAGGTCGTGGCTCATGCCCATGGAAAGGGTGTCCAGGCCAAGGCCAAGGCCTTCCTGCAACTGGCGCAGGGTGGCGAAGGCGGCTTCCTGGGCGGCGCGGTCATCAGTGGGTTCTGGGATGGCCATCAGCCCGCGCAGGCGCAGGTTGGGCAGCGCGGCTACCGCCTTGGCCAGGGCCGGCAGGTCGGCGGGGGCGCAGCCGGACTTGCTGTCTTCGCCGCTGACGTTCACCTGCAGGCAGATGTTCAGTGGCGCCAGCCCGGCCGGGCGCTGCTCCGAGAGGCGTTGGGCGATTTTCAGGCGGTCCACGGAATGTACCCAGTCGAAATGCTCGGCGATGGCTTTGGTCTTGTTCGACTGAATGGGGCCGATGAAGTGCCAGATCAAGGGCAGGTCGCCGAGTGCCTGCTGCTTTGTCAGCGCTTCCTGTAGGTAGTTTTCCCCGAAATCGCACACGCCGGCGGCGTGGATCTCGCGGATGGCGCTGGCTGGCTTGGTCTTGCTCACGGCCAGCAACTGGACGCTGGCCGGATCACGCCCGGCAGCCTGGGCAGCGCTGGCGATACGGGCGGAAATAGCGGAAAGGTTGTCTGCTAGGGTGGACATGGACTGATGCCGGCGGCTGTGGGGTTTGCGGCATTCTACCTACTTGAAGGCCTTTGGGGAGTCTCATGGATGTGACCGACCTGTTGGCCCGGGCCGTGGATGCGGGGGCTTCCGACCTGCACCTGGCGGCGGGCCAGATACCGATGCTGCGCCTGGATGGCGAGCTGCAGCGCATGGCCCTGCCGACCTTGGGCCCTGCCGCCTTGACTGAGGGCATGGCACCCATGCTGGATGAAGACCAGCGCCGACAGTGGGCCCAGGGTGATGAGCTGGACCTGGCGCTGGAATTGCCGGTGCTGGGGCGCTTTCGGCTGAACCTGTTTCGCCAGTTGCATGGCCCTGCGGCCACCTTTCGCCTGGTCCCGGGGCATATCGCCACGCTCGATGAACTCGACCTGGGGGATGTGTTTCAAGCTGTTGCGCAGTGCAGCGATGGCTTGATCCTCGTGGGTGGGCCGACCGGCAGCGGCAAGTCCAGCACCTTGGCGACACTGCTTGACCAACTGAACCGCGATCGGGCTCTGCATATCATCACCCTCGAAGACCCTGTCGAAGTTATCCACAGTAGCCAGCGCAGCCTGGTCAACCAGCGCGAGGTCGGCCGCCATTGTGGTGGGTTCGCCCAGGGGCTGCGCAGTGCCCTGCGTCAGGACCCGGATGTGATCATGATCGGTGAGCTGCGCGACCTTGAAACCATTCGCCTGGCCTTGCGCGCGGCCGAGACCGGACACCTGGTGCTGGCGACCGTGCATACGCGTTCGGCGGTGAGCAGTATTGACCGGTTGGTGGAGGTGTTCGCTGCCGAAGAGAAGCCGCTGGTGCGGGCGATGCTGGCCGAGTCGTTGCGCCTGGTGGTGGCGCAGGTGCTGGTCAGGCGTGCGGGCGGTGGGCGGGTTGCTGCGCGGGAAGTGCTGGTGGTGACGTCAGCGGTGCGTAACCTGGTTCGGGAGGGGCGGATGGCGCAGTTGTGTTCGGTGATGCAGGCGGGTGGTGCGGACGGGATGCGGACGATGGAAGGGGCGATGCGGGGGTTGAAGGAGAGGGGGCTGATCAGCGATCTATAGTGCCTGTGCTGGCCCTTTCGCGGGTAAACCCGCTCCCACATGGATAACACAGCCTTCGAATGCTGTGGTGTACCTGTGGGAGCGGGTTTACCCGCGAAGAGGCCCGGACAGGAGAGCGCCGATCAGATCAGCGCTTGGCCAGGTTCAGCTGCTGCTGTTCTTTCGGCAGCACTCGCTTGGCCACCACGTAATGCTTCTGCCAGTAAGGCTTGCTCAGGGTGTCGATGCTTACCCGCTTGCCACGGCGTGGAGCATGGATGAAGCGGTCGTTGCCGAGGTAGATGGCAACGTGGTTCACCCGGCGGCTCTTGATGTTGAAGAAGATCAGGTCACCTGGCTTCAGGTCACCCTTGGCTACCTTGACGCCGTGGCCCTGGGCCATGGCATTGGAGGTGCGCGGCAGGTCGACGTCGGCGACGTCGTTGAAGGCGTATTTGACCAGCCCGCTGCAGTCGAAGCCTTTCTTCGGGCTGCTGCCGCCCCAGACATAAGGGGTGCCGAGCACATTCACCGCACGGCTGAGCACATCGCTGCTCTGCTTCGGCGACATGGCGGCGACCGGCGCACCGGGCACGCTGCGGCTGCTGGCGGCATTGCTTGGGCGGGTGCGCAGCGCGGTCTGCTTGACCGGTGCGTGTCTTACCGAGGCATTGGTGGTGTAGCCGGTAAAACCATTGGGAAGACGTTGCTCACGATTGGTGGCGTGGGCGGCCAGGGGCAATAATAGGCAGAGGGTCAGCCATGTCTTGAGTAAAGGCGGCATAGATGAAGCTCTTATGAATAGTTATGTGTTGGGCGCGCAACTTTATAACAGCTTTTTGATCAATCTTTGATCCGTTGGTCGATTGTCCAGGTGCCGTACGTCGGCCTGCGACAAGAAAGTCACATTTTTTCTTAGAAAATTTTCGGATAACCCACGGGGGCTATGAATGAACAGTTATCAACAGGGGGCGCCGTTTCACGACACCCACAGCAAGACCATTGGCTACCTGCTATGGATTTTCGGCTTTACCGGGTCGCATCGTTTCTATTACGGCAAGCCGGTAACCGGCACCATCTGGTTCTTCACCCTGGGCCTGCTGGGCATCGGCTGGTTGATCGACCTGTTCCTGATCCCGTCCATGGACCGTGAAGCCGACCTCAGGTTCCAGTCCGGGCGCATTGACTACAACATCGCCTGGATCCTGCTGACCTTCCTCGGGGTGTTTGGGCTGCACCGGCTGTATCAGGGCAAGTGGATCACCGCGATCATCTACTTCTTTACCGGCGGGCTGTTCCTGGTGGGGGTGCTGTATGACTTCTGGACGCTGAACAGCCAGGTTTCCGAGCGGAATGCGGGCCGGGGTTGACGCACAGCCCTTGTGGGAGCGGCCTTGTGTCGCGAAAGGGCTGCAAAGCAGCCCCAGCATGCTCAGCAGCACCGCTGAAATCCTGGGGCCGCTTTGCGGCCCTTTCGCGACACAAGGCCGCTCCCACAGGGCCGCAAACGCAGGTTACTGACGGGTCTGCCGCTGTTGCAGCAGCAGGTTGCTGAAACCTGCCCCAGCCAGTTGCTTCTGCGCCCCGGTCAGCTGCTCGCGGTTGCTGAACGGGCCCACCAGTACGCGGTACCAGGTTTCGTCCTTGACCGTGCCCGACTCCACCTTCACCGACTGACCCAGCAGGATGATCTGCGCGCGCACCTTGTCGGCATCGGCCTGCTTGCGGAACGAACCAGCCTGCAGGAAGAACTGGGTGGTTGCCGCCGGCTTGATCACCGGTGGTGCCGGTGGCGGGGTCTGGCCCATCAGCGCCGCCTGGGCTCGCGCCGTGTCGATCTTCGCCGCTTCGGCCGGCGTCACCGGGGTCACCGGCTGGGCCGGGACGGGTGGCGTCTTCTCTGGCACGGCCTCCGGCGGCACGATCACCTCGGACTCCGGCAGCAGCGTGTAGAAGTCGTACTTCGGCTTCACCGGCTGCTGCGGGGTGGCCTGCGCCGGCTTGCCGGCTTCGGCCACTTTCTCCGCCTTCTGCTGCTCGGGCTTGGTGCGCTTGATGTCTTCGCCACCGGGCTCGAGCTTCATCAGGAACACGATGAACGCGCCTACGGTCAGGCCGACCGCCAGCCATACCCAACCGGGAATCGGCTGCTTGGCCGGCGCCGTCTGGCGGCTGGCGCCGCGTTTGGGTGCGGGTTTTTTCTTGGCAGCCAACTTACATGCGCTCCAGGGTTTCCAGGCCGAGCAGTTCCAGACCTTGCTTGAGCGTGCGGCCGGTCAGCGCCGCCAGGCGCAGGCGGCTCTGTTGCTGCTGCGGGGTTTCGGCGGCAAGAATCGGGCAATTCTCGTAGAAGCTGGAGAACAGGCCGGCCAGGTCGTACAGGTAGCTGCATAGCACGTGTGGCGTGCCCTTGTCGGCGACGTTGTTGAGGATTTCGCCAAACTGCGCCAGGCGCGCGGCCAGGTCCTGCTCGTGGGCAGCCTGCAGCACGATGTTGCCTTCGACTTCATCGAAGCCTTTGCCCAGTTTGCGGAATACGCCGGCCACGCGGGTGTAGGCGTACAGCAGGTAAGGCGCGGTATTGCCTTCGAAGTTGAGCATCAGCTCGAAGTTGAAGCTGTAGTCGCTGGTGCGGTGCTTGGACAGGTCGGCGTACTTCACTGCGCCAATGCCAACCACTTCGCCGATGTGGCGCAGTTCTTCGTCGGCCAGGCTCGGGTTCTTTTCCTTGACCAGCGCGTAGGCGCGCTCCTTGGCCTCGGTGAGCAGGTCGATCAGCTTCACGGTGCCGCCGTCACGGGTCTTGAACGGGCGGCCATCGGCGCCGTTCATGGTGCCGAAGCCCATGTGCTCCATCTGCATCGGGTGGCCGACGAAGCCTGCGCGGCGTGCAACTTCGAACACCTGGTTGAAGTGCAGGGCCTGGCGCTGGTCGACGAAGTACAGGGCGCGGTCTGCCTTGAGCACGTTGCTGCGGTAGCGCACGGCAGCCAGGTCGGTGGTGGCGTACAGGTAGCCGCCGTCGGCCTTCTGCACGATCACCGGCAGTGGTTCGCCTTCACTGTTCTTGAACTCGTCGAGGAACACGCACTGGGCGCCCTGGTCTTCGACCAGCAGGCCCTTGGCCTTGAGGTCGGCGACCACGTTGGCCAGGTCGTCGTTGTAGGCGCTTTCACCCATCACGTCGGCCATGGTCAGCTTGACGTTGAGCAGCTCGTAGGTCTTCTGGCAGTGCGACAGCGAAATGTCCTTGAAGCGCGTCCACAGGGCCATGCAGTCCGGGTCGCCGGCTTGCAGCTTGACCACCAGGCCGCGGGCGCGGGTGGCGAATTCTTCGGACTCGTCGAAGCGCTTCTTGGCGGCGCGATAGAAGTTTTCCAGGTCCGACAGCTCGTCGCTGGTGATCGGGTTTTCTTCCAGGTAGGCCAGCAGCATGCCGAACTGGGTGCCCCAGTCGCCCACGTGGTTCTGGCGGATCACGTCATCGCCGAGGAACTCCAGCACGCGGGCCACGCTGTCACCGATGATGGTCGAACGCAGGTGGCCGACGTGCATCTCCTTGGCCAGGTTGGGTGCCGACATGTCGATCACAACCTTTTGCGCAGGGCCGGCCTTGCGCGCGCCCAGGTGGGCGTCGGCCAGTGCGGCATCCAGGCGGTTGGCCAAGGCGTCGGTGTTCTGGAAGAAGTTGAGGAAGCCGGGGCCGGCGATCTCGACCTTGCTGATGTCGGCGCTGGCCGGCAGGGCATTGATCAGTTTCTCGGCCAGGTCACGCGGCTTCATGCCGGCCGGTTTGGCCAGCATCATGGCGATGTTGCTGGCGAAGTCGCCGTGGGTCTTGTCCCGGGCGTTTTCCACCTGGATCGCCGGCGACAGCCCTTCAGGCAGCACACCGTCGGTGACGAGTTGGGTGAGGGCTTGCTGGATCAGCTGGCGAATGGTGTCTTTCATGGGGATCTCTTTTCGACCGCAAGCGCGGTGGAGCGCTTGGATGCGCAGGTGGAAAAACTGGGCATTATCCGTGGCTGGGAGCGGGTTGCCAACCTTTGGGGTGCAACCATCAAGGGTTCCATGTCGTGTTCGAGGGCCTCATCGCCGGCAAGCCAGCTCCCACAGAAGAGCGCGCAACCTGTGGGAGCTGGCTTGCCGGCGATGAGGCCGGTCGATTCAGTACAGGTCTACCGGGTCGACATCCAGCGACCACCGCACCTGGCGCCCGCTCGGCATCTGCTCCAACACTAGCAACCAGGCGCTGATCAGTCGATGCAAAGGCGCCCGCGTATTGGCCTGTATCAACAGTTGCGCGCGGAAGCGCCCGGCGCGGCGCTCCATCGGTGCTGGCACCGGCCCCAGCAACTCGATGCCGGGCAGGCGCTGTTCGGCCACCAGGCGCTCAGCGGCGGCGCAGGCCTCGTCGAGGAAACCTTCGGCCTGCCCGGGCTTGTGCGCTTCGGCGCGCAGCAGCGCCAGGTGCGAGTAAGGCGGCAGCCCGGCGGCGCGGCGTTCGTCCAGGGCCTGCTCGGCGAAGGCGAAGTAGCCCTGCTCGGTAAGCTGCACCAGCAGCGGATGGTCGGCCAGGTGGGTCTGGATAATGACCTTGCCGGGTTCCTCGGCCCGCCCGGCCCGCCCGGCAACCTGCACGATCAGCTGCGCCATGCGTTCGCTGGCGCGGAAATCGCCGGAGAACAGCCCGCCATCGGCATCGAGGATGGCCACCAGGGTCACCCGCGGGAAGTGATGGCCCTTGGCGAGCATCTGGGTGCCGACGAGGATGCTCGGCTGGCCGCGCTGGATGGTGCTGAACAGGTTGTGCATGGCGTCCTTGCGCGCCGTGCTGTCGCGGTCCACACGCAGGATCGGGTAATCCGGGAACAGCACTTTCAGGCGTTCCTCGGCACGCTCGGTGCCGGCGCCGACCGGGCGCAGGTCAACGTGGTTGCACTGCGGGCACTGCTGCGGCAGACGCTCGTCATAGCCGCAATGGTGGCAGCGCAGCACGCCGGAGCGCTGGTGCACGGTCATGCGCGCATCGCAGCGCGGGCATTCGGACAGCCAGCCACAATCGTGGCACAGCAAGGTCGGGGCGAAACCGCGGCGGTTGAGGAACACCAGCACTTGCTGGCCCGCTTCCAGGGTTTGGCGGATGGCCTGCTGCAGTGGGCCGCTGATGCCGCTGTCCAGCGGCAGGCTCTTCACATCCAGGCGCAGCATGCGCGGCGGGCGGGCACCGCCGGCGCGCTGGTTCATGCGCAGCAGGCGGTAGCGACCGGTCAGGGCGTTGTGCAGGGTTTCCAGCGATGGCGTGGCAGAACCGAGCAGGATCGGGACGTTTTCCTGGTGGGCGCGCACCAGTGCCAGGTCGCGGGCATGGTAGCGCAGGCCTTCCTGCTGTTTATAGGAGCCGTCGTGCTCCTCGTCGATGATGATCAGGCCGGGGTTCTTCATCGGCGTGAACAGCGCCGAGCGGGTGCCGATGATGATGTCGGCCTCGCCGTCCCGGGCTGCCAGCCAGGCATCCAGGCGTTCGCGGTCGTTCACCGCCGAATGCAGCAGGGCGATGCGGGCGTTGAAGCGTTGCTCGAAGCGGGCCAGGGTCTGCGGGCCGAGGTTGATCTCCGGGATCAGCACCAGGGCCTGCTTGCCGGCTTCCAGTGTTTCGCGGATCAGCTGCAGGTACACCTCGGTCTTGCCGCTGCCGGTGACACCGGCCAGCAGGAAGGCGCCGAAGCCGCCAAAGCCTTCGCGCACGGCGTCGAAGGCGTCGCGTTGCTCTTCGTTGAGCGGCAGTTCCGGCTGTGCCAGCCAGTGTTCGTGGCGCAGCGACGGCAAGTGGCGGCGGACCTCGATCTGCACCAGGTCCTTGGCCAGCAGCAGGTCGAGGCTGTCCTTGTTCAGGTTGAGCTTGGCCAGCAGGCTATGGGCCACGCCGTGCGGGTGCTGGGCCAGGGTCTTGAGGGCATCGCGCTGGCGCGGTGCGCGGGCGATGCGCGGGTCTTCCAGGCGGGCGCCGGGGGCGACGTGCCAGAAGCGCTCCTGGCGCATCTCGGCGGGTTCGCCCTGGCGCAGCAGGGTCGGCAAGGCCCAGCTCAGGGTGTCACCCAGGCTGTGCTGGTAGTACTGGGCGGTCCACAGGCACAACTTGAACAGTGACGGCGGGATCGGCGACACCGGGTCGAGCAGGGCGCTGGCCGGCTTGAGCTTGTCGGCGGGCACTTCGCTCTGCTCGCACACCTCCACCAGCACGCCGATCATTTCGCGGCGGCCGAATGGCACGCGAATGCGCATGCCCGGGGTCAAGGCCTGGCGCGCCATGCTTGCCGGCGCCTTGTAGTCGAACAGGCGACGCAGCGGGGAGGGCAGGGCAAGGCGCAGGATGACGTCGGACACGCGGAAAGTCTCGGAGGGCGTTTCAAAGACTGGCGAGCCTAGCAGACGACGGTCGGTGCAAGCGACAACTTGCGTTGGCGTGATGCTCTGGT
>Ga0268257_1002029_pt1 | contig 15553 bp, 12 predicted proteins | sample AgamicAtPrz_FD_200249 | JGI IMG/M metagenome (GOLD analysis project Ga0268257, IMG submission 200249) | Agave microbial communities from Guanajuato, Mexico - At.P.rz (v2) (version 3) | ecosystem: Host-associated > Plants > Phyllosphere > Phylloplane/Leaf | place: Guanajuato, Mexico | collected... | reverse complement strand
GTCTCGGCGATCTCGTCATCCATGAAGAAGGTCTGGGCCACGGGACCGGGATCGGCCAGGCCGGTGGTCTCGATCACGATGCGGTCGAAGTCCACCTGTCCCTTGCGGCGCTTGGCGGCCAGCAGTTGCAAGGCCTCGCGCAGATCTTCACGGATGGTGCAACAGATGCAGCCGTTGCTCATCTGCAGAATCTGTTCTTTCGACTCGGTCTTGAGAATATCGGTGTCGATGTTCTCCTCGCCGAATTCGTTCTCGATCACGGCAATCTTCATGCCGTGGGATTCGTGCAGCACGCGCTTGAGCAGCGTGGTCTTGCCCGAGCCCAGAAAGCCCGTGAGGATGGTGACTGGAATGAGAGCCATGCGTTGAAACCTCTTGCTGCGGCCAGCCGCCACATGCGGCTGTCCAAAAAACACCTGGGCGGCGCATCCCTATGCGCGCTCCGGTGATAACAGCTGGGGAGTGTAGCGGCGCTTTCAAGCGCGCATGGGCAGCAGGGGCGGCATATATTTTATTAAAAATACACCTCAAACGCTTACCCAATAAGCGCTTAAAGCTATCAAAAAAGGACTTCTCAGCCCTCTTCCTTGTCCTCGGGCTTGCGTCGCGCCCCGGGCTTGTCGGCTGCGCTGCTGCGCTGGGCACGCGGGTGGGCTTTTTCATAGGCCTGGGCCAGGTGCTGAAAATCCAGGCGCGTGTAGATCTGCGTGGTGGCGATGCTGGCGTGCCCGAGCAACTCCTGCACGGCACGCAGATCGCCACTGGACTGCAGCATATGACTGGCAAAGGAGTGGCGCAGCACATGCGGATGCACGCCGGAGGCCAGCCCCGCCCGCTGGCCGCGCAGCTTGAGCCGTGACCAGACCGACTGGCTGCCGAGCCGTTCACCTCGACGACCGATGAACAAGGCCGCCTCGTCCTGCGCCTTGAACTGTGCCGCCCCGGTCAGCGCGCTGCTGCGCAGCGCCAGCCAGCGCTGCAAGGCCTCGATCGCCATGCGCCCCACGGGCACGATGCGGCGCTTGCTGCCCTTGCCCTGCACATGGGCGTCGCCCGCTTCCAGGTCGATCCAGCCCCTGCCTTGCTGCAGGCTTTGCTGGTCCGGCCTCAGATCCAGCCCTACCAGCTCGGCCACACGCAGGCCGCAGCTGTAGAGCAGCTCGGTCATGGCGACGTCGCGTGCCTCCATCCACGGATCGGCCTCGGGGTTCTGAAAGCTGGCCAGTTGCACGGCGTCGTCCACGGCCAGTGCCTTGGGCAGGGGCTTGGCAGCCTTGGGGCCGCGCACCCCCTCCACGGGATTGAACGGCACCAGCTCCCGCTGGGCCGCCCAGCGGAAAAAGCTGCGCCAGCCCGAAAGAATCAGTGCGATGCCGCGTGCGCTGCGGCCGGCGCTATGCATTTGCGCAGCAAAGCGGCGGATATGCGCCGGCTGCAGCGCCAAGAGCTCCTGGCCTGCTGCCTGCGCCAAGCTCTGCAGCTTGATCAGGTCCAGTGCATACAGGGTATGCGTGCGATCGGCCAGGCGCTTTTGCACCCGCACATGCTCCAGATAGCTGTGGACAACTTCCGGCAGCTGCGCGTACTGCTCCTCAAAAGAGAGCTGATCGCGCTCTTGCATCAACGCCTGCAACCTTTTGCCGCGTCAGCCGTGCGCCAGCGTCAGCGTCGGAGCACGCATGCGCGAGAGCGAGGCACTGGCCAGCTCGGAGATGCGCGAGAGAAACTCCAGCCCCATGGTGGCATCGAAGCGCAGCGGGTCGGGCGAACCCAGCACCAGCATGCCGAAGGCATTGGAAGTGCTGTCCATCGCGCCGTCATGCAGAGTCAGCAGCGCGACCGACTGCACAGCGTTCGGATTAGGCAGCCAGGTCACGGGCTCGAAGCCCATATTGGGACCGCAAAACGGCATCGTGAGCGACGAGGCAAAGGCCTTGGCATCATCGCTCACTCCCATGGTGTAGACGGTACCGCTGTGCGCACCCGCCACATTCCACAGACGCAGCGCGACCTGGGGCACATCGAAGGTGTGCTGCAGGCTGGCGGTGAGCGCATGGGGCAGCTCGCGCAGGTCCTGCACCTTGACCAGGGCATGGGTCCACTGATGAATCTTGTTGGCGATGGAGGCGTTTTCGCTGCCATGGCGCACCATGTCCATGATGCGATGCTCCAGACCCTTGATCTTTTCGCGCAGCATCTCTGCCTGACGCTCCTGCAGGCTGACGGCACGCGGGCCGTGGCCGCTGATCAGGCGCACGCTCGTCAGCATTTCGGCATGGCGCTCGAAGAAGTCGGGATTTTCCTGGAGATAGTCGGCAATCGACTCTTCAGTCATGGCGGTGTCGGTCAAGCTGTTCATAAGGTATCAGGTATGTCGATCTGGCCTTCAAAAACAAATTCGGCTGGGCCTGTCATACGCACGCGATCCTGCGCTGCGCCGGCCCATTCAATGGTCAGCAGACCGCCTCGGGTATGCACATCCACGCGCTGATCCAGCAGACCCCAGCCAATGCCTGCCACCACGGCGGCGCAGGCCCCTGTGCCGCAGGCCAGGGTCTCGCCGGCACCACGTTCATAGACGCGCAAATTGACTTCGCCGCGGTTGACGATCTGCATGAAGCCCGCGTTCACGCGCTGGGGGAAACGGGTATGGCTCTCGATCAGCGGTCCGTGGACCTCCACCGCAGCGGCATTCACGTCGTCCACCAGTTGCACCGCGTGCGGGTTGCCCATGGAAACAGGCGCTACCCAGACTGTAGCTGGCTGGACAGGCGTATCAAGCGTCAGCGGCCATTTTTGCGCTGAGCCCAAAGTTTCGGCCTGCAGACCCTCGGTCGAGAAAGGCACCTTGGCCGGGTCCAGCTGGGGCGCCCCCATATCGACCGTGACGCGGCCATTGCCATGGATTTCGGGAGCGATGACGCCTGAGAGCGTCTGCACGCGGATCACGCTCTTGTCGGTCAGGCCCTTGTCATGCACATAGCGCGCAAAGCAGCGCGCGCCGTTACCGCATTGCTCGACCTCTCCCCCATCGGCGTTGTGGATGACATATTCAAAGTCCACGCCCTCCGAGGGCGCAGGGCGCACGGTCAGGATCTGGTCGGCGCCGACGCCAAAGTGACGGTTGGCCAGGTAGCGGTACTGGGCGGCACTCAGGCCCAGACGAGCCTGGGTCTCGTCGAGCACGACAAAGTCGTTGCCCGCGCCTTGCATCTTGGTAAAGCGAATCTGCATGATGCCGCACATTATCGCGCCGGGCGCAGGATCTGCGCCATGCCACGAGATCAGCGGTACAGCTTTTGCAACAACTCCATGAGCTGCGCCTGCTCGGTCGCACTCAGATGCGCGATGGAGCGAGCCTCGCTGCTCTTGAGTTCGGGCTCGGCGGTGCCCACCAGTTCGCCCCCTGCGACGGTCAGGTACAGCCCTGTGGCGCGCCCGTCACGCGGATGCGGACGCCGTTCCAGAAAACCGCGTTTGCCCAGCGCATCGATCATGCCCACCATATTGGGCGGCAGCACGGCCAGTTGCTGGCAGAGCTGGCGCGAGGTGATGCCCGGATTGCTGCCCACCAGCGACAGCACTGAGAACTCGACGATCTTGAGGTCAAAACGCTCCATGCAGCGCATGAAGACACCTACCAGCGACAGCGAGGCACGCCTGGCGTTATAGCCCAGCAGCGACTCCAGAAAGCTGGCATCAACCTGATCGACCGCAAAGACCTCGGCAGCGCTGCCGGACTCGTTCTCCGGGCCCGAACCGGCCGCCTCGGCCTCTCTGGATCGAGAACTACGCCCAGGGCGCACAGGTTTGGATTCTGATTCGGCAGTCTTGTGAGCGAGCATTGGGGATGTCAACTTCGATGGCAAAAGAGCAATCCAGGAGCGCGATGAAAAGACTGCAATTGTGCCGGTCTTGCCTGCATCTTGCAGCCTTTTTGGTCAGTGAGCAGGGCTGAACAGCTGGTTGCCGTGTACGACGGAAGCCTGCGCCCACTGCGCCTTCATCAGACTCAGGCGCCAGTCCATCTCGGGCAGGATGCGCTGCTGCACCTGCTTGCATGGACCTTGCCAGCGCTCGCCGTCGCTACCCTCGGTGGCCGCAATACGTGCCCAGGCCCAGCCCAGCAACACTACTGCCACACTGCGCAGATAGTCATCGGCCACGCGCCAGGCCAGGGTGTCATCCTCCTTGCAGGCCTGTGCCAGCACCGTGGTGAAGTAGCGCAGTTGGGCCAGGCAGCGCAGCACCTCTGCATCCAGCGCCCGACCCGCATCCAGGCTTTTGCGCAGGCCCAGCAGCCATTGACCCATGACCTGTCCGCCATCGGGCAAGACCTTGCGCACCAGCAGGTCGATGGCCTGAATCTCGTTGGTGCCCTCGTAAATCATGGCCACACGCGAATCGCGCACGATCTGCTCTATGCCCCACTCGCGGATGTAGCCGTGACCGCCAAATACCTGCAGACAGGCGCTGGCCCCCTCGAAAGCCTGCTGGGTCCAGGCGGACTTGAGTATGGGCGTGATCAGGCTGCACCACTGCTGGGCCTGCTCGCGCTCACGGGCGCTTTCGGCATGTCGCGCCACATCGAGATAGATACCGGTCTGGTAGGCCAGCACGCGCCCGCCATCCACCCAGGCACGCTGCAGATCTAGCGTGCGGCGAATGACCGGGTGCTCAATGATCAGATCTGCTGCATCGCCAGCGCCACGCGATGCAGGCACGGCCCCTGGAGCACGCATCTGGCGGCGCTCCAGTGCATAGGCATGGGCCTTCTGCCATGCTGCATCCAGCAGACCCATGCCCTGCAGTGCCACATGCAGACGCGCGGCATTCATCATGACGAACATGGCGTTCAGACCCGCGCCGGGCTGACCGATCAGCCACCCCTGAGCCGCCTCAAAACGCATCACGCAGGTGGGGCTGCCATGCAGGCCCATCTTCTCCTCAATGCGCTCGCAGACCACGCCGTTGCGCTCGCCACCCGGCAATAGTTTGGGCACGAGAAACAGCGACAGGCCCCTGGGCCCGGCCGGAGCTCCAGGCAGACGCGCCAGCACCAGATGCACGATGTTCGCGCTCAGGTCATGCTCACCGCCGGAGATGAAAATCTTGCTGCCACTGATCTCGAAGCACTCGCCCAGCTCGGATTCACCAGCCGGCACGGCCTGGGTGCGAACCTGTCCCAGATCGCTGCCCGCATGGGCCTCCGTCAGGCACATGGTTGCCAGCCATTCGCCGCTGGCCACCTTGGGCAGATAGGCACTCTTCAAGGCCTCGCTGCCATGGTGCTTGAGACACTCATAAGCGCCATGCAGCAAGCCCGGAGCCATGGTCCAGCCATGGTTGGCGGCACTCAGCCATTCATAGAGCACACCTTCCAGCACCCAGGGCAGCCCCTGACCACCGTCCTCCTCGGCACAGGCCAGCGCAGGCCAGCCCGCCTGCCAGAAGTCCTGATAGGCCGTCGCAAAACCGGGTGGCGTAGCGACTTGACCGCCCTCAAACCTGGCTCCGGTCTCGTCGCCCGAACGTGACAGCGGAGCCACCACCTCGCCCACCCATTTGCCGGCCTCTTCCAGTACCTGCTGCATCAGCGCCTGATCCGTTGCGGCATGCGCCGGCAAGCGCTGCAACTGCTCATCGGCCTTGAGTACATCAAAAAGAAGAAACGCGTTATCGGTGCTGAGGGGCAAATAGGACATACAAAACCGGCTGCGACGCAGCAAATGAAAATCTCTAAATAACGCCCCATACGCGCCGAGCGCGGCCCATGCCATAGATGCCAAGCAAGGGCCGCCCCGCCGCGAAGGCATCGTCCCCCTCCAGCGCAGCGAGAGAGGGGGAAGCCGCGAAGCGGCTCAGGGGGTGTATCAAGTATCCGCAGTAAAGCCAATCTGCTTGACCAGCGGCCCCCAGCGCTCGAACTCCGCCTGCTGCGAACGGGCCATCTCCTCGGGCGTGGAGCTGGTGGCAATCAGGCCGACCACACCCACGCTTTCCTTGAGCGCATCGCTCTTGAGCGCAGCCGTGATGGCCGTATGGGCGCGTGCACGCACATCGGCGGGCGTCTTGGCATTGGCATAGAAACCAAACCATTCCTCGGCCGTCAGATCGGCAAAACCCTGCTCGGCAAACGTGGGCACATTGGGCAGATAGGGGTTGCGCTGCGGCCCGCTGGTGGCCAGCACGCGCAGCTTGCCGGCCTTGTAGTAACTCAGGAAGTCGCCGCTGGGGCCCATCACGGCAGCAATCTGGCCACCGGCCAGATCGGACACGGCAGGCGCCGTGCCGCGATAAGGCACATGGCTGAGTTTGATGCCCGAACGCAGGCTGAGCAGGGAGCCGATCAGATGCGGCTGGGTACCCGCACCGGGGCTGCCGAAGCTGGCCTTGTCGGGGTTGTTCTTGCACCAGGCCAGGAAGTCCTTGAGCGTCTTGACCTCGGCCGGCACGGCGGGGCCGACCGCCAGACCGTGGTGCATGATGGCCCCGATGGAGATCGGCTCGAAGTCCTTGGCCTGATAGGTCAGCTTGCTGTAGATATGCGGGTAGATGGAGAAGGCCGAGACCTGGGACAGCACGATGACCGAGCCATCGCCCACGGAATTGCGCAGATTCTCCAGCGCGATGCGACCACCGGCACCGGGCTTGTTCTCCACCACGCCCATGTTCTTGGAGTAGCTGGTGCCGCCGATCTTTTCCGCCACGCGGCGCGCTACCGAGTCACCAGCACTGCCTGCGGGAAAACCGTACAGAATGCGCACCTGCTCCAGCGGGCCGCTGCCCTGGGCATAGGCGCTGCGGCTGGCGATGCCGCCGAATGCGGCCAGCGCTGCACCAGCGCCCAGGCCTTTGACGAAATTGCGACGATCTTGCATGTTTGTCTCCTCTATTGTTCGATCACTATGTGCAGGCTTGAGCCCGTCTGAAAAATCCCGACCCGAATGCTATTCGATACTGGGGGCCCTCAGGAGTCCCCCGTAAAACCGATCTGCTTGACCAGGGGGCCCCAGCGCTCGAACTCGGCCTGCTGCGAACGGGCCATTTCCTCAGGCGTGGAGCTGGTGGCAATCAGGCCGACCACGCCCAGGCTTTCCTTGAGCGCATCGCTCTTGAGCGCAGCCGTGATGGCCGCATGGGCGCGTGCACGCACATCGGCGGGCGTCTTGGAATTGGCATAGAAGCCAAACCACTCTTCAGCCGTCAGATCGGCAAAACCCTGCTCGGCAAACGTGGGCACATTGGGCAGATAGGGATTGCGCTGCGGCCCGCTGGTGGCCAGCACGCGCAGCTTGCCGGCCTTGTAATAGCTCAGATAGTCGCCGCAAGTGCCCATGATGGCTGCAATCTGGCCGCCCACGACGTCCGAGACGCCGGGAGCCATGCCGCGATAAGGCGCATGGCTGAGCTTGACGCCCGAGCGCAGGCTGAGCAAAGCCCCCAGCAGATGCGGCTGACTGCCGGCGCCGGGGCTGCCGAAGCTGGCCTTGTCGGGGTTGTTCTTGCACCAGGCCAGAAAATCCTTGAGCGTCTTGACCTCGGCCGGCACGGCGGGGCCGACGGCCAGACCGTGGTGCATGATGGCTCCGATGGAGATCGGCTCGAAATCCTTGGCCTGATAGGTCAGCTTGCTGTAGATATGCGGGTAGATGGAGAAAGCCGAGACCTGGGACAGCGCAATCACCGAGCCATCGCCCACGGAGTTGCGCAGATTCTCCAGCGCGATGCGACCACCGGCACCGGGCTTGTTTTCCACCACGCCCATATTTCTGGTGTAGCTGCTGCCGCCCATTTTTTCGGCCACACGGCGGGCCACCGAGTCACCAGCACTGCCTGCGGGAAAACCGTACAGAATGCGCACCTGCTCCAGCGGGCCGCTGCCCTGGGCATAGGCGCTGCGGCTGGTGACGCCGCCGAATGCTGCCAGCGCTGCGCCAGCGCCCATACCTTTGACGAAATTGCGACGACCTTGCATGACTTGTCTCCTGCTTGAAATACGGACTCTTCGGTCCTGTGGAATCAATACATGTCTCGATAGCAAACAAACGGGCTGTCAGCAGCCCGCACTGCCTCAGCGCGGAGCCATGCGCAGCGCACCATCCAGGCGAATCACCTCGCCATTGAGATGATCGTTATGCACGATATGCACGGCCAGGTCGGCAAACTCCGAAGGCTTGCCCAGGCGCGAAGGAAAGGGAATGGACGCAGCCAGCGACTGCTGCACGGGCTCGGGCAATTCCTTCATCAACGGCGTGGCGAACAAGCCTGGCGCCACGGTACAGACACGAATGCCGTGCTGAGCCAGATCACGCGCCATGGGCAGCGTCATGCCGACCAGTCCGCCCTTGGATGCGCTGTAGGCCTGCTGCCCCACCTGGCCGTCAAAGGCTGCCACCGAGGCGGTATAGAGAATCACGCCACGCGCACCATCCTCCAGCGCCGCCAGCTTGGCGCAGCGTGCAGCAAACAGTCGCGTCATGTTGTAGCTGCCGATGAGGTTGACGCGAATTACGCGCTCAAAGTCTTCCAGCGGTGCGGGCTCGCCATCGCGGCCGATGACGCGCTTGGCCGTCCCGATTCCGGCCACATTCATGAGAATGCGCGCATCGCCACCCCATTGCTCGCGAACGGCATCCAGTGCAGCCGTGACGCTGGCCGCATCGCAGATATCGCACTCCAGCGCCAGTCCGCCGATCTCGGTAGCCACCGCCTTGGCCTTGTCGATCTGACGATCCAGCACGGCAACCCTGGCCCCTGCGGCAGCCAGCGCACGCACCGTGGCCTCGCCCAGGCCCGAGGCTCCCCCGGTCACGATGGCAATCTGATCCTGAACTTGCATATCACTATCCTTTCAAAAGCTGCTTGCGCTTTCTGTTATCGGGCTCAAGCCGGTACGGGCTCAGAGATTCGGCTTCAGGATCAGGGCCAGTGTTTCGTCATACAGGCCGCTCACCACATCGGCACGGTGCTGGAGCACGGCACGCTGGTTGATGGAGCCCTTGTCCGTGACTTCGCCCAGGTCCAGCGATGGCGGCTTGATCGCCGCCACTGCACGCGCAATGCGGGTGGCGCTGCCGGTTGCCGTCTGCGCCAGCTCGTTAAGAACCACCTGCAGATGCTGCTGCACCGGCTCGCTGTGCATGATCTGCTCCAGCGTCGCTCCCGCTGCCAGGCCGCTTAAGGTCGCACAGGCGGGGGTCCCGAAAACGATGGCACCGACCTCCTTACGATCCAGGCCGGTCAGCACCACGTCCTGGATATAGGGCGCGCCTGCGTGAATGATCCTCGCGCGCAACGGCCCCACGTTGACGAATGTGCCCGTGGCCAGCTTGAAGTCTTCGGCAATGCGGCCATCGAAGCGCAGACCCCGGTCTCTATCCTGCGGGTCGCGCCACTGCACTGCGTCGCCGGTGCGGAAGAATCCGTCCTCGTCAAATGCCTCTGCCGTGGCTTCGGGCGCGCGCCAGTAGCCGGGTGTGACGTTCGGCCCGCGATAGCGGACCTCCAGCTTGCCATCCACGGGCGCCAGCTTGAGCTCCAGACCCGGCACCGGTACGCCCAGGTCTCCGGAGCGCACATCGGGACGGTTGATGAACAGGGCCGATGGCGAGGACTCGGTCATGCCCAGGCCGGTTCCCATCACGATGCGCTCGCCGCACTCGGCCTCCTGCGTGCGGTGCAGGCTATCCCAGACGGGCTGCGCCAGAGAGGCTCCGGCATAGAAGAACAGCTTGACGCGCTTGAGCAGGCTGCTGCGCAGCTGCGCATCGCTCTCCATGGCGCGGGCGATGTATTCAAAGCCGGTGGGTACGTTGAAGTAGACGGTGGGTGAGAGCTCGCGCAGATTGCGCAGCGTCTCGGCAATGCCCGTCGCAGTCGGCTTGCCTTCGTCGATGTAGACCGTGCCGCCGTGGTAGAGCGCAAGGCCGATGTTCTTGTTGCCGCCAAAAGTGTGGTTCCAAGGCAGCCAGTCCACCAGCACGGGCGGGCCTTGGACCATATCGGGCATGGTCTGGGCAATCTGCTGCTGGTTGGCACACCACATTCCGTGGGTGTTGATCACGGCCTTGGGTAGCTTGGTCGATCCCGAGGTGAACAGGAACTTGGTAATGGTGTCCGGCCCGATGGCCTGCATGGCAGCATCCACTGCAGCTGTGGGCTCGGTCGCCAGCAGGTCGGCAAACAAGGTGCAGCTCGGGGCCTCGACGGCGGGCTTGCGGTACACCACCTCACAGCCTTCGGGCAGCACGGCGCGTACCGCTTTGTCATAGCGCGCCGCATCGGCAGCAAAGATCAAGCCGGGCGTGAGCGTATCGACCACATGGCGCAACTTGGCGTAATCGGTGCTGACCAGGGAGTAGGCCGTGGAGACCGAGCAATAGGGCACGCCCGCATACAGGCAGCCCATGGCCAGCATGGCATGGTCCAGGTCGTTCTCGCTGAGGATGATGACGGGACGCTCTGCCGAGAGTTTTCTGTCCAGCAAGGCCTGCGCAATGCCGCGTGCCGCAGCCAGCGTCTGGGCATAGCTGATGCGTTGCCAGTCTCCTGTGCTGCCGTCTGCCAATCGCTGCCGCTGGGCGATGAAGGTCTGCTGCGGCGTGGTCTGCGCCCAGTGAACCAGCCTGTCCGTCATGCGCGCTGCGTGCCCTGCCAGCTCCTGGTCGGAGCGCACGTAGAAAGTGCCGTCGCCCGCTTCCCTGACCCGGATGCTGCGCACCCCGAACTCCAGCTCGCGGTAGCGGGGCCTGCCCCCCTCTGCCACCTGGCCCAGGGCCTGCATGGCTGTGTCTGTCTCCTGCATTGTCTTTGTCTCCACAGCGTTGTTTTTTGAGCTTGCTTTCAGTCCTTGCTGACCTTGGCGGCCCGCCCGGACAGAAATTCCTGCAAACGGAACTTGGCTTCTGGCGCGCTCTGCGCCACGGCGGCCATCAGAGCTTCGGTCATCAGCCCCTGATCGGCAGGCTGATCGGCAATCCGGGGCAACGCATGCATGAGTGCGTAATTGGTCATGGGGGCGTTTTCAGCAATGCGCAGCGCCAGCTCCACAGCCTTGTCCAGCGCATGTCCTTCTGGCACCAGATATTGCGACAGACCGATACGCTCGCCCTCTTCGGCCTTGTACACACGGCCCGTGAACATCATGTCGGCCATGCGCGCCGCACCGATCAGGCGCGGGATGCGCACCGAGCCGCCGCCGCCGACAAAAATGCCGCGCGAGCCTTCTGGCAAGGCATAGAAGGTGCTGCTGTCGGCCACACGGATATGACAGGCACTGGCCAGCTCCAGACCGCCGCCCACCACGGCGCCATGCAGGGCGGCGACCACGGGCACCGCGCCGAACTGCACCTGACGCAAGGCCTCATGCCACATGCGCGAATGCAGAACGCCCTGGGCCGCATCGCGCTCGCTGAGCTCACTCAGATCCAGGCCGGCGCAGAAATGCGGGCCATCGCCATCCACCACGGCCGCGCGCACGCTGGTGGGGAGATTCATGAATACATCGCGCAGACCTAGCACCAGTCCATCGGACAAGGCATTGCGCTTGGCAGCGCGCATCAGGCGAATGACGGCAACCTGTTCGGCTTCGCCACGGAATTCAACTGCAATTTCTTTATGAGTCATAACCATTCCTTTTGCATCATTATTGTTATTTCAAATAACTAAATGCAAGACATCCTCAGGGGTTTGCTCTCAGTGCTTTCCCCGATTCGGGCGCTGTTGTGCGCAACTAGTCCAGGCGTGACAGGCACGAAGCCTGCGACTTCGCATAATGTGACCTCATGACATCAACCAGCCAGCCCCGTCCCAGCCAGCTCCTTCTGCCACAGCGCGAACCGGTGCCCACGCGCGACGCCTCGACCTTGCTGTTGCTGCGCGACTGCGCCGACGGCAATGGTTTCGAAGTGCTGATGACGCGACGCGCCGATCAGGGTATTTTTGCCAATGCCTATGTGTTTCCTGGCGGAGGCCTCGAGGATCAGGACGCGGCCCCTGCCAATCACGCGTTGGCGCGGGTTCGCCCCACCATGGCGGAGATTGCCGGCACCGGCCGTATCACACAGGCATTGGCAGGCATTCGCGAGACGTTTGAGGAGCTGGGCATCCTGCTGGCCTATGACCAGGCCGGCCGGCCCGTGCCTGCGGCCGAAGTCGAGCAGCTGGACCGCAAGGCATCGCTGTACGAGCAATGCCGCGCGCGCGGCTGGAGCCTGGCCGTGGATCAGCTCTGGTATCTGGCCCACTGGACGGCGCCGCTGAACCTGGCAAAGCGCTTCAACGTGCCGTTTTTCGTGGCCCGCATGCCCGAAGGCCAGACGGCGGTGGCCGACGAGACCGAGCAGTTCGAGCCCACCTGGATCCGCCCCCAGCAAGCCCTGCAGCGCTTCGAGGAAAAGGAACTGTTCATCCTCTTCCCCACCCAGCGCACCTTGCAGCGTCTGACGGGCTATGCCGACACACAGGCCGTGCTGGATGCCCTGCAGGGTGAAAAGCCGCTATGGCACGCCCACCCTCGTGCGGGCTATCTCAAGGGGCAGGACACAAGACAGCTGGAAACCGATACGGCCTACGGCGAACTGGAGATGGTCCACCCCGACGGCCAGGCCGCCCACCATCTCGACTGGCAGTTTGAAAAAGCCGTGCCGCTGCGCAAGAACCTGATGCGTCTGACGGCCCCCAACCCCGGCATGATGACCGGCCCCGGCACCAACAGCTATCTGGTCGGCGATGCGCATACCGGCTATATCGCCATCGACCCCGGACCGAACGATGCCGAACATCTGCAGCGACTGCACGATGCCGCCGGCGGCGATATCCGCTACATCGTCTGCACCCATTCCCACCCCGATCACTCGCCGGGTGCCGCGCCGCTGCAGGCCATGGTCCTGCTCTCCGGCCATGCCAGCCCTCCCATCATGGGCCTGCCGTCTGCGCCCACGGCACGTGCCAACAGCCGCTTCAGGCCCGAGGTGACACTGCAGGACGGAGAGCGCATCACACTTCGCGGACAAGGGGAAGAAGGCGAAATCACGCATACGCTGCAAGCCATCTTCACGCCCGGCCACGCTGCCAACCACCTGTGCTTTCTGCTGGAGGAAGACGCGCTGCTATTCAGTGGCGATCACATCCTCAATGGCAGTACCACCGTCATCAGCCCGCCGGACGGCAACATGATCGATTACCTCGATTCGCTGGACCGGCTGCACTCCCTGTGTCTGGAGTACGACATTCGCTACATCCTGCCTGCCCACGGCTATGTGCTGGGCTTTGCGCAGCATCAGATCACCCGCCTCAAGGCTCACCGCCTGGCGCGCGAGGCCAAGGTGCATCAGGCCATGCGTACCAAGCCGGACGGCAGCATTCAGGACTGGGTGGCGATTGCCTATGCCGACACGCCGCAAGCGCTGTGGCCCGTGGCCCAGCAATCGCTGCTGGCCCATGTGGAGCGCATCCAGAAGCTCTGCCTGGGCCGATAGCGCGCCGCAAGCGCCGTGCTAGACCTGTGGACAACTAGGACATGGCCGGAGCATTAAGCTCTCGCCATGTCTGAATCCCTGCCTGAACAAGAAAGCATCCGCCTGGCCAAGCGCCTGGCGGAGCAAGAACAATGCTCGCGCCGCGAGGCCGAGCTCCATATCGTCGCGGGCAATGTCCAGGTGGATGGCAAAGTGGTGCAAGTGCCCGAAACCCGTGTCCGCCCCGACCAGGTAGTGGTCCTGCGCAAGGACGCCAAGCCTGAAGCCATTCCGCCCGTCACCATCCTGATGAACAAGCCCGCGGGCATGACCCAGGGCAAGGCCTATGGCCGCGTGCGCAGCGCGCATTCGCTGCTGAGCGAGGACACCAAGGCCAAGCTGGACACGCCCATGCCCCAGCTGGTGCTGGACCATCATTTCAGGAATCTGGAGTCGTTTCTGACGATTCCGCTGCCTGCCAGCGGTCTCATCGTCTACACCCAGGACAAGCGCGTGGCACGCAAGCTGGCCGAGGAAGGCATGTGGCTGGAGCAGGAAATCATCGTCGGCGTGGAGGGGCAGATCATTGAAGATGGCCTGGAGATCCTGTACGAAGGTCTACCCATTCCCGGCGGCAACGGACATCGCCGCATGCCTCCCTGCCATGTGAGCTGGCAAAGCGAAAACCATCTGCGCTTCGCTCTCAAGGGCATTGCGCCCGAAGAGATCGAGAAGATGTGCGCTGCCATCGGCCTGACGGTGCTCAGCATGCGCCGGCTGCGCCTTGGCCGCGTGTCGCTGGCCAAGGTGCCCGAGGGCCAGTGGCGCTATCTGATGCCCTGGGAAAGGTTCTGAGCGGAACGGCCTTCGCGCGCCGCCAACCGGACTCGGCCGCAGCACGCGCCGGCTCGCTCAATCCGCCTTGAAGCCCGTCGCAGCCACCGCCTTGCCCCATTTGACGGTATCGGCAGCAATGATGTCGGCAAATTGCTGCGCACTGGTGCCCGTAACCCTGAAGCCCGCCTCCTGGAGCCGCGCCCTGCCGTCGCCCGATTGCAGGACCTTGAGCAGATCGGCATTGAGCTTGCTCACCACCTCCGCAGGTGTCCTGGCGGGCGCCACGATGCCGAACCAGGAGCTGAATTCCAGGTTGCCAAAGCCCTGCTCCTTCATGGTCGGCAACTCGGGCAGCTGCTCCACGCGCGCGCTGCCCGTGCTTCCCAGAGCCACCAGCTTTCCGGCGCGCACCTGCGGGATCGCCATGCCGGAGGAAGCAAACACCCCCTGCACATCGCCGCTGAAGATGCCGCTCAAGGCATCCGAAGTGCTCTTGTAGTGCACCACCTCGGGTTTGGACTGCACGGCATCACCAAACATATAGGCCCCGAAATGCCCCGGCGTGCCCGCTCCGAAAGTGGCCATGAACAAGCCGTTTTGCTGCCGGGTCCAGGCCACAAAGTCCCTGACGTTGCGCGCCTTGACCTTTTCGGGATTGACCAGCAGCACAAAGTCGGAGCTCACCACCTGGCTGACGGGGGCGAAATCCTTGCGCGGCTGGTAGGCAAGCCGTTGGTAGGTATTGGGCGCAATGCTGAGCTGTCCGGTCTCGGCCAGCATGATGGTGTAGCCGTCGGCCGGCGCGCGCGCTGCCTCGCTGGCTGCGATCAGGCCGGCGGCACCGGGCTTGTTGTCCACCACCACGCCCACGCCGCCCCATGCTTCGGAAAGCTTCTGTGCGAGCAGGCGGGCCACTACATCGGGTCCCGTGCCCGCCGGAAAGCCCACGATCATGCGCACCGTCTTGCTCGGATAAGCCGTCTGGGCCTGAGCGACGCCCAGGGCTGCACTACCTCCGGCCAGCAGTGCCAGGGCCATCAGCCGACGTCGCCAGGCCCGTGCAGAAGCGGGTCCGGGCAGGTTGTGGGCTTGCAGTAATTTCATGTTTTGTCTCCTTGTTGCGATGCTGTTCACAGCACTTCGAAAAACCGCATGACGACCTGCTCCGGAAAGCGCGCTCCCGCACCCACGAACAGGCGCTGCCCCAGCCAGGCAAAGCGCTTGGAGGCTGTTTCAAAGCGGGGCGCACAACGAAA
>Ga0268257_1002026_pt1 | contig 15577 bp, 14 predicted proteins | sample AgamicAtPrz_FD_200249 | JGI IMG/M metagenome (GOLD analysis project Ga0268257, IMG submission 200249) | Agave microbial communities from Guanajuato, Mexico - At.P.rz (v2) (version 3) | ecosystem: Host-associated > Plants > Phyllosphere > Phylloplane/Leaf | place: Guanajuato, Mexico | collected... | reverse complement strand
GGCGTTGAGATGATGCGTGAGTACGCCAATAAGCAGCTTGTCATGATGGGCCTGAAAAAGCCTGAGACACCTGAAGAGATTCAGATGGTTGAACAGGCTCAGCAGCAGCCTAAAGAGCCTTCACCTGAACAAACGCAGGCACAAGGCGTTCTGTTGCAGGGTCAGGCTGAGATTCTCAAAGCTCAGAACCAGCAAATGCAGATTCAGGTTGATGCGGCGAAAGCTGAAGGCCAGAACCAGCTATACGCAGCCAAAGTCGCAGAGATATTCAACAACATGGACCTGGATAAGCAGTCATCTTTCCGGGAATTCCTCAAACTCATGCAAAGTTACCAACAGCAAAACAGTGACGATGCACGAGCAAACGCAGAACTACTTCTGAAAGGCGACAGTCAGCAGCACTCGCAGCGCATGGACTTCGCCAACATCCTGCAATCGCAGAGACAAAATCAACCTTCCGGCAGAGCAGCCGAGATTCCTCAATAAGAGAGAGTTATATGTACCCAGAAACCACCGAAATTCAGGAAACTGAAGGCTTAAACACGTCCGGCAATCAAGCAGCGGCATCTGCTGATGGCTCAGTTGTCGATAATGCCAATGACAACGCAGGGCATGATGAAGGCTTTGAGATCGTCCTGAAAGACGATGAGGCAAAACCAAAACAAGATCCGGCAACAAACGCACACTTCGCAGCTAAACGTCTTGAGCGTAAGCGTCAGCGTGAGCTTGAGCAAAAGATGGAGCAGGTGAAGCGTGGAGAGTTGCCGGAGCACATCCGGGTTAATCCTGAGTTACCGAAACAGCCAGATCCAAACGATTACCTGTCAGATGACGCTCTCGTTAAATACAACTACGACAGCGCGCTGGCTACGGCTGCATTCAACCGTGACCTTGCCGAGTGGAATCAGAAGTCACTTGATGCTCGCAGTAATGCAGTAGCAGAGCAGGGGCGTAAGACTCAGGAGTACACCCAGCAGTCAGCGCAATATGTCGAGGCCGCTCGAAAACACTACGACGCAGCGGAGAAGCTCAACATCCCTGATTATCAGGAGAAAGAGGAAGCATTTGCACAACTTGTACCACCGCAAATTGTTTCCGACCTGATGGTGTTGTTCCCGGAGAAATCCGCCGCACTGATGTATCACCTGGGTTCTAACCCAGAGAAAACGCGTCAAATCCTCCAGATGAACCAGCAGCAGGCGCTGATTGAACTCACTCGACTCTCAGAGCGTTTAACTCTCAAACCTCGCGGTAAGCAGGTCTCAAGCGCTCCCCCTGTAGATGAGCCCATCACTGGTGAAGTTGTGGCTGCAAACGTAGCTGCGCTCAAGAAGAAGATGGAAGAGGCATCAAGCAAGGGCGACGTAGAGACCTACCGCAAGATTAAGAAACAATTACAAGGAATCCGATAATGGCTCTTAACGAAGGTCAAATGGTGACTCTGGCTATCGATGAAGTAATCGAAACCATCACCAGTCTCACCCCTATGGCTCAAAAGGCCGGCAAGTACACTCCACCTGCTGCAGAGATGCAGCGTTCAAGCAACACCATCTGGATGCCTGTTGAGCAGGAATCCCCAACGCAGGAAGGCTGGGATCTGACAGGCCAATCCACTGGCATTCTGGAGCTTAACGTTCCGGTAAGCCTCGGTGAGCCTGATAACGACTTCTTCCAGTTACGTGCTGACGATCTGCGAGATGAAACATCATATCGTCGTCGTATCAACGCTGCCGCCAAGAAACTGGCAAGCAACTGTGAAGTTAAAGTCGCTAACCTGGCCGCAGAAATGGGCTCTCTGGTTGTCACCAGTGATGATCCAATTGGCACTACTGCAGGCAGCGGCTGGGATTTCGTAGCTGATGCCGAAGAAATCATGTTCTCTCGCGAACTGAATCGCGACTCAGGCCTGTCTTACTTCTTCAACCCGAAAGACTATAAGGCAGCAGGACACGACCTGATTAACCGCGACATGTTTGGCCGCATCCCTGAAGAGGCTTACAAAAACGGCACCATCCAGCGCCAGGTTGCTGGTTTTGATGACGTTCTGCGATCACCTAAGCTTCCAGTTCTCAATGCGTCAACCGCTACCGGACTGACTGTTAGCGGGGCGCAGAAATTCCAGCCAGTAGCGTGGGAACTGGATGCTGACGGCAACAAGCGCAACGTGGATAACCGCCTGGCAACAGTAACCCTGTCCGCCACAACCGGCCTGAAGCGTGGCGACAAAATTAGCTTCACCGGCGTGAAGTTCCTGTCGCAGATGGCTAAGAACGTGCTGACCCACGACGCCACCTTCTCAGTGGTTCGAGTTATCGATGGTACTCACATCGAGATCACTCCAAAGCCGATCGCACTGGATGATACTGCGCTTTCACCAGAACAGCGCGCGTATGCCAACGTAAACACCTCGCTGGCTAACAGCATGGCAGTGAATGTGCTCAACACCACAACTACGCGTACCAACGTGTTCTGGGCTGATGACTCAATCCGAATCGTGAGCCAGCCAATCCCGGCTAACCACGAACTGTTTGCTGGCATGAAAACCAAGTCATTCACCATTCCAGAAGTTGGACTGAACGGCATCTTTGCTACACAGGGTGACATCAGCACTCTGTCCGGTCTGTGCCGCATCGCTGTGTGGTATGGCGTTAACGCTACCCGCCCAGAGTCAATCGGTGTGGGTCTGGCTGACCAGGCGTAATCAAAAGGGGCTTCGGCCCCTTTCGTCTTTGGAGTAAATCATGACGCAAATGGTATATCGCCGCGGTGATAACAGAGTCTGGAAAGGCGTTGCTTATGACTGGGAAATTATTCCAGAAAAGGATTTGGCTGAATACCTTGATGCTGGCTGGGTAGCTCATCCTGACGACCTTCTGAAAGAAGACGCAGAGCCAGATAAGAAAGAACGCAAAAAGCCAGGTCGTAAACCTAAGGCGGCAACAGATGAATCTCACGACTAAAGGCGATCTCGTTCTCGCTGCGTTACGTAAGTTGGGCGTCGCCTCAAATGCCACGTTAACCGATGTCGAACCTCAGTCCATGGAAGACGGTCTTAATGACCTCGAAATGATGATGGCGGAGTGGTTAGAAGGTGGCGAAGATACGCCAGGTATAGACGCTGGCTATATCTTCTCAGCTGATGATACACCTCCAAACCCAGGTGACGCCCACGGACTAGCAACAGGAAAGCTAAGTGCTGTTTTCCACAATCTCGCGATCCGAATTGCACCTGACTATGCGGTAGAACCAACTGCAAAAATCATCACTACAGCGAGATATGGGAAAGAGCGCCTTATAAAACTCTCTGCCATGTCACGCGCAAGCAGTGCCAAATGTAAGTCCGGTTATCCAAACAGAATGCCTGTAGGCAGTGGTAACAGACTTGCTACTTATAACGGCTGGAACTTCTACCGGCGCAAGGACCCATGTGATAACGGGAGCGAATAATGCCAGTACAGCAGCTTCCATTAATGAAAGGAGTCGGCAAGGACTTCAGGAACGCCGACTATATCGATTACCTGCCTGTTAACATGCTGGCCGTGCCAAAAGAAGTCCTGAACTCCAATGGTTATCTCCGCTCATTCCCAGGAATCGTAAAGACCGCTGATGTTGATGGAGCATCAATGGGAGCGATTTACAACGCAAATCAGGGCGCTGTGTATCGCGTAATGGGAAGGAAGCTATACCGTGGTGATGCAGTGGTTTCAGAACTATCGGTAACCGGGCGCGTAAGCATGGCATACAGCTACAATAGCCACGCTGTAGGCACGAATGGCACATACACCTTGTTCAGGTACAGCGGAGAAGTTAAAGCCCTCAGCAACTGGCCTGTTGATTCTGGTTACGTTCAGTATGACCTTGGCTATCTGCGCGACATGTGTCGGAACAGATCGCGTTACATATGGGCGAAAGAAGGTACTGATTCATTCTTTATCAGCGACCTGGAGGATGAGTCAAAGCCTGACAGATACAGCGCAGAGTACAGGGCCGAAAGCCAGCCTGATGGAATTATTGGCATCGATAACTGGCGCGATTATGTCGTTTGCTTCGGCACGTCAACCATTGAGTATTTCGACCTGACCGGAAACTCATCCGCACCAGGCGTGGCTCTTTATCAGACTCAGCCTTCAATGATGGTGCAGAAGGGAATTGCCGGGACATACTGCAAAACAAAATTCGCAGACACACATGCGTTTATCAGTAACCCCGCAACCGGCGCTCCATCTATCTACATCATAAACTCCGGCGCAGCAGTGAAGATAGCCACATCTACTGTGGAGAAGATTCTTCAGTCACATACCAGTGACGAACTCTCGCAGGGGGTGATGGAGGTTATCAGGTTTGAAGGTCACGAACTGTTGCTTGTCCACCTGAACAGATGCGTTCTTGTCTACGATGCCGCAGTTACCACTGCTGGGCAGCAATGGTCGATTCTGAAAAGTGGTCTGGATGATGATGTGTATAGCGCAATTGACCTTGTGTACGAAGGAAACAGAATCACCTGCGGCGACAAAACAAGACCATTTAAAGGTCAGCTAAACACTGCTATTTCCAGTCAGTATGGAGAGCACCAGGAGCATCTTCTCTTTACCCCTCTTTTCAAAGCTGATAACGCGCGCGTATTCGACTTTGAGCTTGAATCCAGTACCGGGGTAGAGCAAATAGCAGAGCGTATGTTTATATCCGCTACGACAGACGGAATCATGTACGGAAGAGAGCAGATGATTCCATGGAACGCGCCGTTCAGGTATGACAAGCGAGCAATCTGGAAGCGTATAGGTCGCATTCGTAAAAACCTGGGCTTTAAAATCCGCATCGTTACGTCATCTCCTGTAACGCTAAGCGGTTGTCAGGTGAGGATAGAATAATGGCAGAACCACAGAAAGTTACTGTCATCCCTAACAGGCTTGACTCCTCTGCGTTACCTGAAGGTCTGACAAACGCATATTACCTCTACCTTATGCGTCAGTCTTCAAACATCCAGAACATCGCAAACGCCTCTAATAACGCCAATGATTTGGCTTATCAGGCAACCATAAAGAATGGCGAGCAGGACGTCACCCTTGCTCAGCAAGCTTCAGACATTAATCAGCTAACCATTGAAGTTGAAGATCACGAATTAAGGATAACAGCTAACTCGTCCGCCATTTCCTCTCTTACGTTAAGAGTGACAAATGCTGAGGGGCAAATATCTACAATTCAGATGAACCTGACCAACCTGACGACCAGGGTTACTAACGCAGAATCTGCAATAACATCCCTACAGGCCGATTATGTTTCAAAGACATCCACTTCACCTCAATCTCTCGCATCAACTTTAAACGTAGCCACTTCATATTCTGTCAATGGAACAAAGGTCGTTGGAACCCGCGTAACTGGATGGACAACATCTACAGGAAGCCCAAGAAAGACAGGGTTCTTTGCAGACCAGACCTATACGGTAAGCGCAACCTATAGCCAGGCGGAAGTATCCAACATCGCAACCGGCCTGACTGAGGTGAGACAGGTAGCGAAAGCACTTGAAGATGCTATGCGAAGTCACGGATTAATAAACTAATGCAAATAAAGCTCATCGATAACCCGGTGAAGCTTGCAGAATTCCTTAACGACCCAGAAAACACAGGAAACATCGTAGATAGCGGAGACACATACTTCATCAAGCCTGATGCAGTTTATGTCGGCATCTACGAAGGCGTCCTGCTTACTGGCGTGCATGAGGTAAGAAACTTCTGGCATAGCGTAGTGGAATGCCACGTTATCTATTCTCCTGGATTCCGTGGTGAATACGCACTGCAAGGTCATCGCTTATTCTGCAAATGGCTTCTCGAAAATTCCCCATTCCTTAACAGCATCACGATGGTACCCGATACCACAAAATATGGTCGCTCATTCATCGTCCTGCTTGGTGCAACCAGAATAGGACACATGGATGACGCTTATATAAGCAATGGAAAGCCTGTTGGGGTAACCCTATATCAATTACCGCGCAAGAAATATGAGGAGCTAGTAAATGCTAATTCATCAGATTGCCCATAAGCACCTCAGCAAAGCTGTATATCAGAAGGGTGGTGATGGAGGTGCTGGCGCTCAGGCTGATGCAACGAAGAAGGGCGTGGAATTACAGCGCGAGATGTGGCAAACGAACATGCAGAATCTTGCACCGTTCACTCCACTTGCACAGCAGTATGTTTCTCAGCTGCAAAATCTGTCATCACTGCAAGGTCAGGGTCAGGCACTAAATGACTACTACAACTCTCAGCAGTACAAAGACCTCGCTAACCAGGCACGATATCAATCTCTTACAGCGGCAGAAGCAACAGGCGGTCTTGGTTCAACAGCAACAAGCAACCAACTGGCAACTATCGCACCAACATTAGGACAAAGCTGGCTGTCAGGGCAGATGAATAACTATCAGAATCTGGCGAATATCGGTCTTGGTGCATTAACGGGGCAGGCAACAGCAGGGCAAAACTACGCCAACAACGTGGGGCAGCTTTATCAGCAACAGGCAAACGCTGCAGCCGCAGGAGCAAACAGACCTTCAGGTACGCAGCAATTTATTTCAGGCGCAGCAACTGGTGCGGCAACTGGTGCGGCAATTGGTAGTGTCGTTCCGGTGATCGGTACAGGTATCGGTGCGCTAGCAGGCGGCATTATTGGCGGCGCTTCAACAATGTTCTGAGGTGATAAATGGCAACATGGCAACAGGGTAATGCAGGCGGATTACTGGCCGGTCTTGGCTCTGCAAATGTTAACGCACCTCAGGCTAATGATGCGAATGCTGCTCTTGCCTATATCAGGCAGAACAACGAGGACATGCGTACTGGGCGTGACAATATTGGCCTTCAGGCTCTTCAGGGTATTGGCTCTGTGCTGGATATCTACAAGCAACAGGAACAGGCTCAGCGGAAGCAACAATTTCAGCAGGCTTATGGGCAGGCGTATGCATCAGGCGATCGCAATGCAATGCGACAACTTGCAGCTCAATACCCTGACCAGGTAGACGCAGTTCGCAACGGAATGAAGTTTGTCGACGAAGACCAGCGCAATACCGTAGGAAATCTTGCCGCGGCCGCTCGTCTCGCCGCTACCTCGCCAGAAGCTATGGGAGCGTGGCTTCAGAATAACGCAGCAGACCTGCAGAGAGTAGGGCTTGACCCGCGTGAAGTCGCGCAGACATACCAGCAGAACCCACAGCAGTTTGGTGAGTTTGTCGACCATCTTGGGATGGCTGCACTTGGGCCCGTGGATTACTTTAATGCTCAGGACAAGATTGTCGGTCAGGCGCTTAATAGAGATAAGCTCAACGAAACCATCCGCAGTAATCAGGCCGGTGAATCATTACAACGCCGTGGGCAGGATATCACCGCACGCGGCCAGGATATCTCAGCCGCTACCGCTCGTCGCGGACAGGATATGGCTAACCAGCAAGCCAATGCAGGTTCAGATGGTAGAACAGTTCAGTTATCAGATGGGCGGACTGTCCAGATTGTTGGAAAGCTTCACGGTGCCGGTCAGAATGCATTCTATGAGGGAGTAGACAACGCAGGTAACACAGTTCGCGTACCAGCAAGCTCAATAGCCGCACCTGCTACATCTGCTGCCAGTGCACAGAATTACGCAATGTCTAAAGACCTGAACGCAATCCTTAACGCGCCAACTGATAAGCTTGATTTCATGACGGGCGTAACAGGTGGAAATGGCTCTCCTTCATGGGATGCAGAAGTGCGTAGCCGTCTTGGTGGCGGCGAACAACGACAGTTATTCAATGCCACTAAAAGAATTCAGGGCAAGATGCAGAATCAGGGCATAGCTGCAGCAAGGGATATGGGTGCATCAGGTATCAACACCGTTGCAGAAGCGAAGATGTATTTCCAGGGGATGCCGCAGGTAGACTACTCAAGCCCGGAAGCAATGCAACAATCTCTGCGTGACATTCAGCAGTACACAGACAACTACAACCAGCAGTACAGCGTAGATGTTGGTAACCGAAGTGCGCAGTCACAGCCCTCACGATCAGCACAACAATCTCAACCAGCACAGCAACCACAGAAAAGTACCGGCTTCTCTTCACTATGGGGTGACTAATGGCTAAGGCATGGAAAGACGTTATTTCCTCTCAGCAGTATCAGGCATTATCACCATCTGAAAAAGCGCAGGCACAGGCGCAATATTTCGATGAAGTGGTTGCGCCACAGGTTGGAGATAAATGGGCTGATGCTCGCGATCAGTTCTATGCTGCATATCCACCACCACAGCAGGAACAGCAACCTCAGGATGCGCAGCCAGCTCAACAGCAGGGTGATTCTCAGCAACAGGGCGGCTTCTTGTCTGACCTTGGCAGTGCTGCAGCGGAAACTGGACGTGGCTTGCTTCAGGCTGGCGTTAACCTGGCAAACATCCCTGCATCCATGGCTGATGCCGTAGTTAGTGCTGGGGCATGGGCTGGTAATAAGCTTGGTTTAGGCGACGGAACATACCAACCAGCACCACGAGTCACTACGGAAGGTCTTGCTCAGGATTTAGGGCTTCAACAGGGCGCGTTAACGCCACAGACAACAGAAGGTAAGATTTTCGCAGAAGCGTTGCCTTATCTCACACCTGTCGGCGCTGAGAGAATCGCCACTCAAGCGCCAACTATTGCCGGAAGAGTAGCGCAGGGGGCATCACGCTTACTGGCAGAAAACGCGGTGGGCTCAATGGCTGCGAATAGTGAGCAGAATGACCCTTCTGCACTGGCGACAGACCTCGGAACAGGTGTTGTGTTGGGTGGCGCAATTAATCAGCTTGGACGCGTCGCAGGGGCTGCATATCGTGGTGTTAAAGGTGCTATTTCACCAGAGGCACAACAGGCGATCCGATTCGCTAACTCTGCTGATGTTCCGCTTCATACAACTGACGTTCTGCAGCCTAACTCACGTGTCGGCCGCATGGCGCAGGCTACTGCTGAGAACATTCCTTTTGCTGGCACAAGCTCAATGCGGGCAGGCCAACAGGAGGCTCGCAGCCAACTGGTTAATGAGTATGCATCTCGCTTTGGTGAGTACGACCCATCCATCGTAATTGGCAGCCTCAAATCAAAAACGGCTGGAATAAAACAGGCGGCAGGAAATCGGCTTGAGCAGGTACAAAATTCAATGGCTGGAGTAAATATCCAGCCTACGAGAGCACTGCAGCAAATTGACGACGAGATAGCCAACCTTCAGAAATTGGGCAAGGTCGCTGATACAGACACTATCAGCAAACTTCAGGCGTACAGGGATGAGCTTGCAGGAGGGAATGTAGACCTGCAGCAGTTAAGCAATCTCCGCAGCCAGTTCAGGCAGGATGTAAAAGGTGAGCGTGTCGTAATGCCTAATCGTTCTGATGCTGCCATTCAACGAGTATACAGGGCGATGACGGGAGACATTGATAGCTCCATCGGTCAGAACCTAGGTAATGACACGCTACGCCGATATAAGCAAGCCAATGCGGTTTACGCAGATGAGGCCAGCAAGCTACAGAATACGCGACTGAAGAACGTTCTGATGAAAGGCGACCTAACACCAGAAGTTGTCAACAACATGCTTTTCAGCAAGAACAAATCTGAGGTGCAGAATCTATATAACTCTGTAGGCCAGATTGGTCGAGCTCAGATGCGTAACGGAATTATTGGTAAGGCTATGGAGAAATCAGGTGGTTCGCCTGACCAATTCTTGCGACAAGTTAACCTGATGTCTAATCAGACAGGCATTGCTTTCAAAGGCCGTGATGCTGCATATCTGAAAGGTCTGAAGAACTATCTTGAGTCAACGAAGAGGGCAGGTCAGGCAGGTGTTACAACTCCTACTGGCCAGCAGGCTATTCCATTCATCATGGGGATAGGGACTGTGACAAACCCCGCTTTGTTGGGTGTCGGTGGTGGCTATGGATTGCTTGCGCGGATGTATGAGAGTGAACCTGCTCGTAATGCAATGCTTCGCCTGGCTAACACTCCGCGCGGTTCTACTGCCTTCGAGAAAGCGTTATCTGACGTTGAGCGCATTGTTAACTCATTCGCTCAGGGTGCAAAATCAGAAGCTTTAAGCGAATAAAAGCTTACCCACCACAAGGCCGAAGATTAAGAAGGCAAAGTTCAGTAAGTCACGTTCCATAAATCATCCAATATTTTAACGATTATAACCACCCATAACGCAAAGTCGCGCAAGTTAACCCTTGCGCTGCTTTTTACACGCCCGGAGCACATGAATGGCTGACGATATTCAGAATATTTTAGTAGGTATGCCAGTAACACCGTATACGTTAGCCAGGTCATTCAAGGCTATTGCAAACGGAACGGTGTATATAGGCGTAAAAGACACAGACCCAACCGTTCCATCAAACCAGATTCAGGTCTATGTTGAAACGGAATCAGGAAATGTAATCCCTGTTTCCCAGCCACTGATCATCAATAGTGGTGGATATCTAGTTTACAGCGGCCAAATTGCAAAGTTCGTTGTGTCCGACGAGTATTCCATGGCTGTGTACGATGCCGTTGGTGTTCAGCAGCACTATTTTGCTGACGTACTGAAATACAATCCAAACACCCTGCGTGATGAACTGGCGCAGGACAATGGTATGAAGTTAATCGGGCAGAAGGTAAACTACGGAATCCCCGTAGGCTCATCACTTACTCAGGGGGTGATGTGGTTATTTGACAAGATAAAAGGATACCTGCGAGTTGGTGGCTCCGACCTTGAGCCTCTTGATGATGAGAAGAACTACTGGCGAGGGCTTCCATCAAGAAACTCGTGGGGCGACCCCGCCATGATTGGCGATTATTCCGTGTCATTTAACAGGAATGGCGCGTCATTCGCGGTATACACCACAACATTTGGTCATGACTGCGTTACGTATGGGGTGGCATCACTTGCCGGTGGTGCAGGAAGTGCAACAGGAAACCCTGATGATATCACATCACCGAACGCGGAAGGTTATTGCTCATTTGCGTTTGGCAAGAATGTCATAGCTCTTGGAGCTAAATCTGCAGCCCTGTGCGAAGAGGTGGAAGCGAATTCGCGTGCCTCCTTTGCAGCAGGGTACTTTACTCAGGCCAGGGCGGGCTTCACTACAGACCCGGGCGGAGTGGCAAGCGATGGCATTGGTGCAACAGCGCTGGGTTACTCAACGAGAGCAGCTGGTGATGGTGCATTTGCCGTTGGTCGTTATGCTCAGGCATACGGCGGTGCTATTGTCATCGGATCTGGCATTAACTCCGGCAACCAGGCTGTAAACTCAAGCACTAAATCCGTGGCAATCTTTGCCAATTCTGTCGTGCCTGCGATAACGGCAAAGGCGGCGGGTGGTGGTGTTACTGACATGCCGTTCGTTGGCGTTCATACGTTAGACCCAAAAGAGCCACTGGATGTTGCGATGCCCAACGGCACTAACGCTGCTTTCAGAATCACAGGAAGTGGCGGTGCAAAAATAAAGCTTCAGGGAACATCTAACTCAGATACAGGGCTCGACATAGCCTCTTTTGAATGGACCAGCACCAACGGAGGAAGCGCGGTAGGAACCTTGAAGATAAACATGAACAACGGAGCGCAGAGCATTGAACTATCATCTGATGGAATGGTGGCTCTGAAAAATGTTAAAACACTGGCTGAAATATCCGGTGCCCCTGCGGGCACCATCTATAAAGATGCGTCAAACTTCCTGAAAATTGTGGTTTAAGAGAAGTCATCGCCAAGGAAGGCTGTGAGCAATGCCTCTGCAATCACCCTGTGACCCATATCTGCCGGGTGGTTAGCACCATTACCAGTAATCGCATAGATGTTTTTGCGCTGAAGCATCTGAGCCCAGACATTTGTTATGTCGACAAATGTCACATGATTGTATTTGAGAGATAACTTTTTAAGCTCTTCGCTGTATAGCGGGAAATATTCCTTCTTCGGCAGCACCCACTCAGGATTCGGAAGGGTAGAAGAAAGCAGTACGATTCGCGCATGCTTATTTTTGCTTTTGATATTTTTTATCAGAGCATCGATGCTGAAATAGTATTCTTTTGGAGGTAGATCATTCGAATCGTTCATGCCGAAAGAAATGATATAAACATCAGAATCAAGCTTCGTGAGTCTTCCGTCAGTGCTGTAGTAGGCGTTATTAGAGGTCCACCCCGGCACCGATGGGTTGTAGTAATGATATTTCCCACCCTTCACCATAGACATGTAAGCAGATACAAGTCCAACATACGGCGGCTGATGTGGTTCTGAGTATATGTCGCTGGCATTCGCACCGAAAGTAATGCTATCCCCGTAATACGTCACCTTCATTTCCTGCAGGCTTTTAACGTAATTACGTAAGTCTGTTACCCCGCCACTCATTTTCAGGTAAAGGCGATCTGCCTTCTTGTAAGACGCCGAAATCTGATATTTCTGGTATTCAGTCGTAACGTTGATGTTAAAATTCTTATCTTCTTTCAGCGGCTTGTTAAATCCTGATTTAGCTACCGGGATATCAGAGCCATCAGGGATTGCTATCTTGTCGCCTGATGCCCTGAAATCGGTACCTTTATGATAGAGCTCACCAGTTGTCTGATTGAAAATCATGACCGGGCCGGTAGGCCTGAATAGCAGCCTGTCGCTTTTAAAATCCTCAGATGCGTAAATAGTATCCGAATAAACGAATTTCCCACCAAAGAACGAAGGGTGAATATTAAACTTATTCACAATGTAGTTGCTGCACTTCACATCTGTACACGTCGTGTAGTCATCAGGTGCAGCTGGTATTTCAGCTGCGGCACCAAATGACACAGACAATAGTGAAGCAATAATTAATTTTTTCATTTAGCTTTTCCGTATGCTTTTTTCTTTATCCAGCCATTAACAGGCTTTTCAATAAACTTATAGCAGGCAAGGGCGATAACCTGGCAGTAGATGTAATAGACAATAACATAAGTAACTATGCTCACTGTCCTATCTAAGCCAAGTTGCGTCCAGATAAACAGAAATACCGGTGCTGAAATACCGTGAGACAGGTACAGGCTGTAAGATGAGTCACCCAGCAGCAGGAAAGTGCGGTTGTGAGGAATAACCCCTTCAAGACTCAAGGCTGACCATACAATGACGAACGCCGGGATGCCCCATGTCAGTAGTCGGGAATAATCGTTATAAGCGAAAACACCAGAGTTAACGAACGCAAAGAGCGGGAAGAAAGAAGCAATACCCATCCACGCCAGCCACTTCGGCAGGACGCATCCGGCAGAATACATGCGATAAAGGTACATGCCGAGAATGAATTCGATAAACATCTGGCTGGACAGAGTTATCAGGACTTTGCTTTCACCGTGAGCCATGGCGTTACCTGCGCCGAAAACTACCAGGGCGCAGACTGAATAAAACTCGAGTGAGTTGGCTTTTTTAATGCCAATCGCAAGCAGGCCGGCAAGCAGGAAATAGAACAGGAATTCAAACTGCAAAGTCCAGCCTATGCCAAGAATTGGCGGCTTATCAAAGTTCATGAACGTCATCGTTTTGATGATCCACATGAGGTCTAGCCGCGAGCCGTTGAAGATATATGCAAAATCTGCAGTAGGTTGGGATATAGCACCAGAGTCAACCAGCCATGATATGAACACAACCACCAATGTTGCGACAAGGTACAAAGGCCATATGCGAGTTATGCGGCGCTTTATGAAGCCCAGCGGCGTTAATTTTGGCGTCATGCCATCCTTATAGAGGCCGCCATAGATGATGTACGGCATTATAAAGCCGCTGATGATGAAAAATATGTCAACGCCAACACCACCAAGGTTAGTGATCTGTGGGGCTATGCCATAAACGGCAAGGTTTGCGTGAGCATAAATCACGAGGAAGGCGGCCAGGAACCGCAGATACTGGATGTTGGCAATCATCATCAACTTTCTAGTCTGTTAAAAGGCGAGTGATTTTAACAGCTAAGAGGAATCTGATCATTCTGTTTGCAAAAGCGACTTGATCGACATCACCGATCGATAATACTGTATGCATATACAGTAACTATCGGAGATGAGTTATGGGATTCCCGAGTCCAGCACAAGATTATGTTGAGCAGCGCATATCACTAGACCAGCGCATCATATCGAGACCAGCGGCTACGTACTTTATGCGGGCAGGTGCAACACATTATCGCGAAGGCATTGTCAATGGGGCGCTACTCGTCGTTGACGCATCTCTGAGGCCGTGTGATGGCTCATTGCTTGTTTGCAGAATGGAGGGTGAGCTGAGGATAAAGCGATATCGAACTCATCCAAAGCCTCACCTTGAGGATTTGCAGACAGGAAGGCGCGAAGAGATACCGGCTTACGATGACGGGACGAGCCCGGATGCGATATTTGGAGTTATCACATACATCATCAACGATGCGCGTTCTGGTGAGTTTGATGATTGCCCGGTGATGTGAGACAGAAATGGGACACACAAAGCTTTGCATCGGTTTGCAAGGCTTTGTATGTTTTTCGAAGATGGGACGTGTGAGCGCCGTAGTGATGGGGTAATTTGTTGTTAGCTCAGGTAGTTCCAGGAACTTCTAAGCCGTAGGTCGTAGGTTCGAATCCTACAGGGCGTGCCATTTAGAAACAGGCACTTACGCCAGTTTCAAACCAGCCTGATTTTCTCCTTCTGTCGTATTTGCGTCATGGTTGCCAAAATGGCATCAATTTTCCGTGCGTGTGAGCTCAAAGGGTTCAGCGCAAGGTGAGCATCCCCTTTTATCACGCATTAACTTGAGCAGGATCCTGCAGAGATTTGCGCTTGCCAAAGCATAGATAATGCGTATAGTTCTCATTTGCATTGCAACCAATATATTCTAAAGCCCGTCCACGGGCTATTTTTGCGCGCACTTTCAAACGAGTTAACGATGAACAACACCAAAATGCACAAAACGCTGCTGGCGCTCGCCATTGGCGCGGTTACACATTCCGCCTGGGCGGCAGAGGATAAAAAAGAAGACACCATCGTTGTGCAGTCTGCACCTGCCGGCGACTTTAAACCCGGTGGCGACCAGCTGGTGCCGGCCTTCCTTGACGGGCAGGTGGCCAACGGCGGGCGAATGGGGATGCTCGGCCAGCAGAACGCCATGGACGTGCCGTTCAACATCATTAGCTACACCTCAAAACTGGTGGAAGATCAGCAGGCAAAAACCATTGCTGACGTGGTCGCCAACGACGCGGGCGTGCAGTTTGTGCAGGGTTACGGCAACAGCGCGGAAACCTTCCGCATTCGCGGCCTGAAGTTTGACGGCGACGACATGACCTTCGGCGGCCTCTCCGGCGTGCTGCCGCGTCAGGTGGTGGATGCCCAGATGGTTGACCGCATTGAGATCTTCAAAGGGGCCAACTCCCTGATGAACGGCGCGGCAAGCTCGGGCGTGGGCGGGATGATTAACCTTGAGCCAAAGCATGCCGGGGAAACGCCGCAGGCGAAAGTGGGCGTGGACTACACCTCGGATTCCCAGATTGGCACCACGCTGGATGCGGGGCGTCGCTTTGGCGATAACGACCAGTTCGGCGCGCGCGTGAACCTCGTGCATCGTGAAGGCGAAACCGGCGTACCGAACGATCGCCGCCGCACCACGCTGC
>Ga0268257_1002022_pt1 | contig 15597 bp, 18 predicted proteins | sample AgamicAtPrz_FD_200249 | JGI IMG/M metagenome (GOLD analysis project Ga0268257, IMG submission 200249) | Agave microbial communities from Guanajuato, Mexico - At.P.rz (v2) (version 3) | ecosystem: Host-associated > Plants > Phyllosphere > Phylloplane/Leaf | place: Guanajuato, Mexico | collected... | reverse complement strand
CGTTTCGCCCCGGAGATCCCAAGGAGTTTCTAATAATGAAAAAAGTTATGCTCAAAACCTCTCTCGGCGTTGCCGTTGCCCTCGCTTCCAGCCAATTGCTCGCCAGCGGCTTTGCCCTGAACGAACAGAGCATCAGCGGCATGGGGACAGGTTTTGCGGGTCGTTCTTCTGCTGCCGAAGATGCCAGCACCGTGTATGGCAACCCGGCGGGCATGTCCCGCCTGAAGCGCGATCAAATGACCGTCGGGGGTGCAGCGGTCATCGCCAAGTCCGATATTTCCGGACGCGGCAGCAACAAAGGGGGGGAAATGGATGGCGACATGGTGCCTGTGGTCGGCGTGCCGATGGGTTACTACGTCAACTCCATCGATGACCACTGGAGCGTCGGTTTCGGCGTCTACGTGCCATTCGGCCTGGTCACCGACTACGGCAGCGACGATGCCGCGCGCTACTGGGGCAAGAAAAGCCATGTTCAGGTCGTAACCTTCCAGCCGACCGTGAGCTATGCGTTCAACGACAAGGTCTCGATCGGTTTCGGCCCAACCATCAACCGCATCGAGGGTGAACTGGGCTCGAACCTGGCCAGTATCTCACCGTTGCGTCCGGCCGATGGCGAAGTGAAGATCAAGGGCGACGACACCGCGGTTGGCTACAACATCGGTATCCTGGTCCAGGCCACCGACCGTACCCGCGTCGGCCTGACCTACCACTCGATGGTCGACTACAAGCTCGAAGGCAAGACCAAGGTCAGCTACCCGCTGCTTGGCCTGAACGGCAACAAGTTCGATGCGACCCTGAAGATCAAGACCCCCGAATCGGTGGACTTCTCGGTCACCCACGAACTGGATGATCAGTGGACCTTGTACGCAGGCAGCACCTGGACCCGTTGGAGCCGCCTGGAGAACATCACGGTCGACAACGAAGTGCCGGCAGGGCCTGCCGGACAGTTCGCGACCATTACCGAAGAGCAGAACTGGCACGACACCTGGGCTCACGCCATTGGTGCCTCGTACAAGGTGAACAAGGAATGGGTCCTGCGCACCGGTTTCTCGGTTGACCAGTCGCCAACCAACAACACCAACCGTTCGCCGCGCATCCCCACTGGCGATCGCAAGATCTTCAGCATCGGTGCCGGTTGGAGCCCGTCCGACGACATGACCATCGACGTGGCCTACTCCTACCTGTGGGAAGAGGACACCAAGGTCAACAACCAGCCGCACAGCCTGACCGAAGCCGGCCTCAAAGGCAGCTACCAGGCCAAGTACGAAAACAGCGCGCACGGCATTGGTGCTTCGCTGACCTACCGCTTCTGAGTGATACCCGCTGCATGAACAAACCGCCCTCGTGGCGGTTTTTTCATGCGTGCACGGGCCATTGTTCGCCCAGGCACTGCTGCAGGTATTCCATGAATACACGCACCTTGGTCGTCAGCGCAAAGCGATCGGCCAGGCACAGGTAGACATCCATAGGTTCGGTTCGGGCATAGGCGTGGTCACCGCCATTGTTTTCGAACAACGGCACCAACCGTCCAGCATCCAGGTGCGGGCGCACGACGAATTCCGCGAGGCGGGTAATACCGCCATCATTCAGGGCCATCTGGGTCAGCGCATCGATGTCGTCACTGATCAATACCCTGCGGAATCGGGCTTCGAAACGCATCCCGTCGCGCATGAAGCCCCAAGGCAGTAACCGCCCATCCACCGGATAGCGGAACACCAAGCAACTGTGGTCTTGCAGGTTTTCCGGGGTGGTGGGCCGACCAGCACTGGCCAGGTAGCCAGGCGACGCGCAGCAGACAAATGGAATACGGGCGATATGCCGGGCCAGCAGGTGGTCTTCCAACTGCGCAGTGATGCGCAGGCTGACATCCACATCTTCGAGAGCGTGATTGACCTTGCGATCAGCCATCAGCAACTCTATCGAAAGCAGCGGGTAGCGGGCGCTGAATGCCGGGATCAACGGCGCCAGTACATGCCGGCCGAAGGCCGAGGTCGAGGCGATACACAGCCGCCCCTGAGGATCACTGTCCGGCGTGAGAACCGCCTGTTCGGCCTGGGCAAGGTCGCGCTCGATATGCCGCACACGCTCGTAGTACAGGCTACCAGGTGGTGTCAGGGCCATGCTGCGGGTCGTACGGGTCAACAACCGTACCTGCAGGTGTGTCTCGAGCCGCGCCAGGTTCTGGCTCACGGCCGCTGGCGTGAGCCCCAGGCTGCGAGCTCCACCGGCGATGCTGCCAGCCTCGACGACCTTGATGAAGCTGCGGATGGCGTTGAGTAGGTCCATGGGATGCCTGGCTGACTCGTAAGTTTCTCTTTATAAAGAACTCACTAATCAAGGTCTACAGCATCCCGCAAACCAATTGCTAACCTGCGCGTCCACCATCGTTGAGGCAGTACCATGACTGGATTCGCTACCCCGCGCCGCCGACGCAAGCTGCACCGAGGCACAACCCCCTATGTCTTTGCTTTTTACATGTCGGCCATCATGGCGCTGCTGATGTGCTTTGTGATTACCGCAGCCAACGCCGGGATCGATGTCAACTACCTGCACAATGTGCTAAAGGCTTATCAACTGGCGATGCCGGTGGCGTTTTTCTGTGTGCTGATGGTTCGGCCAGTAGTCCTCCGGCTGGTGTCACTGACTGTACACCCAGATTAACGCTTATCTCCTTTCGCCCCCCGCGCATATTGGCAAAATGCCAGGGCAGGCACTCCGCTTATCCCTGAACGCCCTCAAGGCTGCGAGGCAATCGCCTTGTCGATCGCTGCCCTGAACGCCGGATCATCCGGCTTGGTCAGGCTGGAGAAGTTGCCGATCACCTTACCCTTGCGATCTACCACATACTTGTAGAAGTTCCACTTCGGCGCGCTGCTCTGCCGGGCCAGCTCGACAAACATCGGAATAGCATCCTTGCCACGGACAGCCTGGGTCTTGGTCATGGTGAAGGTCACGCCATAGTTGGCGTAACAGACCTTGGCGGTCTTCTCGCTATCAGCGTCTTCCTGCTTGAAGTCGTTGGATGGTACACCGAGCATTTCCAGGCCCTGTTCGCGGTAATCCTTGTAGGTCGCCTCAAGCCCCTCGAACTGCGGGGCAAAGCCGCAATAGCTGGCGGTGTTGATCACCACCAGCGGCTTGCCGGCAAAGCGCTGGCACAAGTCGATCTGCTCCTTGCCGCGCAGCTCGGGCAGGCTGCCCTGGAGCAGCGCCGGGCAGTCCGCCGCCCAGCTCGAAGTGGCGGCGGCCAGGGCCAGCAGGGGTAGGGTCAGCCAGCGTGCATGCATGATATCGGTCTCCTGCACATGATTCCTTGAATGTGCAGGGTAGCGCTTAACACAGGCTCATGCCCAACTGCATCAGTGCCAGGCCGCCCTTGTGCCAGCCCCACCACACCAGCGCCAACACCAGCACTGCGACGACCAGCGGCAGGCCGCGCCCCAACAAGCGGTTCATGCCGCCTGGGCCTGCAGGCGGGCGACCGGGCGTTCACGCACCGGCCAGTTGAGCGCCGCAGCCAGCAGGCTGAGCAGGATCGAGATCTGCCACACCAGGTCATAGCTGCCGGTCTGGTCATACACCACGCCGCCCAGCCAGCCGCCGAGGAAGGCGCCCAGCTGGTGGAACAGGAACACGATGCCACCGAGCATCGACAGGTTGCGCACGCCGAACAGCGTGGCCACGGTGCCATTGGTCAGCGGTACCGTGGACAGCCACAGCAGGCCCATGGCAATGCCGAACAGGTAGGCACTGAACTGGGTCACCGGCACCCAAAGGAAGAGCACGATGACCACGGCGCGCAGCAGGTACAGGCCGGTCAGCAGGCGCGGCTTGGACATGCGCCCACCCATCCAGCCTGCGGTATAGGTGCCAACGATGTTGAACAGGCCGACCAGCGCCAGCACGGTGGTGCCGGTAGTCGCCGGCAAGTGCTGGTCGACCAGGTAGGCCGGCAGGTGTACGCCGATGAACACCACCTGAAAACCACAGACGAAAAAGCCCAGCGCCAGCAACCAGAAACCGGAATGCGCGCACGCTTCACGCAATGCCTGGCCCAGGGTCTGCTCGGCGCCATGGCTGGGCAGCGGGCGGTCGCGCAGCATGCCCACGAACGGCACGATCAAGGCCACCAGCAGGCCTAGCACCAGCAAGGCTGTCGACCAGCCCAGCCACTGGATCAGCCCCAGGGTGCCTGGGAGCATGGCGAACTGGCCGAAGGAGCCGGCGGCGCTGGCGATGCCCATGGCCATGCTGCGCTTCTCCGCCGGCACGGCGCGACCGACCACGCCGAGGATTACCGAGAACGAAGTGCCAGACAGGCCGATACCGATCAGCAGGCCAGCGCTGAGCGACAGCGACCAGGCCGAATCGGCGAAGGCCATCATTGCCAAGCCGACTGCGTAGAGAATGCCGCCGATGACCACCACCTTGGCCGCGCCCAAGCGGTCGGCCAGGGCCCCCGTGAACGGCTGGGCCAGGCCCCAGATCAGGTTCTGCAGGGCGATGGCGAAGGCGAATACCTCACGGCCCCAGCCGAAATCGGCGCTCATCGGCGCCAGGAACAGGCCGAAACCATGCCGCACCCCCAGCGACAGCGCGAGGATCAGCGCCGCCCCCAGAAGTACCCAACCGCTGCTCCGCCAAAGGGAAGTCATTGTCGTTGTCTCCAGCCCATCGCAAGGTTGATACGGGTATATACCCGCTTTTAATCGTCGTGTATCAGGAAAGTTGCTCCAGCAAGCGCACCAACTCGTCACGCTGCCCCTCACCCAGCCGCTTCACCAGTTGCGCCTGAGCCTGCTGCCAGGCCGGGTAGGCGGCATCCAGGCATGCCCTGCCCGTCTCACTCAACAGCACCACACGGTTGCGCTGGTCTTCTCCGTCGGCCAGCCGCACCAGGCCCTCGGCCTCGAGCACCTTGAGATTGCGACCCAAGGTGCTGCGCTCAAGGCCCATGGCCTCGGCCAGGCAGGTGATGCTGGGGCGATCGAGGCGCTGCACATGACGCAGCAGGGAAAACTGGGCGACATTGATGCCGAAGCCGGCAAGGGCCTCGTCGTAATGCCGGCTCACCCCACGGGCGGCGCGACGTAGATGGGTACAGATGCATTCACTGGTCAGCATGGATACGTGTATATACCCGCATCAACGACGTTGCAAGACATTTCAAGGGTTGATTCCGGGCTGCAGGCGCAGACGGATCGGCTCGAACTCCGCTGCGGCCTTGCGCTCCAGTGGGTCAGGCGCTCCCTTGTCGATCGCCTGCCAGTATCGCCAGGGCACCTTGGCCGAACCCAGTTCATAGTCCATGCCGTCCCAGCTGTCTTCGCGGAAGCTGTAGAACGCCCAATGCAGCTGCTGGCGGTCAAGCACCGCGAGCACGTCCTCCAGGTATTGCCGGCAACCGGGCAGGCGACGCATGCAACCGAACTCGCCTACCACCAAACGCGAACGCCGCAGCTTGATGGCAGCGGCCCAATCCACCGGCTTTTCCAGATAGCGCGCGACCTGCCCGGCATCCCACAGCTGCATCTTCCCGGCGAACGGTACCGGCCCCGGGTAGGCGTATGGTTGGCGGCGGGCCAGGTTCGGCGCACTGGTGGCGGCATAGGGCTCGTACATATGCACGCTGTACAGCACGCGCTCATCCTCCAGCGCCGCGGGCCAGTAGCCGAAGGCGTCGGCAGCAGCGTACCAGCCGGCATCTACCATCACTGGCGTCTTGCCATCGACCTCGCGGATCGCCGCCAACAGTTGCCGATAGAGCGCAGGCAGGTCACGCGGCCCGCCCTGCTCGCGGGCATACCACTGCTTCATCCGGGCAAGATCGGCATGCTCGGCCAGCCCCCCCTGCTTCTCAGGCGCTGGCTCGTTGATGAGGTTGTAGGCAGCGATGGCCGGGTGATCCTTGAGCGCCAGGGCAACGTCACGCCAGAAATGCGCGGACTGGGCCCAGAAACGCTTGTCCTGCCACAGGCGGTCATCGAAACGATTGCCATTGTTCTGCACCCAGCGCATGCCGGGAAGCGACAATGGCGTGATGACCACCTTGAGCCCGGCGGCGTGGGCGCGGTCGAGCACTTCGACCAGTTGCCGCAGATCGCTGGCGGCCAGGCCCTGGTAATCGTCGGCATTGCCCAACAGGAAATCGCGTTTGGCTGGCTGCCATTTGTCGTACGACAGGCGCACCCAACTGGCGCCGTAGCCTTTCAGGGCGTCGAAGTAGGCCTGGTCCGGGGGGAGGCGATTGAAGCTGTTGCCGCCATGGCGAGGTGTATCCCAGAAGTCGATCAGGTCGGCGGCGCTGGCGGGCATCCCGGCAAGCATAAGCAGGCCGGTGAGGATCCAGTGGTGCATGCGAGGCATTCCTGGTAGTTGGCGAGCGAACGAGGATAGAACAAGTGCCTGGTGAGGCTTTCCGTATTTCCCGCAGGACTTTTCTGGCGTTGCCTACTGCAACGCCAGGCCAAGCACCACCACCAGTTCCAGCAACTCGAGCAGTGCTCCGGCGGTATCCCCGGTGGTCCCTCCCAAACGCTGGCACATCAACCGGCGCAACCAGGCGAAAACCGCCGTCGTCAGCAGCAACACCCACAGCACCGGCCAGCCGCCCAACGTCACGCAAAGTGCCGCGCTGCCCAGCAACATCCAGGCGGCGCCGCGCCGCGGCAGATGCTCGGCCAGTGCCGACCCGAGCCCGCCGGGGCGCACATAGGGCGTACCGAGAAACAACCCCAGCATCGCCGCCCGCCCCACCACCGGCGCCAGCACCAGCAGGCCGCCAGCCCCCCGCTCGACCAGTACCCACAGGGCACAGAACTTCAGCAGCAGTACCAGCACCAGGGTGACCACGGCGATCGGCCCGCTGCGCGGGTCTTTCATGATCTGCAAGGTGCGCTCACGGTCGCCGAACCCACCCAGCCAGGCATCGGCGCTGTCGGCCAGGCCATCCAGGTGCAGCGCGCCACTGAGCAACACCCACAGCGCGAGCAGCAAGGCCGCATGCAGAGGGGGCGCCACGCCATGCAGAAGCTGGCTGGCCAGCCACAGCAACAGACCGAACAGCAGCCCCACCACGGGATAGAACAGCAGCGAACGCCCCATTTGCTGGGGCGCCGGCATGCCCGGCAGGCGCACCGGCAGGCTGCTGAGAAACTGCAGGGCAATCCAGAACGGCAGCATCTCAACGCACCTCGCGCAACTGACCGTCTTCAGCCACGGCCAGGCGTACCAGCGCGCCATGGCCGACCTCGACCTGCAACAGTTGCTCACGTGGCAGCCCGCGTGCACGCGCCAGCAGCAAGCGCATCACCCCGCCATGGGTCACCACGAGCACCCGCTTGCCGGCATGCTCGCGGTGCAGGCGCTCGACCGCAGCCAGCACCCGCTCGGCAAAGGCCTGCACCGGCTCGCCCGCAGGCGGGGTGAATGCATAAGGATCACTCCAGAACAGCCCCAGGGCATCGGCGTCGGCCTGCATGATCTGGGCGGCGCTCTGCCCTTCCCAGTCGCCGAAATGCAGCTCGCGCACACCAGCCTCGCGCTGCACCGGCAAGTTGATCCGTGCCCCCAGCTCTTCGGCAAACGCCGCGCAACGCTGCAACGGCGAGCTGACCAGCACCTCCCAGGGGCCGGCAGCGGCGGTGGCCTGGCGCATCTGCGCCCAGCCGTTCACGGTCAGCGCATCGTCTAGGCTGCCACGCAAGCCGCCGCCGAGCTCGGTCTCACCATGGCGCAACAGCTCGATGATCATGCCGGGCGATCCGCCACCGCGGCCTCGGCGAAGGTCGCCATCTGCCCGTGCAGGGCACAGGCCAGGCGAATCAGCGGCACCGCCAGCGCCGCGCCGCTGCCCTCGCCCAGGCGCAGTCCCAGGGCCAGCAGCGGCTCGGCCTCCAGCGCCGCCAGCAGGGCCTTGTGGCCTGGCTCGGCGCCCTGGTGGGCAAACAGCAGCCACGGACGGCATTGTGGGTTGAGGCGCACCGCCACCAGGGCGGCGACACTGCAGATGAAGCCGTCGACCAGCACCGCCACGCCATGCTGGGCGCAGGCCAGGTAGGCGCCTGCCAGCGCGGCGATTTCAAAGCCGCCGACACAGGCCAATGCCTGCAGCGGCTGGTCGGCGCGCAGGCCGTGCAGCACCAGGGCGCGCTCGATCACCTCGGCCTTGTGGCGCACGCCGGCGCTGTCCAGGCCGGTGCCCGGGCCGCTCAGCTCACGCGCCGGGCAACCCAGCAAGGTACTGGCCAACGCGGCCGCGGCAGTGGTGTTGCCAATGCCCATTTCACCGCCGATGAACAGCTGGGCACCGTTGTCGAGCGCGCGCAAGGCACTGTCGCGGCCGGCCTGCAACGCCGCCGCCAGCTGCGCGTCGGTCATCGCCGGCTGGCGCGCGAAGTTGGCGGTGCCAGGCCCAAGGTGCAGGTGGTGAACACCTGACAGTTGCAGATCCGCGTCGATGGTACCGAGGTCGACCACCTGCAGCTCGGCGTCCAGTTCGCGCGCCAGCACGCTGATCGCCGCGCCACCACCGACGAAGTTGCGCAGCATCTGCCCGGTCACCGCTTGCGGATAGGCGGAGATGCCCTCCTCCACCACGCCATGGTCGCCGGCGAAGATGGTGATTGCGACCCGCTCCAGGCTTGGACGCTCGCGCCCTTGCAGGCCGGCCAGGTGCACCGCCAGGCCTTCGAGCTGGCCAAGGGAGCCGGCCGGTTTGGTCAGCTGTTGCTGACGGGCGCGGGCCTGGTCCATGGCGGCGCTGTCGAGGGGTTGGCAGGCGTCACGCCACCACATCGGGGTCATAAGGCTGGTCCTTTGAGCATGAGAGGGAGGCCGGCGACGGTCAGCACCACGCGCTGGCAGCGCTCGGCCACGGCTTGGTGCAACGTGCCTGCCAGGTCGACGTAACGGCGGGTCAGTTCGCCCATGGGCACCACGCCCAGGCCGGTTTCATTGCTGACCAGGATGATCGTGCCGGGCAACTGCGCCAAGCCAGCGAGCAGCGCGTCGCGCTCCTGCGCCAGGCGCTGGTCATCCTCGAGCATCAGCAGGTTGGTCAGCCACAGCGTCAGGCAGTCCACCAGCAGGCAGCGCCCTTCGCCGGCTTCGGCGTGCAACACAGCGGCCAGCGCCACGGGTTCCTCCACCAGTCCCCAGTGGTCCGGACGCCGTTCGCGGTGCAAGCGCACGCGTTCATTCAGCTCGCCGTCCAGCGGCTGGCTGGTGGCGATATAGGTCACCGGCAGGCCGCTGGCTTCAGCCAGTTGCTCGGCCAGGCGGCTCTTGCCCGAACGGGCGCCGCCGAGGATCAGACTGTGCATTTCAGGCGACTCCACACAGTTCGCGCAGGCGCGCGGTGTCCAGGTGCTGCTCGACCAGATCGGCCAGGCGCTCGATATCGCGCTCGCGCAGGGCCTCGTAATCGATGGTCTGCGCATCGGCCAGACCGGCCCAGCGCAGCAGCGCGGCGCACGACTGGCCACCCTCGAACAGGCCATGCAGGTAGGTGGCGAGGATCTGCCCGTCGGCGCTGATGGCGCCATCGGCACGGCCGCCGGCCAGTCGCACTGCGGGGCGCTCCAGCGCCGGGCCGCTGGTGACGCCGGCATGGATCTCGTACCCCGCCACCGGGGCCTGCTCGAGATCGAGCGTGCCCGCCACATTACGCAACTGCTTCTCGGATTCCAGCACGGTGCTGTATGCCAGCAAGCCCAGGCCATCACTGGAGCCGGCCGGTCCCTCCAGGCCCAGGGGATCATGCACCTGCTCGCCGAGCATCTGCAGGCCGCCGCAGATACCGATGAGCTTGCCGCCATAACGCAGGTGCCGGGCGATGGCCGTATCCCAGCCGCGCAGGCGCAATTGCGCCAGGTCGCCGCGCACGCTCTTGGAGCCGGGCAGGATGATCAGGTCGGCAGGCGGGATCGGCTGCCCCGGGCCGATGAACTGCAAGTCAACCTGCGGATGCAGGCGCAACGGGTCGAAGTCTGTGTGGTTGCTGATGCGCGGCAACACCGGGACGATCACCTTCAACGGGCGCTCGCCTTTTTCGCCCTGGCGCGTATCGATACCATCCTCGGCCTCCAGGTGCAGGTCGGTGACGTAGGGCAGCACGCCCAGCACCGGCTTGCCCGTGCGCTGCTCCAGCCAGTCCAGGCCAGGTTGCAGCAGGGCAATGTCGCCACGGAAACGGTTGATGACGAAACCCTTGACCCGCGCCTGCTCGCTCGCCGACAGCAGCTCCAGAGTGCCGACCAGATGGGCGAACACGCCCCCCCGGTTGATATCCGCCACCAGGATCACCGGGCAGTCGACGGCCTCGGCGAAGCCCATGTTGGCGATATCGCCGGCCCGCAGGTTGATCTCCGCCGGGGAGCCAGCACCTTCGACCATCACCACCGGATAGGCTTCGCTCAGGCGCTCGTGGGAGGCCAACACCGCCTGCATGGCGATGGTCTTGTAGTCGTGATACGCCACGGCGTTCATGCTGGTCAGCGCCCGGCCATGGACGATCACCTGGGCGCCGGTGTCGCTGTTGGGCTTGAGCAGCACCGGGTTCATATCGGTGTGCGGCACCAGCCGGCAGGCCTGGGCCTGCACCGCCTGGGCGCGACCGATCTCGCCGCCGTCGGCGGTCACGGCGCTGTTGAGCGCCATGTTCTGTGGCTTGAACGGCACCACGGCGATGCCCTGGCGCAGCAGCCAGCGGCACAGGGCGGTGACCAGCGTGCTCTTGCCGGCATCGGAGGTGGTGCCTTGCACCATGAGGGTGGTCATGCCGATTCCTTGTGGTAGTCCGCCAGGGCCTGGGCCAGGCGCCGCTCGTCCGCCGCCGTGGCGGGCAAGCCGAAGCGCAGCGCCGACGGCCGCTCGAACAGCCGCACCAGGATGCCGCGGCGGGCGAGATAGTCATGCAGATGTGCGGCACGTTCGTCCCGCACGTACTGGAACAGGTCGCAGCCACCGCTGGGTGGCAGGCCTGCGCCTTCGAGCGTCATGGCCAGGCGCTGGCTGGCCTGGGCGCAACGGGCAATCTGCGCCAGGTGCGTCGCCTCGTCGGCGAAGCACGCCTGCCCCAGCACGCGGGTCGGGCCACTGACGGTCCAGGGCCCGAGCGCCTCGGCCAGTTGCCGTAGTACATCCGCCTCGGCGACGACGAAGCCCAGCCGCACGCCGGCCAGACCGAAGAACTTGCCGAACGAGCGCAGCACGATCAGCCCGGGTTGTCCGGCCTGATCGACCACGCTGTATGCGGGCGTGTTGTCCATGAAGGCTTCGTCCACCAGCAACCAACTACCCCGCGCAGCCAGACGCGCATGCCAGGCCAGCAGGCGTTCGCGGGGCACACGGCGGCCGGTGGGGTTGTTCGGATTGACCAGCACCAGGACATCCAGGCTATCGAGTGCGTCCTCGACCTGGGCCTCATCCAGCTCGACCAGCGCATGCCCCGCCCGCGCCCAGGCATGCGGATGCTCGGCATAGCATGGTGTCAGCACTCCGACCCGAGCGGTCGGGCGCAGGTACGGCAAGGCCTGGATCGCCGCCTGCGAGCCGGCCACCGCCAGCAGCGGCTGCGCACCATAGTAGCGCCGTGCAGCCGCCTCCAGGCCGTCCTCGGTCTCGGGCAGTCGAGCCCAGGCATCCACGGGAATCGGCGGTATCGGGTAGGGCCAGGGTGCGATGCCACTGGACAGGTCGAGCCACTGGTGCCGAGGGATCGCGTACTGTTTCACCGCCCGCAGCAGGCGGCCACCGTGCTCAAGCATTGAGGTAGGCTCCCACGCAGATCAATAGCACCCACAGCCAGACGCCGCGCTGCACCAGGTTCCAGCCACGCTCGATGGCGTCAGCGTCGGCCATCGGCCCCTCACCCAGACGCGGGCGTTCGTGCAGCTCGCCGTGATACACCGCCGGGCCACCCAGCTCTACCCCCAGGGCTCCGGCCCCCGTCGCCATCACCGGGCCGGCGTTGGGGCTGTCCCACAGCGGCGCCTGCTTGCGCCAGCAGGCCAGGGCCAGGCGGGTCTTGCCCAGCAGCGCATAGGTCAGCGCCACCAGCCTGGCGGGAATATAGTTCAGCCCATCGTCGATGCGTGCAGCGCACCAGCCGAAGCGCTCGAAACGTTCGTTGCGATAGCCCCACATGGCATCCAGGGTATTGCTCAGGCGGTACAGCACCACCCCCGGCGCTCCGGCCACGACGAACCAGAACAGCGCGGCGAATACCGCGTCGCTGCCGTTCTCCAGCACCGATTCGGTGGCCGCCCGGGCCACGGCAGGCTCGTCCAGCTCGCGGGCCTCGCGGCTGACCAGGTAACCGACGCGCCGCCGCGCCTCGTCCAGGTCGCCTTGGCGCAGCGCCTGGGCCACCGGCAGCACATGTTCGCCCAGGCTGCGCAGGCCCAGGGCGCAGTACAGCGCCAGCACGTCCACCAGCCAGCCGACAACAGGCAGCCAGGAAAGGATCAGCGCCAGCAAGGTCAGCGGCACCACCGCCAGGAACCAGGCCGTGACTCCGTGGCTGCGCCAGCCCCGCCCACCGGCGTTGAAACGCTGCTCCAGGCGCCCCGCAAGGTTGCCGAAACCGACCAGGGGATGGCGCCGCCGCGGCTCACCCAGCAGTGCATCCAGGGCCACGCCGGCAACGGTCAGCAAGGCCACGCTCATGGGCATTCCCCCCAGTGGTTCTCGTACAGCATGTCACTCAACGGCCGTTGCTCGGCCCAGTCTTCGAGCACCAGCATCGGTGCCGGGTAGAATTCGGTCACCGGCCCCAGGCACAGCACCGCCATGGGCTTGGCACCTGCGGGCATACCCAGTAGCTCGGCCAGCGCCTGCGGCTCGAACAGCGACACCCAGCCCATCCCCAGCCCTTCGGCACGCGCCGCCAGCCACAGGTTCTGGATGGCGCAGGCCAGCGAAGCCAGGTCCATCTCCGGCAGGGTGCGGCGGCCGAAGACATGCGCCTCGCGCTTGTCCATCAGCGCAGCCACCAGCACCTCGGCGCAGTCGCTGATGCCTTCGACCTTGAGCTTCATGAACTCATCGGAGCGCTCGCCCAGGGCTTCGGCGGTGCGCACCCGCTCTTCCTCCACCAAAGCCTGGATACGTTCGCGCAGATCACGCTGGCTGATACGAATGAAGCGCCAGGGCTGCATCAGGCCCACGCTGGGGGCCTGGTGAGCGGCGGCCAGCAGACGCCCCAGCAACTCGGGCGCCACCTCGCCACCGGCGAAATGGCGCATGTCGCGGCGTTCACCGATGACCCGGTAGATCGCCGCGCGCTCAACGGCGCTGTACGCATGTTCGCTCATGGTCGCAACAGCGCCGCCGCCGCGTCGGGGTTGGACGGAAAATAGAAATGCACGTAGGAAGCGGTCAGCCGACCCAGGCGGTAGACCGCCTCGTTGCCGCGTCCACCGTTGGGGCTCAGGCCCCGGGCAATCGGTTGCAGCTCGGTGCTGGTCAGCGAATGGTGATAGGTGTGGCCGCGCAGGGTGCCTTCGGGCAACTCGACGGCCTGCAGGGCCAGGGCCGCCAGGCGCTTCTGCATGGTCGCCTCGCCCGGCAGCAGGCCTGCCAGCGGCGCACGCACACCGGCCACATCGGTCAGTGCGTCGAGCAGGTAGAGCATGCCGCCGCATTCGGCCAGCAGCGGCTTGCCCTCGGCGTGGTGGCCACGGATCGCCCCCAGCATCGGCGCATTGGCGGCCAGGGCCTGATGGTGCAGCTCCGGGTAGCCGCCTGGCAGGTACAGGCTGTCTACATCAGGCAGTTCCCGATCATGCAACGGCGAGAAGAACTCGAGCTGCGCGCCGAGGCTGCGCAGCAGATCCAGGTTGGCCCCATAGGTAAAGGCAAAGGCTTCGTCGTGGGCCACCCCGATGCGCACCCCGGCAAGCGGCGTGGTCACACCCAGCGGTTCAGGTCGGGCAAAACCGACCGGTGGCGGCAATGCGGCATCGCAGCTGGCGCCCAGCGCTTCGGCGGCGGCATCCAGGCGCACATCGAGGTCGTTCAGTTCACTGGCCTGGACCAGGCCGAGGTGGCGGCTGGGCAGCTCGATGCCACGCTCGCGGGACAACCCGCCGTACCAGCGCAGGCCTTCGCTGAGGCTGCCTTCGAGCAACTGCGCATGGCGCAGGCTGCCAACCCGGTTGGCCAGAACCCCGGCGAACGGCAGGTCAGGCTGGTAACGCGCCAGGCCCAGGGCCAGGGCGCCGAAGGTCTGGGCCATGGCCGTGCCATCGATCACCGCCAGCACCGGCACGCCGAAATGGCGGGCCAGGTCGGCGCTCGACGGCGTGCCGTCGAACAGCCCCATCACCCCTTCGATCAGGATCAGGTCGGCCTCGCCCGCCGCCTCCCACAACAGGCGCCGGCTCTCCTCGGCACCGATCATCCACAGGTCCAGCTGGTAGACCGGCGCGCCGCTGGCACGCTCGAGGATCATCGGGTCGAGAAAGTCAGGCCCGCACTTGAACACCCGCACCTTGCGACCAAGATTGCGGTGCAGGCGGGCCAGGGCGGCGGTGACCGTGGTCTTGCCCTGGCCCGAGGCCGGGGCCGCGATCAGCACGGCGGGGCATTGGCGCGAGTCACTCACAGCTCGACGCCCTTCTGCGCGCGGATACCGGCCTGGAAGGCGTGCTTGAGCATGCCCATCTCGGTGACGGTGTCGGCCAGTTCGATCATTTCCGGCTTGGCCGCACGGCCGGTGACGATCACATGCTGCATCGCTGGGCGGGCCTGGATGTCCGAGAGCACCTGGTCTAGGTCGAGGTAGCCATGCTTGAGGGCGATGTTCAGCTCATCGAGCACCACGAACTGGATCGACGGATCCTGCAGCAACTGGCGCGATACCGCCCAGGCGGCCTCGGCGGCGGCGATGTCGCGCTGACGGTCCTGGGTCTCCCAGGTGAAGCCTTCGCCCATCACGTGATAGCGCACCTGCTCGGGGAAGCGACGGAAGAACAGCTCTTCGCCGGTGCTGTTGCGGCCCTTGATGAACTGCACCACGCCGCACTGCATGCCATGGCCCAGGGCGCGGGCGAGCATGCCGAAGGCCGAGCTGCTCTTGCCCTTGCCATTGCCGGTCAGTACCAGCAGCAAGCCGCATTCGTTGGGGGAATTGGCAATGCGCTCGTCGATGATCGCCTTCTTGCGCAACATGCGCGCCAGGTGACGTTCGTCGCGTTCGGTGGATTCGCTCATCAGGGGTCTCCGCAGGCTGTCGTGGGCTGGCGACAGGGAAAAGGCGGGCAGACGGAGAATGCGCAGGGCCGTGGCTCCAGGCCACATCACACCGCGCATCACCCTCCGTGATGCCGTTGGCAGTGACAGGCCGGTCTCCGGGCTCGTGAGCGGGACACCCCCGGACGACGCGCCTTCCCAGGTACCAACACCCAGTGGCCCTGCGCCGTCTTTGACTCACCTACCGTTGCGGGGGCAGCGCCGGATTCGCGCCTGCTGGCGCCCACCGGCTTCCCAGTTTCACCCTGCCGAACCTCGGTTCGCCGGGCACCTGAAACACGCCGCGAAGGTTAGAGGGTTGCACCGGGAGCGTCAATCGAACGAGGACCGATCTGGCCTGGA
>Ga0268257_1002020_pt1 | contig 15614 bp, 6 predicted proteins | sample AgamicAtPrz_FD_200249 | JGI IMG/M metagenome (GOLD analysis project Ga0268257, IMG submission 200249) | Agave microbial communities from Guanajuato, Mexico - At.P.rz (v2) (version 3) | ecosystem: Host-associated > Plants > Phyllosphere > Phylloplane/Leaf | place: Guanajuato, Mexico | collected... | reverse complement strand
TATTCACGACCTGCATTACCCTGCCAGCCGCCCGCTTTAATCTTACTCACGCCCACCCCTGCGGTACCGTACACGGAAACACCGTAACCCAGCTCATAATCGCGATACACGTTGAGCATCAGGCGCTCAGTTTCAGTCTGCAGGTGGTTATAGCTGTTGGCGAACGTGCTGGAACCGCTGGTGTATTCAGTTTTCTGCTTAAAGGTGTACTCACCTTCGGTGCGCCAACCGTTACCAAACTGATAGCCCGCAGCAATCGCCGCTCCGCCAAAATGCTCTTTTTCTTTACCGCCGGTAAACTGCCCGACACCCGGGCGAGCACTGGTATCCATCTCTTTCGCTCGCTGCTCGATCTGCAGGTATTTTGCAGAAGCGTAATAGCCTTCTTCAGTATTTGCCGCCATAGCGGTAACCGGGATTACTGCGATCGGCAGGGCGACTACAATAGCTTTCATCTTCATCTACACTCCGTTGGAAATTATTACTGCACGTCGAACCGCCGTCCGCCAGTGTCAGAAAATAACAGTCAGTGAGACGAATCATAAACAGGCCGGTGAGGGCAAACTATTAGGGTGATTACGCGTTTTACCTGGTAATTTTACGTAGGGATTTGTCTCGATTTTTATCCCGATCTTTTTACTTTCAATTATTTATTGGTTGGGGAAAACGCAGCAGGACAATCACGCCATCGGTCAGAACCTTTTCCAGTTCCGTCACATCCAGCGTGGTATTTTCCGGCAACCGTTCTTCAGTTTACCCGCCATGGCGTTCTTGAGTATTGGTTGTGGAAGCCCATTGCCGAACCCCCTGAGCACAGGGAAGTGGCCTTTATGCACGGCCCGTCGGCATTTTTGAGGGTGGTGAGATAATGCAGTTTTACCGTATCAATTAATACATGACTATCACCTACTGTGCATTATTCATAATGCAGTGAAGTCATATACACAGGATTAGAAAACCTAATATAACCGAGTTGTTTTCTATGCAGAAAACACTAAGCCTGCCCCGTAATGAAAAATTTTCTGGTCACCTCAGTGACAAAATCGAAATCATTTGTGACTTCATGAGAGCGACGCCAGGAAACAGGTAATACAGGTCTCTCCACCCTTGAAAAAGAGGCGTTTTGGATATTTTTTATTTTTGTTTCATCGTCCATACACTCAATTAATGAAAGTAAGAAATGCATACCATCTGAATGAATGCTGAGCGTTTTTTTATTATCAAAATCTTTAATATTTACACTTCCAGTATGAGTCCTGAGCTTATGAAGCGCATCACAGATATCTACCCACAAAGGAGCATCCTTTTTACTGAAACCAGTATCTTCGCAAAACAGGAAAAGCTTCATATTCATCGTTCATCCTTTAACAAAGTTGTTCTCCTGGCATTTTAACATGGAAGATAAATAATCAAGAGCAGGATGAAGAAAGATAAAGTGATATTGCTGGCAAATTACAGATTTTAGGAATTTTATGGTAAACCGGGAGAATGGATGACAGGGTGTTTTGAATGACAACTGCAAACAAGCGTGACAACAGGTAATGGGGCGAATGTGACGGTTGAAAAAGAGATTTCAGCGCGGGGCCAGACAACATTTACTCAAAAATATTGTTCATGAATATTTTCTGAAGCCACTTCGCAATTCTCAAAATTATCTCCCTACCAGATACTGAATTTTTATACAGTCCGGTATAATCAACGCATAGAAAATCACTCCACAGTAAAGGAAGCATTAACAGGATATAATTTTTCAAATTATTAAAGAACGCGGCTTGAAGGTGTACCACCACCTTCATGCCGCTAACCACAAAGCAACTTTCAAGGAGTTGAATATGGCTGAGACGAATTTTAAGCCAGAGTTTACTGTTTTCAAAACAGAATCAGACGCTTTTAACAGTATTACTGAAAACCGCGATCTGATACGCAAAAAAGATATCCGTCGTTTGCACGGAAACCAGACTGATGCTGCCCCTGTTCATCCTCGTGCAGAAACGCAGGAAGATAGTTCTGCCTGTTGCGAGCTTTATTCCCGGGTGGACTGTCGATACCTTCCCCTTAGCGGCAAGTGGCTCGCAAATGCAGGTTTTATCAACGGCATGCCTGTCAAAATCCGGGTGATGAAAGATTGTATTGTTATTACACCGCAACATACACGCGAACTATGGGGCTGTCTTGAAGGCATGAGTGTGGTGAATATCAATAAAAAGAAAGTGGCACAGTGGTTGAAGACGTTTCCGGGAGCGTTGAATGATCTGGGGGATGTGCCGGTGATTAAGCGGGATAAATGACGCTTAAAAGATAAAATCCCGGCGTTAACGCCGGGATTGGATAACTTAATATAGATGCTACTTTTTAAGCAAGCGCGGGAGTTGATTATTTAACTCAAGGATACAGGCATCCATATATTTCTGGGTTTCAATAGCCACCTTCTTATAATTCTCACTTTCCCATTCTGACAGATTCGCTTCCACAGGAACTGGAGAACATTCAGCTACAGTATACGCGGAAAACATATTCCCACCCTCAGGTTTCTTATAGAAAAGCATCTTATATTTCAGCTGATAAACGGGAGTGGTTGCCGTAGCATCTTTAAAAATCAGTGCCCAGGTAGCATGGCCAACATAGAGTTGTTCCTGATAAACATACCCGCTGGATTGGGAGCCCATCCACTTACTGATAGTTTTCTTTGCACCTTGAGCGAGATAGGTATCAGTAGGGTTTTTGATCGACTCGATGATTTCCCCTTTATAATTTTCTTTATCAAAACTGCTGGGATTTATATTTCCGGTTAACACAGACAAAACGGCCAGCCCTTTTCCTACAGCGTTATGAGCCGGAGTAACTACGCGTAGTGAATTATCTGCGAGACGATTATTATTAAGTTCTGCCTGTGCTGGCACAGTCATAATCTCAATTGAACTACCATTTGAAGAGGTTACTTTTTCAGATTTTATTTTGCTGGCACAACCCGTTAGCGCTACAACGAATAGTAAAGTAGTTACTGTGAATGTTTTCACTTTCATTTTCTTTCCTTGAGATAAAATAATGAAGGAGAATATCCTTCTACATGCTTACGCTTACCGCTCTTTCGTACTTAGTTCAGGCCTAATTCGGCGTTCCCCTGCATTCTGCAATATCCACTGCCGTTAAATGTCGACAATCGGCTGGTGATCCAGCACAGGAACGGGAATTTCGGGTAAAGCCTGATAGAACGATCCCGGCGCGGTGGCCGGGATCGTTTATACGATTATTTGATTGATTTTTAATATATCTTTTCTTAGATCATCGTTAATATCTGAAGGAGACAGCTGGTTAATCAGTTGCCTTATTTGGGTAAAAGTATTTTTCTGACCTCTTAGATCTTCTGCTTTTATGGTTGATAAGGCAGTAATTAGTTCACCATCGTAATAATCACCTGCCAACGGCTCTTCAGTCAGAACTTCCAATACCCTTGGCATCAATTGGTCAATACATAATTTCTGTCGGATAGCTCGGCAGAGGTCTTCCACTGTTAGCTCTTCAATAGGTACATCAATAATACGTTCGAACCAGAGTTCAAGTGGTGATTGTTGATCTGGTTCTTTCGTCACATTGATGTTTCCAATCAATTTACGGAAGGTAATCATATTCCATGTCCTTTCAAAGCCGATTCTATTTTATTAATAGCATCTGTTGCTCTACTATACGCAGCCTGAGCTTCGGGGTTGTTGACGTTTTTCAACGTATCCGCATGATTTCTTAATCCTCTGAGCGTATTTTGCATTTCCTGCATATGATCCCAATACCCTCCATTCTCTTTAGGCACTGGATTACCATCCATGTCTTTGATAGTTCCAGTAATATCATGGTCTTTCAGAGCATTTTTTATAGTGTTATCAATCTTCTTAATCGCACTTTCTTGTTTCTGATTAAGCTTTTCTACGGGCTTTTCATTTTGCTGCTTAGGATCATTTTCCGGCGGTGGTGGTGGTGGTGGTGTACCGGTGCCTGAACCCGCACCGCCCAGTTCTGCTTTCTCACCATCCGTCAGATCCTTGCCAATATTCGGGTTCGAAGCACTCCCTGAACCGTACTTATCCTGCAACGAACTGAGATACTTACTGGTGATCTCATCATTACCCATCATTTCAAGGGTAACAAGATGATCCAGTTCATCAGCAGTCAGCTTGTCGGCAAGTGTTTTTGCCACGGCGCCAGTAATACCGGCTTTGACCCCGATTTCCAGCAACTGCTCTGCGACCTTCGTCCTGCAGGGTGCAGCAACCGCGCAACCTCTGGCAACCAGTGCCAGTGAGTTATTCTCCGCCGCATTCTTCCCGGCCTGCCCCCCGGCCACCGCTGACCCCGTACTATCCCCCGTCAGCCCGCCAGCCATCCCGGCCGATATCGTTGCCAGCGCACTGACCGTCTGCTTCTGCTCCTCGCTCAGCTTCGACAAATCTTTGACGTCAGGGTACAGCATACCCGCTATCGCTTTCGCCGCAAGCTCACCGGTCGCCGCGCCCGCAGCCCCCGCTGCCGCACTGTTCCCCTGCAGTGCCGCAACCGCACCACCCAGTATCACATGCGCTATGGTTTTCGCTGCCGTATTGTCATCGATCCCCATGCCGTGACCAATACGATACGCCAGCTCCGGTGCCGAGGCCCCCGCCAGCGCTGCCTTCAGGTCGCGGCCTGCCAGCCCCTGAAGCGCGGCCGTCGCCGCCTGGATACCCCGCTGCAGGTCGCTGCCCGTGCCGTATTTCGCCGTCGTGGTCTTGTACGCATCGGTCCCGCGCAGGGCATCCTGATAGGCCTTTTTCAGTGCGTCGCTGGCATCCGCGTCCGGCTCAGTCACGCCCTCTTTCGACAGCGCATCCCGCGCTGCCTTCAGCCCTTCTGTCTCTCCATAAGTGTTCGCAATATCCGCCGCCTGCGAGCCAATCTCACCAATCAGCTGCACTTCCTGCAGGCGCCGCTGCTCCTTCTCCTTGTCAAATATCGGACTGATGCTGCCGTTCGCATGCTCTGCATCGCGGCTCAGGTCAGCCACATCCTGCTTCTGGCTCTCCTTGTCGCGGATGATGAGCGTCCCCTCGCTCACCGCCGCCTGTGTCGTGCCTTCCGCGTGACCACTGTTACCGCCTCCGGCCAGCAGAGCGTTCGCCATGTTCCCGGCAAACTGCCCGCCGATGCTGCCGCCCGAGCTGATGCCCGCGCCCTGATGTTCGGTCTTAAAGTCCGCCTGGTTGTGGATATCACTGAAGCCCAGCGTCCCGGTGTCGAGGCGGTTTTTATCCGCCGTCGCCGTGGAGGCAATCACCCCGCCGTCAAGCTGCGTGTGTTTACCCACCGTCACATCAAAACCACCGCTGCCGGCGAACAGCCCGCTCTGCTCCTGCACCGAGTCGTAGTCACTGGTCATTTTATCGCGGCTGACGTTGACGCTGCCCGAAGCCGTGCCTGCACCAAAGGTGTACCCCACGCCGCCGCTGACGCTGTTCTGTTTGCTGTTGTAGTGGTCACTGTCCTGAGTACTGGCAATCGTCAGGTCGCGCCCGATATCCGCCACCACGGCTTCACCGCTCACCTGCGCCCCGGCAATCGTCGCGTCACGCCCGGCGTTGATGGTCACGCGGTTACCCGCATCAACCGTGGTCTCGTTCTGCCAGACGCCGTTGCCCTTCTCGTGCCCTTTGCTGCTGTTGGCGTTCGCCGAGATGCTGATGCCCGCCCCACCGGAGCCGACACCTACCCCGACACCCAGGCTGCCGCCGCTGCTGCTGTTTTTACCCGTCGTCTGCTGCGTGTCCTGCGAGGCAATCAGGTTGACGTCCCGCGCCGCGTCCAGCGTCACGTCTTTCCCGGCCTTAATCTGGCTCCCCGCCACGGTGATGTCGCTTCCGGTGGCTTTTATCGTGACGTTATTACCCGCACTCAGGGTGCTGCCCGTGGTCGTCTCGCTCTCCATGTGCGATGAGGATTTGGACGACTGTGACCCAATCGACGCACTGACGCCGACAGTGTTGTTATTCCCTTTGTCCGAGCTGCCCTTCGCCTGGTCCAGCGCCACCGCCTGGCTGGCCTGCACGCCGGAAAGCGCCGCCTGCGTGCCCTGAAGTGCGGCAAGGCGCGAGTCGCTGCTCTGCTTCGCGCTCTGCGCCGTGGTGACCGCGTTATTCACCGCGCTCCCCGCCGCCCCTGACAGCGCCACCGTCAGCCCACTGCTCTTCTGCTCAAACGTCTCATCGCGGGTGCGTTTGTCATGCCCCGGTTCAATCACCACGCTGTCGCCCGTCAGGCTGATATCCTTCTGCGCGATGATATCCGCCCCGCCGATATGCGCCTGTTTGCCCGCCGTGATGCTGACGCTGCCGCTCGTCGAGCCGACGGTGCTGAAGCTCTCGCTCTGCGTCGTGCCCTGCTCTCGCAGGTCGTGGGTGGTTTTGCTGCTGCCGATGGTGAAGCCGATGCCGCCCGTGCCCATCAGGCCGGACTTTTTGGTCTCCTTAAAGCGCCAGGAGGTGTCGGTGTTGGTCGCCGCCACGATGTCCACGTTGTTGCCTGCGGACAGGGCCACGTCGCCGTCTCCGGCGATAGCCGAACCTTTCACCAGCAGGTTGTTCCCTGCCGACACCGTCACGTTGTCGCCGCTCAGCAGCGAGCCTTTCTCCCGCGTCGCGCTGTCTTCCTCGATGGTGTGGGTGGTCTTCTTGCTGAGGAACCCGCTACTGGTTTTGGTTTGCTCCCGGTAGCGGTAATCGCTCTCCGTTGCCGTCGTCAGGTTGACGTCGCGGCCTGCCGCCACGCCGATATCGCCCTGCGCAGTGACCTCTGCCGCCTGCGCTGTCACGTCGCGCCCGGCGAGGATCACCGTATTACCGCCGCTGGCAATCTCCGTTCCCTGCTGACGAACAGATTCATCAATGACGGTTTTTTTCTTCGCCTGGCTGCTGGAGCGTTCCGTTGACGCTTCCGCCAGCAGGTTCACATCCCGCCCGGCCTGAATCCCCACATCGCCTTCCGCTGCCATCGCCGCCGCACGAGCATTCACGTCGTTACCCGCCTGCAGGGTCAGATCGCCGCCCGCACTCAGGGTGCTGCCCTGATGCGTGACGGACGCTGTCTCTGTGGTCGCACGGTTGCCCCCGGCACGTCCCTCGCTCGTCGCAATCTCGTTGGCGGTGATGTTGATGTCATTCCCCGCCGCCATGGCCAGACTGCCGCCCGCCGACACGTTTGCGCCGGTCACGTTGATATCCTGTCCGGCGCGCATCGTCAGCCCGTCGGTGGCGGTGACGGAGGCCGTCCTGCCCACATCCGTACCGCTAAAACGCACATTGCCCGCATCAACATTCCACTGCTGCGCGCGGGTCACGTTGTTAATGCTGCCCGTGACGCTCTCCAGCCCTACCGTTTTACCGCTGATGGTGGAGCCGATGTTGTTGATGTCCCCCAGCACGCTCAGGTTCAGCCCGCCGCCTGCGCTCAGCAGCCCGGCGTTGAGGTTACTCAGGCTGTTGCTGCTGTCGATTGTCAGGCCATTCTGCGCCGCGATCGTACTGCCGCTGTTGATGACGTTGCCGCCCGCCAGCTGGACGTTATTACCGCTAATCACGCTGCCGCTGTGAACAGTGACGTCTTTCGGTGACAGATAGACTTTCGGGATCATCACCGTCTGACCATTAATGGTCGCCGCTTCCCACCACAGCAGGCTGTGGTCAAGCGCGGCAACCTGCGCCGCCGTGAGCGCCACGCCAAATTGCAGCCCCAGCGTTGTCTGTTGCTCTGCGGCGCTGTCCATCAGGTAGCGCATCTGATCGAGGTCGGAACCGATGCCGTTGATATACCGGCTGCCGGTCTGGTTCAGGATGGCGTTGCTGACGTAACGGGTATCGAATGCCGCGTCGCCGAGGAAACGGTAGTCGCGGTCCGGGTTCAGGCCGAGCCTGTCGAGGAAATACGATGAACCAAGGAACTGGTTCCGATCGGTGAACGCGCTGTTGGTTTCGCGCGGCGCGTCGCCGGGTTTTATGCCGAGCAGGTCATACAGTCCGTCAAACAGGCTGTCGTCCATATTACCGAGGTCATCGAGCTTCGGGTTCACCGTAATCAGATACGGGCTGTCGGGATCGGTGGATGGCACGAAGTAACCGTTGTTGCCGGACGGCAGTGGATAGTTACTGCTGCTGCCATTCTGATCGGAAAGGGATGAAGCGCCGGAGATGTCTTTCAGGGCGTCGCTTAACGCATCACGCCATTGCGGCGTGGTGATGTCCTGCGTATCGGTTTCGACAAGAGACTGCGCCTGCTCACCATTGGCGATGGACTGGTTGCTGAGTGGGGTCAGCGTTGGTGCGGCAATCGTATTGCTAAAGCCATCCGTGTTCGCGGTGACGAGCGTGTTGCTGATGTCGTTAGTAAAGGTTGCGGAGACATTGCCGCCAGCCTGTATTACTGCCCTAACAACGTTAGCGGTATTTTCAGATTCGAACTCACGACCAGCCAGAGTATAGGTTATACCACCAGCATTAATGGTTGATGCCGTGTAGACAAGATACTCCGTCTCAGAACTGGCCTGATAGCTTTGGTTGTTGAGTTGCGTACCTTTTAGGCTAATGTCGCGATTAGCAAGTATATTGCTACCGCTATTGTCGAGATAATTTGCAGTGATATTTAGATTATTAGCAGATGCTATGCGCGCTGCCTGGCCAGCACTGCTTACATCAACCTCAGTTCGTTTAATACCAAAACGTTTGGTTTGACCCGAATCATTAATCCGGTAAGAGGTGGTAAAGAAAGGCTCGTCCATGCTGCACGCACCTGGATAGGTTGGAAAACTCATACAGCTTCCAACCCAGACATCCGTGCGATTTTTTACTGTTGAATAGCTTCCTTCCTCCATATCATCCAGGCTTACAACAAAGGATGAATCACCAACCCAGGAAGGGTTATCCAAATCAATTATCTGAGTATTCGAATTGCTTCCATCTCGCTCATTTAATAAGTGGGCTGTAATGATCGTAATATCACCCTTCTGCGTCTCAATATTTCCGGACGTGTTCACCACTTCACTGTTCGCCGCACCCGCTGCATTTTTCTGCATCCACAGGCTATTCCCTGCCAGAATATCGCCGTAGACGTTATGGATACGCTCAGCGAAAAGTTGCATATTATTCGCAGCATAAATCAGTGCGGTATTGAGCAAGGTGCCCGCCGCATTCATCGTCAGGCTGCCTGCCGTACCGGTAAAGCCATTCACGGTAATATCGCTCAGGCTCTTAAATACCACGTCGCCGGCTGCAGAGAGGCTACCGGCTGCATTGAGCAAAATACGTTGCGCACTGAACGCGCTGTCACCCTTACCTGCGGTGAACTGGCCGTTGTTGGTTAACGCCCCACCGGCGCTCAGAACGAGGCTGTTTCCCTGTAGGGTGCCATTATTGGTGATATCACCCTCAGTGGTGAGAGACAGGCTGTTGCTGGCGGCCAGCGTTCCACTGAACTCCAGCGCACTTAACAGGTGAAGCGTGACATCCCCCAGCGCCACAATCTGTCCGGCGTTTTTCAGCGTGCCGTTGTTGAGCATGAGGTTACCCGCACTGAATAACCTACCGCTGGTGGCGTTGGTAATCGCATCGCCCTTCACCGTAAGCGAAGTGGTGCCGAGTGCCGTACCGCTGTTATTCAGTTTTTGATAGTTAACCAGCAGGTCTGCACCCTGCAGCGTGCCGTCGTTGGTGAGAGTCATTCCCCGTAGTTCGGCGTTGTCGGTCGCAAGTATCCGCCCACTATTCACGACGTTCACCACATCCAGCAGCAACCTCACTGCCTGAACCAGCCCAACGTTACTGTTCGTCAGCTCCGGCGCGGTCAGTGTGAGGCCACCGCCAGAGAGCACTTTGCCGTCGTTCTGTACGCGGGTGGTGGCCTTCACCGCAGATTCCCCACCGCCCTGTATCGTTCCCTGATTATTCAGCGTGTCAGCCGACACCGTCAGTGCGTTTTCACTGAGCAGCACACCACTGTCGGTATTGTTCAGCGCGCCCGTGGCACTCAGCGTCAGCGCTTCTCCCTGAAGCCGTCCGCTATTAATGAGTTGCCCGGCAGTAACCGCGGTAGCTTTCCCCTGGATTTGCCCGGCGTTCGTTGCATTGTCCGCATCAAGCGTCAGCGCGCCTGCATTGAGCAGTTTTCCTCCGGCCTGGTTATTCAGCCGCTTAAGGGCGACGGAAAGCGCATCAACCCCAGTGATTTCACCGCTGTTTGTCAGCGTATTCGCCTTCAGCGTCAGATCCTTCGCTATCCACTGCCCGCTGTTTGCAAGCGTCAGTGCTGAGAGCGCCAGTTCTCCGTTTGAGGTGACTCTGCTGCCCGTCGTACTGATAAGATTGCTGACAATCTGCGCGTCCAGTACATCTGCCGCCTGGATCGCACCGCCGTTCGTAAGCGCCTGCGCATGAATAAGTACCCGTTTACCCTGCCATTGCCCGGCGTTACTGAGGTCACCGGCCGTCACCGTCAACTCACCTGCCGTCAGCAGCGCTCCCGATGCTTCATTCACCAGCGAGAGGAGCGGTGCAGCCATCTCCAGACGAGCAGCCAGCGTCAGCGCGGCGATCCCGGTGAGCGTGCCGCTGTTAGTGATACTGTCCTGATGCGCGGTAACACGGTTTCCCTGAACCGTTCCGCTGTTGCGCAGCGTATTCCCCGCGAGCGAGAGCGTGCCAGCCGATAACAGATTGCCGTTGTTAACGGTATTGCCCGCATTCAGCGTGATGTCTCCCTGGCTCATCAGTTCACCGGTATTGCTGAATGTCCCGGTGGTGAAGGAATTAAAGGAGCCGGTCGCCAGCGAACTTCCGCTGTTATTCCAGTCGCGGCCGCGGAGACTGACATTCTGCCCCTGCAGCTGGCCAGCGGTGGTTAGCGTGGTGCCTGAAAAGGTGAGGTTCCCCCCCGTAAGCGTGCGCGAGCCTGCCGCTAAATCCAGCACACCGGCGGTCACGGATAACGCGGTATCACCCTGCAAAAGACCGCGACTGTCGAGGCGATCGGCATTAAGCGTCAGCGTGTTCCCCACGATACTGCCTGCACTGGACACCGATTTTGCCGTGATGCTGTTTTCCCCCTGCGCCAACAGCAGGCCTCCTGCGCTGTTATTCAGCGTGTCGTAATCAACAAGGAGTGACGCGCCACTCAGCTCACCGCTGTTGGACAGGCGCGAACCGGAAAGGGACAGCCCGGCATCGCTGGTGATAATGCCGCTGTTTTTCACCTCATAAACTGAAAGGGTGAGTGCCGCCGGGCTGTACAGCACGCCGCTGCTGCGGTTATCCAGCAGACGGGTAACCAGTGACAGCGTCTGACCCACGTGGATCAAACCACTGTTAATGACTGCAGGGCTGCTGATGGCGAGCGAAGACGCCGTCAGCGTCCCCCTGTTATTGAGATTCGTGGTTTCAATCTTCAGGGCTGACGCTGAAGATTTTCCCCCGTGACTGAGAGCGTCAGTGGCTGTCAGGATAAGCCCATATTTCGCAGCCTGCGTCCCATCAAGCTGCGCATTCTGTACGTCCACGCTGACGCTGTTACCCTGCGTCTGCGCCGTTGCCGTGGTCGTCAGGCTTTGACCCCGAACGCTCACGGAGCCGCCCGCGCTGGTTTCGCCTGCAAGGGTGGTAGCCGTATTGTTCAGCGCCAGATCGCCATCGCTGTGGGTCACTGACTTTTCGGTGGTGATGAACGCGTCTGATGAGCCATCAAGCCCTCTGGCACCGGAAAGCGTGCCGCTGTTTGTCACCTGTGCAGCCTTCAGCGTCAGCGTGTCATCGCTGACGAGCGCGCCGCTGTTATCCAGCTTACCGCTCGCGATAACGGTCGTTTTGCCTGTCGCGCCGGTGTCACCAGACAGCGTGGCGTTGCGAGCGTTGATACCCAGCGTGGAGGCGCTTTTCAGGGTGCCGGAACTGGTGATGTCGGTTCCTGAAACGTCCAGGCTGTTGCCCTGAACGGTGCCGGTATTGCTGAATGTCCCGGTCTTCAACGAGGCATCCGTCCCCGCGGACAGCATCCCGCTGTTGATCAGGTTCCCCGTGTTTATGGCAAGAGATTTTCCGGCAGTGGTACTGCCTTTCAGCAGGGTGTTCCCTGACGTGGAGAGAGCGATATTCCCGCTGGCACTGGTTCTGCTGCTGCTCTCCTGAGTCAGCGTCTGACCGCTGAGTGAGATATCTGAGGCGCTGACGTTTCCGCGCTGCGTCAGCTCACCGCCTTTCACCAACAGTTGCTGACCCGCGACGACAGAGCCGTTAAGCGCGGCACGCTGCGACGCCTCCAGCGAAATATGGCGTGATGCGGTCAGTTGCGTCCCGGTATCCAGCGTTTTCGCGTTAACCGTGGCATCCTGCCCGGCGATGTTTTTCCCCTTAAGCGCCGCGTTTTCAGCAACGTTCACAGCAAGGTTACGACCGGCACCGGCCTGGGCATCCGCACTCTGGGTGAGGGCGTTTGCCGTCAACGTGATGTCTGCTCCCGCAGTGAACGCGCCGCCGTTTTGCGTGAGGGTACCGTTGGTCGCTAACTGAAGATTTTTCTCGGCGGCGATATGGGCCTGGTCGAGCGTCAGGGCGCTCTGCCCGGAGACAGTGAGGTTGCCCCCTGCTTTATGGTCGCCGGTTAACGTCACCTCTTTCGCAGAAACGCGGGTGCTACCGCTGGCAAGCGTGTTTTTCAGCACCACTTTCCCCGCGCTGCTGAGCGTAATATCGCCCTGACGAGCGTTAAGATCCCCCAGGTTTACCCCCAGCCCCGTTTCACTGGAGACCAGACGAATACGGTTGGCGTACATCCCGCCCAGCGTACCCGTGTCTACCGCCACCTTCGGCGCGTCACCTTCTCCTTTTAAAGCGCTGACGCTACCATCCGCCGCGACGCGGTTCGCCCCGGCGACCACACGTACCTCTTTCGCATGCAGTTGCGCATTGATCTCAGTCGCGCGGGAAATAATCGATACGGCATCGCTCTGGCTACCATTCAGCCCCGCGCCCTCAATGGTGACGGCGCCTTTGGTCACATCAAGCGATTGCAGCTTCCCGCTGGCGTCGAGCACCGGTTTACCCGTGGTGAGCGTCACATTCGGCGTGTTGATAAACCCGCAGCCATTACAGGTGATGCCGTAGGGGTTCGCCACAATAACGTTTGCCGCCTTGCCCGCCACTTCGGTGTAGCCCTGTAAATGTGAGCGGTTCGCGCCGGTGACTTCGTTGATGATCCCTTTGGCTTCCTGCCCGGCTTTCAGATTCGGGTTGTTCTGGATCAGGCCGCCAAGCTGGGTCTGGTTCAACTGCCCGGTCGCGTTATTGAGGATCAGCCCCTCTTTCCCGACGTTGTAATCGTTGTACTTGTTATGGGAAATACCGGACTGATTCGGCGTGGCAATGTTCACGACCGGAACACCGTTTGCCGCCTTGTCCATCTGCGTATTGCCGGACGGGGTGAGGGTTGCCGCCATCGCGGGCAGCAGCGGCTGCGTCGCCAGCAGCACGCTCAGAAAGGCGCTCAGCGCGCGCTGCGAAAAACGAACCTGATCCTTTTTCATCATCCTTGCCCCTTAAAAAGCCACTGATACGCGGTAATAAATCGTGAGGTGATCCGGCCCCAGCCAGTCCGGATACGCCATCGGTGTGCCAACGGTAAACTGGCTCGAATAGCCACGATGAGCCGTCGTCAGCCCCAGTGCAGCCCCCCACAGCGTGCCGGAGGCGTAACGGTCAAAACCGTCCCTCTTCAGCCAGCCGCCATCAATTGCCGCCAGCAGGCCGACATCCCCCACCCACGGTAGGGTAAAGAGCGAATAATTGAGCTCATTTCGCCAGTAGCCGCCGTTATCCCCGGAGATGTACTGCTCCTTAAAGCCGCGCACGGAGGCTTCGCCGCCCAGCGTCAGCCGCTCGCTGCCGTACAGCCGGTCCGGCGACCACTGAAAGTAGATGCTGGTCAACCACCACAGCCTGTCTGCAACGGGGCGCTGAAAGCTGCCGTTCACGCTCCATTTGCGATATTCGGCTTTCGGCACATCGCCATGCTTGTCGTTATCATCTTCGGCGCCAAACCACGGTACCCCCTGCGTAAAGGTCGGGTTCAGGGTCGCCACGCCGGAGGCGATTTTTTGCGTGTGGTTAAGGCCCAGAGAAAAACTGGAAAGCTTGCGGCTGCTGGTGGCCAGCAGAACATCGTCGAGATAGTTATGGTTGATGCGGTGCGTGAGGCCCGCCGATACGCCGGTTTTGATATCGCCATTGCGGAACAATACCCAGGAGCCCGACAGACGGTGCGTTTCGGTATCCCCCGTCGATCGCCAGAGGTAGCCGTTATTATCAATAGTGCTGAGGTAGTTGCCCCAGCTGTAGCTGTAGTCCAGCAATCCGTAACCGTAAGGGATGCTGACGCCTGCTGCAAAATTTTGAGCATCATTGCTGTTGGAAAAATCACTGCTGCGCCCGCCGCTGATAAACCACTTATCCGCCAGACCCAGCAGGTTATTTCCGTACAACGCGCCATTAAGCTGCCCGGTCCCGGTGCTCTTTTGCCCGCTATTATCGAAACTCACTGAACCGCTGAGGGGGAATTCTGGTGTAGCCGTCAAATTGACGACAGAGTAGCCCTGCCTGTCGCCGGGCAATATTTCTATTTCAACCGGCGTCTGGCGCACGCGATTAAGTTGCTCCATACCCTGTTCGATATCGCGCAGGTTGAGAATTTTTCCTTCGAGCCCGGGGAAGGTCATGCTCAGGGTGCGCGACGGGACGCCTTCAAGGCGTATTTGCTGGAGCTTACCCTCCAGAACCGCAAGCTGGAGGACACCACCAGAGAGGTCCTGCTCGGTCAAAAATGCGCGGCTGGTGATATAGCCCCGGCTGATGTACCAGTCGGACACAGCGTTAGTCAGGGCATTTAAACGGGCAATATCAAGGCACTGATTCAGCCATGGCGCAATCAGCTGCTTTTCAGCAGAAGGCGAAAGCAGGGTGGCTCCAGACAGCGCAATGCGGCTGATGAAGAAACACGGACCCTGTGACGCAAAGGTTTCGTCTGGCCTGACAGGCCGCGGTAACACCACGCTGCGCTCGAGCGATTCACGCTGACGCTGGCTCTCATCCAGCAACTGCTGCTGTTGCTGTTGGATGGTATTACGGTCAGCCGGTGACAACGGGGCGGCGAGTGCGATGCCTGGCACCAGTAGCATGATAGCCGCCAGCAGCGCGCATGCTGATGTTTTCCCTAACATTATTGACTCTCCGCTCAAAGTACGCTTACAAACTTGACTGTTAAAAAACGAGCAACTTATTTCAAAAAGTAAATAGTGTAAATATCAGCAAAGAGAATAAGGATATTTCTGGCGCATTTTCAGATTTTTGCAGGGGTAAATCTGAAGCAAGATTAAAGAAATCCCTTATCGCGCCGATCATCATCCGTGTGTATTATTTCCTGTAGCTTTTACAACAAATATCCTTAACTCAAATACTTAAGCGCCAAAGCGAAAGGCATCATGAGCACACCGATCAAACGGCTAGAAATCATAAAAAATGCCATCGAACTGGAAGATGACGACATCATCCAGAGCCAGCTGACGC
>Ga0268257_1002008_pt1 | contig 15738 bp, 15 predicted proteins | sample AgamicAtPrz_FD_200249 | JGI IMG/M metagenome (GOLD analysis project Ga0268257, IMG submission 200249) | Agave microbial communities from Guanajuato, Mexico - At.P.rz (v2) (version 3) | ecosystem: Host-associated > Plants > Phyllosphere > Phylloplane/Leaf | place: Guanajuato, Mexico | collected... | reverse complement strand
GCCGCCATGTTTATTGCGATTCCTCTTGAGAACAAGCCTTCCTGGCGCTCACCGCCCTGGATGACGGTGCTGCTCATCATCATCAACTGCGTGATCTTCTGGGGCTGGCAGGCGCCCGAGGAGCAGGCCGTGGAAAAAGCGGCCCAGCAATATGCCCAGACCGCCTTGCCGACGCTGGAGCTGCCACCGTTCCTGACCTATCTGGAGGAACAAGCCGCCCAGGGCAGCAAGCGCTTCGACCAGCACACGCTGCAGACCGTGCGAAAGCTCTATCAGCACAAGGCCTATGCCCAGCTCTATGCGCTGCTGTGGCAGGAGAAGAAATTCCGCCAGCGCCTGCTGGACGGCCAGGTCATCACCGCCAGCCACCCACGCCATGCGCAGTGGCAGGCTGCACGTGCCGCCTTCGCGCCCCACGAGCCGCGCGGCAGCTTTACCGAGCGCTGGTCCATGAGCTATGAGAATGGCGCCGGCTGGCAGCCCCTGCAGGCCTTCACCTCCATCTTTCTGCATGGCAGCACCAGCCATCTGCTGGGCAATATGGTGTTTCTGTTTCTGTTCGGCTTCACCCTGGAGCTGGCTTTGGGGGCCTTCACCTATCTGGCCTTCTACGTGATCGGCGGCATCGGCGCCTCGCTGTTCGCGCTGATGTTCTATGCCGGCATGGGCGGTTACGGCCTGGGGGCATCGGGTGCGATTTCGGCCCTCATGGCCATGTATGCGGTGATGTACCGCATGCGCCGCATCCGCTTCTTCTACATGCTGCTGTTCTACTTCAACTATGCGAGCTGGCCGGCCCTGATCATGCTGCCGGTCTGGATGGGCGTGGAGTTGCTGCAGCATCTGCTGGGCGGCAAGCAGGTGGCCTATATGGCCCACTTTGGCGGTCTGCTGGCGGGCAGCCTGCTGATGTGGATCTATATGCGACTGCAGACCGTCGCTGCGCCGGTCAACGAAGAAGAGCAGGCCCAGGCCGCCGCCCGGCCGCTGGCCGAGGCCGTGGCCCGGGCCCAGCGCCATACCGATGCGCTGGAATTTGGCCGCGCCGCTCCGGCCTGGCGTGAAGCAGCACGCCTAGCCCCCTCGGACCCGGCCATTCTGCGGGCCTGGTTTGAAAGCTCGCGCCATCAACCCGCCAGCGAGGACTTTCATGCTGCGGCGCGACGCATCTTCAAGCTGCCGGCCACCACGGACGCCGAACGCCAGCTTCAGCTGGCCAGCTATCGCAGCTATCAGCAGCGCGCCCAGCCCGGCATGCGCATGAGCGCGGACACCATGCATGGCCTGGTGCGCAGTTTCGTGCGCCTGGGAGCCCTGCCCGAGGCCGAAAAACTATGCCGCTCGCTGCACAAGCTGGCAGACCATCCCCAATGGCCGGCAAGCTTGCTGCTGCTGGTCAACGGCATGGCCCAGGCCGGACGCATTCAGGATGCCAAAGCCTGGCTGCCCGTGCTGCAGCAATCGGCCCCTGAAGAGGCTCTCACGCGCTGGCTGGCACAGCAGCGCTAGCCAACGCCTTGCCGCGCTCAGGTCTTGGCCTCCAGCTCCTGCAGCTCATCACGCAGCACCCACTGCGCCTCCTTGGTGCTCGCGTGCTCGGGAAAGTGCTGCTTCATGCGCATGTACACCGACACCCCCTGCATGGGCTGCTCCAAACCCTGCTTGTAAGCGCGCACCACCAGCTCCAGCATGGGCGGGATCAGGGTGCTGCCGGCAAAGCGCTTTTCAAAATCCTTGGCCAGTATCAGCACATACCTGGGCTTGCCGGCCTTCCAGGCCTGCTGTGCCAGCTCGTAGCTGAGCTGGGCCGAGTCGGGCTTGAAGTCCGGCTTGCGCTTGACGCAGCTCACCCAGGCCTCAAGGGCCTCGCTGGCGCGCTGCTGGGCAAGCAGCATGGGAATGAAACGCTGGCCCAGCTCCGCCAGTGCATCCGCGCGTTCGGTCAGCTTGAGCACCCGGAAGTAGCGGCGGCAATCGGGCAGGCTCTCATAGTCCTCCCGCTGCCATTCGCGGGCCTGGTTGACAGCCTCGTCCATCTTGTTGTCCTGCACCAGTCTGGCCACCAGCGCATCGCGACGCTTGGCCTCCAGGGCCGCAGGGTCGATCTGCACGATCGCAGGCCCCTCGGGCGCTTGCACGGGATCGATATCCAAAGCCGCATGGTGCTGGTACATGACATAGCCGATCATGGCCGCCATCACCCAGCTGAAATAAATCATCACGAAGCTCACCAGGGGCAGCACCAGTCCGGGCGCCGCAACCTTGAGCAGCATCGCCAGGACCATGGGCGAGCCCTGCTGCAGCAGAAACAGAAAAAAGCACAGCAGCAGATAGGACTTGCCGATACCAAAAATCGTCGCCAGCAGCTCGAAGGGATTAACGGCCGAGCTCAGGCTATTGGTATTGATCAGCACCATCCAGGTGGCAGGAATCAGGAAGGCCACCAGCAGATTGGCAATCACTCCCAAGGTCAGGCTGCGGGTTGCCATAAAGCCCACAAAGATTCCGAAAACGACGAGTACCCCGAAAAACTTCCAGGGTAGCCATTTCCAGTCTTCATCGACCTGACTGGACCGAAAATCGGAACTATGGGTAATTCCACGCGAGGCGAGTGCCGAAACCTTGAATGCATAGCGGCTGACGGCCAGCATCAAGCCCAGACCCACGAACACAGCCCCCATCCACCCGAACATCAGCCCATAACTGCATGCCGACAGCAGCAATGCATAGAGCAAAGGCTCTGTCTGCAGGGGAAACAAGAAGAAGCTATTGAGCTTTTGCCAGAACGGAGGGATTTTCCACTCGGAAGAATCACCTTTTTGGTGAACACCACGTATCGAATTCAATGCCTGTTCTCCCACTCTCGGTTTGATGAATCATTTGCAAGCCTGCTTGCAATGACCGAATCCGCTCTGGTATTGCCCGATTTTTCTTTGAAATCGGATCATTGCGGAATTCTGCGGTAGAAATTCGTCCTGAATTCAAATACCGATAAACCACCGGCATATTGTTTTTTCTCTTGCCAGAAACCCCGTAAATGCTTTTGCAACCAAGCCAGCCTGCCAAACCGCCTTGAACCGATAACGGATACGACTGCAAGGATTGCAGGCAGCGCTTAAAGTGGTCCAGGTTTTATGGAGAAGCAGCGAATGATTCACAGCGCACACGCACAAAGCAGCCCCACCCCGTACCGCATCACCCTGACCGATGCCCAAGGCCATGTCTGGCATGCCGATGAACCCGTGAATGATGGCGGCGCCGACTCCGCCCCCAACCCCATGCAGCTGATGCTCTCGGCTCTGGGAGCCTGCACGGCCATCACCCTGCATATGTACGCGGGTCGCAAGCAGTGGTCGCTAAGCCATGTCGATGTGGACCTGCAGCTCAACCCCGATGGCAAGCCTGCGGACGCCAACCAGATCACGCGCAGCATCACCCTGCATGGCGAGCTGGACGACGAGCAGCGCCAGCGCCTGCTGCAAGTTGCCAATGCCTGCCCCGTGCACAAGCTGCTGGAAGGCAAGGTTTCCATTCCCACCGCCTTGACCGAAGCCGCGCAGGCATGAAAAAAGCCCTGCAGTCACCTGCAGGGCCTTGGTCGCTGGCGCGTGTAACCTGATTACACCGATACTTCCAGCGCGCCCACTTCCACATAGTGCTCGAACTCGCGTTTGGCCAGCGATGCGGTTTCGGGCTGCTGGTCCTCAGGATCGACCCAGGACAGCACGTAGCTGGCGATGGCGGTATCGACCTTCATCTCTATGCCCATGGGAATCTGCTCGGACGGGCCATCTCCGACACGGTGCTCCACCTTGCCGGTGACACGGGCGGCAAAGTGTTCGGGATACAGCTGGATCTCGACTGCCGAGATCTGGTTGCCTTGAGTGCTGTGTTCGTTCATGTTGATTCCTCCTGCAGTTGTTAGGTCGCTGCGCACGAAAGCGCTGCGTGAAAGCCACTGCTAGCGGCCTACGCCTTTAAGTTAGCCGACTCCGGGCAGAGTCCTTGTCAGCCGATTGGCTGAATCCTCACAGTGATGTAACTGCGTGCAAGGCGCTGCTGCATTCTGCCGTCGGATTGCGCGAATACTGCATATCCCTGACACTCGAATCCCCTCGCCGTCAGGATTTGTCATGAGTGAATCAAAGAACTTACAACGCCTTCCCACCCGTATAGCCGATGTCGGCGGCATCCCCATCCACCGTGCCATTCCTCAGGCGGCATTGCGCAAGGTAGGGGCCTGGTGCTTCCTCGACCACGCCGGCCCGGCCCTCCCACCTCCTCCCGGCATGCAGGTCGGCCCCCATCCCCATATCGGGCTGCAGACGTTCACCTGGATGATCGAGGGCGAGGTATTGCACCGCGACAGCCTGGGCAGCGAGCAGATCATCCGCCCCGGCCAGGTCAATCTGATGACGGCCGGCCACGGCATTGCCCATTCCGAAGAAGCTCAGACACTGGGCGTGCATGCGGCCCAGTTGTGGATTGCCCTGCCCGACAGCCATCGCGATATAGCGCCCCGCTTCCAGCACTACCCCGACCTGCCCAGGACCGAGATCGGCGACTTTGCCGTGACCGTGCTGGCCGGGGAAGCCCTTGGCCTGACGGCCCCCGCAGAAGTCCATTCCCCGCTGATGGGTGTGGACCTGCTGGCCTGCGGCACGGCCAGCCAGTCGCTCGCGACCATGCCCCTGCGCGCCGACTTTGAACATGCGGTGATGAGTCTGTCAGGCGAAGTCAAGGTGGAAAGCCAGATGCTGCCCTCGCAAGAGCTGATCTATCTGCCCGTCGGCACCCGGGAGGTGCAGCTGGAGTGCACGCCTGGCAGCCGCCTCATCATCATCGGCGGCGAACCCATGGATGAGGCCATCTTGCTGTGGTGGAACTTTGTGGCCCGCACCACCGAAGAGATGCAACAGGCCCAGAAGCAGTGGGAGGCAGAGGCCGCCACGGATGCAGAACTCGTCAACGGCCAGCCACGCCGTTTCGGCAGGCCCGTGGCCTCGGCACTGAAGTCCCTGCACTCTCCGTCGCTGGCTGGCGTCAGCCTGCGCGCCTCCAGATAGGCATCTGACCCTGTTTCAATTCGCACCAAATTGGTGCGAATTGAATTTTCCGAGCAGATGAATAGAACCATCTTTGCGAATTTTGATGGCTTTTGAAAGCATTTAGATGCAACACATCTTCTGCAAGAGATCACAGCCCTGACGTTATGCATGAAACGTTTGGACTCATGCACATCTAGCTTTCATAATCCAGCCAACGCCCTGGCCACGAGATTGCGACCGCCGCTTTTTCATCCAGGGCGTTGCCACGTCCTTTCCTTGGGTCGGTGGCCAATTCAACTTTGCAAAGAAAGCAGATCGATGCGTCAAGAACATGACTTCATTGGCATCAAAACCATCCCTCCCGACGCGTACTGGGGTGTTCATTCCGCACGCGCAGTGGAGAACTTCCCCATCACCGGTCACTCGGTCGCGCACATGCCCGAGCTGATCCGCGCGTTTGCCTTTGTCAAAAAGGCAGCGGCCCAGGCCAATCTGCAGTTTGGCGCCATCAATCTCAAACAAGCCACCGCCATCTCCCAAGCCTGTGATGATCTGATTTCCGGCCAGCTGCACGAGCAGTTTGTGGTCGATGTGATCCAGGGCGGCGCTGGCACCTCCACGAATATGAACGCCAATGAGGTGATCGCCAACCGTGCACTCGAGCACCTGGGATTGTCCAAAGGCAGCTACGACGTGATCCACCCCAACGATCATGTCAATGCATCGCAGTCCACCAACGACTCCTACCCCACCGCCGTCAAGCTCGCCACCTACGCTGGCATCCAGAAGCTGCTGATCGCCCTGGCCGAGTTGCGCTCTGCTTTCGAAGCCAAAGCCGGCGAATTCGCTCACATCCTGAAAATCGGCCGCACACAATTACAAGATGCCGTGCCCATGACTTTGGGCCAGGAGTTTTCGGCTTTTGCAGCCATGATCGCCGACGATGAGAAGCGTCTGCGCGAATCCGCCTATCTGATGACCGAGGTCAACATGGGCGGCACAGCCATCGGCACCGGCATCAATGCTCCCGTGGGCTACACCGACGCCGTGATCAAGGCGCTGGCGGAAATCTCGGGCGTGCCTGTGGTCAAGGCGGCAGACCTAATCGCCGCCACCGGCGACACCGGCGCCTTTGCCGACATTTCCGGCATCTTGAAGCGTATTGCCGTCAAACTTTCCAAGATCAGCAACGACCTGCGTCTGCTCTCTTCCGGCCCTCAGGCGGGTGTGGCAGACATCAAGCTGCCGGCGCGCCAGGCTGGCTCGTCCATCATGCCCGGCAAGGTGAACCCCGTAATCCCCGAGGTGATGAACCAGGTCTGCTTTGAAGTGATCGGCAACGATGCCGCCATCACCATGGCCGTGGAGGCCGGTCAGTTGCAGCTCAACGCTTTCGAGCCGCTGATGGCCTGGGCCCTGCACAAGAGCCTCAGCCACCTGAGCAGCGCCTGCAAGACGCTGCAGACCAACTGTGTGGAAGGCATTGTGGCCAACGAGGCGCTGCTGGATGCCCGCATTGCCGAGTCGGTGACGCTGGTGACGGCGCTGAACCCGCTGATCGGCTATGAAAAGGCCGCAAGGATTGCCAAGACCGCCATTGCCAACGGCAAACAGATTGCCGTGGTGGCGGAGGAGCTGGGCATCATGAGCCAGCTCGACATGAACAAACTGCTGGTCGCCGACAAGCTGACCCGGGCTGGCGCCTTGACTGCCGCATAAGCAGGCGACCGAGCAGCAAAAAAGGGCATGTTCGCCATGAACATGCCCTTTTTGATTGGCAGGGTTTCACGCGCTTGGGGCGCCTGCATTCAAGGTGCGCCAAGCCCAAAACACCTCATTCAAGCCACGGCGGCATTTTCGTCACTGGGGTCATCCACGCCGCGCACGCTTTCCCGCAGATTCTTGTCCTTGAGCTTGCCCAGATCGGTTTCCACCGCGCGTTTAAGCTTTTCAATCGCGGCGCTGAAGGCTTCCTTGACCTTTTCGGCTTCCGCGTTCACTGCAATGGGAGGGCGACCTGTGGCTCGGGTCTCGAGCACACAGCGTTTGCCTGGGCCGCCCGTGGTCTTCAGGGCATCAACGCCCGTGAGAAAGACCTCCACACGCACCACATACTCCTTCAGGCGGGCCAGCTTGGCATTGATCTCCTCCTGCGCCCATTGAGCCAGAGACTCTCCACCCTGGATGGAATCGTCGGCATGAACCTGTACTTGCATGCAAATCCTCCTAGTCACCAAATGCCGCAACCGCTGCGGCGAAATCTGTAGGGGTACCCTAAAGGCAGGCGAAAACATCGTAACGCCAGAACCTTGTTCTGCCCATCAGGGCTTTTTACGCCGGCCATGGACAGGGGCTTTGACCATTGTGGAGGCAGCTTCGCAGCGATTTGAAAGAGATAGCAACAAGGGTATGTTCGGCGAGCTTTGCCCTTGCGCCAGAGCAAAAAAATCCTGGCCCGTGGCTTGCAAAAAGTAGGCGTTTTTACGCCTTGGGTCGTCAGTTACTGCCAGCCTTCGATTCAGGCTCGGCCACAAAGCCGATCCGCGTCAGACCTGCCGCGTGTGCCCAGCCCATGACCTGCACCACGCGGCCATAGGGCACGCTGGTGTCTGCGCGCAGTTGCACCTCGGCCTGAGGATTGCGGCGTCCCAGCTCCTCGAGTTGCTGCTGCACTGCAGCATCATCCGTCACGACACCCCGAATCCAGATTTCGCCGGCAGGGCTGACCTCGACCATCAAGGCATCGCTCTTGCTCACTGCGAGCGGCTTCACTGCTGCCTGCGCCTTGGGCAGTTGCACGCGCAAGCTGGCAGCCAGCATGGGAGCGGCCAGAATGAAGATCACGACCAGCACCAACATCACATCGACCAGTGGCGTGACGTTGATGGTGTTGATCGGGGTTTGTGCCCCCTCACGGTGGCTCATGCGACCGAATGCCATGGCGCTGTCCCTCAGGAAGCCTGCGCCCCGAACTGGGCATGCAGGTCATGGGCAAACCCTTCCAGGACAGCCTCCAGCTGGCTGGCCGAGCGGCCCAGCAGGTTATAGGCCAGCACGGCCGGCAAGGCGACGGCAAGACCGGCAGCCGTCATGACCAGGGCTTCACCCACGGGCCCCGCGAGCTGGGCGATGTCGACCTGACCACTGCCAGCCAGCGTGCCCAGCGCATGATGAATGCCCCATACCGTACCCAGCAGGCCCACGAACGGCGCTGTCGCGCCGATGGTGGCCAGCAAGGTCTGTCCCCATTGCAACTGGGTCGATGCCTGGCCCAGGGCCTCGCGCAGCCTGCGCATCAGGCGCTGGCCCGGAGCAGCGCGCTGCTCCAGAGAGCCTTGATCGGCACCGCTGCCCTGCTCCACGGCCGCAGCCATGGACTGCACCAGACCTTGCCTGTCGCGCGCCCTGACCTGCGCCAGTGCCTGGGTCAGATCAGGCATCTGCCAGAACGCGGCCACGGCCTGCGGCACGCTGCGGCGGGCTGCCGCCATGAACCAGAGCTTGTAGAGAATGACCACCCAGCTGAGCACGGACATCAGCAGCATCAGGGCCGCCGTGGCCCATGTGACCGCATCGCCCTCTGCCAGCCATTGCCACATTCCTGCAGACATCTCTCACCTCGCTCCCAGAAACAGCAAGGGGCCATCACGGCCCCTTTGCAAATTGCGCGATCAGCGCAGCTTCAGCACATCGTACATATCGTACTGGCCGGTCTTCTTGTCGGCCAGATAGGCCACGGCACGCAGGCTGCCAGTGGCATAGCCGGCACGGCTGCTGGATTTGTGCGAGATCTCGATGCGCTCGCCAGTACCGGCAAACAGCACGGTGTGATCGCCCACGATATCGCCGCCGCGCACGGTGGCAAAGCCAATGCTGTCGGCCTTGCGTTCACCGGTGTGGCCGAAGCGCTCATACACGGCGCGGTCTGCCAGCTTGGTGCCCTGAGCTTCCGCAATCACTTCGCCCATCTTCAGGGCCGTTCCAGAAGGGGCATCGACCTTGTGCTTATGGTGAGCTTCGACGATTTCGATGTCGTAGCCACCTTCCTTCAGCGCCTTGGCAGCCATTTCCAGCAGCTTGAAGGTGACGTTCACACCAGCGCTCATATTGGCCGACAGCACGACGGAGGTCTGCTTGGCAAACTCGGCGATCTGCGTCTTCTGTTCATCGCTGAAGCCGGTGGTGCCGATGACCACGCCCACGCCCAGATCGGCCGCCACTGCCAGATGCTCCAGCGTGCCTTCGGGCCGTGTGAAGTCGATCAGGCAGTCGGCCTTGGACAGGGCCTCGCGCACATCGCTTTCGATCTTCAGGCCGCTGGGCTTGCCCAGAAAGGCCGAGGGATCGGTCCCGATGGCAGGGCTGTCCGCACGGTCCAGCGCCGCAGCCAGCACACAGTCGTTGCTGTTCAGAATCGCTTCGATCAGCATATGGCCCATGCGGCCGGATGCTCCCGCCACGGCAACGCGCTGGGGAGTGGAGGAATGGGTGGTGGATGCGGTCATGGCGCTATCACTCGGTCAAATGAATAGACGGCAGGAGTGCGTCCGGGCCGTCATAAAAAGAGAGCATCCACCGCTTTCTACAAGCGGGGAACAGCCTGTTTTGTGCTTAACGCGATTCCAGCGGTGGATAGCTGGTGGCAGCAGGCGGCAGATTGGCCGCTGCCTGCTCGGCTTCGCTGTTGTTGCGGGCAGGATATTTGGCCAGTTGGGCTTCGCTGGCTTCCAGCTGCGGAACCTTGGGCGTGCCCTTCATGCCCTTGAGGCTGGCCACGAATTCGGACTCGGAAGGCATCTCGTCACCTTCGGCGCGCGCAAAGGCATCGCCATTGAAGAAGACGGTGAGCTTGCGGATCTGCGACTCCACGCCAGGGCGATTGATGGTGAACACGTATTCCCAGCGATCGCCGTGGAACACGCTGGTCACGAGGGGCGTGCCCAGAATGTCGCGAATCTGCTGACGGCTCATGCCGGGCTGCAAGGCCTCGACCTGCTCCTTGGACACGAAGTTGCCCTGCACGACATCGACCTTGTAGGGAGTGACGGCATTTGCGACACGGTGCGCGGCGCCGTCGATACTGTTGCAGCCGGCCAGTGCCGCTGCGATTGCCAACGTCAGGGCCAGACCTGCGCGGCTACGGGCTTGAACATGCATGGGTAATGGCATAGGGATATGATCGGGTTCATTGTAGCGGCAGGCCCCGGAGGCACTTGGAGATTCCCTTTATCCCCGTGTAAAGCTTCTTCCAACAAGTGATTCCAGCCTTCCATGTGCCCGTAGTCCACCAAGAGAGCCGACATGAAAAATATTGATGAACTCAAAAGCACGGGCCTCAAAGCCACTTTGCCGCGTCTGAAGATCCTGGAAATCTTCCAGAAGGGTGCCCAGCGCCACATGACGGCCGAAGACGTGTTCCGCGTGTTGCTGGACGAGCGCTCGGATATTGGCCTGGCCACCGTTTACCGCGTACTGACACAGTTCGAGCAGGCCGGCATCCTGATCCGCAGCAACTTCGAAAGCGGCAAGGCCGTCTATGAGCTCAACGAAGGCCAGCACCACGACCACTTCGTCTGCACCAGCTGCGGCAAGGTCGAGGAGTTCTATGACGCCGAGATCGAGAAGCGCCAGAACCTGATCGCCAAGGAAAAGGGCTGGGTGATTCAGGATCACTCCATGGCGCTCTATGGCCAGTGCGCCGAGTGCGCCACGCGCGCCGCCAAGTAAGGGCGCAAGCGTGAATTCCGGGGCAAGACATGCAGATGTCTTGCCCTTTTTACATTTGGAGAGGACTTCTTTACATAGCTCCACCAGGCCTCAAACCAATATCGAGCCGGACTGCTTATGCTGCAGTCATTCCCGCGCTTGAGGAGGCCTGGTCCATGCGGCTGCTGCACTTTTCACCCACCAAGATCCTGCTCTGTCTGGCTGCCGTCGCCCTGACCGCGTGCGCGCCGCTGTCCCCGTCATCAGGCCGCGCCAGTCCAGAGGTATTGCAGGTTCTGAGCAGCAATTCCTTGCCCGACAGGACCAGCGCGCTGCAAAGCCAGCAATGGCTGGACCGGGTCACCTGGGGCGCAACCGACCATGATGCAGCCCAGCTGCAGCAGCAAGGCCTCAAGCGCTGGCTGGCCGCTCAGCTCAGCCCCTCCACCGCGCCCATGCCGGCCGAGATGCAGCAGCACATCGATGCCTTGAGCATCAGTCAGAAGCCCATGGCGCAGATCCAGCGCGAGATTGCCGACCAGCGTCTGGCCATTCGCAACAGCCAGGATCCCGAAGAGGCCGCCAAACTGCGCAGCGAGCTGCAACGCCAGCTCAATCAGCTGGGTGCCGAAGCCCAGAAGCGCCAGATCTGGCGCGCTCTCTACTCGCCCCACCAGTTGCAGGAGCAAATGACCTGGTTCTGGATGAATCACTTCAATGTCAGTACCCGCAAGGGCGATGTACGCATGTGGGTGGGCGACTATGAGGAACAGGCCATTCGCCCCCATGCGCTGGGCAAGTTCCGCGAGCTGCTGGCCGCCAGCATGCGTCATCCGGCCATGCTGCTGTATCTGGACAACGCCAGCAATGCCGCCGGCCGCATCAACGAGAACTACGCGCGCGAACTGCTGGAGCTGCACACCATGGGCGTGGGCAGCGGCTACACCCAGGCCGATGTGCAGGCCATGGCCCATGTGCTGACCGGTGTGGGCTTCAGCACCCGGGAGGCCGATGCTCCGCCGCCCAAGCTGCGCCCCGAACGCCAGGGTGACTATGTGCGCCATGGCTTCTTCGAATTCAACCCCAACCGCCACGACTACACACCCCAGGTCTTGCTGGGCAGGCCGCTGGAAAAAACCGGTCTGGCCCAGGTCAACGAGGCGATAGATCGCATAGTGGCTTCGCCAGTCACCGCAAAGTTCATAGCGCGCAAGCTGTCGGTCTATTTTCTGGGAGACAACCCGGCCCCTGCCGTGATCGACCACGCGGCACTGGCCTTCGAGCGCAGCCATGGTGATATTGCCGTCACGCTGGCAACCTTGCTGAGCGACCCGCAGGCTCAGCAATTCGGCCAACGCTTCAAGGACCCGGTCCACTATGTGCTGAGTGCCACACGCCTGGCCTATGACCAGCGCGTGGCCAGCGATGTGTCCCCGGTACAGAACTGGCTGAACCAGCTGGGACAGCCGCTGTACGGCCACGAAACGCCGGACGGCTACCCCCTGGCCCAGTCGGACTGGTCCAGCTCCGGCCAGATGAATGCCCGCTTCGACGTGGCCAGACAGATCGGTAGCCGGGGTGCCCTGCTGTTTCGCAGCGGCCCCCAGCAGCCCCTGGAAAAGCCGCCTTACCCCGAACTCGGCAAACGCAGCAGCGTCCAGGCTCGCGTGCCGGCGCTTGGCGCAGCCACACGCACCGCACTGTCCCAGACCAGGAACCCGGCGGACTGGAACAGCTTTTTCCTCTCCGCCCCCGAAATGATGTACCGCTAAGGATGGCAGCCATGCAAAGACGTCAATTTCTCAGCCTCGGCGCTACTGTTCCTCTGATCTGCCATCTGGGCCAAGGCCTTGCCACACCCTTGCAAAGCAGCTCGCCTCGATTTCTCCTGGTCTTCCTGCGCGGCGCCTACGACTGCAACAGCCTGCTGGTGCCTACTCATAGCGACTTCTACTATCAGGCCAGGCCCAGCATCGCCATAGCGCGCCCTGGATCGGCCGACGGCGCCCTGGCCCTGACCCCTCAATGGGGGCTGCATCCTGCATTGCAAAGCAGTCTGCTGCCTTTGTATGAGCAGGGCCAGGCCTGCTTTGTGCCATTTGCGGGTAGCAACGACCTCTCCCGCAGCCATTTCGAAACCCAGGACTCAATCGAGCTGGGCCAGCCGCAAGAGGGTGGCAAGAGCTTTCAGAGCGGCTTTCTGAACCGGCTGACCCGGGTGCTGCAAGCCGACAGCCAGAGCCGGACAAGCCTCAGCCCCATGGCTTTTACCGCCCAGTTGCCGCTATGTCTGCGCGGCAGCGCCCAGGTGGCAAATATGGCGCTGGCCTCCGTGCGCAAGACGGCCATGGACGAGCAGCGCAGCCAGATCATTGCCTCCATGTACCAGGGCTCGAGCCTGGAAGTCCCGGTGCGCGAAGGCTTTGCGGTACAGCGTGCCGTGCAGCGCAGCATGCAGGAGGAAATGGACCAGGCCGGGCGCAATGCCATCAGCGCCAAGGGCTTCAGCCTGGTAGCCCAGCGCATGGCCCACCTGATGCGCGAGCAGTTCGACCTCGGCTTTGTCGACATCGGAGGCTGGGACACCCATGTCAACCAGGGAGCCGCCAGTGGCAATCTGGCCAACCGGCTCAGCGATCTGAGCCAGGGCCTGGCGACATTCGCCGAATCCATGGGAGCCGAGGCCTGGCGCCATACCGTGGTGGCGGTGATCAGCGAGTTCGGCCGCACTTTCCGCGAAAACGGCAACAAGGGCACGGACCACGGCCATGGCACGGCTTACTGGTTTCTCGGCGGCGGCCTGTCGGCCCAGGCCGGCGGCAAGGTGCTGGGCGAGCAGATCGAAGTGACCGAAAAAGCGCTGTTCCAGAACCGTGACTACCCCGTGCTCAACGAATACCGCTCCCTGCTCGGCGGCCTGTTCGCGCGCATGTACGGCCTGAACGCAGCGCAGCTGCAGCAGATCTTTCCGGCCTCGCAGCCCGGCAGGCTGCAGCTGGTCTAGAACGACTCGCCGCTCTCCATGGCGCGGCGGTGGCGCATCACGAATTCCTGGTAGGTGTCGATGCCGCGCAGCTGCAGGATGGCATTGCGCACCGCGGCTTCCACCAGCACAGCGATGTTTCGGCCCGCCACCACCTGAATCACCACCTTGCGCACAGGCACGCCCAGCACGTCCTGGGTCAGCGGCTCGGCGGGCAGGCGCTCGTATTCGCGCTCCATGGTTTCCTTGCGCACCAGATGCACGATGAGCTTGAGCCGCATCTTGCGGCGCACCGCCGTCTCGCCAAAGATGGCGCGAATATCCAGCAGGCCGATGCCGCGCACCTCGAGCAGGTTCTGCAGCAGCTCGGGGCATTTGCCTTCGACCGTGGTCTGGTTGATGCGGTACAGATCCACCGCATCGTCGGCCACCAGGCCATTGCCGCGCGTGACCAGCTCCAGCCCCAGCTCGCTCTTGCCCAGGCCCGATTCGCCCGTGATCAGCACGCCCATGCCCAAAATATCCATGAACACGCCGTGCATGGTGATGCGGTCGGCGAAATGCTTGGACAGATAGGCACGCAGCACGTCGATGACAAAGGCCGACTGCTCCTTGGTAGAGAACAGCGGGATGTGCGCGCGCTCGCACATGGAGATCAGTTCGTCGGGCGCGTCCTGGCCATCGGCCAGGACCAGCACCGGCGGCTCCAGCGTGACGATGCGGGCAATGCGGCGCAGGCAGTCCTGCGAGGTGGCATTGGTCAGGTAGGCGATTTCACGCTCGCCCAGCACCTGCAGCCGGTAGGGGTGGATGTAGTTGAGGTAGCCCACCAGATCGGCGCCCGAGCGGGCCGATCGCACGGCCATCTCGTCGAAGCGGCGCTCGGAAGCACCCAGCCCCGCTATCCACTGCCAGCGCAGGCTGGAGTTGCGAAATGCCTCGAACAATACGTCGGCACTGATGGCGCTGGGTCTCATGGCAAGGCCCTGTCAGTCAAAAAGAAGCCAGAACTCAGGCCTGGGAGGTGATGGACGACTGCCAGCTGTCGATCATGCCGTGCAGCTGCTGCGCATCGGTGGACGACTTCAGGCGCTCGCGCAACTGGCTGTCGCTGAGCAGCTCGGCGATCTCGGACAGGATTTCCAGATGCTTTTGCGTCGCCGCTTCGGGCACCAGCAGGAAGATCAGCAGGCCGACCGGCTGCTCGTCGGGCGCGTCGAAACCGATCGGGCTGGCCAGCTGGAACACTGCCGCCATGGGAGCCGTCAGGCCCTTGATGCGGCCATGGGGAATGGCAACTCCATGCCCCAGACCGGTGGAGCCCAGGCGTTCGCGTGCGAACAGGCTATCGGTGATCAGGGCACGAGACAGACCATGCAAGCTCTCAAAGAGCAAACCCGCTTCCTCGAAAGCGCGTTTCTTGCTGGTGACATCAACGCTCACAAGCACTTGAGCGGCGGGAAGGATAGAAGCTAGGCGATTCATGGTGTGATCAACAATTATGCACCGCAGCGCTGAAAACCGTGGGGAAACCCTGATCACCATCAAAAACCGCCCCGTAGGGCGGCACTTTTAGCGTTGTAACAAGGCGACAGCCCTGCAACAAACCGGCGCAAACGCTGGGCTTGCGCCTCGCTTTCATCAACCTGACACCTGCACCAGCTGCAAGCCGCCGGAATCCAGTCGCTTGGCTGTGGCACGCGGGCCTTGTTGACGAGTCTTGTAGCGCATTACCACACGGTCGAGTTTGTCGGCCAGGGCGTCCACGGCGGCATAAAGGTCGAAATGCTGCGTCTCCACGAACAAGTCTTGCCCTTTCACGCGCACTGTGCAACCGGCGCGCTGTCGTTTGTCTTTTTCCTTTTGCTTGTGGACTGTGAGCAGCACCTTCACGTCCACGACCTGATCGAAGTGCCTGAGAATGCGTTCCAGCTTGGCCATGACATAGCTGCGCAGCGAGGGAGTGACCTCCAGGTGATGCCCGCTAATCGTCAAATTCAT
>Ga0268257_1001996_pt1 | contig 15811 bp, 15 predicted proteins | sample AgamicAtPrz_FD_200249 | JGI IMG/M metagenome (GOLD analysis project Ga0268257, IMG submission 200249) | Agave microbial communities from Guanajuato, Mexico - At.P.rz (v2) (version 3) | ecosystem: Host-associated > Plants > Phyllosphere > Phylloplane/Leaf | place: Guanajuato, Mexico | collected... | reverse complement strand
TTGATGCCGCGACGTGCCGAGGATCAGCTCGACGCCGAGGTAGTCGCGGATCATGTACGTGAAGTCGAGCTCGGGCACGATCGCGTTGTTCACGCCGGTGTTGATCGCGCCGAGCGTGTCGCTCGCGCGCTCGTTCGGCTGGATGCTGATCGCGCGAAGCCGGACCAGTACGTCACCCTGATTGATACCGTCGCCCGGCGACGCCGCGTGCGACAGCGACGGCATCGCGACGAAGCTGGCCGCGACGGCGGCTACGGTGACACAAGTTCGAATCGTTTCATGCATGGTACGGACCCCCAAAGAATGGTTTCCATTTTCTCTGTAGGGTCTTTTCGTCATCTTGATATTGGTCAAGCCAGCGTAAACGTGGGACGGTTTGCCGCAGGCTCGGCCGCACTGCCCGTCAGCAGCAGGTCGAGCAGATCGCGCACGCTTCGGATCGCGCGGCCGAACGGCAACGCTTCGCGGCCGCGGAAGAACAGCCCGTTCGCGACGTCGCCGCGCAGCGCGGCCGCGAGCCGCGTGTCGATGCAGAAGTGGCCGAATTTCTCGATGCCGTCGCGCAAGCCGCATACGCTCAGGCATTCGAGCGCGGTCGGGCAACGCTGCTTGAACGCGCCGAGCTTGTTGCGAATGCGCGTCTCGTTGCGCAGGTAACGATCGAGCCACGGTGTCTTCACCGCACGCGCGGGCAGCCCCGTCACGCTGACGAATTCGACGACGTCGTCGGGCGTCGCATCGGCGAGCACGCGCTTGAAATGCGGATGCGCATCACCTTCCTCGGTCACCGCGAACGGCGTCCCGACCTGCACGCCGTTCGCGCCGGCCGCGAACGCCGCGCGCACCGTGTCGTGACCATTGATCCCGCCGGCCACGATCAACGGGATCGTATCGCGGGCGAGACCAAGCGACGCCATCACCTGTGCGGTCTCGTCGAGCACGCGCGCGAAATCGAAACGACCGTCGTGCATGTCGTCGATCTGCGTGACGCCGAGATGCCCGCCCGCGTGCGCCGGATGCTCGATCACGATCGCATCGGGCAGGCGCCCCTTCTTCATCCACTTCTTCAGCACCAGCGCGATCCCGCGGCTGTCCGACAGGATCGGGATCAGCGCGATATCGTGCCCTTGCGTGAGGTCGGGCAGATCGAGCGGCAGGCCCGCGCCCATCACGATCGCGTCCGCGCCCTCGTCGCACGCGACTCGCACGTAGTCCGCATGCGCGCTCACCGCCTTCATCACGTTGACCGCGATCATCCCGCGCCCTTCGCTGTACGTTTTCGCCAGACGGATCTCGCGCGCGAGCGCGTCGAGATTCGCCGCTTCGAGCGTCGCGCGATCGGGTTGCGCGCGGCAACGCGCGAGCAAATCCGCATGATGGTGGCGCAGGTCGATGCTCGCGATCGTGCCGACCGCGCCTTCGCGCGCGACGCTGCCCGCCAGCCGGTGCGCGGAGATGCCGACGCCCATGCCGCCCTGTACGACGGGCAGCAAGGTGCGGCCGCGAATCGTCAGCGGCGGAAAGGAAGTGCGTACGGTCATCTGAAACCTCGTCGGAACATCGGAACCGCGATGATCGACGATCCACCGCCGCGCACCTTGACGGCCGTCAATAAAAAACGGCACGCGAGCGTGCCGTTGCGCGGTCATGCGGGAGGAAACGCTCAGGCCGGATTCGCCGGCTTCAGTTGCATCGACTTGTATTCGAGGTATTCCTCGAGCCCGTACACGCCGTTCTCGCGGCCGTGCCCCGATTGCTTGAAGCCGCCGAACGGCGCGGCGCCGTTCCACGCGCCCCCGTTGATGTCGACCTGCCCCGTGCGGATGCGGCGCGCGACGCGCATCGCGCGTTCGTCGCTGCCGGCCCACACCGCGCCGCCGAGGCCGTACGGCGAATCGTTCGCGATCCGCACGGCCTCGTCTTCATCGCGATACGTGATGATCGACAGCACCGGCCCGAAGATCTCTTCCTGCGCGATCGTCGATTTCGGATCGACGCGGCCGAACACGGTCGGCTTCACGAAGAAGCCCTTCGCGAGCCCTGCCGGCAAGCCGGTGCCGCCCGTCACGAGTTCCGCGCCTTCGTCGATGCCGCGCTGGATGTAGGCCTGCACGCGCTGCTGCTGCGCGGCCGACGCGAGCGCGCCGAGGCGCGTCGCGTCCTGCCGCGGGTCGCCCGCGACGTAGGCTTCGGCCGCGGCCTTCGCGATCTCGCGCGCTTCGTCGTAGCGGGCTTCCGGCACCAGCATCCGCGTATGCGCGGAGCAGGTCTGACCCGCGTTCAGGTAGCACGCGTTGACCGTGCCCTTCACCGCCGTCGCGAAATCGGCATCGTCGAGGATCACCGACGCCGACTTGCCGCCCAGCTCCAGCGCGACGCGCTTGACGCCCGCAGCCGCCAGCTCGGCCACGCGCTTGCCCGCGCGCGTCGAGCCGGTGAACGACACCATGTCGACGTCCGGATCGGTGGCCAACACCTCGCCGACGACCGGGCCATACCCGCACACGAGATTGAACACGCCGGCCGGCAGCCCAGCCTCGTGGATCGCTTCGGCCAGCATGAACGCGTTGAGCGGCGCGACTTCGGACGGCTTCAGCACCACCGTGCAGCCGGCCGCGAGCGCCGGCGCGACCTTCAGCGTGACCTGGTTGAGCGGGTAGTTCCACGGCGTGATCGCCGCGACGACGCCGACCGGCTCGCGCACCACCAGCGAATTGCCGACCCGCGCCTCGAATTCGAACGATTCGGCGAGCTTCGCGTACGCCTTCCAGTTGTAGATCGGGCCGCCGACCTGGATTGCGCGCGACAGCTTGATCGGCATGCCGACTTCGCCGGTGATCGACTGCGCGAGTTCCTCGCTGCGCGCCTGCAGATGCTCGACGATCTTGCGCAGGTAACCCGCGCGCGTCGCGGCCGGCGTGGCAGCCCACGCATCGAAGGCCGCGCGCGCCGCGCGGATCGCGTCCTGCGCGTCGGACGCGACGCCCTCGGGAATCCGGCCGATCACGGCTTCGGTGCCCGAATCGATCACGTCGATCGTGCCGGTGCCGGCCGGTTTGCGCCATGCGCCGTCGATGTAGAACTGGTCGTAGATTTTCATCGTTTTCCGCCTCCAGGGAAGCCGACATTCTAGCGAGCGTTTCGGTGGCTGGTGTGACGAATGACAGCCATTCGAAAGGACCGGCGCGCCCGCGCGCCGCGGCTCCGCCGCCGGTGGCACCTGCCCGCAACGCGTTCGCGCGGCCGCTGCCGCGTCAGCATCCGCCCGGGTGCGCGGCCCGGCCCGCATCGTGCTATGTTTTTATTATCGGCATCGGCCCGTTGCGGCCGGCGCCGCCCGGAATCGACGCACTTCGTGAGCGCTGCCATGTCCGACGCATCCCATACCCTCGGCTCGCAAGACCGCCTGGAGCTGCTTTGCTGGCTCACCTGCGGCAACCTCGGCGCGTTTTACCTGAACGAATCATGGCCGGACGCCGCGTTCCAGGTCCAGGCCGCGCACCGCTGGCTCGACCGCCATCACCGCCAGGCCGACTGGCTCTCGGTCGCCCGGCTCGCGGCGCTCGCGCAGGACATCGCGAAACGGCATGCGGGGTTCGTCGACGCGTCGTGGGCGCGCGACGCGGTCGAGGAAATCGTCGATACCGACGATCTCGACTATCGGGCCAAACTCGTGCAGTGGGTGTACGAAGACTGCTGCAAGGCGCTCGCCGACAAGCGGCTGGCCGATTGAGCCGCACGGGCGCCACCTCGTACGCGGGTCGCGGCATCGCCGATGCGCGACGCGCTTTTCGCCGTGACGAACGTAACGGCAGGCATGATCGACGGGGTACGGTGCATTCGCACCGCCCCGGTGCCGACACGCGCGACGCGTGCCGCTGCGTTTACAGCAGCGACTTGGCCTGCGTCAGCACCTTGTCGCAGACCTGTTTGGTCACCTGCTGCTTCAGGCCGCCGCCGCGCAGGTCGAGCTTGCTGCCGTTGCCCGCGTCGAGGATTCCGCTCGCGCCGCTCGTATAGCCGCTGTCGGACGACGCGGACGCGTTGCCGCCGAGCTTGCCGATCAGCGCGTCCTTCACCGACGACGCGCCGCCGCCCGTTGCGCCGCCGAGATAGTTGTTCTGGATGCAGAACTGCAGCAGGCCCGCGACGTTGCCGGTGCTGCCCGGCGTCAGCGATGCCTCGCCGCCGCCCGTCAACGCGCCGCCGAGGCCACCGAGGTTGCCGAGCGCCCCGCCCGCGCTGCCGCCCGAATCGCCGCCACCGCCGACCTGCTTCAGGACGTCGCCCAGTTGCGCATGGGCGACCGAAAACGGCGCGAGCAACCCGATCAGCGCGCCGGCAACGGTCGCGCGGTATAGACGTGCATTCATGTCAAGCCTCCTGGTCGTGACTGCGTGAGTACCGCGAATCGCATCCAAGGATACGCAATCGACCGCGGCATGACAGCCTTCGGCGCCGTATGAAACGTCAGGCATCGTGATATCGCGGTGATTTGACAATGCTTGACGGGAGACCCCGCGCGGCATCGCGGGTTCGGCAGGCGCGCGCGGCCGCCATTCCATGTCGCCCGCCTGCGCGAAGCGTCATAGAATCGTCGTCGCCGGCCGTTCGGCCGCTGCGGCCCGACATCCATCTCGAACATGAAGGACACTCGCTTGGCGCCTGCCCATCGATTTTTGCTGATCGCCGGCGCATCGGCTGCGCTGATGGCCGGCGCCGGTGCGGCCGACGCGGCCACGACCGCTGCAGCCTGCACGTCGCCTTCGTTCGACCGCTATCCGGCACCGGCCGCCGCCCGCGCGCCGCGCAAACCGGCTGCCGCGCCCCGGCTCACCAGCAAGGAAGCGCGCCTGTACCGCACCGTCATTCGCGACGCATTCGTGCAACCGGCCAATTTTGCCGGCCACTACCGCGTCGCGATCTGGGGTTGCGGAACGGATTGCCGAAATTTCGCGATCCTCGACAAGGACACGGGCGCGACGTACACGATGCCCGGCGTGAAGGCCGTCTCGGGCGTGATGGGCAACGGCGACGAGCGCGTCGACTTCCGTGCCGGCAGCAGGCTGCTGATCGTCGCCGGCTGCTTCAACGACGATTGCGACGCCGGCAACGCGAAAGCGGCCCGGTTCTTCTACGAATGGACCGGCACCCGGCTGCGTCCGGTCGGCACGTGCCCGCTGGCCATCGAGCCGGTTCAGTGAGGGCCCCGGGCGACCATGACATCCATTCACCTCAGTTTCGACGATGGCCCCGGGCCCTCGACGCCTGCGCTGCTCGACGTGCTGCGCGACGCATCGTGCGTGGCGACCTTCTTCGTGCTCGGCAAGCACCTGACAAACGCGCTCGACGTCGCGACGAGAATCGCGCGCGAAGGCCACCGGCTCGGCAATCACACCTATTCGCACGCGAAGCCGGGCGCGCTCGCGGACGCCGCACTGATCGACGAAATCGACACGACCGATGCGCTGCTTCGCGACGTCTACCGCCGTGCCGGCCTTGCCGCGCCGGACGCGATCCCGCTGCGTCTTCCGTACGGGTTGATGCCGCAGGACGATCGCGCCGCCGTGCTCGCGCGCCTGCAACGCGAACACACGGGCTGGACCGCGATACTGGGCGACTGGCAGCGGCCGGCGCCATCGCCGCAGGCGCTGTTCGACGCGATGTGCGCGCATGTCGACGCGTGCGCCGCGCAGCATCGCGACGTGCTGTTCTGCCTGCACGACGGATCGCGACACGGCGACGCGCGACCCAACACGGTCGAAGCCGTGCGGCTGCTCCTGAACCGGCCCTAACCCGCGGGCGCCGCCCCGTCCAGCAACTGGCGCCAGGCGCCGAGGAATCCGATGCCGGGCCCCGGCATCCACAGGTCGCGCTGTGCGGCTTCGAGATGGATCAGCGTCTGGTCCGCGCAGAACAGCGCCGTCAGCGCGTCGTGCTTGTCGCGCAGCCACTGCGGCGCCGCGTCGAGCCGCGTCGCCGCATAGGCTTGCAGGCCGGCCGTCCATCGACCGCGGTCGAATACGAAGCAGTCGTCCCGGCCCGCATCGCGCGACAGCGCGAACGACGCAAAGGCCGCCTCGAGCCATTGCGCCCCCTGCCCCACATCGTCGAAATCCAGCACGCCGTTCACCGCGTTGCCGACATACAGCAGGTTGCCCGCGTGATAGTCGCCGTGCAGCCAATGCACCGGCCCCGCGAGCCACGACGCCGCCGCGTCGAGATGCGCGCCGATCCGTCGGATCACCGTGTCGTAAGCGTCGTTCAAATCGCCCGGCAGCGACGGCATCGCGCGCGCCGCGACGCGCGCATGACGTGCGGACAGCCACGCGAGCGGCGCCGCTTCGCTGGCGGGTATCGCGCCCAGCGCCGTATGCAGATGCGCGAGCGTGCGCATCGCATCGGTCGCCCCCGCATCCGCGTCGTCCGGCAAGCCGGGACGGCCGTCGATATGCTCGAACAGATGCAGCCAGCTTCCGTCGGGCGTCTGCGCGCCGGTTTGCGCATCGACGGTCGGCCGCAACCGCGGCAGCGCGGGCAGCCGCGGCGCGGTGCGCGTCTCGCCAAGATGACCGAGTATCGACGCCTCGCGCCGTATCTGCCCGACCGGCTTGCCGGCCCACGACACGCGCAGCACCGTGCGCCCCGCATCGCACTCGACGAGATAGGTTTTGTTAGTATGGCCCGACGCCAGCGCCTGCAGGCGCGCCGGGCCGATGTTCCAGTACCGGTGAAGCCACGGTTCCAGCGTTTTCACGTCACTCCTACTCGTTGCATCGACCATGTCAGAGCGTCCTTCGGCCCGCATGCGGGACATCAACATCGAATGGCTGACGCGCGCCGCCGAATTCGGCCATCTGTTCCAGACCCGCTGGCTCGGCGAGCGCTTCTTCCATCTGCCCGGCGACATGCTCGCGCTCCAGGAACTGATCTGGCGCGAGCGCCCCGACTGCATCGTCCAGACCGGCATCGCGGCGGGCGGCGGCGTGATATTCACCGCGTCGATGCTGGAGCTGGCGGGCAACCCCGGCCGCGTCGTCGCGATCGAACCGCGCCTGCGCGACGAGGTCCGCCAGCGCCTTCAGTCGCACCGGCTTGCCCATCGCATGGTGCTGATCGAAGGCGAATCGTGCGCGGCCGACACGCTCGCATCGGTGCGCGCGCAGATCGACGACGGCGCGCGCGTGATGGCGATCCTCGATCTCACGCATACGCACGCGCACGTGCTGCGCGAACTCGAATGCTATGCGCCCTTCGTGACACCCGGCAGCTACGCAATCGTGATGGACACCATCATGGAGTACCTGCCCGAGTCGATGTTCGACGGCAAGCCGTACGGCCGCGGCAACAACCCGGCCACGGCCGCGCGCGAATTTCTCGCCCGCGACGACCGGTTCGAAATCGACCACGATATCGAGGACCGTGTGCTCATGACGCTGTCGCCAGGCGGCTTCCTGAAGCGAGTGCGCTGATCAGGCGAGCGGATTGCGCGGAGCCGTCGCGCGCGGCATAGCTGTCGCGGATCCGCGCCGCCTGCTCGCGCAACGATCCGGCACGCAACAGGCGTTCGAGCGCGTCGGTAATGGCCGCGACGCCGGCCTGCTGCAGATCGAGCACACAGCCCGCGCCGGCCCGCTCGACGAAGTGCGCCGAATGGAACTGGTCGTTGCAGAACGGCGACAGCAGCATCGGCACGCCGCACGCGAGCGACTCCATCACCGAATTCGCGCCGCCGTGGCTGACGAATGCGTGCGTGCGCCGCAGCAACGCCAGTTGCGGCGCGTAACGCACCGCGATCACGCGTTCGTCGCCGGCCGGCAGCCAATCCGAATCGACCAGTTCGCCGACCGACAGCACCAGTTGCGCGGACGTCGCGTGTGTCGCGTCGATCACCTTCGCGAACACTTCCGGGTGGTAGTAAAGCTGGCTGCCGAGCGACATGTAGACGAGCGGACGATTCGCGTCGACGCGTTCCCATGGAAATGCCGTCTCGTCGCCGCGCGGGCCCGACGGCATTGCAGGGCCGACCAGTTCGACGCCGGGCGGCGGCGCGCCGACCAGCGCGTCGGTCGTGAACGCGAGCGTCAGGTGCGGCGACAGGATGTCGCAACCGCGAAAGCGTGCATCGAGGCCGTAGCGCGCGAACAGGCGCGTGCGTTCCGGTTCGAGCCATCGCACCGTGCGCAGCAGTTCCGAATCGAGATCGTCCGGCAGCACCGGATTCAGCGAGTTGGACATCGACACCCACGGCAGCCCTTCCAGCTCGGCGGCAATCGCCGCCGCATAGAGCAGCGGATCGATCACGACCACGTCAGGCTGCCATTCGCGCAGCACCGCGCGGATGCCGTCCACCTGCGCGGGCGCGACGTCGATCAGCAGCGTGCGGATCCAGTGCCGCAGCCAGTCGGCGTCGCGAATGTTCGCGGCGAAGCTCGCGCCGCGTGACAGGTCGTGGCGCTCGGGCGTCTCGCGCGGCCCGACGAACGCGAAATCACCCGCACCGTCGAGCTGTGCGCTGATGTCGGCCGGCGCATAGAACGCGACGTCGCAGCCGGCCGCGCGCAGATGCTGGGCCGGGCCGATGCACGGATTGACGTGGCCTTTCTCGGGCACCACGCAGAACAGGATACGTTTCACGAGCAGTTCAGGTTGGGCGATGCGCGGCATCGGGATGAAGGCGATCGAGATGATCGAGGATCAGCGTCAGCGTCGTCCACAGCACGCGTTCGGTATCCGTCTGCAACGCGGGCACGGCAAGGCCGAGCGTGTCGGCCAGTGCATGCGTGCGGTCGCGATCGAGCAGCGTCGCGAGATCCATCGCCGGCGCGAGCCGCCCGCGCTTGGGGCCGTGCACGAGACGGTCCGGCAGGTTCAGGCGCGCACCGAGATCGCGCAGGCACTGCTTGTCCGGGTCGGGCGCGATGCTCGTCAGATGCGCGACGACGGCGGTGTCGACGAACGGCGGATGCAGGTCGACCGACGCGGCGTCGAACAACGCGTGGCACAGCGGCAGATAGTTGGCCGAGCGGTCGCGGCGCAATACCTGGTCCGCGCCGTCGCCGGTAATCGCCACCTCGACGCCGTCCGCCGCCATCGCCTCGGCCAGCAGCAGCTTCGCGACCGGATGCAGGTTGAACATCGGCTCTTCGACGGCATACGTCGTTCTCGGCAGCGCCGCGACGAAATCGGCCTCGTTCGCGCGCACGATCTTCACGTTCGCCTGCATCTGCGCGGCGAGTTCGAGCGCCGCGTCGCGTTCGCAGTAATCGGGCATGTCGGTCGCGAGGATGTAGGCCGTCACGTGCGGCAATGCGCCGAGCTCGCGCAGCAACGCGAGCAGCAACGCCGAATCGAGCCCGCCGCTCAGCGCCAGCGCGACGCGCTTGCCGCTGTCGAGCGCGCGTTGCAGCGACGCGCGCAGCACGGTGTCGAGATCGGCAGGCCGCGGCCGCTCTGTCGCCGGCTGCACCGTCAGCCCTTGTGACGACGCGATCAGTTCATGGCCAGGCGGCACCGCGAGCACGTCGCGCAGCACGGTGCGGCCGACAAGGCGCTCGCCGCTCAGGTAGCCCGCGATGGCGGCCGTATCCGGCGCGCCGGCCGGTTGCCCCGACGCCCGCAATACGGCGCGGATGCCGGACGCCGACACGCCGCTGCGCGGATGGTAGTGCAGACGATCGAAACCGAACAGGTCGCGCGTGCCGACGGTCATGGAAAACGAGCCTTCAAGGTGTCCACTTCAATACGTTTGAGGATCCGATGCGGCGCCACCGGCGCGCTGCCGCCCTGGCAATGCAGGCAGGCTTCGAGCGGCGTCTCGCGTTGCAGATAGGTGAGCATCGCGTCGAGCATGCCCGCGTCGTCGCGCAGCGGCAGGCCGTCGGCCTGGAAATCCTTTTCGCCCTTGTACAGCGTATGGAAATGCGCGGGGCGCGTGCATGTGTAGAACATGCCGTCGCGAATCATATGGCAGCGCTCGCGGATCCAGCAATCGTGATACAGGCGCTGGGCTTCGTCGCGGTCCGTGCCGGGCTGCGCGCGGTTCATCGTCGTGAACACGTCCTGCACCTTCCAGTTCAGCCGTACGTCGAAGCGCGCGGCCTGGCGCTCGACATGCGCGACCAGGTCGGCAGAAAGCGCCGGCTTCGGATAGCGCGAGATCGTCAGCGCGTCCACCGCTTGCCAGAACGCGTCGGGCATCTCGCCGAGCTTCAGGCCGTTCGTCGTGACCGAGATCACGGGCGCGATGCCGGTGCCGCGCACGCGCTCGACCAGTTCGACGAGCGCCGGATGCAGCAACGGTTCGCCGCCGACCAGCTTGAACATGCGCGGGCGCAACACCTCCGCGGCCTTGCGCAGATCGGCTTCGATCGATTCGGGGCTCGCGTACCACTCGGGCAACAGCGGCGACAACGAGCAGCATTCCGCGCAGGTCAGGTTGCAGTGATCGACGATATGCGCTTCCAGCGAGCGCGTCTGGACGCGCCCGTCCTCGACGCGGTAATCGCGATCCAGCGGCGGCGGAAACACGTGCTGCCGCTCGCCGGGCCGCGGTGGATTCGGGATCTTGTTCGGGTTCGCACTCACATCAGCTTCCTGCTTCCACGCAACGGGAAAAGAAATCGATCAGATGGCCACGCGCGTCCACCATCGCGGACGCCATCGTCACCGCGCCGTTCAGATGCGACGCGAAGCGCGACGGATCGTCGAGCCAGCCTTGCACGATCCACAGCTTGAGCGCGTGCTGCACGCAGGCGGCATCGACCGCCCACGCGATATGCGCCGGGTTCACCGGCCGCACTCGCCGATAGGCACGCACGAACGCTTGCGCGACGTGCGGCGCTTCGAGCGGCAAATGATTCAGGCAGCGCACCAGCTCGTATTCTCGAGGCGCGCCGATCGACGCTTCCCAGTCGACGATCAACGGCGGCAGCGTGCCGGTAAACAGATAGTTGAACTGGTTGTAGTCGTTGTGGATCGGGTGCTGCGGATCGTTGGCCGGAAACGCATCGATGCTGCCCGGATAGTAGCGGTCGAGCATGCGCAGCGCGAGATCGACGTAGCGGCGCAGGTTCGCGGAGGCGGCAGCGTTCGCATCGGCTCGATCGAGTGCGTCCAGTAGACTGCGGCGTACCGCATCCGCATCGATCGAGGTCAGCCGCGCACGGATCGTATCGAGCGACGGCAGCTGCAGTTGTTCGAGGCTCACGTGCAACGCGGCCAGACTCGCGCCGAGCGCATCCCATTCGGCTGACGAGAACGTATCGTAGGTTTTGAATTGCCCGACTTCCCAGCGCGTCAGCATCGCATGGGAATGTTGTCCCGACCAAAGCGATGCGCCGGACGTCGTGCGATTCAGCGTCTGCACATGGAAACGGGTATCGACATGCGTTTCCAGATGTGCGAGGACGGTGGTTTCCTTGACCGCGCGCGCATGGTGTTCAAGCGCATAGAGCTTGACCGCCACACCTGCGCCGCTGTCGGTCGGCAGATGCCACACTCGTTCGCCGACCGGCGTCGGCGGCCCGCCGCGACCGAGCCCGTAGGCGTCGCGAATCTCGTCGAAGGTGACGGCGAGCGAATCCATTCAAATGTGCTCGGCCGGCCCGTGCCGATACGGATGACCGGTCAGGAACGTGTTGTGTCCGACGTAGCGCAGCTTGTACATCGCCGGACGAAACAACACCGACGGGTCGTTGTTCGCGATGCCGAGCAGCGGGTACAGGTCGTGTCGCACGAAGAATGCGTTGTTGCCCATGTCGTCGCAGCAGACGAGTTCATAGCCCTTCTCGCGGCCGAGATGCACGAGCGATTCGAGGCTCGCGCCGTAATAGGTCGAACCGTCCCATTCGTGGTCGGGATTGAAGCACATGACCCAGCGCTCGGGCGGCGTGTAGTACGGGTTGTATTCGATCACGACGATACGCGGCTGAAACGCTTGCAGCCCGCGCCACACCCAGTAATCGTTGCCGTCGATGTCGATCGACAGCAGGTCGAAGTCGGTCGGTACGTTCGCATCGACGAGCAGTTGATCGACCGTATCAGGCTGGACGCGATCGTGATGCAGGCGGACGCGCTCCACGCCCGCGTAGTGGGCGGCGAGCTTGCCGAACCGGTATGCGCTGCCTTCCACGAGTACGCCGGCCCAATCCTGTTCGCGCAGCAATCGCGCGGTATTGCTGTTGCGCAGGCCGTCGCTCGCGCCGATGTCGACGCAGAAGCGGTTGGTCGGCGCGATCCGCTCCATCAGGCGCGACAGGATGCCCTCCTCGGTGCCCTGCGCGTACAGGCTGGGCGCGAGGCCAGACAGGTCGAGCGGGAGAGGATGGTCCTGCATCGAAGGCGGCTCCGGGGGGAAATGGGGAATGATGGAGGTGTTGGGTGGGTAATTTACCTGAAGTCGATTGAGCAGAGGAAACTGGAATGCGCGGCTCGGTGGGGTTTTGGCCGCGGGGAAATGAAAAAGCCCGCATCGACATTGCTGTCGATGCGGGCCTGTAGCGCTTCTGGCGGTTCGCCCCGTGCGGGGATGCCTAAGCTCGATTCACGACCGGAGGAAACCTCAGGACACTTACTCCTGCCCCTGACTCGTCAGGAACTCCTCATAATTCCCGCCGAAATCGAACAGCGTGCCGTCCGTACGCACTTCGATGATGCGGTTCGCCAGCCCGCTCACGAACTCACGGTCGTGCGACACGAAAATCAGCGTGCCTTCGAACTGCTCGAGCGCGATCTGCAGCGACTCGATCGATTCCATGTCCATGTGGTTGGTGGGCTCGTCCATCAGCAGCACGTTGTGGCGGCCGAGCATCAGCTTGCCCCAGATCATGCGGCCCTTCTCACCGCCCGACAGCACCTTCACCGACTTCTTGATGTCGTCCGACGAGAACAGCAGGCGGCCCAGCGTGCCGCGCACCATCGTTTCGTCGTCGCCGTCCTTGCGGTACTGGTCGATCCAGTCCATCAGCGTGATGTCGTTCGGGAATTCCTCATACGTGTCCTGCGGCATGTAGCCGACATTCGCGTTCTCGGACCACTTCACCGTACCGTGATCAAGCGGCAGCGCGCCGAGCAGCGAGCGCAGCAGCGTCGTCTTGCCCGCGCCGTTCTCGCCGATGATCGCGATGCGCTCGCCCGGCTGCACCGACAGGTTGAAGTTCTGGAAAATCGTGCGCTCGTACTTCTTCGTGATCTCTTCGGCGACCACCGCGACGTTGTGCAGCTTCTTCTCGAACTCGAAGCGGATGAACGGGTTCTGGCGCGACGACGGCTTGAATTCCTCGATCTTGATCTTGTCGATCTGCTTCGCGCGGCTGGTCGCCTGGCGCGCCTTCGACTTGTTCGCCGAGAAGCGGCGCACGAAGTCCTGCAGTTCGGCCACGCGCTCCTTCGCCCGTGCGTTCGCCGCGGCCTGGCGCTCGCGCGCCTGCGCCGATGCGAGCATGTAGTCGTCGTAGTTGCCCGGCCAGACCTTCAGCGTGCCGAAGTCCATGTCGGCCATGTGCGTGCACACCGAGTTCAGGAAGTGACGATCGTGCGAGATGATGATCATCGTCGAGTTGTACTCGTTGAGCGTGTGCTCGAGCCAACGGATCGAGTTGATGTCGAGGTTGTTGGTCGGTTCGTCGAGCAGCAGCACGTCCGGCTTCGAGAACAGCGCCTGCGCGAGCAGCACGCGCAGCTTCCAGCCCGGCGCGACGTCGGCCATCGTGCCGTTGTGGAACTTCTCCTCGATGCCGATGCCAAGCAGCAGCGCGCCCGCGCGCGCTTCGGCGTCGTAGCCGCCGTATTCGGCGAACTTGCCTTCGAGCTCGGCCGCGTGCATGTAGTCGTCGTCGGTCGCTTCCGGGTTCGCGTAGATCGCGTCACGCTCGGTCATCGCGGCCCACATCTCGGTGTGGCCCATCATCACGACGTCGAGCACGCGCACGTCTTCGTACGCGAACTGGTCCTGGCGCAGCTTGCCGAGGCGGACGTTCGGCTCCAGCGCGACGTTGCCGGCGCTCGGCTCGAGGTCGCCGCCGAGGATCTTCATGAAGGTCGACTTGCCACAGCCGTTCGCGCCGATCAGACCGTAGCGGTTGCCCTCGCCGAATTTGACCGAGATATTCTCGAACAAGGGCTTCGGCCCGAATTGCATCGTGATGTTGGCAGTAGAAAGCACGGCAGGTCCCGTTAAGAGAGAAATCGACGGAAAACCGTGTATTTTAGCAGGTGTCGGAGAAACTGCCGACCGCACCGTCCCGGCGGCGTGTTCCCGGCCTCAGGCCCGGCGCCGACGGCCCGTCAATGCGACGGCACGCGCTGCACCGTCGTCTCACCGGAATCCCGCATGCTCGCCAGCCAGCTTCGCGAACAACTCGTCGGCGCATGGCGCCTCGTGTCCTACGAAATCCGCCCGCGCGACGGGAGCACCGTCACCTATCCGCTCGGCCGCGACGCACGCGGCTGGATCCTCTACACGCCCGACGGCTACATGTCCGCGCAGCTGATGGCGGCCGGCCGCCCGCCCTACGCGGACGGCGACCTGCAGGGCGGCAGCGTCGAGGAGCGCGCGGCCGCGGCGCGCGGCTACATCGCTTATTCCGGCCCCTTCAACGTCGACGACGACGGTACGTTGACTCATGAAATGGACGTCAGCCTGTATCCGAACTGGATCGGCAACGTCCAGCAGCGTGTCGTCAGCCTGGACGGCGACCGGCTGCAACTCGGCACCGCCGGACCGGTGCGGATCGGCGGCCGGGAGGTCGAACCGGTGCTCGTCTGGGCACGCGCCCGCCGCTGAACGCCCCCGGCGGCGGCGCACAGCCGAGCGCCGCAACGACCCCGAGCGCACCGTGGAGCAAACCGCTCCAGCGGCCGCGCATCACTTGCCGGCCTTCCTGGCCGCTTGCTGCGCCGCCTGCGCCTTCATCTGTCCGAACAGCTCGGAGCACGGCACGTCGCGGTTGTTGCTCGGCGCGATTAGCGGGATCAGCGCCGCGAACGGGTTGATCAGCCCGAGCCCGACCATCGCGCCGGCGCGCAGCGCGAGCGCGCCCGCATCGACGCCGACCTTCGGGTTCTTGAACGTGCCCTTCGCATACAACGGCGAGCGCAGCGAGAAGATCCGGAAGCCCTTCGTGTGCGGATGGATCTTCAGGTCGAGCGATTCGTCGCGCAGGTTGATCGGGCCGTCGACGTTGATCAGCGCATCGTCGGTATCGAGCGCGAAGACCTTCGGGTCGAGCATGCCGTCGGTCGCGACGAAATCGATCGCCGCGCAATTGATGTTGACGTCGCGCGTGCCGAACAGCTTCTCGTAGACGACGTTCGCGACGTTCAGGCCCGCGGCCTCCATCAGCAGGAGGCTGATGCGGCCGTTCGTGATGAGCGCCTTCACTTCGCCGGTCGACGTCCCGGCGAGCGCGGCCGGCGAATTGCCGGTCGCCGACAGCGACGCGTCGCCGTTGATCTCGCCGAGCGCGGTCTGCATCACCTTCTGAGTCGGGAACAGCTGCTTGAGCTTCAGGTGGCGTGCGCTCAGCGTGAAGTGCCCCTTGAGCGGCGTGCGGCTACCGTCGAGATGCGCATTCGTCGCGAGCGTGCCGCCCGCGACGCCGAACTGCAGCGGCTCGAGCGTCAGCACGGCGTCCTGCAGCAGGATGTGCGTGTACAGGTTCGTGATCGGCAACTGCGGGCTCTTGATCAGCTTGCGGCCGGTGAACTTCACGTCCGCATCGATCGCGCTCCACCGTTCGGTGCGGAACGCCGCGACCGGCAGCACGCGGTCCGGCGGCTGGCGCGTCGTGTCGCCGCGCTTCTTCTTGCT
>Ga0268257_1001994_pt1 | contig 15822 bp, 13 predicted proteins | sample AgamicAtPrz_FD_200249 | JGI IMG/M metagenome (GOLD analysis project Ga0268257, IMG submission 200249) | Agave microbial communities from Guanajuato, Mexico - At.P.rz (v2) (version 3) | ecosystem: Host-associated > Plants > Phyllosphere > Phylloplane/Leaf | place: Guanajuato, Mexico | collected... | reverse complement strand
CCTGCTGGGCGACAAGGACTTCATGGAGACGCCCTTCAACACCATCAGCTACACCGAGAAATTCATCGCCGACCGCCAGGCCCGCGACATCACCGACGTGATCTCAGCCGCCGACCCCACCGTGTTCAGCACGGGCATGACCGGCATCATCAGCGAGAACTATTCCATTCGCGGCTTCAGCTCCAGCATTGGCGATGTGACCTTTGGCGGGTTGTTCGGCGTGGCGCCGTTCTACCGCGCATCGCCAGAAATGTTCGAGCGCGTGGACGTGCTCAAGGGCCCATCGGCCCTGCTCAACGGCATGCCGCCCGGCGGCTCGGTAGGCGGCACGGTCAACCTCGTGCCCAAGCGCGCGGGCGATGAGCCGCTGACGCGGCTGACCACCTCCTTCATGTCCGATGCGCAACTGGGGGCCCACATCGACCTTGGCCGCCGCTTTGGCGAGCGCAAGCAGTTCGGCATCCGCTTCAACGGCGTGCTGCGCGACGGCGACGGCGCCGTGAACCACCAGGAAAAAGAGACCCGGCTGGCTTCGCTGGGCCTGGACTGGCGCGGCGACCGTGCCCGCCTGTCGGCCGACCTGTACAGCAGCGATGACCGCACCGACGGCCTGAACCGCGGCATCAACCTGGCCGCAGGCCTGCCCGTGCCCAGGCCGCCCAAGGCCGACACCCTGCTCAACCCCAGCTGGGCCTTCTACGACACCAAGGACAAGGGCGCCATGGTGCGCGGCGAGCTTGACCTGGGCGACAGCATCACGGCCTATGCCGCCGTGGGCACCAGCAAGACCCGGTACCGCTCCACGGGCGCCTACCTGATCCAGGTCTTCAACACGGCCGGCGACTACCGCACCAACCTGGCCGACCTGGGATTCGAGATGGACAAGAAGTCGGCCGAGGCCGGCCTCAAGGGCAAGTTCCAGACGGCCGGCGTGGGCCACCAGTGGGCGCTCAACGCCACCTACTACACGCATACCGACAAGCAGTTCGGCCGCCGCAACGTGCTGGCCCAGGACTGGATCACCAACATCTACAACCCCATCTGGGGCCCGGCCACCAGCTTCAACGCGCCCCCGATCTCGCGCACCGAACTGCGGCTGACCAGCATCGGCGTGGCCGACACCCTGTCTTTTGCGCAGGACCGCGTGCAGCTCACCCTGGGCCTGCGCCGCCAGCAGGTGCTCAGCGACACCTTCAACGTGGCCACGGGCGCGCGCACCTCGCGCTATGACCAGGGCGCCACCACGCCGGCCGCCGCGCTGCTGGTGAAGGCCAGCGAGCGTGTCTCGGTCTACGCCAACTACATCGAAGGCCTGAGCCAGGGCGCCACCGCACCCATGACGGCGGCCAACGCGGGCGAAGTGTTCGCTCCCTACAAGTCCCGGCAAAAGGAGCTGGGCCTGAAGCTGGACCTGGGCGACTTCGCCCACACCTTCAGCCTCTACGAGATCCAGCGCCCCAACGGCTACACCGATCCTGTCTCCAACGTCTTCTCCTTTGGCGGCGAGCAACGCAACCGGGGCGTGGAATGGGGCTTCTTCGGCAACGTGACCACGGGCGTGCGCCTGATGGGCGGCATTGCCTACGTACAGCCCAAGCTCACCCGCACGGCAGGCGGCGTGAACCAGGGCAAGCTGGCGGCGGGCGTGCCCAGGCTGCAGGCCAAGCTGGGCGTGGAGTGGGACGTGCCTGCCCTGCAGGGCCTGACGCTGACGGCCAATGCCACCGCGGCATCCAGGCAGTACATCAATGCCGACAACTCGCTGTCCGTGCCGGGCCGCACCGTGTTCGATGTTGGCGCGCGCTATGTGACCACGGCGGCCGGCCATCCGCTCACGCTGCGCGGCAGCATCACCAACGTGGCCAACAAGGCCTACTGGGCCACGCCGCTGTGGACCAGCCTGGGTCTGGGCGCGCCGCGCACTTTCATGCTGTCGGCCACGGTTGATTTCTGAGCGATGACACGGCGCCTTGCCGTAGATCAAGCCGAGCCCGAGCCGGGCCGAGCCTGCGCTGCCGCCCTGCGGGCTATAAACTAGCCCGATGGGGCGGCGAGCATGCCGGCCCGCTCACCCGCCCACCCTCCATTACCAGGATGACAGACGCCTATGGACAGCCGCAATGACAGCATGGACCTGAGCGACGACAGCGTGTTCGAGAGCGCTGCGGAGCTGTTCCGTGCCATGGCGGCGCCCGTGCGCCTGAAGATCATCAGCGTGTTGTGCCATGGCGAGAAGAACGTGACCGAACTGCTCGCCGACATCACCACCACGCAGCCCAACATGTCCCAGCACCTGAACACGCTGTACCAGGCCGGCGTGCTGGGCCGGCGTCGCGAAGGCGTCAGCATCTACTACTTCATCGCCAACGCGCAGGCGGCGCAGATGTGCCGCGCCATCTGCGCCCAGGTCGCCATCGCGCAGGGCTGAGCGCGGCAGACCCGCAGGCTGCAAAAAGGGATCTCAAGGGGACCCAAGGCGACTCCGCTAGGATGCCATCCATGCCGCCCACACCCACCCTGGTCCAGCCCCTGCCACTCGATGCCGACGGCATCCTCGCGCTGGCAGCGCGCTCCATGTTCCAGCTGTTCTCCACCATGAGCCAGGGCATGTTCCTGGCCGACAGGGCAGGGCGCATCGTCTGGGTCAACGAGGGCTACCAGCGCTTCCTGCCCGACCTGGGCGTGGCCTCGGTGGACGACTTCCTGGGCCACATGGTCGAGGACGTCATCCCCAACACCCGCATGCGCCGCGTGCTGGAAACCGGCGAGCCCGTACTCATCGACCTGCTCACCAACCGCGCCGGCACCTTCGTGGTCAGCCGCATCCCGCTCAAGGACGATGCGGGCACGGTCATCGGTGCCATCGGCATCGTGCTCTTCGACCAGCCGGAGACCACGCTGCAGCCCCTCATCAGCAAATTCGCCGTTCTGCAGCGCGACCTGGACGAGGCCCGGCGCGAGCTGGCCGCCCAGCGCAACCGCAGCCTGCGCGTGGCCGTGCAGGGCGAGCGTCGCGCCAAGTACAGCTTTGCCAGCTTTGTCGGCAGCAGCCCGGCGGCCGTGGAGGTCAAGCGCCAGGCGCGCCGCGCGGCCCAGTCGCTCAGCCCCGTGCTGCTGCTGGGCGAAACCGGCACCGGCAAGGAACTGCTGGCCCATGCCATCCACGCGGCATCGGCCCGCACCGGCGGCCCCTTCGTCACCGTCAACATCGCCGCCGTGCCGGACGCCTTGCTGGAGGCCGAATTCTTCGGCGTTGCCCCCGGCGCCTACACCGGCGCAGACCGCAAGCCGCGCGACGGCAAGTTCAGGCTGGCCGACGGCGGCACGCTGTTCCTCGACGAAATCGGCGACATGCCCCTGAACCTGCAGGCCAAGCTGCTGCGTGCGCTGCAGGAGGGCGAGATCGAGCCGCTGGGCTCCAACCAGCTCGTGCGCTTTGACGTGCGCGTGGTGGCCGCCACCTCGCGCGACCTGCCGCAGATGGTGCGCGATGGCCGCTTCAGGGAAGACCTCTTCTACCGCCTGCACGTGCTGCCCATCCGCGTGCCGCCGCTGCGCGAACGCAGGCGCGACATCCCGGCCCTGGTCGAAGTCCTCTCCGAAGAACTGGCCCTGCGCAACGACATGCCCCCGCCAGAACTGCTGCCCGACGCCCTGGCCCTGCTGGCCGGCCAGACCTGGCGCGGCAACATCCGTGAGCTGCGCAACGTGCTGGAGCAGGCCGCCATGCGCAGCGAAGACACCGCCATCAACGCAGAGCAACTGCGCGAAGTGCTGCGCTCATCCGGCGTGGAACCCGCCGCCCCCGCACCGGGCCCCGAGACTGCGCTCGCCCCGTCCCCTGCCCACAACAGCCCCGCCGACACCGACCTGCTTCGCCCCCTGGCCCAGCAGGTGGCCGAGCTGGAACGCAAGGCCATCACCGCCACCCTGGCCGCCAACAGCGGCAACAAACTGGCCACGGCGCGCCAGCTGGGCATCTCGCGGGCCACGCTGTATGACCGGATGGCGGTGCTGGAGCTGCAGGGCTGAGTCACCCGCCGCCTGCAAGCCGTACCGTCGCCAGGTATCGGAGCGATGCTTTGCTGGCATGCCCATACCGCTTGCTGCCCGATGAATATTCGGCGTTCAGAGCTTTCTTGGTGTGCTTCTGGGCAACCGGGGCCTGTAGGTCCACGGCGCAATTGCGGTGGTGAGAGTCCTAGGGAAGTTGCAATAGATGCTTCTTGCGGCATGGTGATGGGAGTACTACTTTGGCTGATAGGCACGGGCCCCGTTTGCCACCCACAATTTATGGCTCATTCCATAGTAGCCAATGGCTCCTTGCGTCATCTGCTTTCTTGCGGCATCCGTGCCGTGCATCCGGTAGATGTTTCTGATGTGCTCGGCCTCGCGGATGTATTGGCTTTCCATGGCGGCATTGAGGGATGGGCGCAAGGGAATTCTTGCAGCAGGTAGCTCGTCTAGCATGGACCTGATCGAGATCAGGAGATGTTGGTGCTCCACCAATTGTTCAGGCACTGGGTGGCCGCATGCTGCCAGTGCCAAGTCGACGATCCGGCTTGCGTATGGAAGGCTGGGGCGGCGGTCCTCCAGCATGGCGCGGTATTCAGGGGCTGGGGCCAGCGCCGCCAGGAGTGCACCCCAGTTGGACTCTCGCCAGCCGTAGCAGAAAAGCAGATCGTGTAGCAGCGATCTGTCAAAGGCATTGAGGCTGGTGCGAAGAAAATACAGCGAGTCCAGCGGCTCGCAGCGTACTTCGGGGTACAAGGACAGGAACTTGCGGTAGGTACTGCCCCCGTGGTGGATCGTCTTGAGCAGACGAAGAATTCCACCATTGCTGATCTGTAGGGTTTGAAAAGGTGCAATGCTGATGAATCCAAGGGCATCGCCTGCGAAATAGTGTGGCGTCATGTCATGGGAATGGCTCTGGGTTTTTACTTTGGCAGTTGGGCTTCTGCGGTGAATCTAGCATGCAAGGTGCGATGGTGCACGACCATCTGCGTTGAGGGGCTGGGAGAGTGCCCGCATCGCACAGGGTGCACGGGCTGCATGCACGCCACTACGAGGAGGTACAGTTCGACGCAAAGACGTGACCGCCGACTCGCCATGAAAGCTGCACCGTACGGCTGGCGAGACAGCATGGATGAATTAAATTAAATCACCTACCTGAGATGCTATTTTTAGCAGAAACCAATTTGATCGGCTGCTCTGTTGTGTGAATCAACCAGCTCGCTAGCGGGTTTTTGAAGAATTTTGGGAATGCAGCTATATCACCGGTATCGGGAGGGAGGCTCTGCTGGAAATTCAAGAAATTACCATGAGCAGGGTTCTCCCGAGTCGCGAAGTGAATTATCTGTGGTGCCCGCTGCAATTGCGATATTTTCTATTTAAAAGTTCAGCTTATCCAGAGGCGATCCATTGAGCAATTGCGGCCTATGTCTGAACTATGCGTGAATTGTGGTGGCTATTTATATCTCCTCTCATACTAATCTTTCAGTTATTTCCTGAATTGATTCATTGTCATTGATAGCGCGTCTCCAGGATCATTTTTTCGCCAGTAACCAATACCCTTTGGGTCTGCCGCTTCATCGTGACCAAGCACATATTCGAAATCAAAAACTTCAGGATTATTTGCTTTTTCCCACAAGAGAGAATCGATCAGTGTTTCTTGCTGTGCTTTTGTATATGGGAGATATGCGCTGGCAAGGATATTTGCCTTGTTTTTCTATCGCGCGTACTTCATCTGGTGTAATGAAATTGCCTGGATCTATTGGTTTCCTGGATTTTTCATACCAATTCCAATATGTGATGTATTTTCCTTCGTATGAGTGAAGTCTTCCAGAGTTGTTGATCTCGATGCCGACTAGATAGTTGGATAGACCATCACGCTTGGATCCTGCAATGGACCAGGCGCTCTCTACTGCATGGTGATCCCATTAAGTGGATTCACTTGCACAAATTTACCGTCGGTCCTTATGCCGCACAAGAAATAATTGCTATACCGAAATGGTATTGATGGCATCCTCGAATCCTTTGGAGTATCTGCCCGCTGTAAAATATATGACAGCGCCGTAAGGATAGGACTTGGATACTCTCCTCTCGCGAGGCGCTTGAGATCCATTCGAATAATAGTATTGGGATACCATTGTTTCTGGCCATTTTGTTGGATGGTTGTTTTCACAAGCGGTAATTTTTCCCCTTATGCATCTGGACGATCTGGCGCGTGGGGAATTCTTTCGGAATGGGTTCGCCCAAAAGTTGGGAAATAATTTCTATCTGCTTGATGGCAAGTGCATCGATTCTTGGATCGGCTGATAGTCGTGAAATTTGCATTGCGGTCCGTCTCAGGGTATATGGCTGATCTTTGCTCATGCTTGCTCCATATTTCACTTGGGTAGTTTGATGGGCAGTGGTGGGTATTATTTATGGTATCGGTCGTATTTCGGTGCGGATTGGCTCCTGGTTGATGCTGCCGGATTGTATGATGAAATTGGATGGGTCAATGCTTATGCTGTGCAGCTTAGTTTCTTTTGCATTCTATGTATGGCGATCGGGGAAGGTTATGCGAATAGCTGAAGCCTTCTGCCGTTTTCTTGAGAACGGCTTGGAATGACATCAAGGGATAGCCATTGAATATGGTGGTGATGGCGATGTCATCATCTTTGGATTTGGCGGATGGCTTCGTGGATACGATGGTCTGGCTCATTTGCCAGCGCTCCTTTAGTTCTCCGATCCCTTTGGCTTCGGCTTTTGCATCTGGAGATGCACCGGATGTTCTGCCAAGAGACAAGTTGATGATTTCTCTAATTGTTCCTGCATCTTTGGAAATTAATTGCTGCTTTAGGTTGATGGTGCACATGAGTGAACCTAGATGTTTCAGTCTTGGATTTTCTCCCGAGGTGAATGACGTATTCAATTCTGTTAATACAATATCCAGCGAAATTAAATCTGCAGAGTTCTCTGGATCACTCGCCACGCGCGTCCAGGCGATGACTGGCGCTGGGGTGCTTGGTGCATTAAATACCAAGGGTGGCCGTTCTATAAAACCTGTTCTTAGTTCGTTGATGAGCGATATAGGTATGGATTTTGTGATTTTTCCTTCATCTTTCGATGCTTCCTCTTGCAGGCGCCAGAGAGATAGTAATGGCGGCTGCGCGTTATCATGTGAGTCGTTTGCCTTTTTACGATCATGCGCCCCCCATCGCAACCCTATCAAGGCGACGCCTGCCCCTGGCTCTAATCTTATTAATGACAAGGGGTCATCGGTTTCTTCTGCATCAATCATGAATCGCTGTGTTTGTTGGACTTTTCCGCTAGACAGGGGCTGGCGAATGACAAGTAGCCGATCTTCATAGCCATCGCCACTCTTGTTCTGCTTGATCATTCCCTTGTTGGTATCTAGATCCATTCCTCTGGAAATAATCCATGCATGGGTATCAGATCCATGAATGTTCTTTTCCAGTAAGAGATCATTTTGAAGGAGGCGATATCCATCATTGACATGAATTCCACTGTTGAGTCCATATGTTTCAACTGGAGTTGAATTGTTGGGTTCGAGTATTATTAGTTTGGGTCCACCTGTCCCGAATTCATTTGAAGATTGGTGTTTTAGAGAAACTATTTTTGTCATGCCATCTATGTTGGCTACACTGTTTATGGACGTGAGTGGATCCAGTTGGCAGGAATTATGGGATTTGAAAGGTGGCTGGCACGCCTGAATAAATAGCTTGAATGTTCTGTCTTTCGAGGAAGTTGAATAAACCAAAGGCAAAAATCCCGTTTCGCGGTTTGATTTTCTAGACAAGGCTATCATGGCATATTGACCATTGGTGAGGGGTTCAAGGGTTGGAGGTGTAGGTATATATTGGTTTGGGTATTGGGTGAAATTACTTGTTATGTTGGTGAATTGTTGTGAAAGCTCCGATTCCACCTTAAGGATTCTGGCTTTTACGGAGTTCCGATGGAAATGAAGCGTTGTTACGCCGAGCTCTCCAGCGGCGGCTTGCGCATGGCTGATCGGGTAAGCGCGAGCGACTACATAGTTATCTGCTTTTTCGGGCATGGGGTCATACTCGAAATATGTAGATTTTCCGAAAGCCTGAAAAGAGCCGGCCCCACCTATTGAGACTCCAAGAAGAATCTTTTTTGCTTCTGTCTGGCATTTTTCATAAGAGTCTTCCATATTTTTATGAATCTTGTGAATTTGCCTGCACATCCTGAATGCAGATGCCTGCAGTGCTTGGTCACAATCTGATTGAGAGTAGCCATAGGTGGCATACCCATGTCGATAACAGAGGTCGTGCATTACGCAGGAAGAACGGAAGTGTAAGCTTGCAGGAGCGCTCTGCTCCGATGTCTCGAATAGTCCTTTGGCACCCCATGGAATCGAACAATTCAAACCTCCGCCACGCCCGCCAAGAATGGCTTGCGTGCTGGGGGATGTCAGATACTGCTTATATGTCGGGGGTGCCTCCATATCATTGGGCTGTGCAAGATCGGGATAGACTTTGTTGGCGGCATAATTTCCTATTGGAGCAAGTAGTACTGTGCAGCTCTGAGTATTTAGAATAAATACCAAGCACGCTATCATGAGAAAAAATATTCTGGTTTTTGGCCATTTAGCGATGAGTGCGGCAGATTTTCGGTAAATTGATATATTCATGATGGATTCCCTCCCCTTTGTAATGGTATGGCTTGCAAGAGCATTCCTTGTGGATGCCTGCCCTGGGAGGGTAGCTGATCTGGCATCAATCCGCTCGAATAGATTCGTAAGTACTTCCCCGGTGCCACTTGCAGTTGGTCTGATTTATCCTTAATTTTTTTGATGCATAATTTTTGGGAATGGTGATTCCATCATCATTCGGGCAATGATTGTGAGCAGTTGATGGGGGAAATTGGTTTCGTTCATTGTCGCTTGGAAGATGTCGCAGGTTCGCTGACTCAAAGTGATTCTTCCTGAAAGATCGCAGGTGCCAGGCCACGGAAATTGCTGCCTGCCCCGAGGCAAGGATACGCAGCAATGTATAAAGGAAGTCTACCTAGGGCACACCCTGAGCCCGATGATTGAAATGCCGTTTAATCTATAGATGCAACTTGCATATGGGAGGGTATTGTGATGGCATCTCATTTGGTCACTGGGGAGCAGTATCTGCACGACACCGAGGCGGTCCATGGGCTGGGACCTTTCAAGTACACATTCCTTTCCGAAGGGGATTCATGGGGTGACAAAAGCAGGCTCAGTGCGGGATCTCTTCCCCAGCACCTAGTCTGGAAGATGAACAAGATTGGAGAATCGGTTCTTATTATCAATATCGCTAAGGGTGGCGATACGCTTCGCCATATCACAGATATGATGAATGATGAATTCGTCTGGTGGCTGGAGCAGGTCAAATTTGATGCAATTCTCTTTAGTGCCGGGGGCAATGATCTGATTGACGCGGCGCGGGATCCTGCTCCAGGCCAAGGTATCTTGAAAGATATGAAGGGACAACCCTTGCCCGCAGATGCTTGGGCATGTGTGCTCGAGCCGAGTCTGGAGCAGTTGATCAATAAATACTTGTCTGAGAACTTTGACGCGGTCTACAAAACCATCCGGACCAAAGGCCAGAACCCCGACGTGCCTATTTTTTTAAACTGTTACGACACACCGACGGCTCGGAATGCTCCTGCGGTCAAAGGACTGGTGGGGCCGTGGCTCTATACGGCTTATACGAAGAACAGCATTCATCCGTCGTTGTGGCCCAGTCTGACCAAGGGTTTGTTCAGCGAAATGAAGATGGCGATCGAGTTTTGGGGTGTTGGAAAGAAGGGTGTCCACGCCGTGCCGACGACGGGCCTACTCACTCCGGCTGTGCCTGGCACTTCAGGTAGCAGCGGCGACTGGGCCAATGAAATCCATCCCAATGGCAAGGGGTGGAGAAAACTGGTGGATGTCTGGGCCGAGATATTGTTGAAGAAGCTGGGATAGAGTCCATGACCTGATCTACTGCCTGGAGCCGGCGCGCTTTGCGCAGTCGGGTAGCGTTGAAGGCTATCGCAAGGGTGGCCATGTGGCTGTCGCCAAATTCGAGCTGGGTGAAGCTGATGAGTCCCAGTTGCGCGAGGCCGGGACGTTGCGCCAGCGTGAGGCCAGCGGCCTGATCGAACGGCTTCTGGCTCGTATTGGCAAAGCCTAGTCACGCCGTCACAGACACCCCGGAACCAAGCCCGTGAACATGAAAAATCTCCTCACCCGCCTCAAGACCGCATTCAGCAAGCCCGCCCCCGAGCCCGCTCGCCAAGAGGAACACCAGCATACCCAGCACCAGCCGCACGAACCCCAGTCGGATGCCGCAGAAGACGAAGTACTCATCAACGCCTACTGCACCGTCTGGGACCTTCCTGCGCTTGACTTTCCGCACACGCTGGCCGGGCGCCGCGATCTGTCGGACCCCGAGCTGGCTCCCCATCTTTCCGGCTTTGTCGGCTATGTGCTGGGGCGCGGCGATGGGCAGATGACGCGCAACCGCTACCACGCCATGCGCCACATCCAGCGCGTGCAGCAGCACCTGAGCCTGGGCATTGCGCCGGCCCAGCTCGATGCCTTTGCCGGCTGGGCGCGGCGCGCCAACGCCATCGCCTTTCTGACGGACGGCAGCATCCGCGATCCGCAAGGCCGCATCCTGCTGGATGCCAACGGCGCCGAGCCTGATGACCAGGCTGCGCTGCCCTATCCGCAGCAGGCCTGGCAGCGCAAGCAGCGCAGCGAGCAGGTGCTGGCGCAGCGCGGCTTCACGCCAGCGGCCAGCCTGCCGCCGCTGATCTCCGAGCCCGAACTGCGCATGCGCGCGCCCGACGAGATCGCCGCCCGCGCCTTCGCCCTGCTGGCCGTGGCCGTGCGCGCCGAATCACTGAACGACGCACTGAACGAAGCACTGAACAGTGGCGAACCGCTCACGCCCGAGCAGCTGTTCCAACGCCTGCCGGCCGCCCAGGCCGCGCTCACCCCCAATGAGCGCGAATTCATGGCCACTGCCCAGCCCTCCGAAGAGGCCATCGCCAAGTTCGGTTGGCGCTACGAAGCCGCGTATTTGCTGGAATGGGCGCTGGGCCTGGTCGATACGCTGCCGTTCCCCGACGCCATCTGCGACGTGCCGCTCACCTCGCGCACCCTGCTGCAGGCGGGCGACCTGCAAGGCGCCCTGCATGCCGCACGCATGCGGCCCGACAGCGAAATCCTCGACGCCCTGGACCAGCACTACCGCCTGCACTGGATCGTGCGCCAGGCCCAGGTGCAACAGCAGCCCGCGCCAGCCGGGCTGAGCGCCGACGTGCTCATGGAACGTCACCATGCGCTGAACTGGCTGGTGCGCTTCGAGGGCAATGACTGGGATGACGTGGACACGCCCACCTGAGGCGTGCTGCGCAGGGCGCCTGGCTGCCGCGGCCACAGCTCAACCCCCGCCCAACTGCTCCAGCGTGATGCACGCCAGCCACCTGCATCCATCCAATGGCCAGGCGGCGTCATCCGAGATGCAGCGCCCGGCGGCGTCCATCTGGATGCGGGTGACGTGGCGGTTGGCGCCGGGCCTTGAGCGGCGGGCGGGCATGGCCAGCAAGGTTTCGGGCAGCGGCTGCGCTGGTGGATAGGGTTCGAGGCGCGTGAGATTGTTTGCAGAGCGCAGGCGCGGCGGTGATCGCTCCATGCCGATCACCCAGGTCCAGAAGAGCGCGGGGTGGCGAAATCTGTGACCTGGCATTTCCAGCAGCAGCATGGCGCTGCCGCCCCGCTGCATGGCTTGGGCACAACGCAGCGGAGCGAGGGCGGGGAAATTCTCAAGCTGCGCTTTCCAGCCGGGCAGCAGCAAAGCCAGAACCTGAGCCAGTTCTTGCGGGCCGGGCTGTGGCGTCAACTGCAGCGGCAATTGCACCTGCAGCCATGCCCGTTGCCGCAGCACGGCAGCGCATCGCCGTGCACACCACCAGGCGCCCAGCGGATCGGGCAGACACTGGGCATCGGGAACCGTGGGCAGTGTGGCCCAGCGCGTCTTGCGCGTCTGTGTACCCACCTCGTAGCGCCATTGCGTATCGAAGCGCAGGCCGGGCATGAAGGTACGAATGGGAGACCTGGGCATGTGCATTGCGGCTGCAGATCCACTACCGTCAGTCCCGTGCGGGCCTGGCTGCAAGCGTGACCGTGCCAAGCCACTGGCATGGGTGCCACGGGCCGCCCGCATCATGCAGGAGGCAGGTCCCGTCGGCTTGCACCTGGATCCGGGTGGCGTACCCGCTGGACCAGGGCAGGGTCGAGCCAAAGGGCAGGGCAAGCAAAGCCTTGGGAGGCGCCATGGCCTGCGCGTCCGGTGACGGCAATGTGTCGGACGCAACGCAATCGTCGTCGGTGCACGACAACGGCAGCTCCGGCTCGTACCCCACCACCCAGGCCCAGAAAATGCCCGGCTTGGGCCCTTCGCATTCCGGTGACTCCAGCATCAGCAAGGCACTGCCTCCCTGCTCGATTGCCTGGGCGCACAGCAACGGCGTCCGGGCGCATTCAGCAGGTGCCTGCACGTCCCAATCGGGCAGCAGCACATCAAGGATCTGCGCCAGCTCCTCCACGTCGGGAAGCGGGGGCAGGTGAACGGGCAGCCGCAGGAACAACCAGTGCTGCTGCTCCAGAACCACGGCGCACCGGCGAACGCACCACCAGGTGCCATAAGGGTCGGCCGGGCCAGCAAGGTCGGAGGCCATCGGCAGTTGTGTCCAGCTGGTCTTGCCGGCTTCCGCACGCCTTTTGTATTGCCAGTGACCATCAAAGAGCAGGCCGCTGATGAGGCGTTGACCGGGACTACTTGGCTCCAGCGGAATTTCCCGCTCGTACTGCTCTGGCGTGAGATTGGAGTTCTGCATTTCTTTGGGTCAGGAAAGCCGGTCAGAAAAAGCCGGTCAGGAGAAGCTGCCGTTGACGGCAATGTCGTTGCTCAGTGGCTCCAGCGTGATGGCCGCCGTGCAGCGGTATCGGCTTGCGCGCGCATCCAGGCCATCCACATCACACAGCCCCTCGCCATCCACCGTCACCCTCAAGGCGTGATTCCATGCCAGGGGCGAGCCGAAGGGCCAGATCAGCAGCGCGCCAGGGCGCCCGGGCATGTCAAAGGCTGAAATGCGCTTGGCACGCTGGAACCTCTCGTGCATTTCCACGCCGATCACCCAGGCCCAGAAAACGGCTTGCACGCCATCGCTCGAAACCTCGGCCTGCAGTTGCAGCAAAGAGCAGCCACCGGCAAGCAGCGCATCGGTGCTGCGCAGCAGCGGCGCCTGTGTCGAGGGGTCATCCAGCACCTTCACGTTCCAGCCCGCAAGCATTGCGCCCAGGGCCAGCGCCACATCGCCACATTCCGGCTGCGCAGGCAGGCCCGAGGGCAGATGCGCGGAACGCCAGGGCCTGCGATTGAGCACTGCAACGCACTGGCGCACGCACCACCAGGCCCGCTGTGGATCTGCTGCAGCCATGCCGCCTGCCCGGGTTGCCGGCAGCCGTGCCCAATAGGCTCGGCCTGAAGGCGTGAGCGCCGAGTAGGTCCACAGTCCGTCAAAGCGAAGCCCTCGGGTGAAGCGGTGGGTGAGGTGCGTGGTCTCAGCCATGTGGGACCTTGTCGTGGTGGACTTCAACACGGTGCGTGCCTCGTCAATGGCCCTGCATTGCCGCGTTGCGCGGGCGACAGCGTGATCGCGGCCAGGCAGCGGCACTCGCGCCACTGCCCGTCAATGCCATCCACATCGCAATGCCCGTCGCGGTTCACCTGCACCCGCGCCGCATAGCCGCAGGCCCAGGGCATGCTCCAGCCAAAGGGAATGGTCAGCAGCGCGGCAGGGCGGGGCGCACGGCATGAGGGCCATGGCTTCACCGGCGCGGGCAGCATTCTCTGATGCATCTCCACACCAATCACCCAGGCCCAGAACGTGCTCTGCGGGCGCCGGTTCAGCGCCTCTGACTGCAGTTGCAGCACGGCCCCGCCGCCCGCCAGCAGCGCCCGGGTGCAGGACTGCAGCGGACTGTGCCCGGCCCCTGCGCTGAGCTGCACCTGCCAACGCGGCATCAGCGCGTGCAGAGCCAGCGCCACATCTTCCGGCCCCGGCCGCAAGGGCATGCCTGGCGGCAGATGCACCGACTGCCACATCTCCCGCCGCAGCACGGCAGCGCAGCGCCGCACGCACCACCAGGCGCCATGCGGATCGGCCCTGCCCGCATCCGGCTGCCCCAGCGGCAGCCGCGACCAACAGGCCCGGCCCGATGGCGCGCGGGCGGCGTACTTCCAGCGCGCGGCGAAGTGCAGGCCGGGGGTGAAGTGGTGGGTGATGTGCATCGCTTCACTCATCGGTTCTGCGACTTTGGCCTGGGTGAACCGAACCGAAGGGTGTCTCGATACCGCAGCGGGCACCGATGCGCATGAGCGCCATACCCAAAGATGTTCGTGGTTCCTTGGTCTTGCCCAGTGCGAGGTCAGAAATCGTTGCTTGACCGCAGCCCACTTCGCGGGCGATCTGGCTTTGACTGACACCCTTCGCTGCAAGCTTGGCGAGGTAGTCTTTCCATTGCATGCACGCAGTCTAACGTTTAATCGTTAAAAGAAAAACGATATATCGTTATCGGTTTTCCGTAAGCTTCGGCGCTATGTCCACAGATTTCGCCAAGCGTCTTAAAGCAGCTCGTGCTCATGCAGGTCTTACTCAAGAGGAGCTCGCCGCAAAGGCGGGGTTGAAGCAGTCCTCCATTGGGGATCTTGAGTCGAAAGGGCATGGTTCCAAGCGGACTGCCACGATGGCAGCAGCGTGCGGAGTGAGCGCTCTTTGGCTGGAAAGCGGCGAGGGGGTGATGACGCCTGACGAGGCGGCGATGCTTGCTCAGCTTCCCCGCGGAATTCGGCGATACCCGGTGCTTACTTCCAGCCAGGCCGTTGCCCGAAGTGAAGCCGTCGAGGGCTTGGAGAGTCTGGGCACGGAAGTCTCTGCCAACGAGGCATCAGTTCATGCTTTCTTCCTCCAGTTGGCTGGAAACTCCATGACTCCGGAGTTCCGTGAAGGAGACCGCGTGCTGATCGATCCAGGTGTCAAGCCTCAGCCTGGAGACTACGTGGCTGCCCAGGCGGGAAAGACCGAAGCCCTGTTTCGGAAATACCGGCTACACGGAAACGATAGGCTGGGTAATGAGGTGTTTGAGCTGATCCCGCTCAATCAAGACCATCCCGTCATGCGCAGTGACGAACATGGGCTTTCTGTGATCGGAACCATGCTGGAGTTGCGGCGGAAGTTTCCGCGACCTTGAGCCTAGGATCTGCCAGTATGCGCAACTCCGTGAATGCCGCCTTGGAAAGCAATGCGGCACGGAGCATCTCCTGACTGGTCAACCGGCTTGGCTGGAGGGCCAGCTTCTGGTCTGATATCTACCCATTTGGTGACGCTGATCTGTTGCCTACAGGTGTCGGCTTTTCAGCGGTTGCTGCTACTCATGTCTGGATGCCGAACTACCGGTTGCAGCCGCATAGCGGACCTCCGGAGCAACCCTGAAGTCGATCCCAAAATGACCGGTTTAGAGTGGCTAACACTACCGTTCCACGAAGCGTGCGCAGATGATCGCCGTTGCCAGTTTCAGCATCGCTTCGGGGATATCCAGTCGTCTTTCAAAGCGGATTCTAAGCTTGCCAAATCCTGCACTTAGACTGGCTAACACCACCGATCCACGAAGCGCGCGCAGATGATCGCTGCCGCCAATTTCAGCAGCGCTTCGTGGATATCCAGCCGTCGTTCAAAGCGGATTCGCAGCTTGCCAAAGCCTGCAAA
>Ga0268257_1001992_pt1 | contig 15834 bp, 15 predicted proteins | sample AgamicAtPrz_FD_200249 | JGI IMG/M metagenome (GOLD analysis project Ga0268257, IMG submission 200249) | Agave microbial communities from Guanajuato, Mexico - At.P.rz (v2) (version 3) | ecosystem: Host-associated > Plants > Phyllosphere > Phylloplane/Leaf | place: Guanajuato, Mexico | collected... | reverse complement strand
CTGGCGGGGATCGAACCCACGACCCTTGGCTTCGGAGGCCAATACTCTATCCACTGAGCTACAGCCGCGAATCCGTCAGGCCGCTTGCACGGCCAACAACAATTCAACAGCCGCAATTATTGCACGGCTTTGGACACCCAAATCACAAATTCACCCGAAATCCCAAACCAGACAAGTAGACATCCACCGACATCGAGCCAACCTTGACCAGTGAGAAACTTCCCTCGGTCAACACCCAGCCATGTATGAGTCCGACAAAAAGAGAGTGCAAACCAAGGGCCGCCTCTTCCGGGGATACCGACAACCGCAGGGACTGCCCCTCTGCGGCAGCCGCCAGATCACGCGCAAATTTTTCCCGGGCAAAGCCTGAACTTTCGATATGCTGCAAGCGCACATCGGCAAGTTCGCCCACGTACTCCATCTTGAAGAGCGCTGTTTCAAACACTTTGCGCCGGCGCTCATCCTCATCCAGACTCTCGAACACGCACAGGATGGAGTGACGAATACGCTCTAACGGCAACAGGTCGCCGTACCTGTCGTCACAGATTTCTTCGAAAGGCAGGCATATGCGCCCAAGCATGGAAACAAAGACATCCATCTTGTCCTTGAAGTGCCAGTACACCGCTCCGCGTGTAGCCCCTGCACGCTGGGCAATATCGCCCAGAGATGTACGAGACACGCCTTTCTCGAAAAACACCTCTTCGGCCGCATCCAGCAGCTTGGTGCGCGTCTCATCCGCTTCAGCCTTGGTTCTTCGAGCCATTACTCACCTTCTTCCTCACCCGCCAGCGATCATTCGCTGCGGGAAAAACCTTTTCACAGCTGCTTTACGCAACGTTTTCAATTATACATTTATGCATGTATGTATAATTTCCTTAGCACCGATACGCAGGAAGCCATCTAGGGTTTCCACCCAAACGAGCGCACCCTTGAGGAATGCGCTCTTTTTCGTTTTCACAATGTCAACCGGAAGGACGTTCATGCACCCGATGTATGAAGCACACCAGGCTCCCGACAACCAGTCCAATTCAGCCGCATCCGGCACCCGCTCCATGGTCATCGGCCTGAGCCTGGCTGCTGCACTGGGCCTAGTCGCATGCAGTGACAAAAACGCGGAAGCCCAAAAGGCACAGGCCGCCGCACAGGCACAGCCCCCCGAAGTGGGTGTGGTGACGGTATCCATGCAAAACGTGCCCCTGATCTCCGATCTGCCCGGTCGCCTGGAGCCATCGCGCATTGCCCAGGTGCGTGCCCGCGCGGCCGGCATTGTGCAAAAGCGCCTGTTCCGCGAAGGCTCGGATGTCAAGGCCGGCCAGGCCTTGTTCGAGATCGACAACACCCCCTACAAGGCCAATCTGCAAAGCGCCCAGGCAACCTTGGCACAGGCTGAAGCCAACCTGGCTCAGGCATCTGCCACCGCCCGCCGCTACAAGCCGCTGGTGGAGGCCAATGCCATCAGCAAGCAGGAATACGACACCGCCATCGCCAACGAAAAAGCGGCCCTGGCACAGGTTGCCGCAGGCAAGGCGGCAGTCACCAATGCCAACGTCAACCTGGGCTATGCCAGCGTGACGGCCCCCATCTCCGGGCGCATCGGCCGCGCTCTGGTGACGGAAGGTGCACTGGTCGGCCAGGGCGAAGCCACGCAGCTGGCGACCATTCAGCAAGTCAACCCGCTGTATGTGAACCTGACCCAGTCCTCTTCCGACATCATGCGCATGCGTGAAGCGCTCAGTTCCGGCAAGTTGGCAAAGGTAGGTGACAACGCCGCGCGCGTCCACGTCTATTTGGACGATGGCAAGGAATACGCACACACTGGCAAGCTGCTGTTCACCGACCTGACCGTGGACCCGACTACCGGACAGGTCAGCGTGCGCGCGGAACTGCCCAATCCCGATGGACTGCTGCTGCCCGGCACCTATGTGCGCGTGCATCTGGAGCAGGCACAGGTCGAGAACGCCGCGCTGATTCCGCAACAGGCCGTGACTCGCAACGAGAAGGGCAACTTCGTCATGATCGTGGCCGAGGATGGCTCGGTGGCGCCGCGTCCCGTTCAGATCAGCCAGTCCAGTGGCACTAACTGGGTCGTCACATCCGGCCTGAAGGCCGGAGAAAAAGTCATGGTGGACGGCCTGATCAAGGTGGGCATGGGAGCCAAGAAGGTCAAGCCCGTCGAGATCAACAATGCAGCTGCCGGCGCCCCCGCACAGCCCTCTGCTGCGGCCCCCGCCGCACCAGCGCAAGAGAAAGCTGCCGCACCAGCCGAAGGTGCTGGCGAAGGCAAGGCAGCCAAGTAACAGGCACGATCCATGTCCAAGTTTTTCATCCACAGACCGATCTTTGCCTGGGTGATCGCGATTTTCGTGATCATTGCGGGCGTGATCTCCATCACCAAGCTACCGGTGGCACAGTTCCCATCGGTGGCACCTCCCACCATCAACGTGACAGCGACCTACCCGGGCGCAACGTCACAGACCATGACGGATTCCGTCCTGCAACTGATCGAGCGCGAAATCAACGGCGCGCAAGGTCTGATGTACATGGAAGCCTCCGCCCCTGCGGGCGGTCAAGGCACTCTGACCGTCACCTTTGCACCCGGCACCAACCCCGATCTGGCGCAGGTGGACGTACAGAACCGCCTCTCGCGCGTGCTGCCTCGCCTGCCCCAGGTGGTTCAGGCCCTGGGCGTGCGCGTGGACAAGTCCATGAGCAACTTCCTGATGATTCTGGCCTTCCAGGCCGAATCCGGGGAGACCTCGCGTGACGACATCGCCGACTATGTGAACCGCAATGTGGTGCCTGAAATCCAGCGTCTGGACGGCGTGGGCAAGGCACAGCTGTTTGCCTCGGGTCGTGCCATGCGCGTCTGGGTGGATCCGGCCAAGCTCCAGGGCTTTGGCCTGTCGATTGCCTCCGTCAATGCCGCGATTGCCGCACAGAACCAGCAGATCTCCGGCGGTGCCCTGGGCAACCTGCCCAGCACTCCCGGCACCACGACCACGGCCACGATTGTGGTTCCCGGTCAGCTGAGCACGCCCGAGGAATTCGGCGAAGTGGTGTTGCGCTCCAACTCCGACGGCTCCACCGTGCGCCTCAAGGACGTGGCTCGCATCGAACTGGGCATTGAAAGCTATGCCTTCGAGTCGCGCCTGGACGGCAAGCCCGCCGTGGCAATGGCCGTGCAGCTGACCTCGACCGCCAACGCCATGGCGACGGCCAAGCTGGTCAAGGCCAAGATGGCGGAGATGGAGCCCTTCCTGCCTGCCGGCGTGAAATGGTCATCGCCCTACGACACCTCCAAGTTCGTGAAGATCTCCATCGAGAAGGTGGTGCACACGCTGCTGGAAGCCATCGTGCTGGTGTTCATCGTGATGCTGATCTTCCTGCAGAACATCCGCTACACCCTGATCCCGACCATCGTGGTGCCCATCGCATTGCTCGGCACCTTTGCCGTGATGCTGGTTGCCGGCCTGACCATCAATATTCTGGCCATGTTCGCCATGGTGCTGGTGATCGGTATCGTGGTGGACGACGCCATCGTGGTGGTGGAGAACGTCGAGCGCATCATGGCCGAGGAAGGTTTGCCGCCCAAGGAAGCCACCATCAAGGCCATGGGACAGATCCAGGGCGCCGTGGTCGGCATCACCGTGATTCTGGTGACGGTGTTCCTGCCTCTGGCCATGTTCTCCGGCGCGACCGGCAACATCTATCGCCAGTTCTCGCTGGTGATGGCCATCTCGATCTTCTTCTCGGGTTTCTTTGCGCTGACACTGACTCCCGCGCTGTGCGCCACCATGCTCAAGCCCATCCCCAAGGGCCATGCGCACGACAAGAAGACCGGCCTGCTCGGCCCCTTCTACAACTGGTTCAACCGCAAGTTCGAAGCCGGCACCAGGCGCTACTCCGCAGCTCTTTCCGGCGTGGTCAAGCGCTCCGTACAGGCCTTCATCGTCTACCTGCTGGTGATCGCCGGCGTGGTCTTCATGTTCCTGCGACTGCCCACGGCCTTCCTGCCCACCGAGGACCAGGGCTATGTCATCTCGCTGGCCCAGCTGCCTCCCGGCGCGAGCCTGGAGCGCACCAGCAACACCATGGCGGAGCTGGAGAAGTTCGCCCTGAGCCAGCCTGAAACCGATCACATCGTGAGCATTCTGGGCTTCAGCTTCATGGGCCAGGGCCAGAACGTGGGCCTGGCGTTCACCACGCTCAAGGACTGGTCCGAGCGTACTGGAGCTGGCTCGGATGCCAAATCCTTTGCCGGACGCACCATGGGCGCCATGTCCGCCTTGCGCGATGGTTTCATCTTCACGCTGGTCCCTCCTTCGATTTCGGAGCTGGGCAACAGCGACGGTTTCACCTTCCGCCTGCAAGACCGCGGCGCCAAGGGCCATGCCGCCCTGCTGGAAGCCCGCAATCAGCTCGTCGCCAAGGCCAACCAGAGCCCGGTGCTGACCGGCGTGCGCTTTGACGGTGTGGACGACGCACCGCAATGGCAGGTGGACATCAACCGCGATGCGGTCTATGCCCAGCGCGTGAGCATGGGTGACCTGGCCACGACACTGGCAACGGCCCTGGGCTCGTCCAACTCCACGGACTTCCCCAACAACGGCTTCATGCAGCGCGTCACCATCCAGGCCGATGCGGCACGCCGCATGCAGCCCGAGGACGTGATGCGCCTGACGGTCCCCAACGCGCAAGGCCAGCTGGTGGAACTGTCCACCATGGTCAACGCCAAGTGGATCAGCGGCCCCATGCAGCTGACACGCTACAACGGCTACCCCTCCATGAGCATCACCGGTCAGGCCAAACCCGGCTTTACCAGCGGCGACGCCATGAAGGAAATGGAAAAGCTGGCCCAGGAACTGCCCGACGGCTTCGGCTACGAGTGGACCGGCCAGTCCCTGGACGAGAAGAAGGCAGGCTCCTCGGCCATGCTGCTGTACGCGTTCTCCATCCTGGCCGTGTTCCTGTGCCTGGCCGCGCTGTATGAAAGCTGGAGCATTCCACTGTCCGTGCTGCTGGTCGTGCCTCTGGGTGTGTTCGGTGCCGTGGCCGGCATGCTGATGCGCGGCATGCCCAACGACATCTACTTCCAGGTGGCGCTGATCACGGTGATTGGTCTCTCGGCCAAGAACGCCATCCTGATCGTGGAGTTCGCCAAGGACCTGCATGCGGAAGGCAAGAGTGCGCTGGAGGCCGCGCTGGAGGCCGGTCACCTGCGTTTCCGTCCCATTCTGATGACTTCGCTGGCCTTTATTCTGGGCGTGGTGCCGCTGTACATCGCCTCCGGCGCCAGCGCGGCCAGCCAGAAGGAAATCGGCACGGGCGTGTTCTGGGGCATGGTGATCGGCACGCCGATCTCCGTGTTCCTGGTGCCCGTGTTCTTTGTGGCCGTGTTCAATCTGTTTGGCAAGAAGTCCAAGCAAGACTCCAACGCCACTCCCCCGGCGGCAACTTCTGCAGCGCAGGGAGGCTCCCAACATGAATAAAACCTTGCTACCCGTAGCACTGGCCGGCGCGCTGCTGGTCAGCGGCTGCTCCTTTATCCCCACACTGGAGCGCCCTGCCGCTCCGGTGGCCGAGCACTACTCGGCCACCGACGAGCAGGCTGGCGCCACGGCGGCTGCGGACATCCCCTGGCAGCAGTTCTACACGGACCCACGCCTGCAGCAGGTGATCCAGCTCGCGCTGGAAAACAACCGCGACCTGCGTGTGGCCGTGCTCAACATCGAAAAGGCACAGGCCCAGTACCAGATCCAGCGTGCCGGCCAGTTCCCGGAATTCGGTGTCGCGGGCAGCGCCAGCCGCCAGCCCAGCGCCACCACCGGCCGCTATGCCAACTCGTACATGGTGGGCCTGTCCATGCCCAGCTGGGAGATTGACTTCTGGGGCCGCATAGGCAGCCTCAAGCAGCAGGCCCTGGCTCAGTATCTGGCGACCGAGGAAGGCCGCAAGGCTGCCCAGATCAGCCTGATAGCAACAGTCGCCAACACCTGGCTGAACCTGCAGGCGGACGAGGAGCTGCTGGCCATCTCCCGCCGTACCCTGGGCACGCGCGAGCAGTCCATCAAGCTGACCAAGCTGCGCCTGGACTCGGGCGTGGCTTCCGAGCTGGACTACCGCCAGGCCCAGTCGCTGACCGAAAGCGCACGCGCCACCCTGGCCCAGCAGGCCGGTCAGCGCGAGCGCGACGTCAACGCCCTGACGCTGCTCGTGGGCCAGACTTTGCCTGGCGATCTGCTGACCAGCATGCAAGGCAAGCAACTGCGCGATCTGCCGGCCCTGGCCGATGTGCCTTCGGGCCTGCCCTCGGACCTGCTGCTGCGCCGACCCGACATCCGCCAGGCCGAGCAAAGCATGATTGCCGCCAATGCCAGCATTGGCGCGGCACGCGCGCTGTTCTTCCCGAACATCACGCTGACCGCCTCTGCAGGTTTCGCAAGCTCCGACATCTCCGACCTGCTCAAGTCGGATTCCGCCGCCTTCACGATTGCGCCTTCGCTGTACCTGCCCATCTTCAATGCCGGTCGCAATCGCGCCAATCTGCAAGTTGCAGAAGCCAGCCAGAAGATTGCCGTGGCGCAGTACGAAGGCTCCATCCAGTCGGCCTTCCGCGAAGTGTCCGACACCCTGGTGAATCGCCGCTCACTCAAGGAACAGCTCGACGCCCAGTCGCGTCAGCTGGAGGCGGAGCAGGTGCGCTACAAGCTGTCCGATCTGCGCTATACCAACGGCGTCGCCAGCTATCTGGATCTGCTGGATGCCCAGCGTTCGCTGTTTGCGCTGGAGCAGTCCGTGGTGCAGGTGCGCCTGGCGCAGCTGCAAAACCAGGTCAACCTCTACAAGGTGCTCGGCGGCGGCTGGACGGAAGCCAGCGCCAACGACCGCCCCGCGGCGGCGACCTCGGCCCAGTAAACAGGCCGTTTTCTGGGCTCTCGCACAAGGCGTCTTCGGACGCCTTTTTTCATGCCCGCCACAAATTGCCGACACAACGTTGATCCAACTCAACTCCTTTATCCAGCAGCCGTCAACCCGGATCGTCGTGCACTGGTGTTCTTAACCCTCACTTCTATAATGGTTTGTTCATCCCCATCCCACGATCTCAGAGGACTTCATGAGCGAGCAACACCACGAAGAAGCCCATACCGGCCCCATTAAAAAACCCAAGCAGCTGTTGCTTGCCGTCTTCTTCTCGTTTGTGGTTCCCATCTTCGTCATCATCGGTCTGGTCAAGTTCGTGACCTCCTCCGACACTCCGGGTGCAGGCACGGGCAATGCCGAAATGGCCAAGGCCATGCGTCTGCAAAAAGTGGGAACCGTGGAGATTCGCGACGCCAACCGCCCCCTGCGCGGTGGAGCGGAAGTCTTCAAGTCGCAATGCGCCGCCTGCCATGAGACCGGCACCGTCGGCGCACCCAAATTCCAGGATGCAGCAGCCTGGGGTCCCCGCATCAAGCAGGGCCTGGAGACGCTGGTGCACTCTGCCCTGGCAGGCAAGGGTGCGATGGCGGCCCAGGGTGGCGGCGAATTCAATGACACGGAAATTGCCCGTGGCGTGGTCTATATGGCCAATGCAGCCGGAGGCAGCTTCCCCGAGCCCCAGCCCGCAGCCGGTGGTGCCGCCGCTGGCGATGCGCCCGCTGCAACGGCTGCAGCCCCCGCAGCCGCTCCTGCTGCGGCCCCGGCTCCCGCAGCAGCCGCCGCCTCCGATGCAGGCAAGAACCTCTACAACACCACCTGCATGGCCTGCCACGCCAGCGGCGTAGCCGGTGCTCCCAAGTTTGGCGACAAGGCTGCCTGGGCGCCTTTCATTGCCAAGGGCATGGACGATATGGTGCAGAAGGCCACCCAAGGCGTGGGGGCCATGCCTCCCAAGGGCGGCTCCACCGCATCGGATGCAGACTTCAAGGCCGCCATCCAGTACATGGTGGATGCAGCCAAGTAGGCGCCCCTCTGCCCCACAAAAACCGGCTTCTGGCCGGTTTTGTTATTTTTAGCCTCAAACCCTTTGCACACAGGCGCAAGCAGCTATCAAACTTGATAGTCCTCGGGACTGGGTACAAAACCGAACTGCAACGGCAGCAAGGCGCTCTCGATCTCCTGCGCCTCGGGCAGCGCGCCGCTCTCCAGCGCATTGGCGGCATCCAGCATGTCCAGACTGTGCACCATGCCCAGACCTTGCGGCAGGGCCAGAAACAGCCGCCCCTGCTCGTCCAGCAGCACCTGCCGCACCTGTTCGGCAGCCAGCTCCTGGCCCGTATGACTGTGCAACTGCAAGCCATGCTCCGCGTATCGCAGACGCCATATCCACGGCGCACTCTCCAGCTCCACATACACACGCTGCGGGCCGTTCTGAAAATACCAGCGGCCATCTGTCTCGACCAGATAGTTGCGGCCGATGAACTCGGCCAGCTTGTCGTGCTGCAGCAAATTGCCCCTGGAGCCGGGCTTGCCACTGGCGAATGCGCCGCAGGCCTGGGCCTGCTCGTCCCTGAGCCACCACTGGCCGCGCGCATCCAGACCCAGCCAGCCGCTGCAGGCCGGCACATTGGGCCACTTGAGCATGGCCTGTTTCACGATGTCATCCATCACTCATCTCCTGATTATTCGGCGGCCACTCAGAGCCACTGCTCCAGCCACTCGGTCACCGCCAGCGGCATGGCCTGCACATGGGCCGGCCAGGCACCGCTGGCAAAACCCACATGCCCGCCATGCGGCGGCTGCCAAAGCTGGACAGAGGCGCTCACCTCGTCGGGCGTGGGCAGGCTGTGCGCCGGCACAAAGGGATCATTGCGCGCATTGAGCAACAGCAAAGGCACGACCACCTGCTTGAGCAGCGGCTTTGCCGAAGCACGGATCCAGTAGTCATCGGCATTCCTGAAGCCGTGGACCGGGCCGGTAAACACATCGTCGAAGTCATGCAGGGTACGAGCGCGCTGCAGCCGCAGCCTGTCGAACACCCCTGGCGACTGCTGCCATTTGGCCAGCGCCTTGGGCACCAGGGTGCGCATGAACATGGGGGTGTAGATCCAGCGGTTCAGCCCGCGCCCCAGATTGACGCCGCCGGCCACCAGATCCAGCGGCGCACAGACCACCGCAGCGCCTTTGACGAGCTCTGTCGCAGCCTGCCGCTGCACTCCGGCCCAGCGTGCCAGGGCATTGCCACCCAGCGAGACGCCCATGGCCAGCAACCCGCCGCTCGCGCCTTGCTGCAGCCGGCGCAAGATCCAGTCCACCTCGTCCGAGTCGCCGGAGTGGTAGGCGCGCAGCAGGCGATTGGGCTCGCCGCTGCAGCCGCGAAAATGCGGCACGGCCAGATGCCAGCCACGCTGCGCACAGACCTGGGCCAGGGCCTTGGCGTAGTGGCTGGAGGAAGAGCCTTCCAGACCATGAAACAGCACCAGTGTGGGAGCGCTTGCACCTGCCGGATGACTTGAAAAATCGATATCGATGAAATCGCCATCGGGCGTATCCCAGCGCTCACGCCGCCATGCCGGAGTCTGCGCTTCCCTGGCACAGAGTGCCGCCCAGATGGTCTGTACATGACCGCCCGGCTGCCACCAGGGCGCACGAAACTGCTCGAAATTCATGAAGATCCCAACCAGCTGCGCAGCTCGGACTGCAGGCCATCCTTTTGCGCCGCGCGCCAGACCAGCTCCGGCGGAGCCACATGAATTCCCGGCGGCGCCTTGAGCAAGGCAGCCTCCACCAGACGGGCCACATGCATGGCCCGCACCGGGCGCTCCGCCTGCGGCAACATATAGCTGAGCGCCGACAGCATGGTCTTTGCCGTGCGCTGCAGCCAATGCCCGGCACTGGCTTTGTGCGCTTCCCTGGCCGAACGCACAAAAATCAGCCGCTCAAAACCCAGCGCGGCCACGCCTTGCTCATTGAGGTTGGCCAGACCCTGCTTCAGCGCCTGGGGCAGACTGCCCATATCGTGGGGCAGCACCACGGCGAGCGTCTTCACACCACAGCGCAGCATCCATTGGGCCAGCGCCTGCAGCTGGTCGGGCTGGGGCGTCCACAAGGCACGCTCGCGCTGGTAGTAGGGACGCGGTGGCTCGAACATGATGAGGCCCACATCGGCCTGCTGCACAGGCCATTGCCGCAAATCGTCATACTGCTGGGCGAGCAGCTCCATACCACGCAGGCCCTGCACATAAGGCTCGCGCGCCAGCACCTGGACCAGCGCGTAGTTCTGCGCACCAACCACGCGGCTGAGCACCTCGTTGCCCAGCGGCCCCGTGGCCCCGGCCAGCAACAGGCGCGGCAAGGCTGCAGTTTTCGGGCCGGGACGCTGTGCGCCACGCAGGGCATAGAGTGGAGAAACAGTGGACATGATTGCAATGCTAGCGCTGCTGGACAGCGGACAGGGTGACAGGCCTTGCACGCACACGAACCGGCCAAGCCCTTATGCTATGGTTTCCGTCTCAATTTCGTGAATGGAAACACCCATGAAACGCTGGCTTCTGGCAATCGCAACCGCCGCCTCCATGCTCTCCCTCACGGGCTGCGGCTATAACGACTTTCAGCGTCTGGATGAAAAATCCAAGGCCGCCTGGAGCGAGGTGCTGAACCAGTACCAGCGCCGCTCGGACCTGATCCCGAACATTGTCGCCACGGTCAAGGGCGAGGCCAACTTCGAGCAGGAGACCCTGACCAGGGTGATAGAAGCACGCGCCAAGGCCACCTCGATCCAGGCCACCCCCGAGCTGATCAACAACCCCGAAGCCTTCAACAAATTCCAGCAGGCTCAGGGCGAGATTTCCAGCGCGCTCTCGCGCCTGATGGTGGTGGCGGAACGCTATCCCGAGCTCAAGGCCAACCAGGCCTTCCGCGATCTGCGTGTGACGCTGGAGGGTACGGAAAATCGCATCACCGTGGCACGCAACGAATACATAGGCACGGTGCAGGCCTACAACGTGCTCGCACGCAGCTTCCCCACCAATATCACGGCCAAGGTATTCAGCTACCAGGTCAAACCGACCTTCACGGTGCAGAACGAGGCCCAGATTTCCCAGCCACCGGCCGTTGACTTCTCCACACCCGCAGCGCCTGCCGGCAGCAAGTAATTGCGAGCACCGCTCCTGAAATTCATGCAAAAATCGCCTCAAGCCCTTATCTACAAAGCGCTTGCAGCTATCTTTTTTGCAAGCATGCTGCTGTCGGCGCTGCCGGTCAGGGCGCAAGGCGGCGCAGGCGCTCAACTGCAGCCCGTGCCCGAGCTGACAGCGCGCGTCATCGACCAGACCGGCACGCTGAGCCCCGGCAATCTGCAGTCCCTGAGCGAGCAGCTCAAGAAGCTGGAGGACGAGACCGGCGCCCAGGTCGCCGTGCTCATGGTCGCCACCACGGCCCCGGAAGACATTGCCGCCTATGCCTGGCGCGTGGCCAGCAGCTGGAGGCTGGGACGCAAGGACATAGGCGACGGCTCTCTCATCGTCGTGGCCAAGAACGACAGGCGCATGCGCATCGAGGTGGCGCGCAAGCTCGAAGGCGCCATCCCCGACATCCAGGCCGCACGCATCATCGATGGCGCCATGAAGCCCCGCTTTCGCGCCGACGACTATGCAGGCGGACTCTCGACCGCCATCGAGCAGATGGGTCTGCTGATTCATGGCGAGAAGCTGCCTGCACCGCAGTCCGAGGCGCGCAAGTCGGGCTCATCCTGGTCAGAGAATCTGGACTTTCTGCTTCCGCTGCTGTTTTTCGGCTTTCCGGTCGGGATTGCCGTCGCCCGCGCCATCTTCGGCCGCGTGCTGGGTTCGCTGATCATTGGCGGCATTGCCGGGGCGGCCGCCTATGTGATCACCACCAGCCTGTTGATCGCAGGCGTGGCTGGCTTGGTGGGCCTGATCTTCACCCTGCTCTCCAACCTCTCACGTGGCGGAGGCGGACCGTATATCAGTACCGGCGGGGGCGGCGGCTGGAGCAGCGGCAGCGGGGGAGGCGGTTTCAGCTCCGGTGGAGGCGGCAGCTTTGGTGGCGGTGGCGCCTCGGGGGACTGGTGAAATGAGCAATATCTTCCAACGCCTGGCACGTCTGGTGCGACACCGCTGGGCCGAACGGCATCTGCGCAAGGCCTTGCCGCCTGCCACGCTCAAGGAGCTGGAGTTGCTGATCGCCAAAAGCGAGCTGGGCCACACCGGCCAGGTCCGCATCTGCGTCGAGGCTGGCCTGCCCTGGAGCTATATCTGGCGCGATGCCACAGCGCGCCAGCGCGCGCTCTCGCAGTTCGCCAAGCTCCATGTCTGGGACACGGAGCACAACAACGGTGCCCTCATCTACCTGCTGCTGGCCGACCATGCCATAGAGATCGTGGCCGACCGCGCCCTGGACCGCACCATGAACGCCGAGCAATGGCAAACGCTGATCAGCGATATGCAGTCCGCCTTCCAGGGTGGGCATTTCAGCGTGGGTCTGGTCTCGGCACTGGAGCGTGTCAACCGGCAGCTGCAAGCGCATTTTCCGCGCAAGTCCGCGGCCAACACCCAACGCAACCTGTCCGACGCGCCCGTGGTCCAAAGGCATCTGCCAAGCCGCAACCACTGATCCGGTTCTGCAGCCGCATGCGCCGGCGGCAGAGCGCAGAAGCCTCAGGCCAGCACATGTCGCCCGTACGGCGAACACAGCCAGAGCACGGCCGCCACATTGATCAGGACCATGAGCCAGAACTGCAACTGAAAGCTGGTCTTGCTGCTTTTGTGGCGCAGCCACTGCTGGGCCAGCAGGGCTCCGGGCCAGCCTCCGGCCAGCGCCATGGTCTGCAGCGTTTTTTCCGGCGTGCGCCACTGCCCCTTCTGGGCAGCCCATTTATCCTGCCAGTAGGCCATGAAGGTCAGCATGCTCAGGCCCGCATAGACCAGCCAGAGAATGCGCGGCACGCCCCAGATCACGGTGGCGGCCAGCATCAGCAGCAGCCAGGTCAGTAGCACGCCATAGCTGAAGCCGCTGGAGGCATGCCAGCCCTGAGGCGTACGCGAGGACTGCAAACGCCCTGCAGACGGGCTGTTGCGCCGCACCGGAGACGAGCGGGCCCGAGTCACTGAACCGCCAGCGCGCCATGCGACCTGAAGCGCACGCTTTCTGCCCTGCTCCACGCCGACGGCAAACTCCAGGCGCAGGCCGGGCTGTGGACGCTGCTCTGCGGGCGGTCGCGGCTCAAAAGCACTGATATGGACAAACAGGCGCTCGCCACCGCCATCGGCCTCTATCCAGCCAAAGCCACGTTCGTCATTCCATTGCGTCAAGGTACCGCTGTAGCGCATCTCCATCCTTTGTTGTTTTTGACACCGCAAACAGGCCCGGTGATGCAAAAAGCAGGCGGGTCCCGTCCAGAAAAAACCTTTTCCCTCGCATGGCTGTGTTAGTTTTGGGTCAGCCGTATTTTCTTAAGAAAGCACTCAAACATGCAGAAATCTCTGTTCTCTCTGGCCGTCATCAGCTCTGCCCTGGCACTGAGCGCCTGCTCCTCCATCAGCCCCAGAGGCGCCGAAGCACCTGCTGAATACGACTACGCACTGAGCTGCAAGCTCAAGGAAGATGACCCCAAGAAGTGCGAAGCCCAGATTCGCGCTCTCTGCGAAGACCCCAGCAAGGCCGTGGTGCGCAAATCGCGCCATGTGGACCCCAAGGACAACTCCGTGGTCTACGGCTATCAGGCCGCCTGCAACGGCTAAGCCCTGCAACAGTCCGAAACATCGGGTATTTCGGGTCTTGCCCTCCGGGGGCCAAGCACGGCACGCCTGGCCCTCAGGAATGAACAGGCATGAAAAAAGCCACCGCATGCGGTGGCTTTTCTTTGCTGATGCAGGTGCTCCAGGGCACCAGACATCAACGCTTCTGGCGATACTTGCGCAAAGCGGCAATCTGAGCTGCCATGACGGCCAGCTCGGACTGTGCACGAGCGATATCCAGCTCGCCCTTGGCGTTCTTCAGGGCTTCCTCGGCGGCAGCCTTGGCCTTTTGCGCCTTCTCGTCGTCCAGATCCTTGCCGCGGATGGCGGTGTCGGACAGCACGGTCACGCAGTTGGGTTGCACTTCCAAAATGCCACCGGCCACGAAGACGAACTCTTCGCTGCCATCAGGCATTTCGATGCGCACCGAACCCGGCTTGATGCGGGTGATCAGCGGTGTGTGGCGGGGATAAATGCCCAGCTCGCCCGCTTCGCCGGGCAAGGCGACAAAGCGCGCTTCACCGGAGAAGATGGACTCTTCGGCACTGACCACATCAACGTGGATGGTGTTCATCTTTGCTCCTTGGAAAAGGTTGAGGCTAGTTCCTAAAACTCACACAGCCCAGCTCAGAGACACCGAGCAAGGGCCGCCCCGAAGCGATGGTGTCGTCCCCCTCCTGAAAGAGAGGGGGAAGCGACAAGGTCGCTCAGGGGGTGTGGGCCAATTAGGCTGCCAGCTTCTTGGCCTTCTCGAAGGCTTCGTCGATGGTACCAACCATGTAGAAAGCCTGTTCGGGCAGGTGGTCGGCTTCGCCATTCACGATCATCTTGAAGCCACGGATGGTTTCAGACAGGGGAACGTACTTGCCGGGAGCACCGGTGAACACTTCAGCCACATGGAAAGGCTGCGACAGGAAACGCTGCATCTTACGAGCGCGGGACACGACCAGCTTGTCTTCGGGAGCCAGCTCGTCCATACCCAGAATCGCGATGATGTCGCGCAGTTCCTTGTAGCGCTGCAGCGTACCCTGCACTTGGCGAGCCACCTTGTAGTGCTCTTCGCCAACCACTTGGGGGTCCAGCTGACGGCTGGTGGAGTCCAGCGGGTCCACGGCAGGGTAGATACCCAGCGAAGCGATGTCACGGGACAGCACCACGGTGGAGTCCAAGTGAGCAAAGGTCGTGGCGGGCGAGGGGTCGGTCAAGTCATCGGCGGGCACGTAAACGGCCTGGATGGAAGTGATCGAGCCCACCTTGGTGGAGGTGATACGCTCTTGCAGCTTACCCATTTCTTCAGCCAGGGTAGGCTGGTAGCCCACGGCGGAAGGCATACGGCCCAGCAGAGCGGACACTTCGGTACCGGCCAGTGTGTAGCGGTAGATGTTGTCCACGAAGAACAGCACGTCCTTGCCTTCGTCACGGAAAGCTTCGGCCATGGTCAGACCGGTCAGCGCAACGCGCAGACGGTTTCCTGGAGGCTCGTTCATCTGACCGTAAACCATGGCAACCTTGGATTCGTTCAGGTTGGCCTGGTTCACAACGCCGGCATCCGACATTTCGTGATAGAAGTCATTGCCTTCACGGGTACGTTCACCCACACCGGCAAACACCGACAGACCACCGTGGCCCTTGGCGATGTTGTTGATGAGTTCCATCATGTTCACGGTCTTGCCCACACCGGCGCCACCGAACAGACCCACCTTGCCGCCCTTGGCGAAAGGAGAGATCAGGTCAATCACCTTGATGCCGGTTTCCAGCAGTTCCTGCGAAGGCGACAGTTCGTCGTATGCAGGAGCCTTGCGGTGGATGGGGGCAGTCAGTGCCTGGTCCACATCGCCGCGCTCGTCGATGGGGTTGCCCAGCACGTCCATGATACGACCCAGCGTCGCCTTGCCCACGGGCACGGTGATGGGGTTGCCGGTGTTGGTAACCATCAGACCGCGCTTGAGGCCGTCGGAAGAACCCAGGGCAATGGTACGCACCACGCCGTCGCCCAGCTGTTGCTGGACTTCCAGGGTCAGGGCCGTACCTTCCAGCTTCAAGGCGTCATACACCTTGGGCACCTGGCCGTGGGCAAACTCCACGTCCACCACGGCGCCGATACATTGAACAATCTTGCCTTGTACTTGAGCCATTTTTTGCTCCAATCTGTTTG
>Ga0268257_1001989_pt1 | contig 15862 bp, 14 predicted proteins | sample AgamicAtPrz_FD_200249 | JGI IMG/M metagenome (GOLD analysis project Ga0268257, IMG submission 200249) | Agave microbial communities from Guanajuato, Mexico - At.P.rz (v2) (version 3) | ecosystem: Host-associated > Plants > Phyllosphere > Phylloplane/Leaf | place: Guanajuato, Mexico | collected... | reverse complement strand
CTCAATCATTCGAAAGCTGCTGGACCCAGGCCTGCCAGAGCCTCGAGAGCGCGGATTCAGCGCCCTGCCGCTGGACCTTTGCCCTGCTGGCCACCAGGAGCCAGACCTCAGCGGCGCGCGCCTTGCAGGATTGGGCGAGCCAGATTCCTGGCCATATCGACTGGAAGACCTGTGCCGAAAGCGCGATTGCGCATATAGCCACGCCGTCGCATTCGGCAAGATTGCAGCAGCGCTTTGCCACGGGCAGCGTTGCAGAAGCCCTGGCCCTGCATGCCGGCGCCGCCCTGGCCCATAGCCGGCTGCTGGTGCTGCGCACCGTTTCGGCAGACCGACGTGCGACGCTGGCGATTGCCGGCTTGCCTCTGCCCACACCATTTATCCCTGGAGTTTTGCCTTGACCGTTCATTTCATCGGAGCCGGCCCCGGTGCGGCCGACCTCATCACCGTTCGCGGGCGTGATCTGCTGGCCGCCTCACCTGTGTGCCTGTACGCAGGCTCGCTGGTACCCAGCGAGCTGCTGGCGCACTGCCCTGCAGGTGCCCGTCTCGTCAACACCGCCCCCATGTCGCTGGAAGACATCGTGGCCGAAATCCAGACCGCACACGAACAAGGGCTGGATGTTGCCCGCCTGCATTCCGGCGACCTGAGCATCTGGTCTGCCATGGGTGAGCAGTTGCGCGCCTTGCGCGAGCTGAACATCCCCTACACCGTCACTCCCGGCGTCCCCGCTTTCAGTGCCGCAGCCGCTGCGCTGGAAGCCGAGTTGACACTGCCCGGCTCCTGCCAATCGGTGGTGCTGACACGCACCTCGGGCCGGGCGTCGAGCATGCCCGACGGCGAGACCCTGGCCGCCTTCGCGGCGACCGGCGCCGTACTGGCGATTCATCTGTCGGTCCATGTGGCCGAGCAGGTGCAGCAGGAGCTCACCAGCCATTACGGCGCAGACTGCCCTGCAGCCATTGTCTGGCGCGCCTCATGGCCGGACGAGCAAGTGCTGCGCACCCGCGTGGGAGATATCGCCAGCGCCGCCCAATCCAATCCGCTGCAGCGCAGCGCACTGATTCTGGTCGGGGCCACCCTGAATCAGCAGGATTTCGGCAACAGCCGACTCTATGCCAATGACTACGATCGCCGCTACCGGCCGCGCGGCGACGAACCGCGCTTCCCTCGCGGAACCGAGGGCGCCTGATGCTGGAGCTGTTCCTGATCGGCATCGGCACCGGCAACCCCGATCACCTCACCCGGGAAGCAGAGAAAGCAATTCGCAGCGCCGACCTGGTTCTGTTGCCACACAAGGAGGACAGCAAGGCCGAGTTGGCCCAGGTCCGCCTGTCGCTGCTGCAAAGCCTGGCCGTGGAAGAGAGCCGAATTGCTCACTTCGACATGCCGCAACGCCGCCAGCAGGGATCGGACTACGACCAGCAAGTGGACGAATGGCATGAGGCCATTGCCCGGCGCTGGCAAGCCAGTCTTCAGGACCATCTCCCTGCCCGTTCGGGACGCGTGGCCCTGCTTGTCTGGGGCGACCCGGCCCTCTACGACAGCACGCTGCGCATTGCCTCGCGTCTGGGCCTGGCCCGCGAACAGGTATGCGTCGTGCCTGGCATCACCTCCATGCAGGTGCTGTGCAGCGCCCACGGCATTGCCCTCAATGAAATCGGCGAGCCCTTTCTGATCACCACCGGTCGCCAGCTGCGTGAAAACGGCTGGCCATCCGGGGTGAACACCCTGGTCGTGATGCTGGATGGTCAACGCAGCTATGAACAGCTGAAAGACACCGATGTCGACATCTACTGGGGTGCCTATCTGGGCATGCCCCAGCAATTGCTCATGCATGGCCGGCTTTGCGACATCGCGCCAGACATCACCAGCAGGCGCGCCCAGGCCCGCGAACAAAATGGCTGGATCATGGACATCTACCTGCTGCGCAGGGTCGCGGCCCCCTGACCCAAGGTCGCCCAGGCGCATCCGTCGCCTGGCGGGCACACCGGATCACCGTGCGGTGTGCTTCACCTCATCAAGGAATCGATGGCCTGGGGTGTTCAGCTTGCCTGCCGATGCCAGCCTATGCGGACGCCGGTACTGCTGCATGAGGCAGCTCGAGCCGATGCCAGAGTCTGAGCATCTCCTGCAGCAGCGCTGGCGCATGGTCTGTGCGATACACCGCGCCCAACGGTGGCAAACCGCCCTCCATACGCACATCCAGCGCACGCACACGCCCCTGGGAACGCAGTCCCGGCAAAATGCTGCGGGGCACCAGCGATACGGCCCCAGGCTGGGTGAGCAGGCCCTCGAGCACGGGCAGCGACACAGTGGAGGCCGGAAACCAGGAGGCATCCTCCAGCACGGGCAGCACCTCGGTCTCCACGATATTGCGCACCGCGATGCCAAAGCTCGGCAGCACCCAGCGCGCACCCCTCAAGGCAGGCAGCGGCACATCGCGCCGCCCGACCAGCGGATGATCAGCATCCGCAATCACCACTGCCGCATCCAGCAGCAGCGGCTCGAAGGAAAACTCCACCGGCAAAAGCTGGGGCTGGCGACAGAACACCACATCGAGACCGGAAGCCATGAGCTGCGACAGCAAAGGGGCGCTGGCGTCCTCATGCACATCCACATAGACCTGCGGGTGTGCCTCGTAAAAGCGTGGCAGCAGCTGGGAGAGCACCGAAAGCGCAGCTGCCGGAATGGCCCCGAGGCGTAACGCTGCCGAAGCCCCGCGACGGATGGAGGCCAGCGATTCGGACACTTCCTGCAATCCCACCAGCATGCCGCGTGCCGCATCGATCAAGGCCTGGCCTGCCACTGTGGGCCGCATGCCGCGTGCATGGCGCTCGAACAGCTTGATGTCCAGCACCCGCTCCAGTTCGGCCAGGGCCTGGGTAGCCGCTGACTGGCTCATGTTCAGCTCCACTGCCGCCTGCATGACCGAGCCGCATTGCTGCAAAGCCAGCAAAAGCTGCAACTGACGCAGCCGCACCTGCTTGACCATACGGGAAAAGAGCAAGCGGCCCTCGGGGCTTGCAGCCCCTGCTCTGGCCTGTATCTGAGAAAAAGAAGAGTCAGCAGCCATGATTTCAACGGATGTCGATCGCTTCCACAAAGTTCGTTCCAGCCTCTCGCCAATGCCAGCACCGAACACCGCCGGTGTTCGAGAGCGAGCCGCTCGCATCGAGCATCGAAGTGACCGTGGTTCGGATGGTTTGCACGCATCCGACTATGCATTCACTTCCGCTTGAACGGACGGAGGAAACGCCGCGACACCGCATTGTCGTGGCAATTGCCCCGTGTGCTGATGACAGAGCGCCATACCAGCCGCCCGTGAACCTCCCGAGAGCGATCAATGCATGGGTCTACCCAGTCGCTGGCTCGCCTTTGAAATCGCATAGTTCACAAGGCAGTAAAGCGCCGCCACGACCAGGTACACAGGCACCAGCGAGTGGTAGTTCGCTATCAGCACCTTGGCGTTCTGCATGAGCTCACCATAGGTGACGACATAGCCGAAGGTGGTGTCCTTGACCACGATGACCAGTTGCGCAACCAGTGCAGGAACGATGTAGCGAAGGGCCTGAGGAAAAACGACGAAGAAAAAGACCTGGACTTCGGTCAACCCCAGGCTTCGCGCGGCATCGGTCTGGCCGCGCGGAACGGCGAGCACGCCCGCGCGGTATACCTCGGCAACCACGGCTGCGGTACTCAGGCCTATGGGCAAGGTCAGCATCCAATAGGTGCTCAGCTTGATCCCGACCGATGGCAGCACCAGAAAGCAGACATAGATGAGCAGCAGCGTTGGCGTGCCGCGCAGGAACTCAATGACAGCAATGCTGGGCCAACGCATCAGCCTCAGCCGCGACAGCCGCCCCAGCAGCAGCACCAGCCCGAGGGCCAGAGAAATGACGGCGGCCATCGCCGACGATGCCAGCGTGCCGAGCAGACCTTTGGCAAGAAAGCTCCATGTCGTCGGCCAGGCAAAGAACTCCCAATACGGGGCATCGAGCTGCCCTGCCGAATGGAAGCGGAACACGATGGCCACCGCCAGCAAAAGCAGCACGGCTGCGGCGATCGCGCTCACCGCGTTGGTGACGGCCCGGGCCTGGGGGCCTGGTGCAGCAAACAGAATGTCCTCCAGAGAGCGGCTCATCGCAGTATCCGCACTTTCTTTTCCAGAGCTGCGCCGGCCCAGGCGATGAGCAGGCCTGTCACCACATACATGGTGGCAGCCACTGCGAACGCGGCAATGCCGAGCGCCGAGTCGTTGGCGATCTTGGATACGAGCGCGGTGAGCTCCCGGCCTGGAAACGGCAACTGCGACGCCAGAGAGGTCGACAACATCAATGCAATCAGCAGCGAAGTCATCGGCTGCACCACCGAACGCATCGCCTGCGGCAAGACCACGGCAGACACAATCTGCAGCGGCCGCATGCCCAGGCTGAGCGCAGCCTCAATCTGGCTGCCGGGAATGGTGTTGATACCCGAGCGCAGGTAGTCCGCCGTGAATGCGGAGCAGACCAGCGTCAGCGTCAGTATCACGCTAGGCTCATAGTCGATCACGATGTTGAGATCGGGTAGCGCGAAAACGATGAAGATCAGCAGCGCTACGCTGGGAATATTGCGGAAGATCTCGACGTAGACGGTCAGTGCCATGCGCAGCGGCGGCAATGGCATAAGCCTAAGCACCGCGACGACCGTACCCAGCATGACCCCGGGCACAAAGGACACCACCGTGAGCTTCCATGTCAGCAAGAGGGCCTGCCAGAAGGCAGGCCCATAATCGGCCAGGAGCCTGGAAACCTCACCCATTGTTCAAGGCAGAGCGGGCGGCGTCGGAACAGTCGTGCTACCGGTACGCTGCCCTATGGAGATAGTCCAGAGTTTGGCCCAAGTACCATCAGCCTCCAGCTTCTTCAGGAAGGCATTGATGAATGCTACGCCGTCCGAGCCCTTGGGCAGTCCAACGCCATAGGGGTCCTGCGCGCCGAATGGCGCACCCGCGAGCCGCGCGTTGCTGGTGCCAAGGCTCAGAGCGTTGAGCAGCAGCGTGTAATCGGTCACGTAGGCATCCACGCGCCCCTGACGCAGTGCATCGAGGGCTTCCTGATGTGTCTGAAACTCTTGCACGACAGCCTTGGGGGCATACTGAGCCAATATCGCAGGCCCCGTGGAGCCCGCTTGCGTGGCCACCTTCTTGCCGCCCAGGTCGTTGTAAGACTGAACCGTCTTGTTGTTCGACTTGACCAGCACGCCGGACTGCGATGTGTAGTAAGGGCCGGCAAACGAGATCTTCTCGGCGCGAGCAGGAGTGATGGAGTAGGTGGCGAAGACCATGTCCACCTGATTATTGACAAGCACCTGCTCGCGCGTGGACGAGGTCACCTGCGTGAACTGGTACTTGGCGGCATCGCCCAGAATGTAGCGAGTGATGAGCTGGGCCAGACCCAGGTCAAAGCCACGGATCTTGCCGTCTTTCTCATTGAGCAGCGAGAAAAGATTCGAGGTTTGCGTGCTGCCGAGGCGCAGCGTGCCAGCCTGTTTGATCTTGCTGGCCCAGGTGCTCGATGCGATGGTCGCCGCATCGGCCACAGGCCCCTGCGCAACCAGAGCGTCATAGGCCGCTGCATTGATGGGGGTGCCCTGTGCGAAAAGCGACCCACCGGTCACGATCGTCAGTGCCACCACGGTGGATTTCAGAATGGATTTGATCGACATGCGGTCTTCTTGGATGGTCTGCGACGCGAATCAATATAAAGCAGCATTTGGAATGCGCGAGCCGCTCGTCCGAGCGTAGCCACCATTGTGCACACAATACAGCCCTTGTGCCCCAACAGGGCACGACGCCGCCAACAGTCCCAGGCCTTGCCTAGCACTCATTCGAGAGACTGACCCGGCCGGCGTCCGGCTATGAATACTAGCAAGCAGTCTGAACTCAAGCTCGATGCGATTGCTGGTGCCCAAGCCGGCCAAGCAGCGCCTGCCGCAGGCAAGGCAATATTGCCGCCGTTAAATCACACCGCCAAGGCAACCTGCTGAGAACACCTCGACGGCAGCTTTCAAGCCATCAACTTGAGAAGTCGAAACCTCCGCTGTCACCGGGCGTGACCAAATACACACGACCCCTAAACAGATCCATCAATATTGAGCGGCATCTCTGTCCCAGACGCTGTCCATGGCAAACATGATCAATGATCGCGAGAAATACAAGGGTTTTTACTAGAATCCATCCAGCCCTACAGAGAGCGGCGCACCCAAGGTATTGGCAAAGCTTATAGCTAGCAGCAAATAACATGTACTGCCAAGGCTCCGGAATTTCTATATTTCATTTCCATGACGGCAGAAATTCGTGAACAGCACTGATGGTGTAGGCACGCATCGGCCGATATCTTTCAGGAGCCCTCCATGCCCATCTCTTCACGCACTCGCGGCTGCACAAATGGCCTCAATCGCCGCGTCGGCCTGCTCTCGCTGGCGGTTGCCAGCTCCTTGTGGACCCTGGCCGCACCGCAGGCGCTGGCCGCTGACGCCTATCCAAGCAAGCCTGTCAAGCTCATCGTGCCTTTTGCCGCCGGCGGCTCCACCGACATCGTGGCCCGCGTGATTGCCGAAGGCATGCGCACCACGCTGGGGCAACCGGTGATCGTGGACAACAAGGGCGGCGCCGGGGGTCTGATCGGCAGCGAGGCCATCGCCCAGGCAGCTCCAGACGGCTACAGCATTGGCATGGCTACCGTGAGCACAGCCACCATCAACCCCCTGCTCTACAAACGCGCCAGCAAGATTGAAGGCAAGCTGCTGCCGGTGGCCAATCTGGTGACCATGCCGTCGGTCTATATGGCCCACCCCAAGATGGGCGTGAACAACTTCAAGGACTTTCTCGCCAAGGTCAAGGCCCAGCCCGGCACCTACAGTGCCGGAGTGCCGGGCCTGGGAACGCTGGGACATCTGATGGTTGCCTCGTTCAACGAAACCATGAAGACCCAGATCCAGATCGTGCCCTATCGCGGCAACGGACCTGCACTCAATGACGCCTTGGCCGGCATGGTTCAGATCATGACCGACCAGTTGCCCTCGGCAATGCCACAGATCAAGGGCGGCAAGCTGCTTCCCGTGGTGGTCGCCTCACATGGCCGCTCGCCCGACCTGCCCAATGTGCCGACCTTCAAGGAACTGGGCTACGACGAACTCAACGAACTGGGCATCAGCTGGTTCGGTCTGGTCGTCCCCAGCAACACGCCGGCCCCCATCGTGAAGCAGTTGCAGGATGCGGCTGTCAAAGCCGTCCACCTGCCCGAGGTGCAAAAGCATCTGAAGAATCTGGGCGCTACGGCGACCGATGCCGCGCCCTCCCAGTTCCCGGCCCAGATCGCCGCCGAACTCAAGCGCAACAAGGCCCTGCTCGACAAGGCCGGCGTCAGGCCCGAATAAGAGCCCGCCCTGCAGCCGGCCGGTTGCTTCTTCATGCCCTATCTTCTTCACCACAGCTCAAGGACCCTTTTGCCATGCAAGCGATGAGCGCCCTGCAGGATTTTTTTCAACGCGAGACACCGCGCATGACGGCATTGGCCGACCAGATCTGGTCTCTGGCCGAGCTGCGCTATGCCGAGAACGCTTCGGTCCAGCTGCACATCGATGCGCTGCAGCAGGCTGGCTTTCGCATCACCCGCGATGTAGCAGGCATTCCCACCGCCTTCATGGCCGAATGGGGCGATACAGGCCCGGTCATTGCCTTGCTGGGTGAATACGACGCCCTGTCAGGCCTGAACCAGCAAAGCGGTGCTCTGGTTTGCACCCCGTCTACCGACAGCCCCGGTCTGGCCGGCCACGGCTGCGGCCACCATCTGCTGGGAACTTCTGCGCACTTTGCCGCTATTGCGCTGCAGCAGCACCTGAAAAGCACCGGCACGAGCGGACGCGTGCGCTATTACGGCTGTCCAGCCGAAGAAGGCGGCTCCGGCAAGACCTTCATGGCCCGCGCCGGCGTGTTCGATGATGTGGATGCAGCACTGACCTGGCACCCAGCCAGCTACACCGGTCTGTTCAGCCAAAGCACGCTGGCCAATATTCAGGCAAAGTTTGTCTTCCATGGCAAGGCATCGCATGCCGCGCACTCGCCCCACCTGGGCCGCAGCGCCTTGGATGCAGTGGAGCTGATGAACGTGGGGGTGAACTATTTGCGCGAGCACATGCCCTCGGACGCCCGCGTGCACTACGCCGTCACCGATAGCGGTGGTCTGTCGCCCAATGTCGTGCAGGCGCGCGCCGAAGTGCTGTATCTGGTGCGGGCAGCACGCAACCACGAAGCCAGCGAACTCTATGAGCGCGTTCAGAACGTGGCGCGTGGTGCCGCGCTGATGACGGACTGCAAGCTCGAAATCGTCTTCGACAAGGCCTGCTCCAATCTGCTGCAAAACAGCACGCTGAACAGCGTGATGCATGCACAGATGCAGGCACTGGGACAGTTGCAAGCCGATGCACAGGCGCATGCTGTTGCCGGCCAGTTCCAGGCCACGCTGGACAAAAACGATGTCGATGCCGTCAGCCGTCCCTTGGCCAGTGTGCTACGCGGCAAGGTGCCGGCCATTTTTGAAGGTCTGACGCCCTACGACCCGAACGCCAAAGACATCATGTTCGGCTCCACCGACGTGGCCGATGTGAGCTGGATCACGCCCACGGTTCAGGCCTGGGTGGCCTGCTATGCTTTTGGCACACCGCTGCACTCCTGGCAGATGGTGTCGCAGGGGCAGTCCGGCCTGGCTCACACCGGCATGGTGCACGCCGCAAAAATTCTGACTGCCACCGCTGTGGAACTGTTCGCCCAGCCCGAGTTGCTGGAACGCGCCAAGGAAGAACTAGTGCAACGCCGTGAGGGCAAGCCCTATGTCTGCCCTATTCCAGAAGAGGTAGCCCTGCCCTTTTTGCGAAAGTAAGTTGGCAACGCCTCCCTCCTCTGAAAGGAATTCCGGCAACCTCAAAGCAAAAGCCCCTGAAAGCGCCCGCCAGGATTGAGGATTCGCCATGCTTGCTCTGCCTCAAAGCGGCAGCAGTCAAAGCTTGATGCAACACAAGCCCCCGGCCAGGCCGAGCGGCCATAGTGAGACATGCCGCAAGACTGCGGAAACTCAACAGGGAGGCACCATGAAGCTGATGATCGATCTCTTTTCCACCGACTACGGACTGATGAGCCTGGCCGTGATTTTGCTGATCATCGTCATGGCCGCTTTCTTTACCCGCCTCTTCCTTGGCAAGATGAAGAACGTTGCCAGCACCCCATTGGAGTAAATCCAGGCTTCATAGCACGCTGCGCATGTACTGCCTTGGGTTGCTGGCGATATGGTGCGGTTCGAGTGCAAAAAAGGCCGGAGCTTTCACTCCGGCCTTTTTCTTGACCGCATCGCCCAGCGTGCTCAGTAATGCGGCGGCAACTCGTCGCGCAGATTGCGCACCATCGCGCCCCCGCCTTCTGGCGCTTGGCGCTTGAGTTCCCTCACCTCGTTGATCAACAGATCGATCTGCTGCTGCTGGCGGTAGATCGTCATATTGAGTTGCTCGAGCAAATCCTCGGTGTAGCTGGCCTTGATCTCCAGCTCCATGATTCGCTCTTGCAAGGCTTCGTGACTGTCGCTCATGACTTCAGCGCCTTGGCAAGACGAGCAATGCCTGCACGAATCTTGTCCTCGTCAGCCGTGGCAAACGAGAGGCGGAAGGTCGCCGTATCGGGGTTCTGTGCGTAGAACGGAGCGCCCGGTACAAAGGCCACGCCCTCTTCAATGGCCTTCTTGGCCAGCACGGCCGCATCCGCCAATTGGCCACGCGCGCCCGTCAGGCGCACCCACATGAACAGGCCGCCGGCAGGCTGTACGAACTCGACGGCATCGCCCAGTTGCTCGCGCAGCGCATCGCCCATGGTCTCGGCACGCTTGGCATAGACCTCGCGCACATGGGCCAGAGTCTTGGGCATGGCGCCGGACTTCAGATACTGGGCTGCAGTGGCCTGGGCAAAGGTGCTGGTATGGGCATCGCTGAACTGCTTGCACATCACGGCGCGAGCAAGCAATTCGGGATGTGCAATCAGCCAGCCGATACGCAGACCGGGGCTGAGCACCTTGGACAACGAACCGCAGTGAGCCAGCCACTCTCGGCTGCCAGGAACTTCGCGCGTCAGCGACAGCAGGCTGGCAGGAGGCGCTTCATTGAAGTACAGATCGCCGTAGGGGTCGTCTTCTACCACCAGAGTCTGGTACTTGACGGCCAGCTCCAGCACCTTTTTGCGTCGTTCCAGACTCAGCATGGCACCACTGGGGTTGCCGAAGGTCGGGATCAGATAGACCAGCTTGGGCTTGTGCTCGGCAATCAGCTTTTCCAGTTCGTCGGTCTTCACGCCATGCTCGTCCACAGGGGCGGAGATCACCTCTGCGCCATAGAGGCGGAAACACTGAATCGTGGCCAGGAAAGTCGGGCCTTCGACGATGACCTTGTCACCCTCTCCCACCATGGTCTTGCCCAGCAAGTCCAGTGCCTGCTGGCTGCCGGTGGTGACGATGAGTTGATCAGGCGCCACATCGGGCACGCCCTTGCCGGCCATAAAGGACGACAGTTGCTCGCGCAGCGGCTGGTAGCCCTCTGTCGCACCGTACTGCAATGCGGCTCCTGCCTCCTGCTGCAGGGCTGCCGCAGAGGCAGCGCTGATCCCGGTTACGTCAAACATGGCACTGTCCGGAAAGCCGCCCGCAAAGCTGATGATGCCTGGCTTGCCCAGCAGCTTGAAGAGTTCGCGGATCGCAGAGGTTTCTACGTTATCGAGTCGTTTGGCAAATTGCATACGTTTTCTTGGTTAAAGCGCTACGGGAATCTCGTCGCTGCTTGAGCGGCAGACGCCCATTGTGGCGCGCGAATCGCCCCAGAGACAGGAAGTGGCTTTTATGTAGGCGCTATTCCATGCTGCAAGTAATCAAACTCCTACCAAATCGCAAAAGTTGATAGCAATTGTTAATTGCGCATAACTTCGTGTCTCAAACTTTGAATTGGACAGCGCCAAGGCTCTGACAAGAACATACGCCTACCGATCAACGGACCGTGTATTTGACGGATTTTTTCACTTGTTTTTGGGATGGAGGAGTTATGCGTACTACTACTTTTACCGGCAAGGCACTGTCTGTTGCCATTGACGGCAAGACCCCGTTGAGCCTGCGCAGCCTGTGTGCCGTAGCCTTGGTTGCCAGTCTGGCTGCCTGTGGCTCTAGCGGCTCTCTGCGCAGCGACCTCGGACCCGACGGCACCGGCGGTGGAGATGTTGTTGCCGGAGGCGGCACTGGTGGGGGCACCGGCGGTGGCACTGGTGGCGGTACCGGAGGTGGAACTGGCGGTGGAACAGGTGGAGGCACAGGCGGCGGTACTGGTGGTGGCAACACCGGTGGCGGTGATGGCGGCACGGGCAACCCGCCTGTGGCAAGCACTCCGCTCACGCCGGTGCGCGACACCGTGGCGGATGTCACTGGAACGCTTTCCGGAACAAGCGGCGTCATCAGCGACGTCAACAACATCGTGACCTCCACTCTGGGCACGGCCACCAACGGCACGCCTCTGAGCGGTGTGGCCCAGCCGGCCGGCGGCATTCTTGGCAATGTGAACAATGCCGTCAACAGCGTGGGTAGCGGCGTCAGCGCAGGCCTGGGCCAGATCGGCAAGACGGCCGACCCCATCGGCACCACCTTGCAAGGCGTGGCTCCTGCTGTCGGCTATCTGGGCGCTGCGGTCACTTCGGCAGGCAAGACGGTCAGTGCGCTGGACACTCCTCAGCTTGGCGTGGTCGGCGATGTGGCGGGCCTGGCGGGCGGCACGGTGCAAATCCTGGGCACCACCGTTTCCGGCGTCGAGGGCACTGTGGCAAAGCTGACCGGCAACCCGCTGGTCTCGGGCCTTACGACTCAGGTCAGCCAGGTCGCCACACCGGTATTGAGCACCGTGCTCGGTACCACCCAGAATCTGGTTCAGACCACTGGCCTCGGTCAGCCGGTTAACAGCTTGCTGGGTACCGTGGGCGGAGTCGTCAATCATGTGGGAGCTTCCGTCACCAGCACCGGAGTTCCCGTTGTTGCTCCGCTGGGCGGTGTGGTCTCGGGCGTCGGCCAGACCGTGGCCGGCCTGGGCGGCGTGGTGACTGGCCCCGGCACACCTAGCGGCGGCCTGCTCGGTGGCGTGCTCGGCAATGTCACGGGCGGCGCAGGCGGCTCCGCTGGCGGAGCAGGCAATATTGTCGGCGGCGTGCTGGGCGGCGTCACGGGCCTGGTCGGTGGTGTGACCGGTGGAGCAAGCGGTGGCGGCAATGCCGGTGGCCCTGTCGCAGGAGCAGGCAATCTGGTCGGAGGCGTGTTGGGCGGCGTCACAGGACTTGTCGGCGGGGTCGCGGGATCGGCAGGCGCTCCAGCAGGAGGCAGCGGCAGTGCAGGCACTGCGGTGACAGGCCTGGTCGGCAACACCGTTGGCGCAGTCACAGGCCTTGTGGGCGGTGTACTTGGCGGCGTGACCAATGTCGCTGCAGGCGCAGGAGCAGCAGGTGGTGCAAGCACCTCGGGCGGCCTGCTGGGTGGACTGCTGGGCGGCAATCTGGCGCTCGGCCTGGGCGGTGGAGCGGTAGCCACCAGCAAATAAGGGGAACGGCGGTGGTCTGTGCACCGCTTGAGCCTGGCCCGCCTGCAGGCGGGCTTTTTTACGACAGCCCCATACCCAGTTCTGGGGATGTAGGGAACAATGAGAGTCATAAAAATAGAACAGGAGGGACTTTTGCAGTCAAAAGCAAAACCACAGGGCCGCATCGGCTCCAGGATTCAGGCGTTGGCACTTGCAGCCTGGGCTCCTCTGGCCTGGTCACAGCAGGCTGGCAACCCGCTCAACAGCCTGCCCCAGACACCCGAAGCTGCAAAGAATCTGCAGCAGCAGCCCAGGCAGGTACCGGTGCAGATAGACAAGCCCCAGCCAAGTCTTCAGGATCTCATCAACCTCCGGGTCGCAGTACGTGGCGTCAATGTGCAGGGAAGCACGGCGATTCCTTTCGAGGAGGTCAGCGCGCTTTTCACGCCCTTCATCAATGGCACGCATACGGTGGGCGAGCTCAACGCCGCGACCCAGAAGGTCAGCGAGCTGTATCAACGCCATGGCTACGCCCTTTCTTTTGCCTACCTTCCTCCGCAGGACTTTGCCAATGGCGCGGTGCAGGTCATCGTGGTCGAAGGCTATGTGCAGAGCTTGAATCTGGAGGGAAATTTCGGTCGCTCCGAGGACCAGATACGCGAAATTGCCCAGCCGCTGCTCAATGAGAGGCCTTTGACCACCAAAACCTTTCAGCACCAGACCCAGCTGATGGCACGCCTTCCTGGAGTACAGATCACAGCGTCGGCCAATCTGCCGACCACCACCGATGGTGCAGTGCCCCTGGTCATCAAATCCAAGCACAAGCCCATTGCCGTCACCGTCGGGGGCGAGGCGCGCAAGCCCACACCGCGCATCATTGCCTCCCTCACCCTGAACGACCCTTTGTGGTCAGGCAGCCAGCTTCAGGCTTCGGCGATGTTGCAAAACCCCGACAAGGAGCGCTTCGGCAGCATCGGTTTCACTCAGCAGCTGACGCCCGAGGGCACGCAGGCACGTGTCAGCTATTCCGACTACCGCAGCTTCAACCCGCCGGCAACGCGCATTCCCGGCATTGATGACCTGACGCAGCAGCGCAAGCTGGACTTCAATATCAGCCACCCATGGATCTTGAGCAATACCACCCAGCTCAGCACCACGGCAGGTCTGTATGCCATCAATTACAGCCGTGAACTGGCCGATAGCCAGGCCTCCCTGCTGCGCGAGGAAAAGGTTCGCACGCTCTATGCGCAAATGGCCTGGGCGTCCTTTGGCAAGAACACTACCCGCTCGGCTTCGGTACTGCTGGCCCACGGCCTGGACAGCCTGGGGGCCTACAAGAATCTGGATCTCTACTATCGGCAGGGCTTGCTGCAAAAGCTTGAAAGCCCTGCCAAGCTGGACTTCACACGCATCACCGCCGACTATGCACAGCGCCATCGCTTCGCGAACAAGATGGGCGCCGCTTTTGCCGTGGGCGGGCAATACAGTGCCGACATTCTTCCCATCCCGGAGAAAATCTCCTTTGGATCCACCCGCTTCGGCCGCGGCTATCAGGCTGGCGAGTTCTCAGGCGATTCCGGCGTAGGCGCCAGTGCCGAGCTCAACTACCAACTCCTCATCAACCAGGCCTGGATCAAGTCGGCCGAGCCCTATCTGCTCTACGAATGGGCGCGTACGCATCAGCAGACCAGCGGCGTCAGCGGCAATACGCTGCGCTCTGCCAGCCTGGGGCTGCGCCTCTCCGACAGCCGCCACTACGCACTGGACCTTGCCATGAGCAAGCCGCTGGGCGATCGCTCTGTCAACAATCCCGATAGGGAACTGCGCTACAGCCTTGTATTGAGCTACAACCTGGATCCCTGACTTGCTGCGATTCCGCCCGCCGAGCCGCTGTGTAACGCAGCGGCTTTTTCTTTGTTCCCCCTGAACGACAAGCCACAATATCGCCCATGAAGAAAAACGATATAGCGCCGTTTTTTGCTGCGCTCAAGGCCGCCAACCCCACGCCACAAACCGAGCTGGAATACACCACGGTGTTCGAGTTGCTGACCGCCGTGCTGCTGTCTGCCCAGGCCACAGACGTAGGGGTGAACAAGGCCACGCGCAAGCTTTTTCCTGTTGCCAACACTCCGCAGGCCATTCTGGATCTGGGGCTTGAGGGGCTGGAGAGCTACATCAAGACCATAGGCCTGTACCGCAGCAAGGCCAAGCATCTGATGGAGACCTGCCGCATGCTGGTTCAGCTGCATGGCGGCCAAGTACCCAGAACCCGCGAAGAGCTGGAAGCCCTTCCCGGCGTAGGCCGCAAGACCGCCAATGTGGTGCTCAACGTGGCTTTCGGTCAGCCCACCATGGCCGTGGACACCCACATCTTCCGCGTCAGCAACCGCACGGGGCTGGCACCCGGCAAGAATCCGCTGGAAGTCGAAAAGCAGTTGCTCAAGCGCGTACCCGACGAATACGCGGTGGACTCCCATCACTGGCTGATCCTGCTGGGCCGCTATGTCTGCCAGGCGCGCAAGCCCCGCTGCTGGGAATGCGTGGCTTCAAAATACTGCGATTTCACACCCCAAACCCCGGCACCGGCAGCTGGGAAAAAGAGCTGAAAACGCCTCAAATGCATATCCACAAAGCGCTTTCAGCTATATCTTTTCAAGCTCCTCAGCTCTTGCCGCTGACGCCAGCCGATTCAAAGCTGGCCATCTCATTGAGCATGGTGCAGGCCGAGCGCAGCAGCGGCCAGACCAGCGCCGCGCCAGAACCCTCACCCAGGCGCAACTGCCAGTCCAGCATGGGTTGGGCCTGAAGGTGGGCCAGCAGGCGGGCATGACCCGGTTCACCCGATCGATGCGCATACACGCAGCGCTGCAGCACATGGGGCTGCAGGCGGCTGGCCACCAGCACGGCGGCCGTGGTGATAAAGCCATCCACCACGATCAGGCGGCGTTCTGCAGCGGCCTGCAGCACAGCTCCAGTCATGGTGGCGATCTCCAGTCCGCCCATAGCTGCCAGTACAGCTAGTGGATCTTGCACGTCGGCGTGAAAATCCAGCACCCGCCCGAGCACTGCGATCTTGCGCGCCAGGCCTTCGCTGCTCAGGCCCGTGCCCACCCCGGTCACTTCCTCTATCGGCTCGCCGCACAGACGCGCCAGCAGCAATGAAGCGCTGGATGTATTGCCTATGCCCATCTCGCCCAGCAACAGCGCATTGCCCGGCAGTTTCTTGACCAGTTCCCCGCCA
>Ga0268257_1001986_pt1 | contig 15878 bp, 12 predicted proteins | sample AgamicAtPrz_FD_200249 | JGI IMG/M metagenome (GOLD analysis project Ga0268257, IMG submission 200249) | Agave microbial communities from Guanajuato, Mexico - At.P.rz (v2) (version 3) | ecosystem: Host-associated > Plants > Phyllosphere > Phylloplane/Leaf | place: Guanajuato, Mexico | collected... | reverse complement strand
ATTCGGCGAGCGTGATGGTCAACGCGTCGACACGCTTCGCGGACGGTTTCGAATTCGGCCTCGGCGCGGAAATCGGCATCTCGAACGACAAGCTGCACGCACGCGGCCCCGTCGGCCTGGAAGGGCTCACGTCGCTGAAGTACGTGGTGCTCGGGCACGGCGAAGGCCGTCAGTAAGTCAACCGCGAGGCGCACAATCGATGGCAATGCTCTGGGTCAAGACGTTCCACGTCGTTCTGATCGCCGCGTGGTTCGCGGGGCTGTTCTACCTGCCGCGCATCTACGTGAACCTGGCCATGGAGACCGATCCGGCCGCGGTGCGGCGCCTGCTGCTGATGGCGCGCAAGCTGTTCCGCTTCATGACGATGATCGCGGTGCCGGCGCTGGCCTGCGGGCTGTGGCTCTGGCTCGTGATCGGCATCGGGCAGGGGCAGGGCTGGATCCACGCGAAGGTGACGGTGGTGCTGCTGCTGATCGTCTATCACGCGTATTGCGGGCACCTGCTGCGGGTGTTCGAGCGCGGCGAGAACCGCCGCACCGACAAGTGGTATCGCGTGTTCAACGAGCTGCCGGTGCTCGGCATGCTCGCGGCGGTCGCGCTGGTCGTGATCAAGCCGTTCTGAGCGGTTTGTCGCGATGGATGGAAAGGGGGTTTCCCCGTGCAACGCCGTCGATCGGTTTGCTGAGGGTGCCTTCCAGTGCACCGTCCCGCGTTGGTGCGCCGAGCATGGGCGCTTCGGGCTCACTGCTGCACGGATTGACCCTGCGTTTCGTCTCCGAGCGCCGCAGCTAGTTCGTGGATCCGTTCGATACCAAGGCGGCGGCTTTCATCAAGGGCCTGCATCTCTTCGTGGGTGTGCCGTACACGAGAACGTTTTGCGGGGCGGTTCATCAACGATTCCGAGTAAGTGTTGCATTCATCGGCGCGAAGCGTCGAGATCGAGGGCGCTGCGAATTCGCTCGAACAACCGCTTTCTCACGCGCTTAGATATCGACGTATGAGCGCGTCTGCGACGCGACCAGGCGTGGCGACGGACTGCAGCGACACTTGCATAGATCGTCGCTGAGCGCCTGTTGGCGACCGTCCGGTCCAGTCGTTTCAACGCGTGGGCCGACGCACTCGATGTAGCCTATGGTCTTGCAGGTTTCGCACCAAACACGGTCACGCTCGTAAGCGATCGGGATGCCATCGACCGTGTCGGATGCCGAACTGGCCTCTACCCGACCATGGCTCGTCGTCGTATCACCGTGCCGAATGTCGTAACGCCTCATTGCGATTTCCTCCAGGCGGTTGGCGGCCCGTACAGGGTTGCCCTTGATCGTCGGTCATCGAGACATTCCTTCCGGCAGCGGCTGCGGCACTTCAAGGACACTTCCTTCGGAACTCGAGATACCGCCCTTGCCGGCCACGAAGATTTGCTCGGGCATCCGGAAGCCGCGCAGCTTGAGCAGTTCGAGCGGCCCCGAGCCCAACTGCGTGCGCAGTATGTAGCCCAGCGGCGCACCGTTCGCCGCGTTCCACGTCAGCCGATAGCGGGTGCTGTCGAGCGGCTTCACGTCGGCTTTCGCCAGCAGGCGCAGGAACGCCCAGTCGCCGGGCGTATCGAACGCCACGCGCAGACCGGTGTCGACGGACTCCCATGTCAGCGATGCACGTCCGTTCAGGCCGTTACCCGGCCAGGCCATCGGCGTCCAGCTTTCCTGCTGGTTGAAGTAGACGATGGGTTGACCGTCGACGTTCAGCGTCGAGCGCGTCACGCCCGGGGTCGGCAGCGCCATCAGTTCGAAGCGCTCGGTCGCGTCGCCCTGCAAGTACAGTTGCGCGCCGATCGACGACAGCAGGCCGAGGCTTTGCAGAAACTTGGGATTGAAGCGCAATGCCTGCGGCGCCAGTTCGTTGCGCACCCACTGGTCGCCGTCCAGCTTGAGCACGCCGGCCAGTTGCGCCGCGATAAATCTGGCGATCAGGCCGGTGTCGGGTCGCACGTAACGCCCGAGCGCGGCAAAGGACGCGTCGGCGTTCGTGTCGAAGAACGGATACCGGCCACTCATCGCCGCGTTGAACGGCGCCGCCACGCCCACACGCCATGCCTCGTTGAGGCTCGCGGCGGCCGGCTGCAAGATCGTCTGCCACGCGGCGTCGAGCGGTTGCTTGAACACCGCGTCGCCGAAGCCCGACCACGCGGTGCCGAGGCTCGCGGCAGTGAGTGCCGCGTCATCGCGCGCCTGCGACAGATCCGAGAGCTTGCCCTGGAACACTGCTTGCGCGAGCGAACGCGCCATCGCCTGCGCGTCGTTGCTGCCTTCGATCTGCTGCAGCTTCAGACGCATCGTCGTGACGGCTGTCAGGAACCGCGGCAGGTTCACGCCGTTTAGCGCGAGGTTGGCCGCTGCATTGGCTTTGCCGTTGTTGCCGCTGATGGGCGCAGCGCTCGCGTCGCCCATCAGCGCGAGCAGCGGGCCGAATGCCTTGTCGAGCGGATAGCCTTGCGGCGGCGCCGTCTCGCCGGCCTTGCCGAGCAGGTTTTGCGCCTTGCGCACCAGCGTATCGGTCAGCGCTTGCGACGGGCGGCCCGCCTGCGCCTGATAATCGACCGACTTCATCAGCGCGATGAGCGGCGAGGTCTGCGCGTCGGCGAGCCGCGTGAGCTGGTCGATCGCGCCGCTCGGGTTCGCAGCGGGTTGCCACTGGATGCTGTTGAGCATACTCTGCCAAGCGGCCGCGTATTCCGAGAAGTACCGGGCTTGAAGTTGTTGCCGAAGGGTGGCCGCCGCGCGCGCTTCATTGACCGCCGCTTCGGTCTGGACCGTGCCTTGCGAGGGTGTGTTGCCGGTCGTTCGATTCGGCTGCACGCCCATCAGCACCCAGTCGCTGCTCACCCGCCGTTCGGCCGCAGCCTTGTCGATTGTCTGCGCGATCATGCCGTCCCAGGCGGCGCGTGTGTAGACGCCGGGGACGGTTTTCGAGGTTGCGAACAGGCCGTGGGCATCGGCGCCGTTCAGCAGCGTTTCGAGCGACGCGTCCGCGTACTTGCCTTTCGCTTCGTGGAGGATGCCCTGATACACGGTGTCGGCAGCCGACGCGAGGCCCGTCTGCGTGACCAGCATGTTGCGGGTCGATACCACGAGATTCGTGTCGAGCGCGATCCTCCAGTTGGGATGCGCCGACAAATGATCGGCGTAAAACGCCGCGAGTCGCTGACCGGTGTCCTGCTGCTCACCGATCGACATCTCGGCCGGGCGTGGCCACAGAGCGACCAACTGACGGTTCAAGAATGCCGGATCGGCGCGCGACGGGTCGCCCAGCATCAGATACGTCTTGAGCGCGTTGTAAGCGCTGCTGCGCGCTTCCGCCGATTGCAGGGCATCGGCGCGAGTTCGGGTCGCGGCCTTGAGCCGACCGGCGATCGTTTGGACGACGGGCGCCTGCAAGTTGCGCGTCGCGACGATCCGGTACGACTGCCAAAGCGAGGTCAGCAACGCGTCGTTGCGCGAGAGGCCGCCGCGCAGATACCACGGTGTGGCGTGCTGCTGTCGGTACTCGAGCTTTTCCATCAGTTGCTGGAGCGCGAGTTGCGCGCGCCAGGCGGCGGCGGATTGCGGCCGGGAATCGACGGCGGCGTTTGCCGCCGCCTGCGCTTCGCGTGCGAGCCGCTGGTTGCCGATGAAGGCGGTCGTCATCCAAACGCACCAGGCCATCACGGCGACAATGACGAGCCACGCCAGCGCGTTGGGCCAGTGGAAGCCGACACGGCGGCCAATAGGACGGTGTCTGGCAACCGCCTGCCATGCGGGTATCGAAGAAGCGGGCTGGTCTACTGCGGAACAATCGCCCACGGTTCCGGCAGCTTTCGGTGACGACGAATTGGAATTGCGTTCGACGTCACCCGAGAGGGCCCCGGTATCGAATACTGGCACGAACATTACGCCCGCAAGAGGCGCGTTCAGCCAACGCGACGCGATGAGTGCTTCCCAACTTTCGACGATACGTTCCTTCTGTTCGCCGATATAGGCGGACAGTTGCGCGAGATATTTGATTCGGGTGGGCGACGCACAGCACTGGACGCCGACGTCAGCCGCGTGTCGCTCGATCGTCACGAGTTGGTCACGCAATGCCGCGCCATCGCTTGGGCCGTTACGGCTCGCGCCGGTGAACGCGCCGACGACTTCGTATTTTTCGGGGCGGTTCCCGTTGGCGGGCACGACATGCAGAAATGTGACGGGCGCAGCCCAACCGAGATCCGTCGCTAGCGCGGCGAGCGTGCGTGGCAATTCGCGGTCATCCATTTGACCGTCCGAATGTCGCACAGCCTGGATCAGGTTATCGACCGGCCGTCGCCGGCGCAATTGCCGTATCTGCCGGTGCCACTCGGATGCCTCGATGCCCTCCGGCGCTGCATGCACAAGGACCACATTCCCGACGGGCATCACTCCCGCCCGCTTCAACCCTGGCGCGACTGAATCCGTGACATCATCGGCGCCGGCGACCATCAGCCACGGCATGCGGTAACGCCAAAACCAGCCGTGTGTTGTCCGAAGTTCGTCGCACAGGTATTGCAAGCGTCGATCGCGCGTCAACTTCCGTTGTCGGGGCTGAAGATCGCGTTTTTCACGTTCGAAAGCCCGTTCGTAAATCCAATCCCACGACGCATGAAGCAACGGCTCGAGCATAGCCAGAACGAAAGCGGTTCCCGCAATCAGCGCAAAGGCCCAACCAAGCCGGCCTTGACTCGACAATTGCCATTGCTCAGCCATCAGTAGCACGATCACACTCGCCAGGATGGCAAGAAGAATGACAAATGCCCGGAAACCTTTGGTCCGGCGAGGGGAGGTTTTCTCGTTCATGAGAGGGGAGTATTTTCCAGTTGTCGGGGCGGCGGCTTGCGTACGACCGCGTACACCACGCCCCCGGGCTCTTGCGTGGCGATCAATTGCGGCTCGTCGGCGGCCTGGAAGTGCTCGACTGCCAGCGCGCATGCGAGCCAACCCGCGGTGTGTCCCGCATTGCCCAGGGAAACGTCGATATTCGCTGTCGCGGCACTGTGGGAATCGTTGTCGACGGCGGCCGCTTGTGGGGAGGTGGGCCTGAAGCTCCGCGCCAGACACGTCCTCCCACCGGTATCGAGACCGCTCGCCCATGCATGGGTCTCGGCAACCGACGTCACGCTTCCCCACGTCAAGGCCGCCGCAAATGCGCTTTCGAAGTGCTCTGCCGGCGAACCGACTGGACGATGAAGCCGGGCCATGGCCGGCAACTTGAGTCGATCGACGATATCCGGCCACGCGATGAGCATCGCGGTTGCTGCTTCCGCGCCATTATCTGGAGGATCGTCTCGGAACTGGACGTTGACGTATAGCTCGATCCGGTTTCGTTCAAGGGGATCGGTCTCGTCCAGCCAGGTGTCGAGTGCCATGAGTCCGGGGTGTTCGGATGGTGGTTCCCGGAACATGAACTTGCCCAGCCCGAACGCGTGCCAGGCTGTTTCCCACTGCCGGGCAATGTCGAGCGGGTATTCGTTTCCAGTAACGACCAGTCGAATAGGCAAAACGAGCTGCGGCGGCAATGCTGCAAGCGTTGGCTGCATCCGCTTGATGAGGCGGCCAAAGACTTCGAGCAGGTCATCGTCGGTAAGAGGCATGGCGTCGCGGCGCGTGCGGCGCTTCTCGGGTTCGCGATCCTGTTGCCGCTGCGAAACAATGCCGGTGTGATTCACCGACACGCCGATTCCGCGGACGGGCTGAAATTCCAGCGCAGATTCCCCGTGAAAAATGCGTCGTGCCACGTGCTGCTCGCCCATCGCGGTAACGTATGCATATGCGAGCAGGACGAGCGGCCGTTGAGCAAATCGGGTGTTGTGCTCGACAACGCCGTCACGCTGCCGGTTGTATGCTTCGACCGGGGCGAGCGCCTGCTCGTACCAATGCCAGCGGACCGCAAATATCAGTGCGTAGACCAATATGGGAACGGCGCCTATCCACGTCCAGAATCGCCAATCGTGCGTGGATATGTCTTTTGGCCACAGCCATAGCACCAGCGCGCAGCCGCCGCCGATCACGATCATGGCCAACAGGAGCCAGGCGACCGGGTGAGGGGGGCGGGCGTTCGGTGTCGCCTCCGGCGAGAGCCGCGAGAGATCAACAGGCATGCTGTACCGGATGGCGTTCGAAGAGGTGCGGCATCAGGACTTCAGGCCAATTTCAGCGCACGGCGTGTGACTTCCATCGGATTCGGAAAAACATTCTCGCCAGTCCTTGCGTATCCCACCTTCGATGCGGTAACCGATGTTTTCTTTCAGATACCCCGTACTCGGCCAATAGGTGTATTTGTTGTGCCCTTCTGAAAGGCGTGTAATCAATTCGGCAGCCTTGATTTTTTGCAGATAGAGTTGAACCTTCACGTACTGGGGTTGGCGCAAGGCGAAGTCGATGGAAATCCGGTCGCCAAGGGTGCCGTCTTTCATAATTGAAAAGAAGTGATCGCCATTTGTCGATACTCCGAGTTTGGCTGAGTCGATATATTTTTCATATGATGAGCGCACACGTTTATAGACGACGTCTCTGTTTGTCTTTTGATTGGGGTAAACCGTACTTATAACCACTGTTTCCTGCATCTCGATTTTTTCTGCGAGAACGGGAGGGTGCTGAGGATAGTCACTCAGAAATGTGGCTGGTCGAACTTCGAAGTAGTATTCCCGCCCGGGTTCAAGATGTTGGCCTATCAGGCCGTACTCATCCTTGTGTGTCATATGCCATATCCATTCAATTCCGGACGTTGAACAAAATCCGGTATGTCTGCACGCACTGAAAACAGGGTAGCCGAACATTGCGATCACGACGAATGCCACGATGGCAATCTTCGAGCGCAGATGCTTCGGTCCCGGTACGCTATTTGGCTGCTCCATGTTTACGAATTACCCCGTGGGTGATCTTGATCTGGGATTTCAGGTGTTTTTTTCGACACGTCCGGGCATGGCGCATGATCGCCATTCGATTCAGCGTAGCATTCGCGCCAATCTTCCCGCTGATCTTCTTGCAGATTGAATCCGATCATCTCCTTGCGATAACCGGTCGTGGGCCAGTATGTAAAGCGATTTCGATTTTCGAGTGTGCGTTGAACAAGTTCAGCCGCTTTCACTTTCTGCAAATAAATTGTGATCTTGACATAGGACCGGGATCGTATCGCTTCATCAATTGTTATATGTCGTTCCAATTCCCCGCGGGAATCTATCGAAAAAAAGTAGTCCCCATTAACGAAAACATCGAATTTGGAGAGGTCCACTGGCTTGTCGAAGTCGACACGTTGTCGCGCATACACGACCTCCCAATCTGTTTTTTGATCGGGGCGAACCGCGCTAATGGTGACATTTTCCTGTGGTTCGATTTTCTGGGCTGAAACGGGAGCGTGCTGCGGATAGTCGCGATCAAAGTACGCTGGCTTTACTTCAAAGTAATATTCCTTTCCCGGCACCAGATGCTGACCAATCAAACCGTACTCGTCTTTGTGTGTCATATGCCATATCCGCTTGAGACCGTTCACCGAGCAGTAGTTGGTAAGCCTGCACATATTGAAAGCTGGATAGCCAAATGCAGCAATCGTGAAGAAAGCTACGATACCTATTTTCTTAATGAATCTCGACCTTAGGGTGTCATCGAGTCTGCCCATATTTATTAATTACCCCTTGGATAACCTTGGCCTTGGATCTCAGGTAATCGACGAACTCCGGACGTTTTATGTATCCGTCAAGCTGGCCGATGGGGCTCGTTGAGACGCCACCGGAGGCAATTGATGCAAAATGCGGGTCCACCGATGAATCCAGGATGTCAACATCGACAAGGTGGCAATGAAGCAATGCCTGCCATACGAATGTATGGCAATTGTTCTCTTCCGGATCATCGAACTTGAAGGTCCATTTTCCATTTGACGTATGGTTATACTGGCTCGCGTATTCTCGAATCGCAGTGATGATTTCGTCTTCCGAGCGGTTGTCACCAACATTCACGTACGGATGCCGTGTCGTTCGCACATCAGCTGTCCCGTGATGCGGGTCCCACGGAAAGGGTTGTGTGCCGATGCCGCCACCGGCGATGGTGACTTTGCTGTTCCGTGTTTCTTGTGATGCATGCCTTTGAGGTGAATCACCATTGATACACCCCTCTGATTCGAAGAAAGAGGTGACCATCGATGCGCCGACTTTGATTTTGCTCATTAGGGGCGCGTTAGTAATATCCTCAGCCGGATACCAGCCGTAACTCTCCCGGATGTTCGGATCATCGTGATCGATCTCAATCCAGTAATGACCGGGTTCACCCTCTCGCCATCCCCCTTTCCACCCATAGAACGGGATTCTCATGATCCGAATCCGGTCGATCCGTCGCGGAAAGTGCAGCAACGTATAGCTTGCCTCGGACGCCGCCCGCGATACACCGGAGCCGAGATCAATCCACATGTCTGCCATTAATTACTCGTCCTTTGCCAGAAATTGCAGCTTCAATACGCTTGGCGCGTATCGGGTCCGGATGATCTTCGTCTTGCCGGCAGCGTCCGTGACGCCGTTGTGGATCGTGCCGTCCGGTTCGAGCACGCGATACTGAGCGCCCGCCAGCGGTTCGCCGTTGGCAGGATTTTTCAACGTGAAATGGTGATCGTGCGGCATCAGTTCCTTGCCCTCACCGAACGAGAAACTCGGCGTTGGCATCGATCCGCCCTCTGAACGAGATATCGAACCGCCGCGCAGCTTCAGGTTTCCAGGACAAACGATCTCGATGTTGCCGCCGCTGAGCTTGATATAAGCGCCGCCGCTTGCCAGGGTCAGCGCCTTGGTCGACGAAACCAGCACCTCGCCGTCCGCACTGATGATCTGGATATCGCCCTGCGCGGCCAGGTCCATCGCGTTGCCTTGGGCTTGCACCTGCACCTTGCCTTTCTGCGATATCAGCTTCATCGCGCCCTGCCAGGCAAACAGAGACATGCCGTTGCCTGCTGCGAACGACATATGTTTCATTGCGCCGAAATCGGCACTGCCTCCCGCGGTCGCGGCGATATTTGCCTGTGCAGCCAGCTGCAGGTGCGACCCGCTCGTGAACGAGACCCCGTCGGGCGCGCTGGCGAGCAATACGGCCTGTTTCAGTTCGTCGAGCCGTTCAACCAGCAATTGGCGCTGCTGCTCGACATCTGCAGCAAAGGCATGGGCGGCACTTGCGAGTTCGGACAGTTTTTTCATTTGCGACAGCGCCGCTTCCAACTGCCGTTTTGCCGGTTGCATTTCCAACTGCGGGGTGTCGGAACCGGCCCTTGGGTGAGCCGAAAAGAACAATCCTTTCGTCGCCTGCATGGCGCCCCAGCCCTGGGTCGTGACTTCGAAACCTTCTCCGCGCTTGTGCTTCTGTCTGTCGACCAGATAACCCAGGCTGACGGACGAATTCATGTAGACCGTCGCGAACTTGCCGCCTTCCTGCCCCTTGCGATCCTCTAGACGGATGTCAGCCCCCAGTAGTGGCGAGCGCCACACGGCTCGGCTGTCCCAACCCGACAACCCGTGAACGGGATCGGGCCGCGAAAAATCATTCAAGGCGCCCGCGATATAGATGCGGTCGATGTCGCCATGCTCGCATTGCAACTGCACCGCCGTGCCCGGTAGTTGAGGCGAATGGAACCCCCCTTGATAGGAGGCTGACGGCTTCATCAGCCGCAACGCCAGCAGGTCGCCGCCGCGCTGGCTCGACTTGCGTAGAAACAGAGGCCGCACGGGGTAACGGCCATGCTCGTCCACCGGCGCGTAGGGACTCTTGCCGTTCGCTTCGATAACCGCCGGTATCGTCCCGCTCACCCAACGCCAATGCTTGGCCGGGATATACCGGGGCCGCCATGTCAGATGCGCCGGAGTCGCCTCGAATTCGTTGAACGCCGGCTCGGTACGGGCCGCCCTCGTTACGACCTTCGTGATCACGAGGCCGTGGGGCGCTTCGGGCAATTCGTGGTTGGTGAACTGCACGACGGTTCCCGGCATCAGACCGGGGACGTTGCTCGTGCCTTTGAACGTCGTCTGCCGGGCGATTTGCTCTTCGCGGCGGGCGGTAACGCGCATCCGCCCGACGTCGTTGTTGCGGTGGCTCTCGATACTGCGATTGATGCTGCCGTAAACCGAGCGGTCACCCTTGGCGACCTCGGCTTGCGCCTCGAGGGGATCCTCGGGCGTGCGATAGTTGTCGTCCCAAACCCGAATCGATTCCGGCACCAGTTCGCGCGCAGCCTCGATACTCAGGACCGCCTTGCTCCAGTCGCTGCTCAAACCAGAGTAGGGCGCGTACGGCACCTTCACCGAGCGCACGTAGGCACGAGGATTGTCGCCAAAGACAATCGTGTCTCGCTTGGGCCTGTCCTGCCCACCGGCCTGCTTGAAATACCAAAAAATCCCGGCCCGCCGGCAATGGCGATCCACGAAATTGAGAAGTGACTCCTCATACATGACCGTTTGCTCGAACGTCTCGCGCACCTCTTCGAGCGCGAACTCGACATCGAATGGATCAATGTTCCGGCGATCGATGAACAGTTCCGCAATCAAGTCTTTCACCGACTTTTCGCGGAACACGCCGGAATCGTGCACGCGGTCATACAGTGCGATGCGCGGTTCGATACGCAGCCTGTAGGTTGCTTCGTCGCGCGTGACGTTGACGCGCTTCCAGCGCGTGATGACACCGTGAACGATCAACTGCGGTTCGACGGCGGGATCGACGAGACCCGGAGCCGACGGAATCGAAGCCTCATCTTCGAGCGTGAAGGTCGCACGGCGTCCCACCCATTGCCCGCTATCGATCTGCTGGTCGGAACACGTCACGACGAGACTCAAACGAAACGGCTCGTTGAATGCCGCAGTGAACTTGCTCTTCACGACCGAAAGCGGTGTCGTGTATTTGGCGACCTTCAGGCGCAACAACTGCCGAAGCCGCGCACTTGGGTGCTTCAGGATGGTTTCGATGTTCGACTGCATGGCCCGTTGCAGGATGAGGGTGGGCAAAGTGCCCAGCGGCTTTGGTATCGTGATGCGTAGCTTTGCGCACGCTATCAAATGCCTGCAATGGGGTCGATCAGACGAGTTCGAAAGTAGCGAGTCGCTTCAACAGCACGACAGGTAATCGTTGAAACGCGTAAATGGCTAACGACTGGTTGAGTCGATACGTGCTCTTGGAGCGGGGTATGCCGTCGCATAACACGTTCGGCCGCGTATTCGCGGCACTTGATTGTTCCGAGTTCGAAGTCGATTTCGTGCGTTGGATGCCGGGGCTCCGCCCGGCGTGGATCCGCTGGCGGGCGGTTTAGGGAGGATCGAGGACGGACTCCCTGATTGCGTCTATCCTGATATAGCGTCGTTCGTCTTTATTCCTTCGTGCCGTCGTCGATCCGGCGCCGCGTGATCGCTTCCTTCGCGCGGCCGACGCGCTCCATCAGCGCCGGCCCGCGCGACAGCGCGACGCCGACCGCGAGGATGTCGCCGATCGCGAGATGCGACATCCGCGACGTCATCGGAGAGAACACGTCCGTTTCCTCGGCGACGTTCGACGCGAGGCTGACCGTCGCGAGCTTCGCGAGCGGCGAATGGCTCTGCGTGATCGCGACCACTTTCGCGCCGCACGCGAGCGCGGAGCGCGCGGCGTCGACGATGTCGCGCGTGCGGCCGGTGTTCGAGATCGCGACGACGACGTCGTGCGGCCCGAGCAGCGCCGACGACATCGAGAACGTGTGCGGATCCGAATACGCGACGCTCGGCACGCCGAGCCGGAAGAACTTGTGCTGGATGTCCTGTGCGGCGATGCCCGAGCCGCCGGCGCCGTAGAACTCGATGCGCGACGCGTTCGACAGCAGCGCGATCGCGTCGGCGACGCTGCCCGCGGACAGGCTGTTGCGCACCTCGATCAGCGCGCCGATCGTGCGGTCGAACACCTTGCCGATGATGCCGGGCGCCGGCTCGTCGGGCTCGACGTCGCGGTACACCGACGACACGCCCGGCGCGACGCTCTGCGCGAGCCGGATCTTGAATTCGCGAAAGCCGCTGCAGCCGAGCGCCTGGCAGAAGCGCGCGATGGTCGGCTGGCTGACGCCCGCGCGGGTCGACAGCTCGGTCATCGCGAGGTCGAGCACCTCGCGCGGCGCGGCGAGAATGTAGTCGGCGAGCTTACGCTCGGACGGGCGCAGTTCGGCGCGGATCGCTTCAATGCGAGGCAGCATGGGACGGCACGTGGAAATCGGGTTCGGATGAGCGAGTGTATCGCAATCGAATTGTAGAAAATCTACATGAAAATGCTAGCGCAATTGCAACGGTTCCGATGTGAGATCAGCCGCGCAAATTAGGGTTTTCACTGATTACAGCCTTGCTGGTGGCGGGAATAGGGGTTGCGCGCAGAATCGATCTGCATTGCATGCTTGTAGTTTTTCTACTAGACTGGCTTCGTTCGATCGACGAAGCTCGACCGTCCCCACGATTCCAACCGCCGGTGTCGGCCGGCATACAGGAGCGCCCAGCATGACGTCGCTGCACCCCACTCTGGCGAAGGTCACCGAACGCGTGATCGCCCGCAGCCAATCGACCCGTTCCGCCTATCTGCAGCGCATCGATGGCGCGCAAGGCAAGTTCCCGGCACGCGGCGCGCTGTCGTGCGCGAACCTCGCGCACGGCTTCGCAGGCCTCGAGGGCAACGACAAGTTCCAGATCAAGGCGATTCGCGAACCGAACATCGGCATCGTGTCCTCGTACAACGAGATGCTGTCCGCGCACGCGCCGTACAAGGATTTCCCCGAGATCATCAAGGTGGCCGCGCGCGAAAACGGCGGGGTCGCGCAGTTCGCGGGCGGCGTGCCGGCGATGTGCGACGGCGTCACGCAAGGCAACCCGGGGATGGAGCTGTCGCTGTTCTCGCGCGAAGCGATCGCGATGGGCACGGCGATCGCGCTCACGCACAACATGTTCGACGCGGCGCTCTGCCTCGGCATCTGCGACAAGATCGTGCCGGGCCTGCTGATCGGTGCGCTGCAGTTCGGCCACCTGCCGACGATCTTCGTGCCGGCCGGCCCGATGACGAGCGGCCTGTCGAACGACGACAAGGCGAAGATCCGCCAGCAGTTCGCGACCGGCCAGGTCGGCCGCGACGCGCTGCTCGAAGCCGAATCGGCCGCGTATCACGGCCACGGCACCTGCACGTTCTACGGCACCGCGAACAGCAACCAGATGCTGATGGAGCTGATGGGGCTGCACCTGCCGGGCTCGGCGTTCATCCATCCGCACACGCCGCTGCGCGACGCGCTGACGGCCGAGGCCGCGCGCCGCGTGCTCGACCTGACCGTCGAGCGCGGCCACTACACGCCGATCGGCCACGTGATCGACGAAAAGGCGATCGTCAACGGGATCGTCGCGCTGCTCGCGACGGGCGGCTCGACCAACCACACGCTGCACCTCGTCGCGATCGCGCGCGCGGCCGGCATTCTGATCGACTGGAACGACTTCGACGAGCTGTCGGCCGTCGTGCCGCTGCTCGCGAAGATCTACCCGAACGGCAAGGCCGACGTGAACCATTTCCACGCGGCGGGCGGTGTCGCGTTCCTGGTACGCAATCTGCTCGAAGGCGGGCTGCTGCACGAGGACGTGACGACGGTCGCCGGCAAGGGGCTTGCGCACTACACGAAGGAGCCGAAGCTGATCGACGGCAAGCTGACGTGGGTCGACGGCGCGGCCGAGAGCCACGACACGAAGGTGCTGCGCGGCATTCGCGACCCGTTCCAGCCGGACGGCGGCCTGCGCCTGATGCAGGGCCGGCTCGGCCGCGGCGTGATCAAGATCTCGGCGGTCGCGCCCGAGCATCGCAAGGTGAGGGCGCCGGCGATCGTGTTCGACTCGCAGGAAGCCGTGCAGGAAGCGTTCGATCGCGGCGAGCTGAAGCGCGATTTCGTCGCGGTGGTGCGCTTCCAGGGCGCGCGCGCGAACGGCATGCCCGAGCTGCACCGTTTGACGCCGCTGCTCGGCGTGCTGCAGGATCAGGGCTTCCACGTCGCGCTGGTGACCGACGGCCGCATGTCGGGTGCGTCGGGCAAGGTGCCGGCCGTGATCCACGTGTCGCCGGAAGCGCTGCTGGCCGGCCCGATCGGCAAGGTGAAGACGGGCGACATGCTCGTGATCGACGCGGAAGCCGGCCTGCTCGACATCGAGGTCGACGACGCCGAGTGGCACGCGCGCCCGGTCGCGCAGCCGCAGCACCAGGCCGAGAACGAAGTCGGTTTCGGGCGCGAACTGTTCGGCGTGTTCCGCGCGGCGGCCGCACCGGCCGAGCAGGGCGCATCGGTTTTCGGGGCGCTGGTCGGCGAAACGGCCGCTAGCGTCGCCGCATGAATTTCAAGGAGCCAATTCAATGAAGACGATTGCTGAAATCGTGAAGCTGGGCCCGGTCATCCCGGTGCTCGCATTCGACTCGGTCGAGCAGGGCGAAAACGTGTCGCGCGCATTGCACGCGGGCGGCGTGAAGGTGCTCGAGATCACGCTGCGCACGCCGGCCGGCCTCGAGGCGATCCAGCGCGCGAGCCAGCTCGCGGACGACATCGTCGTCGGCGTCGGCACGATCACGAAGCCCGAGCACTGCGCGCAGGCGAAGCGCGCGGGCGCTAAGTTCGGCGTGTCGCCGGGCCTGACGAAGGAACTGCACCTCGCGTCGCTCGACGCGGGCCTGCCGCTGCTGCCGGGCGTGATGACGCCGAGCGACATCATCCAGGCGCTCGAATTCGGCTATGACATCGTGAAGTTCTTCCCCGCGCAGCAGGCGGGCGGCGTGCCGATGCTGCAGGCGTTCCACGGCCCGTTCCCGGCGCTGAAGTTCTGCCCGACGGGCGGCATCACGGTCGATACCGCGCCGAACTTCCTCAAACTGCCGAACGTCGTGTGCGTCGGCGGCTCGTGGCTCACGCCGAAAGCCGCGCTCGCCGCGCAGGATTGGGCCGAAGTCACGCGCCTCGCGCAAGCGGCGAGCCAGTTGCCCCGTTAAGACTTGTACCAGATGACGGTTCGGCCCTCGGAAAGCAAGCGTTAGCGCTTGTTTTACCGAGGGTTTTTGCTGATGGAACCGGTTCTATCCGCGGATCGCAAAGATAAGTAAAATTCAGCGTCCTGACGGGGGGGTACCCCCGTGTTTCGGAGACCTGCATAGCCGGGCATACTCGCAACGACTCGCCCGGTTCGAACAATTCTAGGAGGAGTGCCACATGGCGGCCGTCCAAGGCAGCATGCTGCTCGTATTCACGCTGATCGCGATTGCCGCGCTGATCCTGATGATCGCGCGCTACAAGATCTACCCGTTCCTGGTGCTGATCATCGTTTCGCTCGGCCTCGGCCTCGTCGTCGGCATGCCGATGGACAAGATCGTCAAGTCGTTCGAGACGGGTACCGGCGGCACACTCGGCCACATCGCGATCGTCGTCGGCCTCGGCACGATGCTCGGCAAGATGATGGCCGAGTCGGGCGGCGCCGAGCGGATCGCGACCACGCTGATCGACTGGTTCGGTGAAAAGAACATCCACTGGGCGATGATGTTCGTCGCGATCATCGTCGGCCTGCCGGTGTTCTTCGAAGTCGGCTTCGTGCTGCTGATCCCGATCGCGTTCAACGTCGCGAAGCGCACCGGCAAGTCGCTGCTCGTCGTCGGCCTGCCGATGGTGGCCGGCCTGTCGGTCGTGCACGGGCTGATCCCGCCGCACCCGGCCGCGCTGCTGGCCGTCCAGCAATACGGCGCCGATATCGGCAAGACGATCGCGTTCGGCCTCGTCGTCGGCGTGCCGACCGCGATCATCGCGGGCCCGCTGTTCGCGCTGATGATCTCGAAGTTCGTGAAGCTGCCGGAAAACAA
>Ga0268257_1001985_pt1 | contig 15879 bp, 15 predicted proteins | sample AgamicAtPrz_FD_200249 | JGI IMG/M metagenome (GOLD analysis project Ga0268257, IMG submission 200249) | Agave microbial communities from Guanajuato, Mexico - At.P.rz (v2) (version 3) | ecosystem: Host-associated > Plants > Phyllosphere > Phylloplane/Leaf | place: Guanajuato, Mexico | collected... | reverse complement strand
CGAGCAGGATGGGAAAGTGTTGTTGCCGCTCGCGGTGCAGGTGCATCATTCGGTGTGTGATGGCTTCCATGTGGCAAGGATGTTTAATGAGTTGCAGGAGATGTGTGATGGTTTGCCGGAGCTGTCAGAGGAACTTAGCACATGATGCTTAAGAAGTCTTGATGATTCCTTTTATCGGGAATGGCGTAGTGGTCAACAAAAATTGGCCACGGCTTTAGAGTCTTTCCAGAAAAATCGTTCTGATTCATTCGGTGTCAAACCACCGTTATATTGATGAGGTCTGAACTGGCTGTAATATCCCATTATGCCGTTTGTTTTCGCTGCGCTGGCTTCGCTAAAATTAGCGTATCCATTATCCGGTGCCTACTCCGTTTTCAGGCTTCTGAAGAACCGTTCCATTGGGCTGTAATCCCAGCAATTTCCCCGGCGACTCAGGCTTTGTTTTATCTGACACCTCCACAGCAACTGTCTGAAATTTCTGCTTGTATAGTGGCTACCTTGATCCGAGTGATACAGCAAATTAGCGGGTTTCCTCGTGCTTCCCAGACCATGGATAGCGCTTTCGTTGTCAATACAGAGTCCGCATCGCCCAGCCAACCGGTTTAGGGGAAAACAGATCAAGCACAACGGCTAAATAAGCCCAACGTTTACCCGTCCAGATATAAGTAACATCGCCACACCAGACCTGATTAGGCTCTGTTACTGCAAACTCTAACGCGTGGAGTTTCAGGGTTTGATTATAAATTCGAGCCGCTTAAATCAGACGTTGGGAAATCATTTCCTGTTGTCTTCGACCTTATTGTACGTAAAATGACCAGACACATTTTGGGAAGGAGTCTTTAATGGATATTGCGCTGCTCAACAGGGGCTGGAACAGAACATGGTCAGATACCATGGTGAATCTGGAAGCCCGGAAACTCGTCGAAATAGCAAATCGGCTGTCAGCATTCTATTTGCAAGATGGTCTTACACGTATCAAGTTTGTCGAAGAGATAAAACAGGTTGTAGATAAAGAATTTGAAACAGCACGACGAGCTAAAACCGATGAAGAATGTATTGTATGCATCAAAAATCTTCGTGCTGAAACAGACAACCTGCTTGAACAAGAGCGCCTGTTAAAAACAAAGTCCGCACAGCTTTACGCGAAGGTCGAGTTTGTTAAGGAAAATAATAAAATCGTCGGTTATGTTATATCCGCTGTAAATGTGGTGCTATCAGGCGTGGTTCTCTTTGGTGGATTTATGATGTTATCCACTATGGGGCCGATTGGTATGCTGGCTGGGGCAGTCCTGATTGCCGATGGAATGAACGGATTGACGAAAGAAGTGCTCAACTTTGATCAGCCAGCAGGACATAAACCCTCGCAAGGTATCATCGCTGACTCCGCGATGCATACGGCCCAGTTCATGGGATTTAATCCTAACACAGGGTTGGCTCTCTATAATGGTGTTACTCTTGGTGCCAGTGTGTACAGCATTGTAGGACTCGCTCGAAAAACTGGAGCCTGGAGATTATTCCGCTGGCTTCCACACGATTACTATCGCAAAGTCAGCACAATGAACACTCCTAAACTAACAATGAAGATTGTCGGTTATGGTGTTAAAGCAAAAGTGATTTTCGATCTATTGACAACAGAAAATGGAACCAGTTAATCCTTGATAGTTTTTCGGTAACGCCAGGATTTATAAGAAATTACCGGCGGCTGTGCGAAGGACATAATGGCAACCCCAAAGATCATCGCCAGCCCCCATGCAACTGCTCTATCAGGTGAGCTGAAGACGAAAAGTAGCAGTAGGATTAAGGCACACACAGCCACTACTCCCGCCAAGGTAACAAATCGCCTGGCGAGATCATTTATGGCCTCTCCAAGCGTTCCTCCATATTTTTCAATGTTACTTTTTATCTTCTGTAATTCGGGCTGCGTAAACCCTGAACGTAACAAAGCCTCATCAGTCACTTTCATATCGTCTCGTCCCTTATCTTCCAGAAGTGTTTTCCCAATCGCTGATTGTGCAAGCAATCATACTGATGAACTTTAAAGCAATCCACATGATGTTTGTGCAATGTATCAGATTTCAAACAATAGAAGCCATAGAGCCCCGTTAGTGGCACAAGCAACAAGCGGAGCGCAGCGACTTCATCAGATTGTCAGAGGGATCACAACCTTATCAGGATGCTCGCGTACCTTTCGGAGCGTGAGCGAAGCGCTGGCAGAGCCTGCATGTCGTTCCCACTATTCACCTGTTTACGCAGCCACAAGGCCGTTCTTCGGTGACACAAAGCGTCATCACTTCGTGATCGGACAACCAAGGCCACACATCGGGCTTAAATGCTTGTAATCAATCTGTTTCGGGAGGATTTAGAGACGTTGGCAGCGTCATCAGCTTCGAGTTGATAGCGATTCGTGTAGACTGCTCACGCTTTGTACCTGTTCTAGCTTTACAACTACAGGCCGCTACGTGCTAACTTCCCTGAATAGCCACTGTTAACCATAGCGGCAACTGTTGGTCATAGAATCCCTTAAAAAAAGATTGTATCTCGAGAGAGATAATCGCCTTAAGCTATTTTTTTTAAGGTTTTTTTATGTGAGTGCGATAATAGGAACAAATCATGCATGATAACTTATTGTAATTAATCGAAAAATAAATAACGTCATTGTTAGATACCCCCAGAAGTACCCCCATCAGTTCTTCTCTGAGACAAGGCGGCAAAATTACAGCAAGCCCAACCAGCCTCCCCCACAACTTCAGTCCTAAAAAACCCCACAAATGAATACTTAGGTTAAAAAAATGATATCTAAGTAACAGATGGAGAGAACTGAACCCTTCATACTAAGAAATCACAATGCAGCGAACCCAGTTGTTTATCTGATAGATTTACCATGTTCAACATGAACATACGGCAGTAGTAAGAGCTGTGTTAAAATTTTCATCATAATGAACTCATTGAAAACTCATGAAAGGAACTATGAAAAACGATACTTTGGCTAGGCCTTCATCAATTTATCTTGAACGAAACCTTTCTTATGGTGACAGAACGTTCACTGAAACTGAATTACTCCAAGCTTCAAGGTACATTGTGATTTTAGCTGAACCGGGTGGCGGTAAAACAGAGCTAATGAATAATCTTGCCCGAAGATTAGAGACAGAAACTGTTAATGCCAGCGTTTTTTTGTTCGCAGGAATTAATGAAAAAAACGCTCCATTATTGATCGACGCGGTAGATGAAGTTGCAACTATCGATCAATCAAGCATTTATAGATTATTGAGCGAAGTCAAGAAAAACACCCCTTCATTAGTAATTATGTCAAGTCGTTCAAGTGAATGGGGGCAATCATCAACTATAGCATTTGAGCAATTTTTAGGGTTCCCCCCTCTAATAGTTAGATTGAACGAATTTGATCGACAACAACAATCTGAAATATTTGAATTTCATACATCTGGCGAAGATTTTAATAGTTTCGAAAGAGAAGTTTGTCGTTTTAACTTAGAGATGCTTTTGCCAAATCCGCAATTTTTAAAAATGTTTGCAGACGCTTATATTGAAAGTGATAGACATTTTATAAATAAACGTTCAATTTTTTCATTGGCAGTTGAACGTTTAGCGAAAGAGGCTAATGCTAAAACTCCCTTGAAGCCATCACATTTAACAGTAGAACAAAAGATCGAACTTGCTTCAGAAGCATTCGCAAAATTACTTCTATCAGCATCGGAAGGTATAACAACATCAGAGGCGAATGAAAGTATAATTTATCCGTTACTAAAAACACTTCTTCCTAAAAATCAAGCATCTAGTGACATCCTTTCAACAAGGTTGTTTAGACTAGGAGAATGTGAATATCAACATCGTCCAGTACATAAGATAGTAGTTGAATACTGCGCCGCTTATCACTTAATTAAAAGAATAAATAATAGTAGTGATCCACTTACTCTGTGGAAATGCCTTCCTATTATTGCACCAAACAATGTAGCTCGCGATGAATTGAGAGGCCTAATCGGATGGATGGCAGCATTAGGAAGCAAGTCAATACAAGAGAAATTGATTGAAATTGATGCTTATGCAGTATTGGCTAACGGTGATCCCTCACAATTAGAACCATCATCAAAAAAACTACTTTTAACAAAACTGAAAGAAATTCAAGAAAAAGATCCTTATTTCCGGAGAGGTGATTTTTGGCGTAGATTCAGCGTAGCTGGTTTTTTTACAAGAGATGTTTCTGAACAAATTAGATCATTAATAGTTGGAAGTAATGACAGTCATTTAAGAGGACTCATTTTTGAATTAATCTCTGGCTCAGAAGTAGTTGAATCGCTTGCTAACGATATTTATGAAATTGCAGGAGACATTGGAGAATCTAATAATATCAGAACTTCCGCAGTTGATTGTTTGTTGCATTTAAAAGGTTATAACCTTTTTCCAACACTTCAGATATTACTTTTTGAAGCTACCAATTTGTCACTAAATATGTCCGCTAAAATAATTGAAAAAATTGGTATTGAGAATTTCTCATTAAAATTCTTGTCAAACTACTTAAAACTATGTACGCATTTATATCCCACTGAAAGACAACCTTTAGAAAGAGTAGTTGGCACTCGATATTTCATTAAGAAGTTTGTGAGGTCACTACCTACATATCATCTCGAACCGTTACTTAATTCATTAACTTATGATATTACTTGTACTTGTGGAAAAGAAAGCTACGAGTGTTATTGTCGACTCGGTATTAGTAAAATAGTTGGATTAATTGTTGATCGTTACTTTGAATTTGTAGCACCTCCATACTCACCAGAAAAAGTATGGGCTTGGCTGCATAATCTTAATTTTGTTCATCCTATACAGCAACAACATAGCAAATCAGTTGAAGTAATTCAGTCAAACAATAAATTACGACAAGGAATTATTTCTTTTGTATTTGGCCCATTGAAAGATCGAGATGAAATATTTGACCTTAAGATACATACATTTCAAAATTCATTAAATGCTCACTCTGGCCTTCAAATGCGTAACGAAGATTATAAATTTATTATCACCTATGCTTTTGAAATCGATAACCATGAGCTTTGGGCTGGTTTCTTCAGTCCTCACAGACGATTTGGTGTTAATAATCTTCGTGGAAAAGATGAATTGCGTCATTTAATGCGCCAGCACGCATGTTCCAAACCTGAGTTTATGAAAGTATGGATGCGGTTAAATAAAGTTTTTAAAGATATGGAAAAGAATGATTCTGGTTTACATCGTAAACTTGATCGCAAGAGGAAAAGATATGAAAAAAAACGACAAGAAAAAAGATTTACTAATATAGCTTATATTAATGAAAATAGACCTCTGATCGAAAGTGGGCAGCACTGGAATTGTCTTCTCCATTTTGCTCATCTTACTCTCTCTAAACCAGACCAGATAGCAATAGAAGTTGGCGACAATTCATTAGTTAGAAATGCCTTAAAAAATTGTATCGGATTTATTTCTGCTCACGTGCCAAACCTCCGAGAACTCGCTAAATTACAGTGTGAATCCAAATATTCACATTATGAAATGGTATTGTATGCAGCCTGTTTAGAAATCTTCCGAGCGGAAAAAAGCTTGGAGCGAGTACCTTCATCAATGCTAGCTTCTTTACGCACTGGAATTAATATGGGGTTTAGTGCATTAACCTCCGATGAATCCGAGTTATTGAAAGCTGAGATAGATAGAATCCTCTTCGATAATGATAAAAATTTTGCTGAGGAGTTCTTAAGAGAATATGTTGAACCCCAGCTTCAACAACCATGCGCACACCCAGAAGTATGGCTACTTGAAAATGAAACAGTTTTTAACCATCTGCGTTCAAAACTAGCTCTTGAATGGCTTGAAAAATATCCAGATATAGATAGTGACACCCTGTATACACTTTTCGAGATTGCTGTTAAAAACAGTAACAGAGACTCTTTAAAAAAATTAATTTCTCACAAGTGTTTATTATTAGAAGACGTCGAATCTTTAAAAAATTCCCCTGTTAGTTTACAAAAAACATTTTGGTATCTTCGGGATTTTTATTTTAATGATGAAGTAAATCAAACTAGGTGGCGCTATTTGTCGCTCGAAAGGGAAAACATCCTTTTATTTCAAGGTGTTTCTGATAGAATTCCCTATGACAATCAGTCTACTTGGCCAGAACTTTCAGCAATTAAAATTGAATATATTCTTAAAGCTTTTTACAATCTTTGGCCTCAAACCAATCCTTCGTCCGATTTGATCAACGACAGTTCAAATGAAGAGAAAGCATCTAGATTCATGAGTGATTTAGTTTGGAAAATTAATTCAGATGACTCATTAGATGCATTAACCGTAACTAAAAGATTATTATCCGATCCAAAATTTACATTATTGAAAAATGCACTGCAAAGCATTCATACACAGCAAGTTCGAAAACAAGCTCTTCATGATTTCGTCCCTCCTACTCCAAATGAAATTGTAAAGTATTTAGATAATGGAGAAATTGTTACGGTCGAATCTTTACGTCAACTTATAATTCAAGAACTAAATGATTTTCAAGGCGCATTATATGGTGGCGAGTTTAATTCTACCGATAGATTCTATCAGAATGGACAGCATCTCAGTGAGAATGATTCAACAGCAATTATTGCCGAACGTTTAAACTTACGTTTAGAACCCCAAGGAATTTCAATTACTCCAGAGCATCAGCTAAAAAACCATAATAGAAGTGATTTTACAGCCACAAAAATATTAAATGGCAAACGTTGCTTATTAGTTACAGAGGTTAAAGGGCAGTGGCATCGAGAATTATACAATGCTGCATCCGCACAACTGTATGAACGTTACTCCATTCATCCTGATGCTGAGCAACAAGGAATTTTTCTTGTACTTTGGTTTGGAAAAGAAGTTGCGGTTGCAGGAAAAAAAACGCATCAGTTTCAATCAGCTGAAGAGCTGAAAACCAAAATTGAAGGATTTTTACCCCACGAATTAAAAAATTTAATAGATGTTTTTGTACTTGACGTCAGCAGAACTTAATTCAATAAAGGGTGTTCTAAATCTACATTGATAGGCGTAATTGTTTATCTGAAGCAACTGTAACTTAGAGCGCGTTCTGCCAAAAATCCCCACTGGCGCTGCCGGTGGGTGACAACTTTTGACAACTCAATCTGAACGCCAGCGTCCGGGCAAACCAGAACAGCGATCTGAAAGAGGCTCGAGGATGGTTGCAAAGGGGGAGTGCTTAACACCTCCCCTTCACGAGTTCGTGTACCTGAAGTTTTCTAAAGCGGTAGCGGTTGACACTTTCCCCCTAGTTTTCCCTAGTAAGGCATAACAAACCATAACAGGCTGACACCTGCCGTGCTTCGCATCAGCCCTTTACACGTTGGCTGCAGCTGTTGTGCGTGAGCGTTAGGATCCGTTAGGTTGGGTTGACACTTTTCCCTGTTTTTCACGAAAAAGTGTCAAGTTAGAGGAGTTAGGTTTGGCTGGGGGTTTACAGTTTTTCACCTGCCAGCAGACAGAGTGCCTTTAATCCTGTTTCGCTCCAGTCATCCTGGGTGTCGGGATGCATTGCGGCCACATAGGCCAGCTCGGAACGCAGGAAACGCAGACCACCAGCCATGTGATCTTTGCCATAGAAGCTGTGGGTTTCTTCATCAAGCCGGAAGAGAATCAGCAGTTGTTCATCGGGCTCGTGCTGAACTTCAAAACCCAGTTCAGCGGCTGCTGCCTCTATTCGCTGGCCAGCATCAATATCAGCCGGCAGCGCTTTCCCGCCGTCATGCCCCCATACCCATTCGGCGGCCTGCGCCCACGTCATTTCAGTCTGGTGTTCGCCAACACCAGCAGAATTTTGTTTAGCCTGCGATGCGTCAACATCCACTTTATCGCCTGAAATTACAATTTCACCTCGCGCTATCCAGCCGTAAACAGTTTGCCGGCTGACGCCCATATGCCTGGCGTAGGCTGATTTACTTAACAGCATCGTGATGTTTCCCTCCGGGCAGAAAAAAGCCGCCCTCAGGCGGCCTGCTTCTCTTCTGAATGTGTCTGGCGCTGGCTGCCTTTGAGCATTGCGCTGACATGTTCGCTTAACTGATCAAGGCCGGTCATGCGTGGCTGAACTTCTGATGGATCGTCGTTCTTCCCGTACACGAGATTGTTATACCAGGTTCGGACAGCTGTAATTTGTGCAACGTCCTTCCTTACCGCGTCGACCAGATCGGCAACCGCGCTAATCACCTGCCCGTTCTCTGATGCAACACGGGAGAAGCCGAGACGTTTTAGCTGTTCCGTATCGAGTCCCGAACACACTGCGTGCGCCCTTAGCAAGGCGTCCGCCAGTTCCTGGTGCTTTCCACTGTGCATCGACAGCAGCATTTTTTCCTGGCTGCGGCGATCCAGCCGGGCGAATGCCAGGCGCATTTCACTGTCACGCATGAATCCCTGAACATCATCAGATGCCAGTGGATTAACCGGCGCGAGCTTGTTCTTCAGATAATCGAGAATGTTTGCGGCCTGCTCGCTTACGGCTGCGACGCCGCGGGTAAAGTCTTTGAGCGTGTCCGGGTTCCGGGCTTCACCTGCCCTGCGGTTTTTTGCCTGTTCGTTCAGATCCGGATCGTTGCGGATAACGTCCAGCAAATCCGCCTCAGCTTCGGCCTGCTGCGCCGTTGTCCTCAGGCTGGTGAGTTCGCCCGCCATGCCACGAAATAAAGCGGCCATCTGAGTATTTGGCGCAACAACCTTACCGGCATAACCCCCCAGCTCGATGCTGTGTTTCCCAATTTTGATTGAGTAGCTCACTGGCCAGCCTCCATTTTTGATAGCCCTGCATCAAATACCTTGCGCGCAACAGCATGGATTGACGGCGCGATCCCCATGCCCGACTTCTGGCGCTCCCTCTCCTGAATGGTTTTCAGAGCCTGAATCTGCTCCCCGTTCAGCAGGACGGGCTTAACGTTAACCTTGCTCATGATGCCCCCTGTAATAGCAACCGTTAAAATTCCATAAATCGCAACAATCGAATAATCAATTGCGATTTATGAAACGATGTTAATGAAATTGCAGGGGTGTACAACGCTAAAAGAGTGGATGCGTTTTAAAGAATTTGCCCTCAAGGTATACATGGTGTTCATTAAGGCAATAAATTACCTATAAAACAATACATTAACCTATGAACACCAGCCTACATTTTGGGATTTCAGGTCTACACGGTATACATCATTCTGTTTAATAAACCATCAGATGATTAATGAGAGAATGAACACCATGTACACCCTGTGTATACCTGAAAACAAGGTATACATGGTTTATTTCACTGATTTATATATAAATTATTCTCTCGATGTATACCATGTATACCTTTCTCCATATTTATCTGAACTTCATTCTTTATGACCGGCTACAGGATGCGTCTGAGGTAACCAGTCTTCCGCACTTTCCGAAAGTTCAACGTTAGTCACCATGCCACGGGCTCTACGTTCCTTACGGTACTCGTGATTAAACTCCCTCATCGCGCTTTCCATCCCCTCTGCGAATTTATTCAGCGTCAGCGGCTTGTCGAAACCGTTGGCCTCCAGGAATGCCAGGTAAGCGTGATAGAGATAAATTCGCGGATAGTGAGGCGGATTACGGTTTCCTACCATCATTCCCGCACAATCAGCCAGCCGCTCAAGATGCGCGCAGAAGGCATAAAGCGGATCCGTTTTCTGTTTCACCTCTAATGCCTCTTCGCTGTTCCGCTGTTCCAGCAGCAGCGCCCGCGCTTTTTCCGGGTTCGAAAAGTTCGCCAGCAGCCGGCGAACAACCACCGGAATTTCAGCGGATATCTTTTCTGCCAGGTCGGGATCCTTATCCTCTTCGCTGACGCGCCGGTTAAACTGGAAAATTACGCGGCGCCGGGAAACGCCGCCGGCGCGTTCGGTGAAAATCATCGGCGTGTTGTTCGTGGCCACAACCACCGCCCGCAGAACGGCGGTGTACTGGTGCTCGTGTTTCGGGTCGATCTCCACCGCATCCCCGCCGGTGATTGCCTTTATCCCGGTGCCCTCACCTGAATATTTGGGCTGATCAGGAAGCGTTATCATGCTCTTGCCGACGAACTGCGCCCGCCCGCGTGCACTGTCGAGCGCCGCCATGTTCCCGCTGGCGGTGTTATGCACGCCGGCCAGCATCGTCGCGATATGGGTGAAGACGCTTTTCCCGCTGTCGCCCTCCCCGGTTATCTCGAGGAACAGCTGCCAGTCGTACCGGTTCGCCAGCACCATAAAGTGCGCTGCAGCGATGCGCTGCATCTTAATTGCGTCTCTATCTGATGCGTAACTTAGCCACTTATGGAAGTTCGGCGCATGGTCGCGGAGGTTTTCGCCCGGCACCGCCGGCGTATAGGTCACGCCGTTATGGTTGGTCAGCCAGTTATCCTGGCTGTGTTCGGAGAAAACGCCGGTTTCCATATCGTAGACGCCATTAGCAAAGGGGATCAGGCTGCGCCGCGGCTCCCCCATTACCGGGATAACAATTTTCAGGGCGTCGATAACGTTGTTGATCGCGCGCTTGCTGAAGTTGGTTTTGTTCTCGTTGTAGATAGCCACCATTTCGCGGCTCAGCTCGAGCAGAGACGTGTTCTCCCAGATGCCGGCACGGTAGACGTATACGCCCTCGCTGTTTTCATTTATCGCAATGCCGGTGTAACGCGCGGCCAGTATGAGCGCCTTCTCGTTATCAGCCAGGTCGCGGAGGTTTACATCCGTCAGCGGTTTGCCGATCACCATGCTTTTGCCGGCTTCCGCATCGGCTTTGAGGCGCGGCAGCTGCGGCGTCCAGTCCTCCAGAAGCTGATAACCTTCAGAGTAGAATTGCGCGCGCTCCACGCCGGCCACCGCCAGCTTTGTGGCGAGAATGGTTATCTGCCGTTCGGTCAGATGCCCGCCACGGCAAACCCGGGCATAGAGCCGGCCATCATCCACAATCCGGATATTCTCCAGCTCTGCCAGCTGCTTTTTATCCAGCACAACCGGCGGCACCGTATCGCCAATCGGGTTCATTTCCTGCCATGCTTTGGCGAACGTCCAGGCATCGGCGCCGGCAAAGATGATTGACTCCTCCATGAGATCCGCCGGCTGCTTTTTAAGGTTTGGTGCATTCTTCATTTTCTGTTCCCTCGCTCCCTGATGATTTCCCGCATAACCCGAATTCGTTCGATGCCCTGCACCCGCATAATCCGATCGATATCTCTTCCACCGGTGCCCGGCGCGGAAGAAACAAATTCAAATTCCCGCACCAGTCTTTCGGGCGTGCAAAAACACGGTGAGCTGTACCCTTCACGGCAATATGTCACTCTGTCGAATCGGTAACTTTCGATAATTACCTGGTTGCCCCGACTGTCCTTCCATTTATCGCCCGGCCTGATTTCAGGGTGAGCGCGGCCACCAGCAGCTAAGCCGGAATTTTTAATCGTCATATTTTTTACCTCACGCCGCTGGCGGAATTACCTGATAACCAATTTTCTTCAGAAAGTGCGCGGCACTCTCCACCGTAAAAATGATCTCGTCGTCCATAAGGGGGCGCATCGACTGATGGCCATTTGAAGTGTCCACCAGATAGCGGCCGCCGGCCGGGAAACTGAAAACGTTTTTGCCGTCGGCCCGGCGAACCAGATCGTAAACAGGAGTCATAATTTCACCTCCCCTTCACTTAATGACTGGCCGGCAAAACAAAATCGCACGCTATTTAATTGCGCAGAGATGTGATCGGCGAAAGTACCGAGACAGCAAATTGGGATAACCGTTGTCATACAGATACCTCCATGGCCAGACGGGATTGAATGGCGGAGGCCTTGCTGCCTAACTGGAGGTAAGTTCGGGTGATTGCCGGGTTACTGTGCCCGAGCATTTCAGAGGCGACCAGCAAGCCCTGTTCGCCGCCGGCGGACATGAGATTAAAGGCGGCAATTTTGCGGCTGGAATAGGCGCTCAGGCGCAGACGCGTGTTTACGACGCGGGTAAACCACAGCATTACGTTGTGCAGTTTCTTCCAGATCGTCTGGCGGCTCACGCTACCTTCCAGAGACTGGCAACGATTACTTTCAATCTGGCTGCGGGAAAATACCAGGTCGTCACCGATAAGATTGCGCTCCATGCGTTCCCGCAGTCGTTTGATGATGCCCGGCGGCAGCTGTTTGGTGTCGTGCTTCACTTCAGCCTTTGCCACCAGCTCAAACACGATCGCCTGTTCTTCTTCCGTCATGCCGGCGGCCAGCTCGTCGCAGCTCACGCTATCCCAGTGCATGTACCCAATGTGATCGCCAGCAAGCCGGGCAGCGTCCTTGCGCTGCTGACGAACAATCTCGATCCCCTTCCGGGTCGCTCTGGCTTCCGCTGCTTTGGTCTGCTTAGCCACGATGATTGTTGCAATGCCGGTTTCCCAGTTGATGCAGGAGTAACGGAAGTTGCACACGTCGCTGGTACGCCAGCCGGTTACGGTCGCAATATCCCACCAGAGTAAAACCCACTCCGGCTGGGTCTGCTGGATGCGTTCGCGCAGTTTGCGCTGCTCTTCCCGTTCGTAAACGGGGGTCATGGTGCGGGTGCCTTTCGTGGTAGTGGCTTTTACCACGTTGCCGCGCAGCTCGCGGGCTTTAGCTGTCAGGGTCTGGAGGTTAAACATGGCTACCTCCCAGTTTCGCAACATCCAGTTCAAACGCGCCGCTACTGTATTGATAAAGCGAACATTCAGAGCGAATTTTGGCGGCAAAGATAAGATCCCAGCGGGAATAAAACTCGCGGGCTTCTTGCTCACTGTCGGCAACGATGCGGATAACAACGGGAGTGCAGGTCCGGCCTTTCGGCGTACCGAGGAAAAGCCAGGTGAATTTGGGCAGTTTTTGGGTTGGGGTAGTAGCCATGTGGCAGCCTCCTTTTGCTTACTGGAGTCACCACCTGAGTTCTCACGCTCATAAAGGGTGGTGACACTGACGGGGGTGAGAATACCGGTGCAAAAGGATACCGGCCAGCCTTTCGGCTGCCCCGCCAGCGCCACCATAGATTCGATGCGGATCTTCCCCGCTGAATGAAGATGTACTGGCTTTACGACACAAAAAAAGACGCTATAGGCGTCTGGTATCGCCTTTTGCTTATCCGGGTTCTCACGCCCGACACCAGATTTTGCTGGTGCTTTTAAAGCATACCCTTCAGTTGAATAACAAGGCAAGGAGTTTTTAGGGTGAGCGAAGCCCTGCCCCAGACGGGCATAATTGTTCTTCATGGCATTAACCTTTTTGAATTGTTTAGTGAGCTGTCGCGACAAACTTATTCTGCGAGATCCGAAGTGCAAACTCTCGCAAATTATCTCTGCTCACGGAATCTCAGTTCGTTTGCCTGCGTGACGATTCAATGCGCTCACTAATCCATTCATCAATTTCGCTTTCAATGAAAGCAATTGCTCGAGAACCAATCTTTATGGATGAGGGGAAACGTTGCTCAGCCATGAGTCGATAGATCCAAGCCTTGCTATAGCCGGTTCTGCGCTGAACTTCAGGTAAGCGGATAAGGGAATGGGACATATATACCTCTCGAAGTCTAATGTGGTCTACGAGGTATATTTCAGCAAAAACATGCGGGTAGTTGTGGAAGTCACGGTAAATCAGTTGGAAGCAGCTCTTCCACTAAAATAGAAGTACGGCCAGAAGTTTTAGAACCTGTAGATCGACTTTATGGAAATCCTTACGAGCTATTTGGAAGCGTATGTGTTCAGAGCTTCATTAATTAGCATAGTCAATGCCTTATCTGTCACATCGATGCCATCGCCATGTTCCAATATGCTTCTTGAAGCACTCCTAGCAACTTCGGATTTGTTCAAATTTTTACCGCGAACATATTTACCACCTGATTTTTCAAGCGCAATAGCCATTCCAGCGATCAGTTTTAACGCTGTATCTTTACCAGCAAACTCGCCCCACCCGCTTCGTAAAGGCTGGTACTTTTCGCTAGAGCTATCTGGATCACATCCAAACCAACTATCTGTAGCTGATATTTCTTTTACAGCCCAAGGCCAAATATCATTGGAATAAAAATCAGCTCCAGTGATATCTCCGCCAGGTGAGCTAGACCATGTTCTCTTGGGATGTAGTTCTTCAGCGTTTACAGCACTCAAAATTATCCTCAAGTAACTGGAAGCAATGTTGTAGATCTCAGGAGGGAATTTAGCTTTCAACTCATCTAAGCGTGAACAACTGTACACGCCAGCCATAGCCATTGCAGCCTGCTCAGCAGTGACCACACGTTGTCGGCGAAGATGATGGGGCATGTTGAGGATGTTTTCTCGCATAAAAGCTTCCTGCTAACGATAGTCTACAGAAGTCTACTACTGTCAATTAGCACTGTCTATACATACAGTTAAGCGCTTTTCCCAAATGTTCCATGCACTACATTTTCGCCGTTTTCCAACGCTTCCATATAGTCGGCATACCACTGAAGCATTTCACGCCGGCCGTCTATGTACTGAGCGTGGTTGTACGTCCCTCGAATAGAGTTTTTATCGACGTGTGCCAGCTGCGTTTCTATCCACGCGGTGTTGTAGCCCTGTTCGTGCAGGATGGTACTCATAGTGTGCCGGAAACCATGCCCGGTGACTTTTCCGTCATAGCCAATCCGCTTAAAGACTTGGTTTATGCTGGCTTCACTCATTGTTTTTCGCGGATCGTTACGGCCCGGGAACATAAGCGGGTAATTGCCTGTTAGCTCCTGGAGCTGGCCAATAAGCGTAAGAGCTTGACTGGACAACGGCACCACATGAGGGCGACGCATTTTCATGCGTGAGGCTGGTATTTCCCAGACCGCCTTACTGATATTGATTTCATCCCAAAATGCCCCGCGGAGTTCGCCGGTACGCAAGCCGGTGATAATCAGCAGACGAGCGGCCAAAACTACTAAAGCGCTTCCTGTATATCCTGACAACGCCTTGAAGAAATCAGGCAATTCTTTCGGTGTGAGGAAAGGATAATGATTGGACTCATGCCCTTGCATGGCGCTGGTGAGATCCGGAGCGGGGTTATACTCAGCACGACCGGTGACTATTGCGTAACGGAAAACTTCCCCGCAGCGCTGCCTAACTTTTTTGGCCTTTTCTGTAGCGCCGCGCCCCTCAATACGCCGCAGCACATTCAACAGTTCAAGCGGTTTGATATCGGCTATTGGTTTTTTGCCAATGTAAGGGAACACATCTTTGTTGAAAGCCTCCAGGATGTCTGAAGCATAACCAGCAGACCATTTTTTTAGTTTGCTGCTGTGCCACTCAAGGGCAATATCTTTGAAGGTGTTGTTTAACTGCGTTTCACGGGCGATCTTCTCTTCCCGTTTCGCTTCCATAGGATCGATACCCCCAGCGATACCCCTTTTGGCTTCTTCACGTTTTGTCCGAGCATCGGCCAACGTGACTTCAGGATACACACCCAGCGCTAACAGCTTCTCTTTGCCGGCTACACGATACTTGAGCCGCCAGTATTTACCGCCATTAGCTTTAATCAGAAGATACAAACCACCACCATCAGCCAGCTTGTAAGGCTTATCTTTAGGTTTGGCGGTGTCCACCTGCCGGGCGTTTAGTTTCACTTGGGGGTACCTCCTCTAGACCGAACAGCAAATACCCCCATAAGTACCCCCAAACGACTGTAGATTTCAGGGAACTTTAGTAGACGTAGAAATACTAAAAGGGGCTGCAACTCGCAGATTATAAGGGGTTTCAGTGAACTTTAGTAGACTTGGGGAGACGTTAGAATGGTGCCGATAATAGGAGTCGAACCTACGACCTTCGCATTACGAATGCGCTGCTCTACCAACTGAGCTATATCGGCCCTGAGAGGCCGGTTACGAGTGTAACCACGGGGCAAAAGGTTAGATCTAT
>Ga0268257_1001983_pt1 | contig 15887 bp, 15 predicted proteins | sample AgamicAtPrz_FD_200249 | JGI IMG/M metagenome (GOLD analysis project Ga0268257, IMG submission 200249) | Agave microbial communities from Guanajuato, Mexico - At.P.rz (v2) (version 3) | ecosystem: Host-associated > Plants > Phyllosphere > Phylloplane/Leaf | place: Guanajuato, Mexico | collected... | reverse complement strand
AGCAGGGCAATCAGTTCGGCGCCGCGAATCAGTAGGAAGCGTTTCATATTCTTTTTATCTCCTCTTAAACCTTGCGGATCGTCGCTTTGCCGAAAATACCGTTCGGACGTAGCGCCAGCGCCATGATGAGGAGAATCAGCCCCGGCGCTTCGCGCCAGCCGCTGCCGAGATAAAGGCTTGCAAGATTCTCCAGTGCGCCAAGCGCGAGGCCGACGAGTACGACGCCGAAGCCGGAATTGAGACCGGCAACGACCGCGACCGAGAAGGCCTTGAGGATAAGCATCAGCGCCATGGTCGGACCGACCGTGGTGATGGGGGAAATCAGAATGCCGGCGAGTGCGGCAACCATGCCGGACAGACCATAAGAGAGCATCACGGTCTGCGTGGCCGAGATGCCCATGAGCTCGGCGGCGTCACGGTCGGCGGAGACGGCTTCGAAAGCCTTGCCGAGCAGGGTGCGACGCTTGAACAATTCGATCAGGCCCATGATGCCGAACACGCCGATGGCGACCGACACTTCAAGCCAGGTGATGTCTACGCCGAGGAAGTTGAAGGAGTCGCTCGGGATAGGAGTGGGGAAGGGGCGGTCATCGCGACCCCAGATGTTCTCGGCCAGCGAGAAACCGAACAGGCCGAAGATGATGGTCAGGAGAATCCAGCCTTCGGACTTCTGCTCCAGCGCCAGGCGTACGGCGGCGCGTTCAACGGCAAGACCGATCAGGGCGCCGATGATCAGGCCCAGCGGAATCATCAGCCAGTAAGGGATGCCCCAATCGAGCAGCGTCAGGCTGCAGAAGGCAGAGAGCATGACCAGTTCGCCCTGGCCGAAGTTGATGCTCTTGCTGGTGGCATAAGTAAGCTGGAAGCCGTAGGCGACCAGTGCGTAGACGAGGCCCATGAAGGCGCCGCTGACGCAGATCTGGAAAAGTATTGATGAGTCCATGTTGGTAACCCCGCCTGAGTGAAGCCCAGGTCTCGATGCCCGCCTGCGGCCGGCATCATTGCTTTGAAATGCTGCTCTTGCGGGCAGCCCTGAATCCTGAAGAACCGATCAAACTCACCCTGAATATAGACCGGCGAATCAGGTCGGCGCGCGATTCTGCATTGCCGTTCTTACGGCTAACTGACTTGAAACCAAACGCCAAATTGCATTGACTGTGGTTTGCTGCGGTAGTGCGGAAAGCAACACCCGGGCGCTGGGCCCGGGTGTTTTTTGCTTTTATTTACTTGGCCTTCTTGCCGCCGGAAGCCTTGACCAGTGCGGCCTTGTCTTCGGCGTGGGCGAAGGTCACACGACCATCCTTGACCATGCCCATGACGGTCTGGGCGCGGGTAAAGGCTTCGTGGGTGTTTTCGTCAGCCGGGTTCCACTTGGAGAAGGGCTTGTTCCAGGTGGCGATCACGCCGACCACCGGATCCTTGAGGTCTTCCAGCGCTTCCTTGATCTTCTTGGTGTCCGGGCTGCCGGCTTGCTTGACCGCGGCGGCGAAGATTTGCACGGCGTCATAGCCCTGGGCGGCGGAGACCGGCGAAGGAATGCGCTTCACGTCGTAGTTGCGGTGGTAACTCTCGATGAAGGCCTTGGCCTTGGGCGTCACCGGTTCCTCGATGAAGGTCTGCGGCATCAGCGTGCCGTCGGCGTTTTTGCCGGCGTTGTCGATGAAGTTCGACATGGACAGGGTCCAGCCGCCGATCATCGGTTCCTTCATGCCGATCTTGGCCTTGCCGTTGGCGATGGCGGCGAGCTCGGGCCCGATGCCCCAGATCAGGATGGCCTGGGCGCCGGCGGACTTGGCGCGCAGCAGCTGGGCGGTCATGTCCTTGTCGCCGATGTTGAACTTCTCGGTGGCGACCACCTGCAGCTTGTCGCCCTGGGCCTTGATCTGGGCTTGCAGGTCGTTGCGGCCCGAGACGCCGTAGTTGGTAGCATCGTGCAGGATGGCGACCTTGGTGTACTTACGGTTTAGGGCTTCCTCAACCACCATCGCAGCCTGGATGCCGTCGTGCGCAGCAAAGCGGAAGATGGACAGGTTAGGGACCTTGGCGTCGCGCCACTGGGTCATCGAAGCCGAGCCAGCGGCCGGGGTGATGATCTTGGTGATGCCCTTTTCCTGCAGGAACTTGTCGCCGGCGATTACGACGCCGGTGTTCACGCTGCCGATCACGCCCGACAGGTCGCTCATTGCAGCCAGTTCCTGGCCGATAAGTGCGCCGCGCTCGTTCTTGGCTTCGTCGTCGCGCTCGATGACTTCGATCTTCATCTTCTTGCCGCCGACATCGAGGCCGCCATTGGCATTGATTTCATTGACGGCCAGCTTGGCGCCGTCGCGCATGGAGGCGCCCATCGGTGCGGAGCCGCCGGAGAAGGGACCGGTAATGGCCAGCTTGATGGTCTGTGCCCAGCTCGGGGTGGCAGCGCCGAGGGCGGCGAGCATCAGGGTGGCTAGCAGTGTTTTTTTCATGGCAACTCCTCTTGTGGTGATTGGAACGACAGCGGATAAACGTGTTTTTGCTTTTAGATGAAACAGCTTTTGGGTGAAACAACTACGGATTCGTTTTATAGCCCAGCGTAGCGGAAAGCTCATCAGCCACTTGTCGCACGATGGGTTCCCAGGCCGGGTCGTAGCGCTCGGCCGGGGCGGAGATGGATAGACCGCCGACAATGACGCCGGTGTCGTCGCGCACCGGCGCGGCGATACAGCGCAATCCGGTCTCGATTTCTTCCTTGTCATGCGAGACGCCGTCCTTCCTGATTCGCGCGAGCTCGGCTTCGAGCGCAGTCAGGGTGGTGATTGAGGTGGGCGTGTAGCGCGGCAGGCCGGTACGTTCGGCGTAGGCGCGTACGTCGCTGGAGCGGGCTTCAGCCAGATAGAGCTTGCCGACCGAGGTGACATGCAATGGGGCGCGGGCGCCGATCAGGTGCACGACCTTGACTGATGATCTTCCACTTGATGTGCGTTCGACGTAGATGATTTCGTCGCCCTGACGTGTACCAAGGTTCACGCTTTCGCCGATCTGCTTGTGCAGCTTCTGCATCAGCGGCATGGCGGCGTCGCGAATATTGAGGCGCGAACGCACGACATTGCCCAGTTCGAGCAGGCGGATGCCGAGTCGGTAAGTGCCGCCATCGGCGCGCTCGACAAAACCGCTAGTCACCATGGCGGCAAGAATGCGGTGCGTGGTGGAAGGGTGCAGCCCGGTTTCTGCGGACAGCTGCTTGAGGCTGACCGGATCGGGGTGGGTGGCAAGCGCATCCAGAACGCTCATCATGCGTTCGATGACCTGGATACCGCTTCGACTATCTGCTGCCGTGGCCTGAGTCACGTTTCCGTCCATCAATAAGATGGAGGACAATTTATCACATGGTGAAATTCGATTCCTGACGGGTTCCCAACAAGACAGCTCGACCCATGTTGTCCCTTATGGCAACAGCATGCCTACTTATGCATATGGGTGCATGTGTTTGATTTTGGGGACAAGTTTTATTCATATGGTCTTTTTCTAGATTGGGCCGGATAGGTCGCATGCTGTAATCCGGGTTCCACGGGGTGAAATATCCCGGATACCTAGATAGGCGGATGCCCGAATGACTGCACGTCTGGACACGCATGCGGCAAGAAGCGCCAGCACGCCTGCCGATGATGAACCGCCTCACTACGCGGACATCGCGCTGGTCGCGCGCAGCCTGCCTCTGAATGTCCGTCGCTTTCTCCTGATTGTTGCCTGCTGCAGCCTGGCCTGCAGTGTTTACTTCCTGAATCGCTATGGCGCCCAGACCCAGGGCCTGTCGGCGATATTCATTACCGCTCTGATTGCGGTGGCGTATTTCTTTATCCGCATGAACAAGGGGCTCGCGGCTGCGCGCACTGTCATTTGGGGTGGTTGGTGCGTGGCTTCGCTATGGGGCTTCATTGTCCTGGGCATACGCACTCCCATCCTCTATGTCTATCCCGGCTTGTTGATGATCGCTTGCTGGCTGCTGCCTCGGCGCGAGAGCGTTGCTCTGATCGTACTGACGCCGCTGATGATGCTTGCCCAAACCTACGGCGAGGATGCCGGCTGGTTTCTGGCGACGGCCAAGCGCGACGAGTGGGACTATCTGATCAGCATTGCGCCGATTGCTGTGTGCGGGGCGCTGGCCTCGCTGGCGATCAACAACCGTTTCATTGTCCAGTACCGCACCGTGAGCCGTCTGGGGCGCGAGCTTGAAGCCCGATTGGCAGACCTCAGCACATCTGAAACCCAGATCCGCAAGCTTCATCAGGATATCAATCTCGTGACGGAAAACGTGCCGGCCATGATTGCGACCTTCGATAGCGAGGGCCGTTACCGTTACGTCAACCGGCGCTATGCGAACATGGTCGGTGAAGCGCCGGAAACATTGTCGGGACGCCGGGCAGAAGCTGATGTGCGGAATATCGTTTCTACGCAGGGCCGTTCGCGCCACGAGTTCAGCGATGGCACGGGGGGAACGCGCATTCTCGAAGTTGATGTAGTGCCGGAAAGCACGTCACCCGGGAGCGGCTATTACGCCCTGATGCGAGACGTAACGGAAATGGTGCAGGCGGAAGAGCAATTGCGCCATATGGCCAATCACGATTGGCTTACCGGTCTGCCCAATCGTCTGTATGCGCAGGCGCATCTCAATCGTGCCATCAGCCGGGCCCAGCGCCATGAGGGTGGCGTGGCCGTGATCTTTGTGGACCTCGATGATTTCAAGGGAATCAACGACACCCTGGGCCATGATCAGGGCGACCAGGTGCTGCAGGAGGCGGCTCGGCGCATGGCGCAATGCCTGCGTAACTCGGATGTGCTTGCACGGCTCGGTGGGGACGAGTTCATCATTGTGCTCGAGGATATTTCCGAGTCCGGGGTCACCCATGCAGCGAACCGACTGATCGAGGTGCTGCACCAGCCAATTGTGCTGGAGCGCATGCAGGAAGTGCATACGGCGGCGAGTATCGGTATTGCCTGCTTTCCCAAGGATGGCGATAACGCGGCAACCTTGTTGCGCAATGCCGATACCGCAATGTACCGAGCCAAGGCTGGCGGCCGTAATCGTTTCAGCTTCTATGAGGCCAGCATGACGGCCGAAGCCATGGATCGTCTGCGCATTCTTGCGCTGCTGCGCGAAGCCTTGAGGCGCAACGAATTTCATCTGGTGCTGCAGCCGCAGGTTGACATTGTCAGCGGAGAGCTGCTCGGGGCCGAAGCGTTGTTGCGTTGGAACAGCGCGGAACTTGGTGCCGTTTCTCCGGCTCGTTTCATCCCCTTGGCGGAAGAGGTGGGCCTGATTCATGAAATCGGCCGCTGGGTATTCCAGCAGGCCTGTCGTGAGTGGCGCCAACTCGATAACCAAGGCTTGCGCCTACCCAAACTGGCGGTGAATATCGCCGCAGTTCAGCTCGAGCGCTATGATCTCGCCGGCATGATAGAAGCCGCGGCACTGGAGAGTGATGTGCCGCTGGAAGTGCTGCAGATTGAGGTGACAGAAACGACGCTCGCGGGGATGGATGATGCCCGTGATCACCTTGAGTCTTTATGCGAGCGTGGACTCAGCATCGCCATTGACGATTTCGGAACAGGTCATTCCTCGCTGTCTAGGCTCAAGACCTTTCCGCTTAACACCCTCAAGATTGATCGCAGTTTCGTCAAGGACTTGGGCGTTGACCAGGAGTCCGAGTCCATCGTACGCATCATCATCGAGCTGGCGCGGCTGCTCGACATTGATGTGGTTGCGGAAGGCGTCGAAACCCAGGAGCAGGCGCAATACCTACTCGCTGCAGGTTGCCACGTTGCGCAGGGTTATCATTTTGGCAGGCCGAAAACGGGGGCCGAACTACTCCATCGTTTCGGGACGGCGGCCTAGAGTAAGCGGAACGCCGCCATGGCCACCAGCGTCGGCGGGATTGCGGCGATAAGCAAGCCCAGCGGTTGGATCTCATAGCCCTCGAACTTCTCGCGCAGGATAGAGAAGCCCGCCGGGTTGGGCGCATTGGCTATGACGGTGAGGCCACCGCCAGTGACGGCACCGGCCACCAGTGCGTATTTGAACTCGTTCGAGAGCTCGTCCACCAGCGAGCCGAGATAGGTCAGCGCGGCATTGTCGGTGACGGCCGTCAGCGCAGTGGCGCCGTAGAAAACAGCATCCGGGCTCATCGACAACAGCAGCGGCTTCAACCACCATTGTTGCTGCCCGCCGAGAACAACGAGGCCGGCAAGGAAGAAGGCGACAAGCAGGCCTTCACGCAAAATCAGTTTGTCCTGGTGGCGTTCGTAAGCATGTGCGACGCCGAGGAAGAACAGCAGCAAGCCCATGAACACGGCCGGGTGATGGGCGAAGACGACGATGCCGGCGAGAAAGAGCAGGTGAACCAGCGTCAGCGCAAAGGGCACCAATGTGCCACTCGGCGGACTGGGGATCTGGATCGTTGCAAGCTCCTTGCGGAAGAACAACGTGATCGCCAGGGCGTTGAAGACCACGGCAATGGCGGCCTTCCAGCCGAAGGTGTTAAACATGAAGGCAAAGTCCCAGTGCCAGGTGCTTGCCACCATAAGTACCGGCGGTGCGGCGAAGGGAGTCAGCGTGCCGCCGATGGAAATGTTCACGAACAGCACGCCCAGCGTGGCATACATAAAGCGCTTGGAGATGCCTGCCGAGTAGTAGCGATCGCGCAGGATCAGCGCGGTCAGCGTCATGGCGGCAGGCTCGGTGATGAAGGAACCGAGCAGGGGCACCAGCGACATGACCGTAAGGTAGTAGGCCGTGTTGGACGGCAGCGGGATAAGGCGTGCGGTGTAACGCACGCAGTCCTTGGCAAACTCGAGGATAGGGCGCGTGCCGGCAACCACCATGATGGCGAAGACGAACAGCGGTTCGGTGAAGTTGCGAGTGTCGATGTACTCGGTGGCTTCATCCTTGCCGAGTAAGACCGCCATGCAAAGCACCAACACCAGCGCCCAGAAACCGAACACGACCTCGACCTCGCCCAGCAAATGCCAGATGCCGGCATGGCGCGGATGCTTGTGCGCGAAGCCTTCGATGAACTTGGTGGCAAAGGTGTGAACGATGGCGACGGCGAACAGGATTGCGCCGATGAGCTGGATGGTGGTCGGGTTCAACTGGTTTTACGGTCGTTTTTAGTAGTCGGACATCACGATATCAACACGCCTCATCTGCTTTTTGCAGGCGTTGCTGGTGCAGCGTTTGGCCGCGACTTGATCGCGTCCGCGTGGCTGCATGCGAATCTGGCTGGGGCGAGCACCGCGCTTGATCAGCGCCTGGCCGACCGCTTGGGTGCATTTGCTGGCAACCGCCATGGAGAACTCGGTACTGCCGAGATCCTCGGTATGGCCGACCAGCACAACATTGGCCAAGGGATCGGCCTTTAGTTTCGCTGCGATGTCGTCGAGCAGGGGGCCGGCGTTGCGTGGCACTTCGGCCGAGTCCTGGGCGAAGACGATCTGGGGGCCGGTGAACTCGGGCGCTACTTTTTCGTTGGCTGCAGCAATGGGCGAGCGTTGCGACTGGGCCTTGCTGGCCGTCGGAAGGGGAGTGCTGGCCCCATTTTCAGCTTGCTGCGGGCCGGTAGTGGTGCAGGCTTGCAACAACAAGGCAAGACCGAGGACGCGAAGGGAGAGTGACATGGCCATCGTTCCGTCAAACTGATAATCCCGCCATTTTACCGGGCCGATGCGCTCCAAGTTGATGGGGCTCAAGGCAAAAGAGCGGTTTGCCCCGGCTTTTGGCATGGGAACTCTGCCGTGGCCTGATAAAATGGGGACAGCTCCTAACCTAGCAGGCGTTTGTCCTACAGACCTGCACTCCGGCTGGATATTGCGATGCGCTTGTACGCCCTAGGCATCAATCACCATACCGCGCCGATTTCCGTGCGCGAGCAGATCGCCTTCGATGTGGCGAGACTGCCGGCCGCCCTGAATGACCTGCTGCGTGGGCAGCATGCGCGTGAAGCCGCGATCCTGTCGACCTGCAACCGTACCGAGCTCTACTTCAGCGCCGAGAACCCGCAGGCTGCTGCCGACTGGCTGGTCAAGTACCACGCGCTGCCCGAGCAGAATATTCAGCCCTATCTCTATACGCATCCCGAGCGCAATGCCGTGCGCCATATGTTCCGTGTCGCCTCGGGCCTGGACTCCATGGTGCTCGGTGAGCCGCAGATCCTTGGCCAGATGAAGCAGGCGGCGCGTGCAGCCGAAGAGGCCGGCACGCTGGGCACTACCCTGAATCGCCTGTTCCAGCGTACCTTTGCTGTGGCCAAGGAAGTGCGTTCGACCACCGCGATCGGCGCCAATATTGTTTCCATGGCTGCCGCGGCCGTGCATCTGTCGGCACGCATTTTCGACGACCTGCAGAAGCAGGCCGTGCTCTTTATCGGCGCTGGCGAGATGATCGAGTTGTGTGCCAGCCATTTCGGCAGCCTGAAGCCGCGTCGCCTGACCGTGGCCAATCGTACGCTGGAGCGCGGCGTTGAACTGGCCGCCCGCTATGGTGGCGATGCGATGCGTCTTGATGACATTGCATCGCGACTACATGAGTACGACATTATCGTGTCCTGTACTGGTAGCCCCTTGCCTGTGCTGGGTCTGGGCACGGTCGAACGTGCCTTGAAGCAACGTCGCCACCGTCCCATGGTCATGGTCGATCTGGCCGTACCGCGCGACGTCGAAGCCGAAGTGGAGCGTCTGGACGACGTCTTCCTCTACACCATTGATGATCTCGGCCAGATTGTTGAAAGCGGGCTGGAGTCGCGGCAGGCTGCCGTGATCGAGGCCGAATCCATTATCGACACGCGTGTCGACAGCTTCCTGCACTGGATGGATGGTCGCGAAGTCGTGCCGACTATCCGGGCTTTGCGCGACACGGCTGAGGCTGCGCGTCAGGCCGAGCTGGAGCATGCAATGCGTGCACTGGCGCGCGGCGATGATCCGGTAGCTGTACTCGAGCAACTGTCCCATGGCCTGTCTAACAAGTTGCTGCATGCCCCTACCCAGGCCTTGAATCAGGCCGCCGGCGTTGATCGCGCCGAACTGGCGCGCACCATCTCGCGCCTCTACAACCTCCCCTCAGACAATTAGCGTCCCTGCGACCTTGGTCTGCCCTGCCTGGCGCAGTGGCAGGTGTCTGCTATTTGTCTCCGAAATCACATGAAACCCAGCATCCGCGAAAAACTCGAAAACCTCAGCGAACGCCTTGTCGAACTCGACCGCCTGCTTGCCAGCGAGGGTGCGACCGCCAATATGGATAACTACCGGAAGCTCACACGCGAGCATGCGGACATAGGCCCTGTCGCGGCGCTGTATGCGCAGTGGGTACAGGCTGAGCAGGATCTGGCTTCGGCCAATGAAATGCTGGCCGACCCGGATATGAAGGAGTTTGCGGCCGAGGAAATCGAAACAGCCAAGGTGACGATGGAACGCCTGGAAGCCGAGCTGCAAATCGCCTTGCTGCCCAAGGACCCCAACGACGAGCGCAATCTGTTTTTGGAAATCCGCGCTGGCACTGGCGGCGATGAGTCGGCCATCTTCGCCGGCAACCTGTTCCGCATGTACACACGCTATGCCGAGCGCCAGCGCTGGCAGGTAGAAATCATCTCGGCCAGTGAGTCCGAACTCGGCGGTTATCGGGAGGTGATCGCTCGCGTCGTCGGCAATGGCGCCTATTCCAAGCTCAAGTTCGAGTCGGGCGGCCATCGCGTGCAACGCGTCCCGGAGACTGAATCGCAAGGCCGTATCCACACTTCAGCCTGCACCGTGGCGGTAATGCCCGAGGCAGATGAGCTGGAGGAGGTCACCATCAATCCAGCCGACCTGCGCATCGACACCTACCGCGCCTCGGGTGCGGGCGGTCAGCACATCAACAAGACCGATTCGGCTGTGCGAATTACGCACATTCCCACCGGCATCGTTGTCGAATGCCAAGATGACCGCTCCCAACACCGCAACAAGGCCCAGGCCATGAGCGTGCTCGCGGCACGCATTAACGATGCACAGCAGCGCGCCCAGCAGCAGCAGATTGCGTCGACGCGCAAGTCGCTGGTCGGCAGCGGCGACCGCTCCGAGCGCATCCGCACTTACAACTTCCCACAGGGCCGCGTCACCGATCACCGCATCAATCTGACGCTGTACAAGATCGACATGATCATGGACGGCGACCTCAACGATCTGGTCGACGCACTGACGGCAGAGCATCAGGCCGATCTGCTGGCGGCGCTGTCGGAAGCTCAGCAGTGAGTCTGACAATTGCCGCGGCGCTGAGCACGGCCCGTACTCGCATCCCGGCCTCCGAAGCAAGTTTGCTACTGGCCGAGGCGACGGGGCAGGGCAAGGCCTGGCTGATTGCGCATGACGACGATGTGTTGTCGATCGAGACGGCAGCCCGCTTTGAGGACTGGGTCAGCCGGCGCGAACGCGGTGAACCTGTGGCCTACATTCTGGGCTGGCGCGAGTTCTACGGCCACCGTTTTGCAGTCGCCCCCGGCGTACTGATTCCGCGCCCAGAGACAGAGCTCTTAGTCGAAGAGGGCTTGGGCGCCATCAAGGACAAGCAACAGCCACGCATTCTCGACCTGGGTACAGGCAGTGGTTGCATTGCGATCTCACTGGCCTTGGCACGTTCTGATGCGCAGGTCTGGGCAGTCGATTACTCCGCTGATGCGTTGAAGATCGCTACCGCCAATGCCGAGGCCCTGGGTGCCAGTGTCGAGTTCGTGCGCTCCGACTGGACGGCCAGCTTGAATGCGCGGGACTTCGATCTCATCGTCAGCAATCCGCCCTATATCGCCCCGGATGACGAGCATCTGATTCAGGGCGACCTGCGTTTCGAGCCGAAATCCGCGTTAGCGGCCCCGGATGCCGGGCTGGCTGACCTGCGCCGCATCGTCGATGCCGCAGCCGGTCTGCTCAAACCCGGCGGGACTCTGCTCTGCGAGCACGGCTGGGATCAGGCGGGTTTTGTGTTGGAAATGGTTGTTGCAAAAGGGTTTTCTCCGGTCCAGTACCGCGATCTGGCCGGCATCGTCCGGGTGACAGGCGGAACGCTGGCCTGAGCCCAAAGCAGCAGGTGGGCCGCCGAGCGCTGTTTTCGTCGGGAAAGTCAGCTTGGGTCTTGACTTGCAAGGAAAACTTGCAATAAAATGCTCGGCTTTCCACTGCTCCAACACGGGCAGCACGCCAGCCAACGGGCGCGCTGTCATTGAATTCCAAGGGAAAGACCCGAGGAAATTCCAACGAATTTAGAGATAGCAGAGTCGTATATGAAAACCTTTTCCGCCAAGCCGCATGAAGTCAAGCGCGACTGGTTCGTCGTTGACGCGACCGACCTGGTGCTGGGCCGCCTTGCTTCCCAGATCGCCCTGCGCCTGCGTGGCAAGCACAAGGCCGAGTACACCCCGCACGTTGACACCGGTGACTACATCGTCGTCGTGAACGTCGACAAGCTGCGCGTGACCGGCAACAAGGCACAAGCCAAGAAGTATTTCAGCCACACCGGTTACCCCGGCGGCATCAATGAAACCAACTTCACCAAGCTGCAACAACGCTTCCCCGAGCGCGTGCTCGAGAAGGCCGTCAAGGGCATGCTGCCCAAGGGCCCGCTCGGCTACGCCATGCTGAAGAAGCTGAAGTGCTACACCGGTACCGATCACCCGCATACCGCCCAGCAGCCCAAGGCTCTGGTCGTCTAAGGAACTGAACAATGGCAACTCCTAACTACTACTACGGTACCGGTCGTCGCAAGACCTCCGTCGCTCGTGTGTTCCTGAAGGCTGGTTCCGGCAAGATCGTCGTGAACGGCAAGCCGCTGGACGAGTTCTTCTCGCGTGAAACCGGCCGTATGGTCGTGCGTCAACCGCTCGAACTGACCGAACACGTTTCCACTTTCGACATCATGGTTAACGTCCATGGTGGCGGCGAATCCGGTCAAGCCGGCGCCGTGCGTCACGGTATCACCCGCGCCCTGATCGACTACAACGCCGACCTCAAGTCGTCGCTGTCGAAGGCCGGCTTCGTGACCCGCGATGCTCGTGAAGTCGAACGTAAGAAGGTCGGCTTCCACAAGGCACGTCGTCGTAAGCAATTCTCGAAGCGTTAATTTGCTTCAGTGCAAGAAAGCCGCCTTCGGGCGGCTTTTTTGTTTTGTGCGATAGCAATACGGGATCAGCCCGATAGGCGGGATGAAGTACTCACTCTGATACTATTGATACTCTGAGTTTGGAGTCGAAGATGAGCAACAAGATCAAGGTAGGTATCGTTGGTGGCACCGGTTATACCGGCGTCGAGCTGCTGCGGCTTCTGGCCCTGCACCCCAATGCCGAGTTGCATGCGATCACCTCGCGCGGCGAGGCGGGTACGGCCGTAGCTGACATGTTCCCCAACCTGCGCGGCTTTGTTGACCTGAAGTTCACTGATCCCTCGTCGTCTTCGCTCAAGGATTGCGACATCGTCTTTTTTGCCACGCCGCACGGCGTGGCCATGAAGCAGTCGCAGGAATTGCTGGCTGCCGGTGTGCGTATCGTCGACCTAGCCGCCGATTACCGCCTCCAGGATACTGCCGTATTCGAGAAGTGGTATGGCATGCCGCACTCCGAGCCAGAGCTGCTCAAGGAGTCGGTCTATGGCTTGCCGGAAGTCAATCGCGAGAAAATCAAAAGCGCCCGGATCGTCGGCAATCCCGGCTGCTACCCGACCGCGACTCAGCTAGGCTTCCTGCCCCTGATCGAGGCTGGCTGCATTGACCTCAACCATCTGGTATCGGATGCCAAGTCTGGCGTGTCCGGTGCCGGCCGTAAGGCCGAGGTGCATACGCTTTTCCCCGAAGCCGCGGATAACTTCAAGGCCTACGGTGTGTCAGGCCATCGCCACCAGCCCGAAATTGCCGAGCGTCTCGGCGTTGCCGCCGGCAAGCCGGTAGGCTTGGTTTTCGTGCCGCATCTGACCCCGCTGATCCGCGGTATCCATGCCACGCTTTACGCCCGTATCACGCGTGAAGAGGATTTTCAGGCCCTGTTCGAAAAGCGCTATGCCAATGAGCCCTTCGTCGATGTGCTGCCGGCCAAGTCGCATCCGGAGACGCGCTCGGTGCGCGCGTCCAACACCTGCCGTATTGCCATCCACAGGCCGCAAGGCGGCGATACGCTGGTGATCCTGTCGGTCATCGACAATCTGGTTAAGGGTGCGGCCGGTCAGGCCGTGCAGAACATGAACATTATGTTTGGGTTTGACGAATGCGCTGGCCTAAGGCAAGTTCCGGTCTTGCCGTAAAGGCCAGGCGGCTGCGCAGCCGCTTTGGTATCGCCGCACCCCGACTGACGGTAAAAACACATGTGCCTTGGCACTGGCGTGCCGCCAGCGTGATTATCATCACGGCGGCTTCGCTCGCGCTGGCGGGCTGGATTTATGACGCCGGGCGCAGTATTGCCGGCTTCAAGAATTCGGCCATGGATACGCTGAAGTCGCGGCTTTCCGATCAAGAGTCGGAGCTGAAACAATTGCGCTCAGCGGTGACCAGCACTTCGGCCAGTCTGCAGATAGAGCAGGCGGCGCAGGAGCAGCTCAAGAAGCATGCGGCTACTCTCGAGGAGGAGAACATCCGCCTCAAGGAAGAGCTAGCAGTTTTTGAGAATATGGCGCAAGGACGGGCTGCCGAGGGAAGTCTGGCCATTTCCCGCTTGAGGGTTGAGCCTGCTGGGGAAGGGGGCTACGGCTACACCATGCTGGTGACCCGCCAGCAGAGCAAAAAGGACGGTGAATTCCGTGGTCAGTTGCAGTTTTTGCTGAACATACAACAGGCTGGCCGCAGTGCTATGATCACTTTGCCTGAAACGGGTGATCCAGAATCTGCCCGCTATCAGGTCTCGTTCCGCAATTTCCACCGCCTTGCCGGGCGGTTTCGCATACCCGAGGGTGCCCAGTTGATCTCAGTTGAGGCGCGCCTGGTCCAAGATGGCAGCATCAAGGCCACTCAACGCATAACGCTGTAGGTCATACAGTAAGGAGTTCTCATGTTTGGCAACAAGACGACCACGAACACCCCGAGCAAGCCGCAGAACCGTATCGACACCTTGATCGGTGCCGGTACCCAGATCCATGGCGACATTACGTTCAACGGCGGATTGCGGATTGATGGCGAGATCCATGGCAATGTGACGGCAAGCGGCGAAGGCTCCAGCACCCTGGTGGTCAGCGAGCATGCCCGCGTCGAAGGTGAGGTTCGTGTCAGCCATGTGGTTATCAATGGCACCGTGACCGGCCCTGTCCATTCCAGTGAATTCCTTGAACTCCAGCCCAAAGCCCGAGTCACAGGCGATGTGGAGTACAACACCTTGGAAATGCATTTGGGTGCCGTAGTACAAGGCCGTCTGGTTCACGACACCCCGTCGCGCGCCGTTGAACTGAAACTTGCGGCCAACAGCGGCAACTCCTAGCATTTCTCTGCATTGACCGCGAGGCTTTGCAGGCGGATAATTGAAATATTGAAAGTCAGCCCCAGCTAGGTGGCTGAGACGTAACGGAGAAATACTATGAACGCCCCTACCGAAATGCCGAGCCCGCTGAACTTCACCGACAGCGCCGCCAACAAGGTCAAGGAGCTGATCCTCGAAGAAGGCAACGATGCCCTGAAGCTGCGCGTATTCGTCAGCGGCGGCGGTTGCTCCGGCTTCCAGTACGGCTTCACCTTTGACGAAGCCATCAATGAAGACGACACCACGCTGGAAAAGAACGGCGTGACCCTGCTGATCGATTCGATGAGCTACCAGTATCTGGTTGGCGCTGAAATCGATTACACCGAAGGTCTGGAAGGTTCGCAGTTCGTGATCAAGAACCCGAACGCCACCAGCACTTGCGGTTGCGGTTCCTCCTTCTCGGCCTAAGCTTTTACGGCTGAATGAAAAAGGGCGCCTCGGCGCCCTTTTTTGTTATGGGTGCCGTCGTATCGGCGCCCCTTTGTTTTTAAGCGGGATATACCGCACCGAGTACGCGTTCGCCGCGTGCGCCGGTGACTTCCGGCAGATTGCCACTGAGATTGTGCATGGTGCGTTGCGCCAGCCAGGCAAAGGCGATGGCCTCCAGCGAGTCTCCATCCAGACCGACAGTATCGGTGGTGGTTACATCTGTACCTGCCAAATTGTGGCCCAGTGCCGCCATTAATTCGGCATTGCGTGCGCCACCGCCGCATGCCAACACAGTATCCGGCGTGCCGCAGTGGGTACGTATTGCATCCGCGATGCTGCGAGCACTGAGTTCTACAAGGCTTGCCTGCACATCTTCTGCGGCCTCATTGCCATCTAGGTGGCTCAGCAACCATGCAAGATTGAACTCTTCACGGCCGCAGCTTTTCGGCGGAGAGAGCTGCAAGTAAGGGTGAGCCAGTAAGCGGCTTAGCAAGCCTTCGCGCGCCTTGCCGCTAGCGCCCCAGGCGCCATCCTTGTCATAGGGCAGGCCTTGCTGCTTCTGTATCCAAGCATCCAGCAGCATATTGCCGGGACCGGTGTCGAAACCGCGCGTCGGGCGGCCTGGCGCAAGATCCGTGATGTTCGCGATGCCACCGAGATTGAGCACCACTCGATGCTCGGATGGGTGGCGCAGCAGGGCGTCATGAAATGCCGGTACCAAGGGCGCGCCCTGTCCACCTGCTGCGATGTCGCGGCTGCGAAAATCCGCTACTACCGCTATACCGCTGAGCTCGGCCAGCAGGGCAGGATTAATCAATTGCAGTGTGTAACCGGCGGCCGGATTGTGGCGTACGGTTTGTCCGTGCGCGCCTATGGCCTTGATGTGGCGAGCCTCGGTACCAGCCGACTCCAGCAGCTCGGCTACGCTGTCGGCATAAAGCTCGGCAACGCGCTTGGCCAGCAGGCTGGCGTGATGGA
>Ga0268257_1001977_pt1 | contig 15920 bp, 16 predicted proteins | sample AgamicAtPrz_FD_200249 | JGI IMG/M metagenome (GOLD analysis project Ga0268257, IMG submission 200249) | Agave microbial communities from Guanajuato, Mexico - At.P.rz (v2) (version 3) | ecosystem: Host-associated > Plants > Phyllosphere > Phylloplane/Leaf | place: Guanajuato, Mexico | collected... | reverse complement strand
GGGCGCACAACCGCAACGACCACTGCATCAGCAAGGAAGACGAAGCGGCGATCCTGCTCGACCTGATCGACCACTACCAGGCTCAGTACGTGATGTCGTTTTCCTGGGGCGGCGTGGCCACCATGCTTGCCCTCACCAAGCGCCCGCCTACCCTGGAAAAAGCCATCTTCGCCTCGTTCTCGCCGATCCTCAACGAGCCGATGCTCGATTACCTGGGCCGCGCCCTGGTGTGCCTCAATCAGGAAGATGGCGACAAGGTCGGCCACCTGATCAACGACACCATCGGCAAGCACCTGCCCTCGCTGTTCAAACGCTACAACCACAAACACACCAGCCGCCTGAGCGGCCACGAATACCGGCAGATGAACGCCCACGTGCAACAGGTACTGCGCATGGAAGCCCACTGCCACCTGGACTGCCTGAGCGATATCGACATCCCGCTGCTGTTCATCAACGGCGAACTCGACGAATACACCTCCGCCGCCGACGCCCGCCTGATGGCGCAACACATCAACGACTGCCACTTCGCCACGGTCAGCAACGCCGGCCACTTTATCGACATGGAACACAAAGGCGCCTGGCTGCAGACCCAGAATGCCCTGCTGGGCTTCCTGCAACACAGCACCACCAGCAAACGCTTCACCCTCCACCCCGGCCTGCACGCCATGGCCGTATGACGCGCAGCAGAGCAGCCCGCGTTGCCCCGACCAACCACCACCGGGCAACGCGGGCTTCATTTTGCGGATGGATTCGGGTATAAAGGCGCCCTCAAGCGGGCTTCGTATAATGGCATTACCTGAGCTTCCCAAGCTCATGACGAGGGTTCGATTCCCTTAGCCCGCTCCAAAATCTAAGCACTAAAGCCCTGTTTTTACAGGGCTTTTTTGTGGGCGACGTTTGGGTGAGTCGAAGAAGTGTCGAAAGTTACTTCAACCACCACAACGCCCAAGCTGCTCCTGATAACGGGCGTTCTCCTGATTGAGCTCGTTACGTTCCTGTCTGAGCCGCTGACCATAGGGGCCATCGCCCACAAAAGAGAAGGAGCTATCAATAGAATCCATACGGTCTTTATTGAGACGGATTTGGCTCTGAATAAATACGCAATTATTTTGCCGAGATAGTTGGCTGGACAGCTGAGAAATTTGGCCGTTTCTCTGTGTCATCTCGTTTTCAAGATTTTTATAAGCCCCTCGCCACTGTTCAAGGCTTGATGACGCAGATTGGTAATTCGCCTCAAGAAGCTGAACCTGCGTTTGAAGACTAGTAATTTGCATAGCACTCTGGCTCTCAGAGAACTTCTGACCAAACCAAAATCCAGCAGTGGCAAGAGCCGACAGGACTGTAACAACACTGACTACCAGCCCCCACGCCTGAGCAATACTCAGGCTGTTAAACCAATCATCAAAAGTTATCTCGTCGTCCATGCACTCACCCAACCAAAGCTTCTAAAACAGCCAGCATAATAAATAAAGTTAGGGCTTATCTAGAGTGGCAGTCCAGCCATGGGACTCAACCTAATCGCGTCACTCAGATGCTCAGGCGCCAGGTGCGAATAGCGCATGGTCATGGCCAACGAGGCATGGCCCAGAATCTCTTTCAACGTGACGATATGCCCGCCACCCATGATGAAGTGAGCTGCGAAGGTGTGGCGCAGTATGTGGCTGGCCTGCCCTTTCGGTGGGTTGATCGAGGTCAGGTGCAGCACCTTGCGGAACACGCCCATACAGTTGGTGAACGGGCCGTTCTTGGCCCAATGTTCCTGGATGGCTTGCACCAGGGTTGGTGACACCGGCACAGCCCTGACCCGCTTCGACTTGGTATTGGCGAAGGTTATAACCCCGCCGCCGATCCTTGCAGGGGTCAACGTCTGAGCCTCACCCCATCGACACCCGGTCGATAAACAGATCAGCGCCACCATGTAGGTATGCGGCCCGGTCGTGCGATCGCGCAGTGCATTCAGCAGCTCGGTTATCTGCGGTTTAGTCAGGTAGGCCAGCGGGCGTTCCTGCAGGCGGATCGGCTTGATACGGGTGAACGGGCACGGGTAGTCAATCACGTCGAGCTTGTGCAACTCGTTGTAGACGGACTTGAGGTAGCCCAGGCGATTGTTCGCCGTCTTGCCGGTAACGCCCTTGGCGATCCAGCGGGCACGCGCAGAAGCGATCAACGCACCGTCGACCTTATGGGCCACCGGGTCACCCATGAACGTGGCTGCAGCCTTGAGAATGGTGAAGCGGCGCAGGCCATCGGACAGGGCCACACCATGCAGCTCATACCAAAGCTGCACCAGCTCCGAGAGACGGCGTTTGTCCTTGGGCTTGGGCGACCAGTCGCGGTTATCGACAACCTTGGTTCGGCACGTGGCCTCGAACCGCTGAGCTTCGGTTTTGGTCTTGAAGGTCTTGCGGAAGCGCTTGCCCTTGATGGGTTCAACGTCGACCTTCCAACGGCCATCCGGCAATTGGAATATGGCCATCAGACAGCCCTGCCCCACCGCACATGCCGCTCTGTAAGCAGATCCCGGATGTGTTTGTAGAGATCATCCTGGGTCATGTCCTTGGCGGCGTAGTGATCGCGGATGACCGGCCAGCAGTCCCATTGCTGGAGGGTCTTAAACGCCTTTTTTGCGCCCACCTGCTCCCTTGCCAGTAGGCTTACGAAGTTTCCCAGGAACAGCTCCACGTTCTTGCCGGAGAAGCCGCGCGAGGTCTTGTAGTAGCGCTTGTATTCGGTGTCATCGAGCAGCGAGTCCACCGGCAGATCGACGCGAATGTCATCACGGATCAGCGTCCAGATCGGCTCAAAGTATCCAGGGCGGGCCAGCAGCTTGAATTGCCTCAAGCCATAGCGCCACAGGCCGTCCAGATGCCCGGCGAAGGCCGCAAAGGAGCTGGTATCGATCACCTCATTGGTTTTCAGGTCGACCGAGCCGCTGGCGAACTGCTGGATGACCGAGTGGTGATAGCGCAGCTCTACGCGCCATACGTCCGCGTTGGGGTCGTAGTTGTCCGGGTCCTGGGCGTCGAAGCTGTCGCGGCGCTTCCACACGCTTTCCCAGTAGTCGAGCTTGTCGGTGGCGCGGGCCTGTTCGGTCTTGTTGTAGATCGCCAGCTGTACGCCACTGGCAGAGCCGAACATGAAGGTTTCGCCGCGGCCGTAGGTGCTGGATTTTGTCGTCCAGTTGATCTCGTTAATGCCCGAGATATCGCGCTGGTTGCGTGCCCGGCAGTGCATACGGGCGACCAGATCGACCGGAGGTTTCCAGCCCTGCAGGTCTAGCGCGAGGTGGACGGCGCACTGGTTGATTTCCAAGTGGCTCAGCACTTCGGTGGCGTACAGATCCAGGCGCTGCTGCAGGCGTTCAGGCGACAGGGCGTCGATGGCATGGGGCGACACTTCGATTTTCAGGTGTGGGCCGATGCTGTCGATCTTGGCGTTGAAGTTCTTCACCAGCAGGATGATGCCCAGGTCGGCGTTCTGCAGCTTGTACTGGTAGCCTGAGTCCTTGCTGACGCGCCCGGAGTGCCAGGTGCTGCCCGCGAACTGCACCATGGTGCCGGGCTTCTCGAACAGCGCCATGATTTCCGGGCGGATCATGCCCCGGTAAAGCTGGCGAACCGTGTCCACCCCGCAACGCAGTAAACGAACGCGGGACAGATCGACCATGGCCGTGGTGCCCGGGTCGATGAACAGACGCCCACTGGCATCCTCGCGAGCGAGCATGTCCAGACGCATGAAGTCTTTTGCCTTTGCCATTTCTATTTACCTAATGCTGATTAATGCGGAATGTTCACTGCGTTTATCTGACGTGTTACAGGGGCGTCAGCGCGGAGGCGCGTGCCTCGCTCGCGCCTCCGTTCTGAACTGAACCACTCCAGCGCTCGCTCGTGCGCGCCTCACCGCTAGCGCTCCCTCGCGCGCGCCGTGCCGTCGCACGCAAGGCATCGCCAGCGGTGTCGCACACCTCTCTATCAATCTGGCTGGTTGGATCTCTGAAGGGATTTCCCCTCGGTTCCTGACAGGGTTGTTCCTGGGTATACAGGGAGGGTTGGAAGCGCCAATCGGGCGGCAGGTTGGCGACCCACATGATCAGCAGGATCACCGGGAGCAGGAGCGCGAACGGGCCTTCGAGAAGGTACAGGGCGTGGGAGCTGGTGCGGGCCGGGGGGATGATTGACACCAAGGGCGCTGCCCTTGTCATCCCGCTCTTGCCGCCGAGGGCTCGGGAGCGCGGGGTGGTGAAGCTACCCCACACTCCCGTTGATAGGCTGGTCATGAGTGCAGGGCCTCAAGGGTGCGCTGCGCCCGTGCTTCCGTTCGACGGAACGGTGGAGCTGTTCCGACGAGCCGGGAGCGCGGCCCTTGACCCCTCTTGGATAGGTCGGGTCATACGGCCCAGTACATTGCCGGAACCCTGCCGGTCGCGGTGCCGTATCGCCCGAATGGTGACCACATCCTGGAAGTAGATTTCCAGGGTGTGCTGCATGCCGCTGAGCGGCACGGTAATGAAATAACCCTGATCGCAAATGCCTTCCACGGGCAGCACTACACCGATCACATGCAGGCAGTGCCAGTACGTGCCGGGTTCATCGTCCCACGCGAGTTCGACCAGAACGGTATTGCCGAGAAAGGTCATGGCCGTTTCAGCATCCAGAGCCAGCGAGTGCTTAGGCATGGCTGTAGTCCCCCGCGTTGAACTCCGTTTTGCCCTTGGTCAGATCCGCACGCAGCCGGGCGAGGTTGACCATGCGGAAGTCGGCCAGTCGCAAGCTGGGCACGGTGCCGTTGCTGACCCACTCGCAGGCTTCCTCAACGGACACGCCGCTCATTTCAGCGAAGGTCTTGATGCTGCAGAGGTCGAGGCTGTCGTCTTTCTTCTTCATAGCGTCCATTCCTGTTCAAGAAGCTGCTGATGCAGCAGGGCCACGTTGACCATGGTGCGTTTGCCGACCTTCTGTGAAGGCAGGTAGCCGCGCTCGAGCCAAGTGCGAACCACGATGGGTTCATCACCCATTCCTATCCATTCGGCAAAACGAGGCCACGGCATCAACGGTGGTGCGCCATGCAGCTTTTGTGAGTCGATCCCTTCCGGTGGTAGCATTCCAGCAATCTCCGCATTGTTCCGCTTTGCTCAGCATTAGATGCATTACAAATAGTGCAAGGCATGGGGCAAAATATAAGCTAGCCTCCACATAGAAACCACCACTATGTGCAAGCTTTTTAGATGTTTTAGGAATGATTAGAGAAAGATTGATATCCGTTTGGGATAAAGAAGGGATGTCAGCTCCTAAGCTTGAGAAGCTAACGGGTATCGACAGGAGCAGCTGGTATCACTTGAGGAATGGCAAAAGGCGAGCTAACGAGGAGGATATCGAGGCTATCGTTAAGCTTTTTCCTCAATATGCTTTTTGGATCGCTAGCGGGCAGATCGCGCCAGAGATAGGCCAGACAAGCCCAGACTATGACGAAGCAAACCGAAACTTGAGCCAACCAAACGCGGGATAGCGATCACCCAGGAAATAGCTAGGCGCTGGATTACCCGAACGTGTGAAGCCAAGTTCAAGTAAAGAGCTGCTATTGGACGAAGAATAAAGGTCTACCAGAGTAAATCGAAGGACTTGGCTAAAAACAGAACATCGTCAGCCCCTTGAAACTACCTCATGGAGGCGGCAGAAGTGAACTGATAGCTTGAAGCAAAGGAGATAATGGCCTAGCTGATTCAGAGAGAAGGTCTTAGTTTTGTGTTCTGACTTAGCAAATGCAGAATATGGAATGGAGAAAGCTCGATCAAGAAGAACTAAGCAGTCTTCATTGATTTTTTGCCCAGAGGGCAAAAACAGAATATTTGTAATAGCCTGACGCTTAATCTCAATAACTTTCGAAGTCATAGCAGAACTAGAAACACCGGCTCTTTTTAAAGCGGCCTCATAATCTGAAAGACGTATAACCGGCGCATAGGTAACAGAAGCTGGTAGATCCCTTTTATTTGAGGGGTCTATATCGCAAGAATTTGAAACAATCAAAACTCTAACAAAGTCAGTAGCGTTTCGAACGTAATCATAATATGGAACTTTATCAAAGCAGTCGCCCTGCAAAATTTCAGCAGGAAAATTAGATGTATATAGATTACTTTTATCAGAGAAGTCTTTGAGCGCGGACGCAAGACTGACGCGCTCATTCTCTGTCAAGTAATATGGAAAAGCAGTACTACTGCGAAATTCTTCCATGAACATTTCTTATCGAATCAATAAATCCCAGAAATTATCTTCAAGCACCTGAGAAAATTCGGCACCTAGAGTAGTGGACTGAGAAAGCATAATAGTATTGAACGACTCAGCAGCACTAGCCAATACACTATAACTTTTATCTAAATACTTTTCAGAGGCAAAGAAGAGCGCATCTAGCTGGCTAGATGTATCGATGATACCAGAGCGATGCGCCTTACCATTGCTCATCTCAACTATATCTTTGACGGGATAAGCGCCCGCTTGAGCAAGAGTAAGCATGGCAAGTCCTGCGAATACTGCCGAGCTAGAACCGATAGTTTGAGGTCGATATTCAAGCATAGTTTGGCTCCAACCACTCCAATCCTTTGTCGGTTAGACTATCAAAGAAAACATCTTTGATAGCTGTGTGCAAATTCTCAAGCCTTAAATCAAGCGCTTCAATAAAAATAGAGGGTGGCTCAGCGCTAACGGGCAGTACCAAGTCAGCATCAAAGACAGCGCCCTGAACTGGACCGATATTAATCAGTTCAAGATTAGCATGTGATACAACTTGAACAACATGATGTATCCCATGCTCAACAAACTCAACCCTCACTTGGTAGCCCTCTCGGCCAGGATATTTCCCTCCAATTGAGAGCTCAAGGTCAAATATTTCTCGGCGATCTAGCTCATCACCAGTCTGGATCAAATCTATATATTTCATAGAGCATCTATCAACTGCAGAAATATACTGATCAGTACATACTACAGATAGAACCTCTTGGATAGCCTGCCTAAAAGCCCCCCAACCAGAGTAGGGAAGCTTACTGGATATCGACAGAACGTTATCACCAACAAAAACCCAGTGCTGCCCCCAGCTAATTCTGAATAGAGGGGCAAAAGCCAGTTCCGGCTGCAAATCTCTTACTTGTTTAGGGATTTGCATGGCGGGCGTCTGCTCAATGCCATCGGCCTTAAGCGAAGTATAAATTATACCGGGAAGAACACTAGAAAGCGGCAAATGAGAACGCACGCGAATCTCAAATACAGCATCGACTATAGGCCGCTTCCCTAGGCTCAAAGGTCTTTGCTTTGTAACCACTTGACTCTCCATAAAAGCGCTACCACCGCGACTGGAAATTTTACCCGGATTTTGGCGCGCGAATTATATACTAAAAAAAAACAATTGTCGACACCAGAATTTTATAGCAGCTAATTTGCGAAAGTCTAGTTGACTGACTCCATACCAGTATCAGAAAAATTTGAAAATAGCTAAATAATCAAACTGGAAATTGCGAAAAATCTGTTAACTGCCCGATGATATACATACAGAGTCATGAAAATGTCTATAGACGCACTAACTCGCCCACATGATAAGAGGCATAGTCGTAAGGCCAAGGAGATACGACGCTGTCGAAAAAGTGTCGAAACCACTGCAGGGCAAAGCAGAGTAAAGCGTGTAAAATCCACGCACAGTCGAGCAATGCAGGGGCTTTGCGGAGCATTGCGGGAGCTGGAAAAGGGTTCGATTCCCTTAGCCCGCTCCAGATCAGAAACGAAAAAGCCCCGTCAGCGATGACGGGGTTTTTTTGTTTCTGACATCTGAAATGCTTGACCGCAAGAGTTTTAGCTGGGAGAGATAGCACTTTGCAGTCACGCCCACCAACCAAGAAAATAAATATTTCCTCTTTTCATGTGAAAACTAGTGTGACAGCAAGCCGACATGCAGGACAATAATTTTATTGAACTTTCAGGGCAGTTATAACTAAACGGATGAATAGGCCATGGGACGTTTTGTGACAATGCTCTTGCTGAGCACCACGCTTTTAATCTTCTACAAACTTACAGAAATCACAATCCCAGCGCTCACTCGTGAATCAGAAAATATTTCCGATATAACTGATTTAATTTCCGCATGGGCGTCCGTCATTGCTCTATTGGGCGCGGTAGTAGCCTATCAACGCTGGTTGCAAAACAAGATCAGGGATGACTCATATGATTTTATAAAAAAATACGTGATGTATATGTGCGATCTAGAATATGTGGTCATCAACATTTTTACTCGACTAAATGGGCTTTGCCCTCAGGAAGGCTTAGTAGCGCTTACCAAAGAAGAAGCGCTTAGCGCCCTCCGAGAAATATCAGATTCAGTAGCTGATCTGGACCAGGCGATACGAACTTTTCATACAGCAAAGCTAGAGCTCGAGCATTGGGACATAGCTCTTTCGTCAAAAGGTGAATACCTACACCATGAAACGATGAAAGGAGCGCATGATTTTGCGATTACCTTTCATACATCACTAAACGCAACAGGCAATTACTATGCAAATACTGAAAACAAAAAAATTAGTGATGCCGTGAGAAAAAAGTTGTTTGATAACATGATTTCAGAGGACGCAAAATTCAAGCAAAGAACATTTGCAATTCGAGAAGTTTTCAATAGCAGAAGAAAGATAAAATTCAAAAAACTGTTTGCCATGCACGAATAGTTGCCTCTGCAGATTTAGCGTCGAATACCGTGCAGTGCAATGCAAATTGAATTATGCGGCCCCATCCGTAAGCTTCTAATGAAGCGGCTTTCAGCGGCAGCGAGGTAGGCGTACTCGCGAAGCAATATGCCGCTGCCGTTGTTTCAAGATCGATATAGGCTTGGCGGACTGTTCGCTTCGCTCCCGAGTCCGCCCTACGAGTTTGGTGCGCTAACGCGACTACCCAGATAACGCCTGAATGACATGTTTAGGATCATTATGAATCGCACGCAGCAACGCCTTAGCAGGGCCGGTTGGTTCGCGGCGGCCTTGTTCCCAGTTGCGCAGAGTGCCAAGTTGCACGTCGATCATGGCCGCGAATTTTGCTTGGGTGAGGCCGGTGGCCTTGCGGATCTGTTTCACCTGCAGGGCGTCCACGGTGAATTCTCGGGATGGCTGCCATTCGCCGCGGTGAATTTCGTCCATTTGCTGAACGCTTTCCAGCAGCTCGTCGAAGAACTTGCTCATGGTGATTAACTCCACCGCTCTATGATTTGCTTGAGTGCCCTGCGCTCGTCTGCCGACAGATCGTCCTTCTCGTTCTTGGGGTAGATCAGCAACAAGGCGATCTGCGACGCCGACGCGAAGTGGTAATAAAATCACTCTGGATCCACCGCGCTTGCAGTGGCCACTGAAAGCAACCCGCACCTTGCGAATACCGCCCGTACCTTCGATCACATCGCCCAGATCCGGGCGCTCGGCCAAGGCGCGCTGAAACGTGGCGTAGCTGTCGTCTGCCAACAGCTCTTTCAAGCGCCTGGTAAAAACCGGGCTCTATAACATCCTGCGCCAAGGTACGCCATTGGCGCACCTCCCTTCAATTGGCTGCCGGAGGGTAGCTGCGTGATATCCCTTTTGCAGCCTAGCCAACCCCAAGCGTTCTGGTGCCGAAACCGCTGCAGCGCGGCCGCAGCGGAAAGCGTGTAAAATCCGCGCGCACACGAGTACGGCAAGGGCATCGCGTGAGCTGAAGAAGGGTTCGAATCCCTTACTCACCTTCCCCACCAAAGCCCTGCCTTCGCAGAGCTTTTCGCGCCCCTCTGGCCCAACGGCAACCAGCACCCCACGGTAAAAACGGACAACAAGACGATGAGCAAGCAACGCGCTTACCCGCTAGTAGTAATGGTTATCGCTTTTCTTCTTTCTAGCCTTTGTCACGCCGGGCAGGTGGTCGATGTGCTGGGGCGTAGCGTGACGGTGGACTTGCCGGCCAAGCGGGTGGTGCTGGGGTTCAACTTCGAGGATTACGCGGCCATCGGTGGTGAGAAGGCGTTCGATTCGGTGGTGGGTATTTCTCGCGGCGCCTGGGAGCGCAAGGTGCCGACGATCTGGAAGCGCTATGTGGAGCACTACCCGCGGCTGGACACCCTGGCCGATGTCGGCGAGGTGGAAACCCAGAGTTTTTCGGTCGAGAAGGTGCTGAGCCTGGAGCCGGATCTGCTGGTGCTGACCGACTGGCAATTCCAGGCGCTGCCCGATGAAGTGGCGCGGCTGGAGAAGGCCGGCGTGCCGGTGCTGGTGATCGACTACAACGCCCAGACCCTGGAGCGCCATGTGAAGTCCACCCTGCTGCTCGGCGAAGTGACCGGCCAGCAGGCCCGCGCCCGTGAGCTGGCAGACCTGTACAGCGCGGCGGTCAAGGATATCGAGGCGCGCATCGCCAAGGCCAACAAGCCCAAGCCACGCATCTATATCGAGTTCGGCAACAAGGGCCCGGCCGAATACTCCTTCACCTACGGCAAGAACATGTGGGGCGCCATGGCCATCACGGTCGGTGGCGACAATATCGCCGCGCCGTACGTGCGCGACTGGGGCCAGATCAACCCGGAGCAGGTGCTGGTCGCGCGCCCCGAGGTGATCATCATTTCCGGCCGTGAAGACAACACCAATCCCACCGCCCTGTCCATGGGCCCCGGCGTGGACGCAGCCACGGCGCGCAAGCAGCTGCAGGCCTTCGCCGCACGACCGGGCTGGTCGGAACTGCCGGCGATTCGTGACGGTCGCTTGTACGGCGTTTACCAGGGCGCGTCGCGCAGCCTGGGCGACTTCACCATGCTGCAGTTCATCGCCAAGCAGCTGTACCCGGACTTGTTCGCCGACCTGGACCCGATGGCCAACTACCAGAATTACTACCGCAAGTACCTGCCGATTCCGTTAGAGGGCACCTATGCCATCAGCGCCCATGAATAAGCCCGAAGCCGTGGTGCCGACTGCGGTCGAGCGCGACGCCATCGCCGAGCACCGCCTGCGCGAGCGCAAGCGGTGGCGCAACTGCCTGCTGTTCACCCTCTTGTGCGGCGCCTGCCTGGTGCTGGATATCGCCACCGGGCCGTCGATGCTCTCGCCGTGGGACGTGCTGCGTTCGCTGCTGGATATCGGCGAGCGCCCGGCGATGACCGACACCATCGTGCATGACCTGCGCCTGCCGGTGGCGTTGATGGCCCTGGCCGTCGGTGCGTCCCTCGGTGCTGGCGGTGCGCAGATGCAGACGCTGCTCAACAACCCCATGGCCAGCCCCTACACCCTGGGCATGGCCGCCGCGGCCGGCTTTGGCGCGGCGCTGAGCCTGGCCTTCGGCAGCTTCGGCCTGGGCCCGCTGATCGGCGTGCCGCTGGGCGCCTTCGCCTGTTCGATGCTGGCGGTGCTATTCCTGTTCGCCCTGGCCACCCTGCGCCACGCCGGCAGCCACACCATCATCCTCGGAGGCATCGCCATGCTGTTCCTGTTCCAGTCGCTGCTGTCGCTGGTGCAGTTTCTGTCCTCGCCGGAGCTGTCGCAGCAGATCCTGTTCTGGCTGTTCGGCAACCTCGGCAAGGCGACCTGGACAACACTCGGCATCACCGCCGGCGTGACCCTGCTGTGCTGCGTGATCCTGATGGGCGATGCCTGGAAGCTGGCGGCCCTGAGCCTGGGCGAAACCCGTGCGGTGAGCCTGGGCGTGAACATCCGCGTGCTGCGCCTGAAAATCCTGATTCTGGTGGCGGTGATGACAGCTACGGCGACCAGCTTCGTCGGGGTGATCGGCTTCGTCGGCCTGGTATCGCCGCATATCGCACGGATGATGGTCGGCGAGGATCAGCGCTTCTTGCTGCCGCTGTCGGCCATCTGCGGTGCGTTCATGCTGTCGGCGGCCTCGGTGCTGTCCAAATCCATCGTGCCGGGCGCGCTGTTTCCCATCGGCATCGTCACGGCCATCGTCGGCGTGCCGTTCCTGCTCTGGCTGATCTTCGCCCCGCAGCGAGGCCGCTCATGATCCAGCTCGACAACCTCGCCCTCGCCCGCTCCGGGCGCACCATCCTGCATGGCCTGAGTGCCACTCTTCAGCCGGGCGCCATCCATGTGGTGCTGGGCCCCAACGGCACCGGCAAGACCACCCTGCTGCGCGCCATGGCCGGCGACCTGCCGCTGGCCGGCGGCGCCATCACCCATGGCGAACACAGCCGCGGTGCTCAGGCGCCAGGCCGGCGCGTGCTGGAAGCCTGGCGCCGCGACTTCGCCTATATGCCCCAGGATTGCAGCACCGAGGTGTCGCTGTCGGTGCTCGAAGTGGTGGTGCTCGGCAACCTCGGGCAGATCGGCCTGCGCCTCGATGACGCCCAGTTGCAGCGCGCCATGGAAAAGCTCTCGCAGGTCGGTATCGCCCACCTGGCCGGGCGTAGCATCGGCTCGCTCAGCGGCGGGCAGCGGCAGATGGCGTTCTTCGCCCAAGTGCTGATGCGCGAACCCAAGGTGATGCTGCTCGACGAGCCGGTCAGCGCCCTGGACCTGCGCCACCAGATCGCCCTGCTCGACCGTGTGCGCCAGGAGACTAGTAGCCGCAACCTGGTGACCGTGGTGGTGCTGCACGACCTGAACCTGGCCTGCCAGTACGCCGACAACCTGCTGGTGCTGGTCGACGGCAAGCTGGCCGCCAGCGGCCACCCAGGCGAGATCGTCACCGCAGAGTTGCTGCAGAGCACCTATGGCGTGGCGGTGGATATTCTGAAGGACCGTCAGGGGCGGCCAGTGGTGCAACCGCTCAGCGCTCAGGCTTTCGCCTGAGAACCTGTTCACGATCTTTATGCGCATGAAGCGGCAACTACAAGGCAAAAGCAGCCGGTGACCGTAGGATGGGTCGGGCCGCATAGGGGAAACCCATCAATTGCGATGGGTTTCACCCATCCTACGGTCTGTTCACAATCTTCATGCGCATGAAGCGGCAACTACAAGGCAGAAGCTGCCGTTCGCCGATCTACTGTGGGAGCGCGCCATGCGCGCGAAAGATCGCGGGCATGGCCCGCTCCCACAGGTTATCAGAAGGTGTAGGTGAAGCCGGTCTGCACGGTGCGTGGCTCGCCCGGGTAGGCGTAGTTGTTCCACGAGCTTTCTTCATAACCCTTGTTGAACACGTTGCGCACATCCAGATTCAGGCGCAGCTGGTCGTTGACCTTGTAGAAGCTCAGCAGGTCGGTGACGGTGTAGTCGTCCATGGTGAAGGTCGGTACGGCCGTCCGACCGGCACGCTCGTCCACATATTTGACGTTGACGCCCAGGCCCAGACCGCGCCAAACGCCGTCCTGAAACTCGTAGACGTTGAGCAGGTTGAACGCATTGCGCGGGATATTGGCCAGACGCGTGCCTTTGGGCAGCGAGTTGTCCTTTGTGACCTCGGCATCCACGTAGGCATAGCCGCCGATCACCCGCCACCCGGGCGTCAGCTGGCCTGCCACATTGACCTCCAAACCGCGGCTGCGTACTTCACCAGCGGCAATGTTGAAGCCGGGATTGGCAGCATCGGGGGTCTGCACGTTTTCCTTGGTGGTGTGGAAAACCGCCGCGTCGATATTCAGCAGGCCGTCCAGCGCTGCCCATTTCATGCCAAGCTCGTAGGCCTTGCCCTCTTCCGGATCGAAGCCACCACCACCGGCTGCCGCACCAGAGTTGGGCTTGAAGGATTTGGAGGCGTTGGCATAGAGGGCGACGCTCTCGGTCAGGTCATAGATGGCGCCGACACGCGGGGTCACGGCGTTGTCGGCCTTGCTCCAGTCGGCATTGGCCGGACGCAAGTCATCGTATTTATGCTCGAAGCGCTCCAGGCGCACGCCACCCAGCACCTTGAAACGCTCGGTCAGCGCGATCTGGTCCTGCACGAAGGCAGCCCAGGTCTTCAGGGTTTCATGGTCATGGGTTGGCGTGCGGGTCAGCGCGGGCCGTGGCTGGTTGAGCACCGGATCGAAGATATTTACCGGATAGTCTGTGAGGCCACCCGGTGAACGGCTGATGATCGAGCGGTAATCGTAATCCTCGTACTCCACGCCGGTGATCAGCGTGTGGGCGAAGCCCGCCGTGTCGAAGTGGCCAGTCAGGTTCAGCTGGTAGTTATGGTCGGTCCACTCCAGCTTGCGATAGCTGAAGTTGCGGCCCAGGGTCACGCCATCGGCGGCGATGCCATTAGCCTCGACCGCGTTGCCCTTGAGGGAGCCGTCCAGGTACTGATAACCGCCGGCCAGGGACCAGTCGTCATTGAGCTGGTGCTCGAAACGCAGCTGCACCATGTCGTTGTCGTTATGCAGCATGTTGTCGCTGCCCTTGCCCCAGTAATAGGTGGAATGGCTGGGCGTGCCGCGCTGGCCGGCGAAGTGCGTAAGGCCGCGGTCGAGCGGGTGGTTGTTACGCATGAAATCACCTTCGAGGGTGATGCGCGTGGCATCCGATACCTGCCAGCTGAGCACCGGGGCGATGCCGTAGCGCTCGCTCTCCACATCATCACGGAAGCTGTCGCCGCCCTCGCCCACCACGTTCAGGCGATAGGCCAGGCGGCCTTCTTCGTCCAGCGGGCCACTGGTATCCAGCGTGCCACGGCGCAGGCCCTGGTCGGTGAACTGGCTGCCGATTGTGGTGCGCTGCTCATCCAGCGGCTGCTTGGTGACCACGTTGAACGTGCCGCCGGGATCGCCACGGCCATACAGTGTCGCGGATGGACCGCGCAGCACTTCCACGCGCTCCAGGGTGTTGGCATCCGGCGAATTGGGGTAGCCGCGGTTGATCGGGAAACCGTTGCGGTAGAACTCGGAAGAGGTGAAACCGCGCACCGTGAAGTTGGTGAGGCCCTGGCCACCGAAGTTGTTGGCGCGGCCAACGCCGCCGGCCTGGTCCAGCGCCTGCTGCAGGCGGGTGGCGGAGATGTCGTCGATCACATCGCGCGGCACCACGCTGACCGACTGGGGCGTTTCATGCAGGGCAGTATCGGTGCGCGTGGCGCTGGCCGAGCGCGTCGCCGCATAGCCTTGCACCGGGCCGGTCGCGCTTTCCGCGCTGCCGGTCACGACGGAGTCGGGCAGTTCCAGCGCGCCGTCTTCAGGCACGGTCAGCGAAGCGGCGTGAACACCGACGGAACACAGGGACAACAGGCAGATTGAAGCACGACTCCAGCGCATGAAAAGGCGGTCCAGATGAGAGGGGCCGCGATCATAATCCAACTGCGATTCACTCACAATTGCATTGAATAATCACCTTCATGCCCTTCCATCTAGACCGCTTCAGCCGCTTTGACTACGGCGCTGCAAAAGGCGCTGCAGTTGTGCCGAGACTTACTTGAGCTTTGCCAGCAGCGCCTCGGCAGCGGCTTCCGAACTGGCCGGGTTCTGGCCGGTGACCAGCTTGCCGTCCTCGATCACGAACGAGCTCCAGTCCTCACCTTTTTCATACTGGCCGCCGAGCTTCTGGAACTCGTCTTCGATCAGGAACGGCACCACGTCGGTCAGTTGCACGCCGGCTTCTTCGCTGTTGCTGAAACCGGTGACCCGACGGCCCTTGATCAGCGGGCTGCCATCGGCCGCCTTGACGTGGCGCAGCGCGCCCGGCGCGTGACAGACGAAGCCGATGGGCTTACCGGCGCGCTCGAAGGCTTCGATCAGGGCGATGGACTCGCGGGACTCGGCCAGGTCCCACAGCGGGCCGTGGCCGCCCGGGTAGAACACGGTGTCGAAATCCTGCTGGTTGACCGAGGCGAGCTTCACGGTACTGGCCAGCTGACGCTGCGCCTCGGCATCGGCCTTGAAGCGGCGGGTGGCGTCGGTCTGCGCGTCGGGCGCGTCACTCTTCGGGTCCAGCGGCGGCTGGCCACCGGCTGGCGAGGCCAGGGTGATCGTGGCGCCGGCATCCTTGAACACGTAATAAGGCGCGGCGAACTCCTCGAGCCAGAAGC
>Ga0268257_1001969_pt1 | contig 15980 bp, 13 predicted proteins | sample AgamicAtPrz_FD_200249 | JGI IMG/M metagenome (GOLD analysis project Ga0268257, IMG submission 200249) | Agave microbial communities from Guanajuato, Mexico - At.P.rz (v2) (version 3) | ecosystem: Host-associated > Plants > Phyllosphere > Phylloplane/Leaf | place: Guanajuato, Mexico | collected... | reverse complement strand
GATTCGACCAGCGATTCGCCGGACAGGCTCAGCAGCCGGTTCAGCGTATCGGCGCGCACGCGGCGCATCGCGCCGGCGCCCGCCACGCGGCCGGCCTGGGCCGGATCGGGCACCGTGCCCGACACGGCGAGCGGCGGCACCGCGGCACTCGCCCCGACCGGCTCGTTCGCGGCGCCGTCGTGCTCGCGATACGGCACGAACGGCGGCGGCGCGGGCGGCGGCGGCACGGCGGTCGACGCCTGGATCGTCTGCGCGCCGTTGGCGCCCGTCAGCGCCGCCGCGAACACGTCGATCTCGGTCTGCGACACGGGCTGCCCCTGCGGATCGCCGACGCGCACCAGCAAATCGACGCCGGCCAGCAGCACGTCGACGTGCGTGGCCGTCAGCGCGATCGTGCCGGCCTGCGCGGCGACGAAGCATTCCTCCATCCGCCCGGCGATCTCGACGCCGAGCGGCACGCCGACGATACGCGCGGCGCCCTTCAGCGAATGCGCGGCGCGCATGCACGCTTCGAGCGCGACGGAATCGGGCTCGCCCGATTCGAGCGCGAGCAGCCGCTCCGACAGCGCCTGGGTCTGCGTGCGCGTCTCCTCGCGATACAGCTCGAGCAGCGACAGGTGGCTCAGGTCGTCATCGCCGCTCATCGCATGCTCCGTGTCACGGCGTCGAACAGACGATCGTCGTCGAGCAGGCCCACCGACTTGCCGCGCCACGACAGCACGCCGCGCGACAGGCCGGCGCTCGCGCGCCCGACCGTTGCAGGCACCGGCACCCAGTCGGACGCGCCGAAGCGCAGCACGCCCTCGACTTCGTCGACCGGAAACACGACCGGTTCGCCCTGGTGCGCGGCCACCAGCAGCCGCGTGAAACGGCCGTCGCCACCACCGCCCCCGCCGCTGCCGGCGTTGCCGGCGTTGCCGGCATCGAGGCCGAGCAGTGCGCCGATCGAGATCGCGATGCGCAGCGTGCCGCGGATGTTGACCACGCCGCGCACGGCCGAATGGCGGCGATACGGCAGGGAATGGATCGGGCGCGTGCCCGCGATCTCGCGCAGCACGCCGATCGGCAGCGCGAGCCATTCGTCGGCCACCCGGAACGCGAGCGCCGCATGGCGCGTATCGCCGTCGTCGTCGCCCGCACGCGCCGTGCCGAACGCGCTCATCCGGCGCGTGACGTCCGTCATCTCGGCCACGTCGAGCGGACGCTCGAGCAGCTTCGCCGCGTGCGACGCGTAGACCGGGCAGTTCAGGCAGCGCAGGCAGTCGTTCAGTCGCTCGCACGAGCGGTCGCCGCGCGTGCCGATCCGGTTCCAGCAATCGTCGACGTCGAGCGTCGCGTCGTCAGTGGCAGCGGCGGCGCGGTTCATACATTCCTCCGGTCATCGCGGTGTCGGTCCCATTCCCGTCGTCGTGTCAGCCGGCCGAACGCCGGGCGCGTTCGAGCAGCCATTGCGCGCCCGCACGATCGCCGCCGACGTCGAGCAGCGTCGCGAGATGCGTCAGCGCCTCGTGATGCGTAGGGCGCAGGTACAGCGCCTTCCTGTAGAAGTCGCTCGCTTCCGCGGCGCGCCCACGCGCATCCGCGATCAACCCGTTCAGGTAGAACGCATCGGCATGCGGGCCGACGCGCGCCGAGAACTGCGCGAGCACGCGCTCGGCCTCATCGAACGCGCCCGCGTTCGCCAGGGCCTGCGCATCCTCCAGCGTCGGGGCATCGTCGATTGCCGGCGCAATGCCGTCGTAGGCCGGTACGGCCGCCACGGCGGTCGCCACCGCCAGGTCGGCCCGTGCGTCGACCGCGGCCGTCTCCACGGCCGGCGCCGCCACGAACGGCTGACGCACGTCGCCGAACCAGGCCGGCGGCGTGACGGCCACCACCGGGCGCGGCGCGGCGAGCGGGGCGACCGTGAAGCGCTCCGCGCGCTGGTGCGGCGCCGCCGCGGACAGCGACGCAACCGGGCGCGCCGCGCATGCATCGGCCGCCGCGCCGGCCGGCTCGCGATGAAACGCGAACGCCAGGGGCACGCGCGCCGAGCGCATCCCGTGCCGCATCGCGACGCCCGTCTCCGCCGGCCCGACGAACAGCATGCCGTCATCGGCGAGGCGCGCGTCGAGCGAGCGGATCACGCGATCCTGCGCGTCGCGGTCGAAATAGATCAGCACGTTGCGGCAGAACACGAAGTCGTAGCGAATGCCGTTGTCGGCAACCGGTTCGACGAGGTTCGCGTGACTGAACTGCACGCACGCGCGCACGCGCTCGTCGAGCAGCCAGCCGTCGCGGGTCGGCGTGAAATATCGCGTACGGAACTCCGTCGCCGCCCCGCGGAACGCATTGCGCCCGTAATAGCCGAGCCGTGCCTGTTCGATCGCGCGCGCGCTGAGGTCGACCGCGTCGATCGCGAAGCTCGCCGGTTCGAGCCCCGCATCCAGCAACGCCATCGCCGCCGAATACGGCTCCTCGCCCGTCGAACACGGCGCGCTCAGCACGCGGATCACGCGGCCGGGCATCGCGGCGAGCCGTTCGGCGGCCTGCCGCGCGAGCGTGGCGAACGCCTCGCGGTCGCGGAAGAACCACGTTTCCGGGACGACGAACAGCTCGATCAGCGCGCGGCGTTCGTCGGCCGACGCGTTGAGCTGCTGCCAGTACGCGTCGAGCGCGTCCGGCGTCACGGGCGGCCGCGCGGCCGACGGCACGCGCTCGCCGTCCGTCTGCAACGCATGCACGCGATCCGCCAGCGCCCGCATCAGGAAATCGTTGCCGAGCGAATCGGGATCGATGCCGGTCTCGCGCAGCAACCAGCCGCGAAATCGCGATTCGGACACATTCATGCGGACTCCTCCCCGTGGCCCGACAGGCCGTCGAACAGATACAGGCGTGCTACGTCGTCGATCAGGTCGGGCACGGACAGCTGCTGCACGACGCCGTCGGGCGTGTTCGCGACCCGCCCGAGCCAGCGCGTGCGCGCGGTCGAGACGCCGCTGGCGCGGAACGCCGCGCGGTCGATCCGCATCGTCTGCGTCGCACGCTCGACGATCAGGCCGATCGTGCGCTCGCCGTCGGCGTGACCGGCGCGATAGCGGACCATCACGAGCCGCGTCGAGCGCAGCGCCTGCGCGCGCCGCCCGAGCGCGAGCATCGGCACGTCGATCACCGGCACCGGCTGGCCGCCGCGCATCAGCAGCCCGGCGATCCAGTCGGGCGCGCCGGGCACCGCCTTCATCACGGCGAGCGGCAGCACCTCGTCGATGCCGGCCGCGTCGAGCGCATAACGCTCGCCGTCGAGCTCGAACTTCAGGAACAGCGCGTGCGCGCCGCTCTGCGGATCGGCGCGCGTCACGCGTCGACCTTGAAGCGCGACACGCTGGTGCGCAACTGGTTCGCGACGAGCGTCAGGTCGTCGATCGCCTGCGACGACTGGCGCAGCGACTCGGCCGTCTGCTGCGCGGCTTCCGACAGTTGCGACAGCGCCTGCGTGATCTGCTCGGCGCCGTTCGCCTGCGTCTGCATCCCTTCGTTGACCATCTGGAAGCGCGGCGCGAGCGTCTGCACCTCGGCGATGATCTGCGACAGCTGGCCGCCCACCTGCTGCACGTCGAGCATGCCGCGGCGCACTTCCTCGGAGAACTTGTCCATGCCCATCACGCCCGCCGACACGGCCGACTGGATTTCCTTCACCGTCTGCTCGATGTCGTAGGTCGCCACCGCCGTCTGGTCGGCCAGGCGGCGGATCTCGGTCGCGACCACCGCGAAGCCGCGGCCGTACTCGCCGGCCTTCTCGGCCTCGATCGCCGCGTTCAGCGACAGCAGGTTGGTCTGGTCGGCCACCTTGGTGATCGTCGCGACCACCTGGTTGATGTTCAGCGCCTTCTCGTTGAGGATCGCGAGCTTCGCGTTCACCGAGCCGGCCGCATCCATCACGCTGCGCATCGTCTCGCCCATCCGCGTGAGCCCGCTCTGACTCACGCCCGCGAGCGTCGCCGACTGCTCGGCCACGCCGGCCACCTCGTTCATCGTGCGCAGCAGGTCGCGCGAGGTCGCGAAGATCTCGCGCGAGGTCGCGCCGATCTCGGTCGTCGTCGCCGCGGTCTCGTTCGCCGTCGCCTGCTGCTCGCGCGACGTCGCCGCGATCTCGGCCACCGACGTCGTCACCTGCAGCGACGATTGCTGCGCGCGCGAAACCAGCTCGGTCAGCTCGTCGGCCATCCGGTTGAAGCCGGTCTCGAGCGTGCCGAATTCGTCGTGGCGGCGCAGGTCGAGGCGATGGGTCAGGTTGCCGGTGCGCATCACGTCGTGCACCTCGACGAGCCGCGCCATCGGCACGGTGACCGAGCGGTACAGCAGGTAGCCGAGCCCGAGCGCGGACAGCAGCATGAACGCCAGCGCGGTCGCCAGCACGATCTCGGTGTCCTGCACGGATTCGCGGATCAGCTTCGCGGACTGCTCCGCGAACTTGCGGTTCTCCTGCACCAGCACGTTCGCGTTGCGCACGACCTCGGTCCACGCGGGCAACGCTTTCGCGTACGCGGCGACTGCCTCGTCGTGCGATGCGCGGCTGTTCTGCACCGCTTCGTTCAGCAACGGCACGTAGTGATCGTAGGCGCCGCGGAACGCCGCGAAGCGCTGCCGGTCGTCGTCGCGGAACGTCGTGTTCTGGTAGTCCACCGACAGCGACTCGATTTCCTTCAGCGCGTCGGCGATCTTCGCGAGATCGCGCTGCGCGGCCCCGGGCTCGGTGTCGACGAAGATGCCGCGCTGCAGCAGCGTGAACGACTCGTTGACCGAGCCGCGCAGCGACGACGCGAGGTAGACGCCGGGCAACGAGTCGCGCTCGATGCTGACAGCTTCGGCGTTGATCGCGCGCAGTCGCTCGTACGACACGCCGGCCGTCACCAGCATCAGCACGAACAGCACGCCGAAGCTGAGCAGGATACGATTGCCGAGCGTCAGCCGGGCAGCGCCGATCGTCGGATGCAGGCTTTCATTGGTCGCGCGGGGCGTCAAGGTGGCCATGTTCGTTATGGGCTTTCTAAATTCAGCGTTGAAAAAATCCGCGCCCGCCTGCGCGCCGGCTGGCGCGCCGCGAGTGCATCGGGGTCTCGCGGGCGGCGCGGCGCCGGCCCGCCGCGCCGCGACATCATCGCTCCGCTTGCGCCGGCAGCCGAAGCGCGACCATGAACCCGCGCGCCGTATTGCGCATCAGGATCTGGCCGCGATGCCGCGCCGCCGTCGCGCGGACGAACGCGAGGCCGAGGCCGAAACCGCTGCGCGCCGCGCCGTGCGCGGATTCGAGTTGCACGAACGACTCGGTCGCGGCCGTGCGCTGCTCCGGCGCGATACCGGCGCCGGCATCCTCGACGCCGATCAGCCAGGCGCCGTCCTCGCCGCTCAGCGTGCAATGTACGTCCATCCCGGCCGGCCCATACTTCAGCCCGTTGTCGATCAGGTTCGCGACCGCGCGCGTCAGCATCATGCGGTCGCCCATCGTCACGCACTCGCTATCGGGCACGTGCGCGCTCACCCGGCAGCCGAGCCCGGCCGCCTTCTCCCACAGCTGGTCGACGGCGTCGAGCACGATCTCGTTGAGACTCACGACCTCGTGCGCGCGGCGCTCGGACTGCGCGCGGGTCAGGTGGATGAAGCCGTCGGCGAGTGCGAGCGCGCGCCGCGCATGGCCGGCGATACGCTCCATGATCGCCGGCATGTCGCCGTGTTCGGCCCGGTAGACGTCGAGCAGCGCGAGGATCGACGTCTGCGGCGAGCGCATGTCGTGCGACAGGAAATCGAGCGCCTCGTCGCGCTGCCGCGACATCAGGTACGAATTCGAGTGATAGCGGATGCGCGCGGTCAGTTCCATCGCGTCGGGCAGCTTCACCAGATAGTCGTTCGCGCCGGCGATGAACGCCTCGCGCTTGACGATCGGCTCCTCCTTCGCGGACAGCACGATGATCGGCACGCGCGCGGTGCCGGCGTCCGCGCGCCAGGCGCGCACGAGATCGAGGCCGTCGATCTCCGGCATCACGAGATCCTGCAGGATGACCGTCGGCTTCACGTCGCGCGCGACCGCCATCGCCCGGTGCGCGTCGGTGCACACATGCAGGTCGATGTCGTGCTCGCTGCGCAGCGCGCGGCGGATCACCTCGCCGACGAACGGCTGGTCGTCGACCAGGAGGACCGACAAGCCCGATTCGAGGCAATCCGAGGCATTATCACTGCTCGATTCTTTCATAAATACAGTTTCAAACGCCGAATCTCCAATCGATTCTTTCATAAGAGTTGTTTATCCGACTTGGACGCTATCTTATATTGGCAGTTGAAAAAACCGCCTGATTCCGCCGATTTGGCCTGTCGGCACTGCCTTGCGGGGCTTTGGACGCCGCTTGCTTCCCCGTCGACGACCGCATTACCTCCGCATTCTTTCTCTCAATAAACATAACCGGCTGATTCTAAATGAAATTAGAACACAGCAACTATCTCCTTCCGGTTTAGTTTTGCCAAATATGCAGAAAGAGACGGAAACAGATAAATCAGATCATTTCCGGATTCGAAAGACGATAACGTTTGCGAGACCGGCGCCATGAGGTTTGCATGCGCTGCAAGGCTGGTCGCCGGTCGTACGGGGAAGCGTATTGGGGCCGGATACGGACACCCGGAATCGGCCGGCGAGAGAAGAAAAATCGCGCGACGGGCGCTCGGCCCGCGCGCGTTTCAGGGCCGGCAGGACGCCAGCCCGTGCGATTCGCGGGCCTGCGAGCCCGCTTACCCGCGTGCGTGCTGCGCGGACACTTCCTGCAGGTCGAGGTCGCGTTCGAGCGCGTGCAGCATCTCGTCGTGAATGCGTCCCGACCGGTGCAGGCGCAACAATTCGGCGCGCCCGGCCCGGATCGCGGCCAGCACCACGTCGTAGTGCGCCATGCGTACTTCCGCCGGATACGTGGGCTCGTTCTTCGCGCGTTCGGTCAGTTCGGCGCGATACGTGTATTGCTCGAGCAGGCGCGGATGAATGACGACGCCATTCTCGTCGCGCACGAGCGGCTGGATCGCCGCGAGTTGCGCGGCCTCGACGTACGCCCACGTCTGCGGCTCGGTCAGATGGTGCGCGGCGCGCTCTTCGCGTTGCGGCAGCCGCAGCAGCCGGATCAGCGGCCCGATCGTCGTGCCCTGCAACAGCACGGTGACGAGGATCACCGCGAACGACGCGACCAGGATCACGTCGCGGCCGGGCAGCGCCTCGGGCAGCGACAGCGCGATCGCCAGCGTCACCACGCCGCGCATGCCGGCCCAGCTCATGATCGTCGCGGCCTTCCAGTCGGGCGCCTCCCCGCGCCGCGTGAGGCCGCGCACCGGCCACTTCAGCGCCTCGACCGCGTAGATCCACACGAAGCGCGACAGGATCACCGCCGCCAGCACCGCGAGGACGGGCGGCACCATCGTGCCGAGCACCTGCTCGAAACCGCCGAGCCGGTGGATCGCGCCGCGCAGCGACAGCCCGATCAGCACGAACACCATCGCCTCGAGCAGAAACACGATGACCTGCCAGAACGCGGTGCCGCGCGTGCGCACGGCCGCCGAGAACACCTCGTGCTGATGCCAGCCGACGATCATGCCGGCCGTGACGGTCGCGATCACGCCCGACACCTCGACCATTTCGCCCGCGATGTACGCGATCCAGCCGGCGATCACCGCGACGGTGATCACGAGGTAGTCGTCGTCGAGCAGCTTCAGGAACCACACGACGAGCTTGCCGACCACGAAGCCGACCACCACGCCGCCGAGCCCGAGCTCCGCGAAACGCACGACCGCATGCTCGAGGCTGAACGCGCCGGTGAGCGCGGCCGCGACCGCGACCGCGAAGCGGAACAGCACTAGGCCGGCCGCGTCGTTCAGCAGGCTCTCGCCTTCGAGCAATACCATCAGCCGGCGCGGCAGCGCGACGCGTTCGAGCACGGCCTTCGCGGCGACCGCATCGGGCGGCGACACGATCGCGCCGAGCGCGAAGCACGCGGCCCACGGCAGCGCCGGCACCACCCAGTGCACGGCGAAGCCGACCGCGAACGTCGTGAACACGACCGCGCCGATCGCCAGCATCAGGATGCCGCCGACATTGCGCTTGAACTCTTCCCATACGGAGAAGTACGCACCGTCCATCAGCAGCGGCGGCAGGAACACCAACAGCACCAGCTCGGGATCGAGGTTGACCGGCGGCAACCCGGGGATGAACGCGATGCCGATGCCGCCGATCAGCAGCGCGGCCGCGGGCGGCAGCCGCAGCCGCTTGGCGATGTATTCGAGCGCGACGATCGCGAGAAATGACAACAGAACCAGCTTGAATGCCGAGACGGGGGACATGAATCGACCTCGTGAAGAATGAATTCGCGCGTTCCGGCGTCGTACCCCGGTCGGCAGTTTCGCGCGATTACATCACGACGCGACACCCATCGTCGAGCCTGTTGCGGGCGGCCCGCCGCGCGGGACACGCGCGGCGCCGTGCCGCTGCGCGCGCCGCCATGAAAAACGGCACGCGGGCCGGCCCGATCGCCCGCCCGCGTGCCGTCATGGCGCAACGCCGCCCGCCGCGCGTTACCGGCGCCGCACGACCATCAGCCGCGGCTCGGTCATGTCCTCGATCGCGTAGCGGATACCTTCTCGGCCCAAGCCCGAATCCTTCACGCCGCCGTACGGCATGTTGTCGACGCGGAACGACGGCACGTCGTTGATCACGACGCCGCCGACTTCCAGTTCGTCCCATGCGCGGTGCGCATGCGTGAGCGAATCGGTGAACACGCCGGCCTGCAGCCCGAAGTCGCTGTCGTTCACGCGCGCGAGCGCGTCGTCGAAGCGGTCGAACTTCTCGAGGATCGCGACCGGGCCGAACGCCTCCTTCCGGTACAGGTCCTGCTCGCGCCCGACGTTTTCCAGCAGCGTCGCCTCGAACATCGCGCCGTCGACCTTGCCGCCCGCGACGATCTTCGCCCCCGCCGCGACGGCCGCGTCCATCCAGCCCGACAGCCGGCGCGACTCGGATTCGGAGATCATCGGCCCGACGAACGTCGACGGATCCTTCGGATCACCCATCTTCAGCGAACGCGTCTTCGCGATCAGCTTCTCGCGCAGCGCGTCGTAGAGGTCGGCATGCACGAGGATCCGCTGCACGCCGATGCAGCTCTGGCCCGACTGGTAGTACGCGCCGAACGCGAGCCGCTCGACCACGTAGTCGAGCCGGTCGCGCTGGTCCGCATCGACGATCGCGGCCGCGTTGCCGCCGAGTTCCAGCACGACTTTCTTCTTGCCGGCCTTCTCCTTCAGCGCCCAGCCGACGGCCGGCGAACCGGTGAACGACAGCAGCTTGAAGCGCTCGTCGGTCGTGAACAGGTCGGCGCCGTCGCGATGCGCGGGCAGCACCGAGAACGCGCCCTTCGGCAAGTCGGTTTCCGCGAGCACCTCGCCGATGATCAGCGCGCCGATCGGCGTGCGGCTCGCGGGCTTCAGCACGAACGGGCAGCCGGCCGCGAGCGCGGGCGCGACCTTGTGCGCGGCGAGGTTCAACGGGAAGTTGAACGGCGAGATGAACGAGCACGGGCCGATCGGCACGCGTTTCGTGTAGCCCGTGTAGCCCTGCGCCCGCGCGGAGATCTCGAGGTTGACGATCTCGCCGTCGATGCGCACCGACTCCTCGGACGCGACGCGGAACGTATCGATCAGCCGCGTGACTTCGCCCTTCGAATCGTTGATCGGCTTGCCGGCCTCGATGCACAGCGCCTCGGCCAGCTCGTCGAAACGTTCGCGAAACCGCGCGACGCAATGATCGAGCACGGCCTGCCGCTTGTAGGCCGGCATCTCGCGCATCGGCTTCGTGGCGTCGACTGCCGCGGCGATCGCCGCATCGATCGCCTTCGCGTCGGCCAGCGCGACGCGCGTGGCGAGCTTGCCGCTGAACTTGTCGGTCACCTCCAGATCGGTGTTCGCGTAGACGGCTTCGTTGGCGAGGTAGTACGGATAGGTTTCCTTCAACATGGAACGACTCCTTCCTGTGAACGGGGCATTCAGAGTTGCGCCGACAGGCGCTTGATCTCGCGGTTCAGCACGCGCTCGTTGTCCGAGTAGTCGATCGGCACGTCGATCACGTGCACGCCCGGCGACGCGAAGCACTCGCGCAGCAGCGGCGCGAGATCATCGGCCGACTCGACGCGGTGCCCGTGCGCGCCGTAGCTTTGCGCGTACGACACGAAATCGGGGTTCTGCAGCGTCATCGCGAAATCGGGGAAATTCATGTTCTCCTGCTTCCAGCGGATCATCCCGAACGCGTCGTCGCGCAGGATCATCACGACGATGTCGAGCTTCAGCCGCACGGCCGTTTCGAGCTCCTGCGAATTCATCATGAAGCCACCGTCGCCGCACACGGCAATCACCTTGCGCTGCGGATGCACGATCTTCGTCGCGATCGCCGACGGCAGCCCCGCGCCCATCGACGCGAGCGCGTTGTCGAGCAGCAGCGAATTCGGCTCGTGCGCACGCCAGTAGCGCGCGAACCAGATCTTGTACATCCCGTTGTCGAGACAGACGATGCCGTCCACCGGCAACGCGTTGTACAGGTCGTTTACGATCCGCACCGGATACATCGGGAAGCGCGGGTCGTGCTGGCCTTTTTCGAGGTGCGCGTCGAAATGCGACTTGATCATCCTGAAGCGCTCGAAATCCCAGTGCGATTGCGGCGTCACCGCTTCCTTCATCTGCCACACCGCGTTCGCGATGTCGCCGACCACCTCGATCTGCGGGAAATAGACGGGGTCGACCTGCGCGCCGAGGAAGTTCACGTGGATCACGGTCTTGTCGTCGGTGCGCATGAAGAACGGCGGCTTCTCGATCACGTCGTGGCCGACGTTGATGATGCAATCGGCATGCTCGATCGCGCGATGCACGAAGTCGCCGTCGGACAGCGTCGCGTTGCCGAGCCACAGCGGGTGGGTCTCGTCGATCACGCCCTTGCCCATCTGCGTCGTGAAGAACGGGATGCCCGTCTTGTCGACGAATTCGAGCAGCATCTTGCAGGTGGTCTTGCGGTTGGCGCCCGCGCCGATCATCAACAGCGGATGGCGCGCGGCCTGGATCGCATCGACCGCATGCGCGACCGCCTTCTCCTCCGCCACCGGCCGCCGGCTGTAACTGCGCGGGATCGGCTTGCCGTCGCCCTCCTCGTGCGCGATGTCTTCGGGCAGTTCGAGGTGCGCGGCGCCCGGGCGCTCTTCCTCCGCGCGGCGGAACGCCTCGCGCACGGCCGACGGGATGTTGCCGATCGACACGATCTGCCGCGTGAACTTCGTGAGCGGCTGCATCATGTCGACCACGTCGACGATCTGGAAGTGGCCCTGCTTGCTGGACTTGATCGGCTTCTGCCCGGTGATCATCAGCATCGGCATCCCGCCGAGCTGCGCATACGCGGCCGCCGTCACGAAATTCGTCGCGCCCGGCCCGAGCGTCGCGAGACACACGCCGGTGCGGCCCGTCAGGCGGCCGTAGGTGGCGGCCATGAACCCGGCCGCCTGCTCGTGCCGGGTCAGCACGAGCTTGATCTTCGATCGCCGCAGCGATTCGAGCAGATCGAGGTTTTCTTCGCCGGGAATGCCGAACACGTACTCGACGCCTTCGGCTTCCAGCGCCTTCACGAACAGATCCGATGCTTTCATGGGACTCTCGGTTATGCCGCCTGCCCGGCCTACGGACACGCGGCGTTCAGGACGCGCGCCGGCCTACGGCACGCGGGCGCCTTACCTACTGGACACAGACCACGGCACTGCTCGCCGCGCAACACGCCATGCTCGATGCGTGATGCGCGGCGGCGCCTCCGGATACCGGAGGACGAACGGACTCGCCCGCGCGCGGCGGGCGCGCTTGGGCGGCAAAGACGCTTTTGATTGTAGACGGATTCGCGGAATTCCGGCTTCGACCGGATGGCCAGCTCCGGCCTCGCGACGGGATCGGCCCGACGGCCAATTCGACCTCAAACGACGCGCGCGGCGCTACCGTAGGCGCAACCGATTCCATTCACCCAACATGTGAACCATGGTTGACATCCTGCAATCCGTGCCCTACAGTGCACCCACGTACAGCATCCGGACAACCGACGTCTTCGACGCCTGGTTTGCCGGCCTGCCCGATCGCCTCGCCCGGCGCCGCATCCAGGCGCGCATCGACCGCCTGTCGATGGGCAATACGGGTGACTGGAAATCCGCCGGCGCCCCCGTCGTCGAAATGCGTATCGACCACGGCCCCGGCTATCGCGTCTATTACGTGAGGCGCGCAACGATATGGGTGATCCTGCTCTGCGGCGGCGATAAATCGACGCAACGGGCCGACATACGCGCCGCGCACGCAATGCTCGCGCACCTCGACATGGAGTGATCGATGGACAAGATCAACACGCGGCCATGGGATTCGGCCGAACACCTGAAAACCGAAGACGACATGGCCGAGTACTTCGACGCATGCCTGCAGGAGGGCGGCGACGATCCGGCCTTCATCGCGCATGCGCTCGGCGTGATCGCCCGCGCGCGCGGCATGTCGCAGGTCGCGCGCGATGCGGGCCTGTCGCGCGAAGGGCTGTACAAGGCGCTGTCGCACGACGGCAACCCGAGCTTCGGCACGATCCTGAAAGTCATCAAGGCGCTCGGCCTGCAATTGCACGGCGCCAAGGCTGCCGCGTGATCCGGCGGCGCACGGCATCGCGCCATGGGCGCAATGCGCGTGCCCGCGTCAGTGCAGCCACCCGGCCGCCCAGCGCGGCGCGAGCGACACCAGATACAACCCGAGCCCGATCAGCCCGCCGACCAGCGTGCCGTTGATGCGGATGTATTGCAGATCCTTGCCGATGTTCAGCTCGATCTGTCGCGACATCTCGCGCGCATCCCAGTTGCGCACCGTGTCGCGAATGTGACGCATCAGGAAATCGGCGAAATCGGGCGCCATCTCGTGCACGGCCTTCTCGATGTGCTCGTTCAGCGACGCGCGCAGCGCCGGGCTCTCGGCGAGCCGCGCGCCGAGCCAGCCGCCGAGCGTCGTGGCCTGTCGGTGCAGCGTGGAATCGGGGCGCGCGAGATCGGCCTTCAGCCACGCGCGCAACTGGTCCCACAAATCGCGCACATACTCGTTGAACGCATCGCCGTCGCGAATATAGCGCTTGATCTCCTCGCCCTTCTCGATGAAAGTCGGGTCGTGCTTCAGCCGCTCGGTCAGCCGCACGACCGTCCGGTCGAAGCGTTGTCGCAATTCGTGTTCGGGGTCTGCCGCGACGCCTTCCAGCACGCGGCTCACCGCGCTCGCGAGCATCCGCGCGCCGTTCTCGCCGAACCACTGCGTCGGCATGATCTTCTCGACCTTCGGGTATTGCGTCTTCAGCCATTCGACGATGAAGCCCGCGATCACCTCGCGGTTCTCTTCCTTGTCGAGCACGTCGACCACCTGTTCGATCGCGTCGTCGAGCAGCGCCTGGTGGCGGCCGTCCTTCGTCAGCGTGTCGAGGATCGCGCCGGCCGATTGCGACAGGTCGACCCGGTCGATCACCGCGCGGAACGCATCGTGGACGAACGACTGGATCCGCGCGTCGTCGGTCATGTCGAGCGCGAAGCTCATCAGCTTCGTCACGTAGCCGCCGAGCGCGTCGGTGTTCGCCGGCTCGCCGAGCCACGCGCCGAGCATCCGCGCGGGATCGTGCTGGCGGATCTGCGCGGCGAGCGCGTCGGGGCCGAGGAATTTCTCGCGCACGAACACCGCGAGGTTGTCGGCGATCTTGTCCTTGTTCTTCGGAATGATCTCGGTGTGGCGCGACACGAACGGGATCGGCACGCGGCGGAACAGCGCGACGACCGCGAACCAGTCGGCGAGCGCGCCGACCATCGCGGCTTCGGCGACGGCCTTGAACCCGTCGACCCACGGGCCGCGCGGCAGCAGGATGGTGGTGACGAACACCGCGACGGCGGCCAGGAGCAGCCATAGCGCGCGGCGCTTGCTGCGTTTCAGTTCGAGGGCTTTGTCTGGCGTCATGGGCGACCGGTGAAACGGCAATGCCGCTAATATGCACCGATCGCCGACCGACGACAAACCCGCACGCCGGGCATGTCGTCCGGAACGGGCTTCGTCCACGTTCCAGTTGCCCGGCGCGAACGCGGCCACGCCGGCCGCGTTCCCACACCGCGTCACAAAAACGTTTTCAGGTTCACCGCCGGATCAGCGAGCTTCGCCGCATCGGGCACCACGCCTGCCGCGATCAACCGCCGCGACGCGCCGATGTCGCGCCCGAGGTTCGCCGCGGCCACCGCGACGATCCTGCCGTCGTCGCCGAGCCCGAACACCGTGAACGGCCCGCTCGCCGGATCACCGCGCACGACGATCGTACGCTCGCTGCCGAACAGCCCGAGCATCTGCAGGTTGCAGTCGTACTGATCGGACCACAGCCACGGCAGCTCGGCATAGCGCTCGTCGGCACCGAGCAGGTTCGCGGCCGCGACGGCCGGCTGGTTTTCGGCCACCTGCCACGATTCGATCCGCACATGCCGCCCGAGCAGCGGATTGAAATGCATCGTCACCTCGCCCGCCGCGAAGATCGCGGGATCGGCCGTGCGGCAGCCTGCATCGACGCGTATCCCGTTGTCGACGTCGAGCCCGGCCGCCTGTGCGAGCTCGACGTTGGGCACCACACCGATGCCGACCACGACGATGTCGGCCGGCACGTCGCCGCGATCGGTCTCGACGATCGCGCCGCCACCCCGCGCGCGGCGGATCGCGCGCGGCAGCGTCGCCAACCGGAAGCCCACGCCGCGTGCATCGTGCAACCGATGCGCAAACGCACCGACCACTTCCGGCAACGCACGCTGCAGCAAACGCGCGGCCGGGTCGATCACCGTCACGTCGCAGCCGAGCTGACGCGCCGCCGCCGCGACCTCGAGGCCGATGAAGCCGCCGCCGAGCACCGCCACGTGGCGCCCCGGCGCGAGTTGCGCACGCAACGCACGCGCATCGTCGACCGTGCGGACGTAGTGCGCGGCGACCCCTTCGTCGATCGCCCCGCCGAACGTGCGCACGCGCGAGCCCGTCGCGAGCACGAGCTTGCCGTACGGCAACGTCGCACCGTCGTCGAGCCGCACGCGCTGCGCGTCGCGCTCGATCGCATCGACGCGCGTGCCGAGCCGCAGTTCGATGCGCTGCGCGTCATACCACGCCGCATCTCGGATGAACGCGCGCTGCTCGCCGCCGTCCGTCAGCAGCGCGTCCTTCGACAACGCCGGCCGGTCGTACGGCAACTCGCGCTCCGCGCCGATCATCACGATGCGCGCCGCCGCATCGCGTGCGCGCAGCGCTTCGGCCGTGCGCCGCGCCGCGTGACCGGCGCCGACGATCACGAACGGGTCAGTCGACATTGACTTCCACCTGCCCGTCCACGACGCGGATCGGATAGACCCGCACCGGCTCGGTGATCGGCGCGCATTTCGGCGCGCCCGTGCGAATGTCGATCAGCCCCTGGTGCAGCGGGCATTCGACGCAGCCGTCCTCCACATAGCCTTCGGACAAGCGCGCGTGACCATGCGAACACAGGTCGTGCATCGCGAAAAGTTCGTCGCCGATCCGGAACACGGCGATCGGCTTCTGGCCGGCGACACGCGCCACCGGTTCGTCTTCGGAGAATTCGTCGAAAGCGCCGAGCGGATGCCACTCGGCCAGCGTTGCTTCAGTCATGTCGATTCCTTGCTTCGTCAGAGCGGTCGGATCAGTCAGATCGGTCAGATCGGCGTCGCGAGCAGCGTCTGCACGCGCGACGTGTCGTAGATCACCCGCTTGGTCTTGTAGCGCAAGCCGTCGGGCGTATGCACGACCGTGTCGTAGTACTTGCCGGCCTGGTACACGTTCGATTCGCCGTTGCTGCGCGTCTGCACGACCACGTAGTTGCTCTCGGTATCGAACTCGCCGTCGCGTTCGGCGACGATCGTCAGGCC
>Ga0268257_1001968_pt1 | contig 15982 bp, 10 predicted proteins | sample AgamicAtPrz_FD_200249 | JGI IMG/M metagenome (GOLD analysis project Ga0268257, IMG submission 200249) | Agave microbial communities from Guanajuato, Mexico - At.P.rz (v2) (version 3) | ecosystem: Host-associated > Plants > Phyllosphere > Phylloplane/Leaf | place: Guanajuato, Mexico | collected... | reverse complement strand
GGCGGCGCATCACGGCCTCGCGCACGGCGGAGTCGACCGGAATATCGCCCCAGTGGGTCAGCTGCAGCGGCTGGCCGGACTCGGTGGTCACGAAGCGGTTGAGCACCTGCTGCAGCTGGCCAGTGATGGCGCGGCCATCGCCGGGGCGTTGCGCCTGGTTGATGACCAGACGGATCTGCTGGCGCTTTTGCTGCAGGGCCAGCACCTTGATGGCGGCGTAGGCATCGGTCAGCGAAGTGGGCTCGGGCGTGGCCACGACCAGCACTTCGGTTGCCAGAGAGACGGAGAACAGCACCACATCCGAGATGCCGGCGCCGGTGTCGAGCAGGATGATGTCGTAGCGCGGGCGCAGCAACTCCACCGTGCGCATGAACTGGGAACGAATCTCGGGGGTGAGGCGCGAGTACTCGATCATGCCCGAGCCTGCCAGCAGCACGGAATAGCCGCCCGGCGTGGTCAGAATGGCATCTTCCAGCGTGGAGCGACCCGTGAACACATCGTGCAGCGTGACCTTCGGGTAGAGGTTGAGCACCACATCCAGATTGGCCAGGCCCAGGTCCGCGTCCAATACCAGCACGTTGAAGCCATGGCGCGTCAGCGCAGCAGCCAGATTGGCCGAGACGAAAGTCTTGCCGACACCGCCTTTGCCGCTGGTGACGGCAATGATGTGGGCCTGCTTGTTGCGGCCAGGCGCCCGCAGGGCATCTTCCATGGATATATGAGCGGGCAAAGTAGGGTGAGGGGCCAAGGTGTCCATCGTCTCAAGGCGTTATGACCTGGCTTGCGGCGTCGGTGTTTACGTCTGGTGCTGTATTGTCAGAGACATTTTCCTCTAACGAAGCGGCAGGCAAAGGGCTGAAAAGCAGGCTTTTTTCCTCGGCACTCACCGTACTGTCGGGCGGATCCTCCACGCAGACGCAGTTGCGTCCCGCCGATTTGGCCAGGTAGAGCTGGCGATCGGCACGCTCGGTCCACAGTTGCGCCGTGCTGCGAATCCATTGCTGGGCGTAGACCCCGCCGATACTCACAGTGACCTTCAGCGACTGGCCCGAGGACAAAGCGATGGAGTTGCTTTCGATGGCCTGGCGCAGGCGCTCGGCGACCGCACGGCCCTGATGCGCAGGGCACACCGGAAGCACTATGGCGAATTCTTCACCACCGAAGCGCGCCAGGGTGTCCATGGGGCGAATGATTTCGGACAGGGTCTGTGCCACGGATTGCAACACCATATCGCCGGCGATATGACCGTGCTCGTCGTTGATCTGCTTGAAATGGTCGATGTCCAGCATCAGCAGCAGTGCGGTTTCTCCGGAGCGGGCCACGCGGTCGATTTCGCGCTCGATCACGGAGCGGAAATGGCGTCGGTTTGCCAGCCCCGTGAGGGGGTCGCGCAAAGACAGTGCGCACAAGCCATCAATGAGTGCTTGCAGGTAATGGGTGGGAGTGTCAGTGGGCAGACGGTTATCGCTACCGCCCGCGCGAGTCACCAGATTGTGTGCGGTGGCAAGGCGCAGATCGCGCAAAAACACGGATTGGTGGGGGGCGGATGAAGTCACGACAAACTATCAATGATGACCGTCAGTGTAGCAGCGACCCCTAGCTTTTTGTGGATGTAGGCTTTTCGTCAGCGTTGATCCGACTCAGTTCTGTGGGGAAATTGCCAAGCGTTCGCAGAAAGTCGGCATCCGTGCGATATAGCCGGATGGGGCTGCCTTCCTTGTGCAGCAGTCCGGCGCGTTCCAGCCTTTGCTCGGCCGGCAACTTCAATCCCACCACGTGCAGCAGACCTCCGCGCAATGCGACCAGGCGTTCCAGTCGGGCAAAGGTTTCGACTCCGGTGATGTCTATGCTGTTGATGGACTGCATCAGCAGTGCCAGGTCTTTGGCCTGGGGCGTTTGCTGCAGTGCATCGGCCGCGTAGCGCTCAAGTGCCGTGGCCGTGGCAAAGTCCAGGTCTGCATCCATGCGCAGAGCCACGACTTCAGGTGCCAGGGGTGGCAATTGCCAAAGCAGACGGCTGCGCAGGCTGCCGTCGGGATGCTCGCCGACCTCGATGATGCGCGGGTGCAGATGGTGATAGAGGTAGTAAGCTTGGCTGAGCATGATGCCTGCGAACACACCCCAGTACATGCGCGGGGCGGTGACGATGGTCAGCACCAGCGTGGCGACGCTGATGCTGGCTTCGACCTTGGAGATCCTGAAAAGCTTGAGAATCGCGCTGGGCTTGACCAGGTTGAGCACGGCGGTGATCACGATGGCAGCCAGCGTTGCCTGGGGCACATGGTAGAGCCAGGGAATGAACCAGAGCACGACCACAACCACCAGCAAAATGGAAAAGACGTTGGCATAGCCGGTCCTGGCGCCTGCGAGCAGATTGACGGCAGAGCGTGAGAAAGATGCGCTGGTGGCAAAGCTGCCGAACAGGCCGGCGCTGATCTTGGACAGGCCCTGGGCGATCAAATCCTGGTTCTCGTTCCAGCGCGTGCCGGCCTGCTGATGTTCGACCTGGGCGCTGGACGCGGTTTCCAGAAAGCTGACCAGGGAGATGACCAGCACGGGCATGACGAGGGCGCCGAACTGCTCCCAGTCCAGCATGCCGGGCCATTGGAAGCTGGGCAGCCCCGCAGGCAGGTGGCCGATCACGGCTCCGCCCGCATCGGCGAAGCCCGTGAGCCAGCTGATGAACCCGCTCAGACCGATGATGAAAATGGCCGAGGGAAAAGCAGGACGCCATTTCTTGGCCAGCATCAGCAAGCCCATGCTGACCAGGCCGTAGGCGATGGACTGGATGCTGAACAGATAGATGGACGGCGAATGCCAGACGGTGGACCAGTCAGCGCGCATGCCCAGCAGGGTGGGCAGCTGCGAAGCCAGAATCAGCAGCGCAGCAGCCTGGGTAAAACCTGCCAGTACCGGCGAGGTGACCAGATTGAGCAGCCAACCCGCGCGTACCACGCCCAGACTCCATTGAACCAGGCCCGACAGAATGGCCATCCATGCAGCGAGCACCACCCACTGGGCCGAGCCCGGTTCGGCCATGCCGGTCAGAGAGGCGCCGATCAGCAAGGCGCTCAGCGCCGTCGGCCCCACACCCAGGCGGGGCGACGGACTGAAGAGGATGGCCACCGCAGCAGGAATGATGGAGGCATAGATGCCGGTAATCAGCGGCATGCCCGCCAGCGCGGCGTAAGCCACGCCCTGGGGCAGCAACATCAGGCCCACGGTCAAGCCGGCCCAGAACTCGCCGCGCAGCAGGCCGAAAGTCGGTTTGGGCCAATTAAGAAAGGGCAGCCATCGGGCCAGTGATTGCATGGAAGTCATGATTGCGGCGAACTAAATCGTCTGCAAGCTTAGTCGGGCTTTGTTGTGCAGGGATTAAAACAGGACGAGGCTGCGACCTTGGCCGAGCGGGACGCCTTGTTCCAAAGTGACTCGAGGCGTTGTCCGAACCGGGCCCGCATGGCAGCGATGGCGGCAAGGGTGTCGGCGGATGGCCGATGAGTCCGGGAGGGGTCGCCCGCCAGATCCGCGCCCGGCCATGCGACCGGGTGGGTCGCTGGCTGCTTGTGAATGATGTTCACGTTGAAATCGACTCGAAGACAAAAAAAACGACGCCAGCTGCTATGGTTTTCAATGCTGGCACCGTGTTTCATCCTAGCACGCAGCCTGCGCATATGCCGGGGTGCGCTCCAGTTTCGGGACAGGAGCGGCCATAAAAAAGAGAGGCTCATGGCCTCTCTTTGCACCTTGCGGTGCGGTGCGCGCGGTGGCTGAGCCACCTGTTGTCTATCAGTTGCCCAGGTTGCGAATCGCCTCGGGAGTGTACTGGCTGGGCTTGAGGTCGTCCTTGCCCAGAATCGGTGCCTTGGGGCGCTCCTGGACCAGATTCATGCTCACATAGGAGCCGGCATTCAGGTCATAGTAGAACGATGTGCCCGCGTGCCATTTCTTGATGTCGTAGGCATAGTAGTAATTGATTTCACCGTGCTGCCACAACTGGCCGCGTGCGTCGTAGAAGTCGCCCGAGACGGCGTGGCCGGTGTCTTCGTCGATGAACATCACACGCTTGGAGTACAGGTGTCGGAAGCCGGGCTTGAGCTTGCCCTCCAGCACCCAGACGCGGCGCAGTTCATAGCGGGTGTAGGCAGGGTTGGGATGACCTGGCTTGAGCAGATCGGCGTATTTCATCTGCTGGTTGATGCGGAAGGTGTTCGCAGGAATGAACATCTCGCGCTTGCCGTGCATGGTCCACTCGTAGCGCTCGGAGCCGCCGTTGAACAGGCGCTCGGAGTCGATGGTCGCCTTGCCGCTGGTGCCGGGGGAGGGCTGGTCATAGCCGAACTCGGGCAGCTGGCGCACGCGGCGAGTGCCGGGATCGTAATTCCAGGCCAGGCGCTTGTCCGTGCCGAAGTTCATGGGCTCGATGGACAGAATCACTCCGCCTTTTTCGCGCTCGGGCAAGATGGAAAAATTGGTCACATACGCGTATTTGCCCTCGTTGGGCTTGCCCAGATTTTCCTTGGAGTCATAACGACTGAGCTGGATATAGCTGGTGCGGCCCCAGGCGATATCGCCGCTTGCGCCCACCAGTGCCATGTCGCGTTCCACCTCTTCGGTGCTGGCGCGGCTGGGCATGAGGTTGTTCCATAGCAGTTCCAGCCCGGTCTTGGGAATGGGGAAGGGCAGAGCGCCCATGAAGCCCTTGACTCCATTGCCATCGTTGACTACCTCGGCTTCCAGTGCATTGCGCTTGATGACGGCGCAGATGTCGTCGTCATAACGGAAGTCGCGGTGGCCCGGATAGACGGGAATGCGCATGGTGGTGGGGAACTTGGCGAGTAGCGCCTTCTGACCGGCGCTGAGCTTGTCGCCATATTGCGCCATATTGGCGGCCGTGATTTCGAACAGCGGCTTTTCGTTGGCGTAGATATCGGGCTGGAACTGTCCCACGGACTTGGTGAACTTCACGCCGGGAGGAACGCCCAGGATCTTGCCCGTGAATGGCGGGATGCTGCCGTCGGCATTGCCGGCTTTGATGGCACCGGTGCAGGTCAGCTCCTTGCCCAGCTTGTCGGCTTCCGTGGCGGGAACCTTGGCACAGGCGGCTCCTGCGCTCAGCAAACCTATGCACAGCATCAGTGCTGCGCTCATCGTCTTTTGTTGCATTGCTCTTGTTTTCCTAGTGAAAAAACCTTGCAGGCCGTTGCCTGTGAGCATTTATTTTTCAGATATTTGTCATGACATGAATCGTCTGTTGAGACTAATCGACGGCATTCGAGGCAGGCCCAGGACGCAAAAAAGGCAGCGCCGTTGCCGGCGCTGCCTTGGGCGGGATCAAAAATGACTAGGTATTAACGCGAGCCGTTCAGATCCATTTCCGAGTATTTGACGATCTTGGTGCCCTTGACCCATTTGTAGCCAAACCAGATGACCAGGAAGAGAGGCAGGCCGATATAGGTGGCGATGGCACCGACCCAGTCGATCTGGTCCTTGATCAGGTTCTCATAGTTCTGGCCCAAGGTGATGATCAGGCACAGCACAAAGGCGAAGATGGGGCCGAAGGGGAAGGCCGCTGCCTTGTAAGGCAGCTGGTTCATATCGTAGTTCTGCACTTCGCAGCCCTTGCGGAAACGGTAGTGGCTGATGGCAATGCCCAGCCAGGCGACGAAGCCACACATGCCGGACAGATTCAGCAGCCAGATGTAGACCACTTCGGGGCTGAAGATATTGGTCAGAAAGCACAGGGCGGCAATCACGGTGGTGGCGATCAATGCCAGCACGGGCACGCCGCGCGTGTTGACCTGGGCAAACAGCTTGGGCGCCATGCCCTGCTTGGCCAGCGCATACAGCATACGGGTGGAGGCATACATGCCGGAGTTGCCGGCCGACAGCACGGAGGTCAGCACCACGGCATTCATCACGGCAGCGGCACCCAGCAGGCCGGCACGTTCGAACACCAGTGTGAAGGGGCTGACGGCGATATCGCCCAGATCGTTGCGCAGCAACTTGGGATCGGTATAGGGAATCAGCAGACCGATGATGAGGATGGCAAAGACGTAGAACAGCAAAATGCGCCAGAACACCTTGCGCACGGCCTTGGGCACATTCTTGGCGGGATCTTCGGATTCGCCGGCGGCGATGCCGATCAGCTCCGTGCCCTGGAAGGAAAAGCCCACCACCATGGCCACGCCGATCAAGGCTGCAAAACCGCCCGCAAACGGCGCGTCGCCTGTGCTCAGGTTGGCGATATTGCCCCAGATACCGTCAGGCGCACCACCTTGCAAAATACCAAAGATCATCAGCACGCCGATGGCGATGAAGACCAGCACCGTTGTGACCTTGATGGCAGCAAACCAGAACTCGGATTCGCCGAAGCCCTTGGCGGACAGTGCGTTCAGGCCGAACATCAGTGCCAGAAACAGCGCACTCCACAGCACGCCGTTGGTGTCGGGGAACCAGTAGGCCATCACCAGCTGCGCCGCAACCAGGTCCACGGCAATGGTCACGGCCCAGTTGTACCAGTAGTTCCAGCCCAGGGCGAAGCCAAAGCCTTCATCCACGTACTTGGCGCCATAGGTGGCAAAAGAGCCGGAGACTGGCATGTGCGCGGCCATCTCGCCCAGACTGGTCATCAGGAAATAAACCATCAGGCCCACGATCATGTAGGCCAGCAATGCGCCGCCGGGGCCTGCTTGCGAGATGGTTGCGCCAGAGGCGACAAAAAGACCGGTGCCGATGGAGCCGCCGATGGCGATCATCGACATATGTCGGGCCTTGAGGGAACGGTGCAAGCCACCGTTGTCAGTTTTTGCTTGGCTATCGCTCATGAGAGATATTGGTTTTTTGCGGATCATGAAGCCTTGGCGGTCCTGGCTGGTAAAAGCCTCGGCCTCATGCCCGTTTGTTGCGCCCTGATACCAGGAGTCCCCGGATATCAACGCGGTCAGCGTGAACGGCGATGACATGCATCGTGCTCAGTGGCTTCCGATAGGGTGCAGATTGTGAGCGATTTGCGCATGAGCCGTACAGCATGAGCTGTGGATCAGGGCCGCCATGGCTTGAATCGATATCTAAGTGTTTGATATTTCAGAATTAATGACTGGATTGGAAATTCAAAAAAATATCCTTATATCTTCGTCAAATCGTCGGCGAGACTGGCTTCATACTCGGCCTGCATTCAGTAGGGCTCTGTCTATTTGATTGTTTTATTTTTCATTTCGTCAAAAATAAATGCCGAAATGTCAATGTTGGTTGTCGATAGTTTCTATCTTGAGATGAAAAAAGCCGCCAGCCAATGGTTATCAAGGACTGGCAGCTTCTTTTTTGATAGTGACCTGTGTGCGGTCAGGTCGTCCGGCCTCAATCAGCTGAGCAGCAAGGCGTCATCCGCGAGCTTCTCGCCACGCACCTTCTCGAACATATGCAGCAGGTCGGGCACGTCCATTTTGGAGCGCTCTTCGCCGCTGACGTCCAGCACCACATTGCCCTGGTGCAGCATGACGGTACGCGTGCCCACATCCAGCGCCTGGCGCATGCTGTGCGTCACCATCATGGTGGTCAGATTGGCTTCCTGCACGATGCGTGCCGTCAACTGCAGCACAAAGTCCGCGGTGCGCGGGTCCAGGGCGGCAGTGTGTTCGTCCAGCAGCAGAATGCGCGAAGGCTGCAGCGCCGCCATCAGCAGGCTCACGGCCTGGCGCTGTCCGCCCGAGAGTAGGCCGATGCGATCGGTCAGGCGATTTTCCAGACCCAGGCCCAGCGTGGCCAGGCGGTCGCGGTACAGCTCGCGATTGCTGGCCTTCACTGCCTTGGACAGGCCGCGGAGATTGCCGCGCTCGTGTGCCAGCGCCATGTTCTCTTCGATGGAAAGGTCTTCACAGGTGCCGGCCATGGGGTCCTGAAACACGCGGGCCACCTGCTTGGAGCGGGACCACACCGGCATGCGCGTCATGTCGATGCCGGCAATTTCGATCTTGCCCTTGTCCACGCTCTGGTCGCCCGAGACGCAGTTCAGAAATGTGGACTTGCCTGCGCCGTTGGAGCCGATGACGGTCACGAACTGACCGTCGGGGATGGACAGCGACAGGCCGCGCAGGGCGCGGGTTTCGATCGGCGTGCCGGGATTGAAGGTGAGTTCGAGGTTTTGTGCGTTCAGCATGATGTATTCCGATCAGTCACTGAGGGCGCAGCATTTGTTAGTGCTGCAGTTCCTTGGCGAGAGGGCCAGCAAGGGCCGCCCCGCAGCAAAGGCCATCGTCCCTCTTGGGGGACGCGGCAAAGCCGCTCAGGGGGTTACTTTCTCTTCAGCTTTTTCTTGATTTGCGGAATCACCAGTGCGATGGTCACCAGCACTGCCGTCACCAGATTCAAGTCCTGTGCCTTGAGGCCGATGGCATCGATATTGAGGGCCGCAGCGATGAAGAAGCGGTAGACCACGGCGCCGAGCACCACGGCCAGCGTGGCCCAGATGATCTTGCGCGAGGGCAGGATGGTTTCGCCCACGATCACGGCCGCCAGACCGATGACGATGGTGCCGATGCCCATGGAGATGTCGGAGCCGCCCTGCGTCTGCACGAACAGCGCTCCGGCCAGACCGACCAGGCCATTGGAAATTGCCATGCCCAGCAGAATCATGGCGCCGGTGTTGACGCCCTGGGCGCGGGCCATGCGGGCGTTGGAGCCCGTGGAGCGGATGGCCAGACCGCGTTCGGTGGCAAAGAACCAGTCCAGAGCCAGCTTGGCCACGATGACGAAGCCCAGCATGATAAGGGGGCGCATCACATAGTCGTCAATGTTCGCCGGCTGCAGCATGGTGAACAGAGTGGGTTCGTTGATCAGCGGCACATTGGGGCCGCCCATGATGCGCAGGTTGACCGAGTACAGGCCGATCATCATCAGGATGGAGGCCAGCAGGTCCATGATCTTGAGCTTGACGTTGAGCCAGCCTGTGATGAAGCCCGCCACGGCACCGGCTGCCGTGCCGGCCAGCGTGGCCAGCCAGGGGTTGGTGCCCGTGGAAATCAGAATGGCGCACACCGCACCGCCAAGGGGAAAGCTGCCGTCGACCGTCAGATCGGGGAAACGCAGCAAGCGAAAGGAGATGAAGACGCCCAGCGCCACCAGGCTGAAGATCAGGCCAATTTCAATGGCACCGAGGATGGAAAATAGAGACATAGAGAGAGCGACAGGCGCGGCAAACGTCTAAAAAAATCGGCAGGGCCATGTTGCCACGGCACCTGCCGCTGTGCTGGCACCGCCTGAGAGCGGCAGTGCTGGCGACAGGGAGTGGATTACTTGACCACGGTAGCGGCGGACTTGATCAGCGCGTCGGACAGCTTCACGCCTTGCTTTTCAGCGGCGCCGGGGTTCACGAACAGTTCCATCTTGGTAGAGACTTCGGGCTTGATGTCGCCGGGCTTCTCGCCCTTGAGAATACGCGCCACCATGCGGCCTGTCTGTTCGCCCAGATCGCGGTAGTTGATGCCGTAAGCGGCCACGGCGCCACGCTTGACGGAGTCGGTGTCAGACGCCACCAGAGGAATCTTGGCGTCCTGGCCAACCTTGACCAGCGATTCGTAGGCCGACACCACGTTGTTGTCGGTGTTGGTGTAGATCACGTCCACCTTGCCCACCAGCGAGCGTGCGGCGCTGGAGACGTCCACCGAGCGGGGAGCTGCAGCCGTCACCAGAGTCCAGCCCATCTTGGGCAGCAGGGCCTGCAGTTCCTTCACGACCACGGCGGAGTTGGCTTCACCGGGGTTGTAGACCATGCCGATGCGCTTGGCATTGGGCACGACCTGCTTGACCAGATCCATCTGCTTGTCCAGGGCCAGCAGGTCGGAAACGCCGGTCACATTGTTCTTGGAGGGTTCCCAGCTGGCGACCAGCTTGGCGGCAACGGGGTCGGTCACGGCAGAGAACACGACCGGCACGGTCTTGGTCGACGCGATCACGGCCTGAGCGGAAGGCGTGGCGATGGCGACGATGGCATCGGGCTTGTCACCCACGAACTTGCGCGCGATCTGGGCAGCCGTACCGGTATTGCCCTGTGCACTCTGGTATTGCCACTTCAGGGACTTGCCTTCTTCGTAGCCGGCTGCCTTCAGGGCATCCTTGACGCCGTCGCGCACCGCATCCAGGGCGGGGTGTTCAACAATGGCGGTCACGGCCACGGACTTGGTATCGGCGGCATAGGCACCCGACATGGCGGAAATTGCCAGGGCCAGTGCGCCCATGCGGGCCAAGGACAGCTGCTTCATGTGTATCTCCAGCGTTTGTTGTGTGTTGCAGGTGAATTAAGACGGCAGTGCGTGATGCGCGTCGCCTCGCGGCAAAGTCTACTGCACCGATCTGGCTGTCTTCGCGATTGAGATAACCTTGTTTATCCCTATACGATGATCGCGAAAAAATGGCATGAAAGCTGCGCAAAGCGCTAATTGGCAGGAGTTAGTGTGTGTGGAAGCAGGGCAATGGCGCGCAATATTGCGTTGAGCGGTGCCGGATTTTGGTTTTCTACTGCATTTTTCCTGCGCCTTGTGCGATATGGGCAGGCATATTGATGCAATTGCCTGTTTTTTAAACATTGCTCTTTCTGCACCGGCAAGCGATCTTTATTGAGTGATTCGCGGCGATTGCGGTGGCTGCGTTTTTGCTGTGATGCTGCAAATTTGTGGGCATTTGGTGGCCTGCGTTGCTAAAAACATTCAGCCCATGAAAAAAGCCTGCGCAGCAATGGCTGGCGCAGGCTTTATGGAGCAGCATCCGGAGCAGCTGCAGCCGCCGAATGCAATCGTGGACGGATTACATACCTGAGTAGTTGGGGCCGCCGCCGCCTTCGGGTGTCACCCAGACGATGTTCTGTGTCGGGTCCTTGATGTCGCAGGTCTTGCAGTGCACGCAGTTCTGTGCATTGATCTGCAGGCGCTGCTTGCCGGCATTGGCTTCGTCCTCGACGAATTCGTAGACGCCTGCGGGGCAGTAGCGCTGCTCGGGACCGGCGAACTTGGTCAGGTTCACGTTGACGGGAACGCTGGCGTCCTTGAGCGTCAGGTGAGCAGGCTGGTTCTCTGCATGATTGGTGCTGCTGATGAACACGCTGGAGAGGCGGTCAAAGGTCAGCTTGCCATCGGGCTTGGGATATTCGATGGGCGTGCAATCGGCTGCAGGCTTCAGATAGGCATGGTCGGGCTTGTTGCGATGCAGCGTCCAGGGGATGTTGCCGCGCAGCACGAACTGCTCCAGGCCGTTCATGATCGAGGCGGTGGTCAGGCCCTTCTTGAACCAGGCCTTGAAGTTGCGTGCCTTCCACAGTTCTTCATACAGCCAGCTGTTCTCGAACGCATAGGTGTAGGCAGTCAGTTCGTCACTCTGGCGACCTGCGACGATGGCGGCGTAGGCAGCTTCGGCGGCCAGCATGCCGGTCTTGATCGCGGCGTGGCTGCCCTTGATGCGGCTGACGTTGAGGAAGCCGGCTTCGCAGCCCACCAGCGCGCCGCCGGGGAAGACAAAGCGGGGCAGGCTGGAGATGCCGCCGGCCGTGATGGCACGGGCACCGTAGGAGATACGCTTGCCGGGCTTGATGCCATTGGCTTCGTCACCTTCCAGGTAGTAGCGGATATTGGGATGGGTCTTCCAGCGCTGCATCTCCTCGAATGGAGACAGATAGGGGTTGGAGTAATCCAGGCCGGTGATGAAGCCCAGCGTGACCAGATTGTCTTCCAGGTGATAGAGGAAGGCACCGCCGTAGGTGTCGCTCTTCATGGGCCAGCCTGCGGTGTGCAGCACCATGCCGGGCTTGTGACGCTTGGGGTCGATTTCCCAGAGTTCCTTGATGCCCAGACCGTAAGTCTGCGGGTCGCGGTTGGCATCCAGGGAGTACTTGGCGATGATCTGCTTGCCGAGGTGGCCGCGCGCACCTTCGGCAAAGATGGTGTACTTGCCGTGCAGTTCCATGCCCAGCTGGAAGTCGCCCGTGGGCTCGCCTTCCTTGCTGATGCCCATATTGCCGGTGGCCACGCCCTTGACGGAGCCGTCTTCGTTGTAGAGCACTTCGGCAGCGGTGAAGCCGGGGAAGATTTCCACGCCCAGGGCTTCGGCCTGCTCTGCCAGCCACTTGGTGACAAAGCCCAGGCGAACGATGTAGTTGCCTTCGTTATGGAAGCACTTGGGCAGCAGCCAGTTGGGCGTGCGCAAGGAACTCTTCTCGCCGAGGAAGACCATGGCGTCTTCGGTCACGGGCTGGTTCAGGGGAGCACCCTTTTCCTTCCAGTCGGGGATCAGCTCGGTCAGCGCGCGAGGATCCATGATGGCGCCAGACAGCGTGTGTGCGCCGGGCTCGGAGCCTTTTTCCAGCACGACTACGGAGACATCCTGACCTTTTTCGGCCGCCAGTTGCTTGAGGCGAATGGCAGTGGCCAGGCCACCGGGGCCACCGCCCACCACCACCACGTCATATTCCATGGCCTCTCGCGGGCCGTACTGGGCCAGGATCTCTTCGTTTGTCATCGGGAAAGTCTCGCTTGATATTGGATTGGGAAAACTGGCGTGCGCGGCCTTGGCAGGTGCGTCTGCAAAAACCGCGATGCGGGCGATTCTATGCTGACAGCCCGGCACGACCGTGCAGATTTGGCGACAGCGCATCAATCGGTGTTGCGGCAAAGTCCATAGGCTAGTGATCGCCCCAGGGCGTGTCATCCCTCAAAGAAACTAGAACAAGGTGGTGATGCAGTTGCAAATCTCGTTCAATCAGGAGACATACCGGCATGAAAATCGAGCTGCCCGAGCTGAAGAAGCAGGTCTATGAAACGCGCTTTCCCGTACGCTGGGGCGATATGGACGCCATGGGGCATGTCAACAATGCCCAGTACTTTCGCTATCTGGAAACTGCGCGCATCGACTGGATGCGCGGCATGGGCCTGAATCCGGACCCCGCGGGGCAGGGGCCGGTCATCGTCAACGCCTTTTGCAATTTCTATCAGCAGCTTGCGTATCCCGACGAGGTGCTGCTCAAGATGTTTGTCAGCGATCCCGCGCGCACCACCTTTGAGACCTGGGCCACCATGGAGCGCGTGGCGCAGCCGGGAGTCATCTGCGCCGCTGGCGGAGGCACGGTGATCTGGGTGGATTTTCCCCGGCAGAAAGCCGCTGCGCTGCCGGACTGGATACGTTCGGCAGTAACGGCCTGAGTCCTGTTCGGAATTCCGTACATCAATCCAGATGTCGTCCGGAAAACCGATTGTGGTTATGCAAAAAAGTATTTTGAATATAAGCAAATCAAAGACTTGGACGTGATTTTTTGGCTGGCACGGTATGTGCTTAAAGGACGGCACGCCGCTTCACTGCGGCTGACCAAGTGAGACTGGGGCTGGGCCTTGCTGACGAAACCTCGGTTCCGTCGGCGGTCCGTCTCGGTTTGTTGTCGCTGCCAGAACCCGGTGCCTCCAAGGCCTGGATTGAGGCAGCGGCTCAAACAACGCATACCAAGATTCCAAGAAATGAAATCCAACCGCCTGACCATCATGGTTCTGCTGGCCATGGTTCTGGGTGTGGTTGTGGGCTATCTCGTCCACGCCAACGCCGCGACACCGGAGACAGCCAAAGACATTGCCGGCTATTTCGGCATTCTCACCGACGTATTTCTGCGCATGATCAAGATGATCATCGCGCCCCTGGTGTTTGCCACGCTGGTGGCGGGGCTGGCCAATATGGGCGATGCCGGCTCTGTGGGCCGCGTGGGTGGTCGTGCGCTGGGCTGGTTTATCGCGGCATCGTTCTGCTCGCTGTTTCTGGGTCTGGTTTTTGCCAATGTGTTGCAGCCCGGCCACGGCCTGACGGTGGAGCTTCCCACGAATGCCGAGAGCCTGGGTCTGAAGACCGGTGCGCTGAATTTCAAGGATTTCATCACTCATGTCTTCCCCAAGAACATCTTCGAGGCCATGGCCACCAATGAGGTGTTGCAGATCCTTGTGTTTGCGCTGTTCTTCGGTATCGCTCTGGGCTACCTGAACCACCAGAAAAAGCACATGCTGGTCGATCTGATGGAAGAGACCTCGCATGTCATGCTGCGCGTGACCGAGTACGTGATGCGCTTTGCGCCCGTGGGCGTGTTCGGCTCTGTCGCCGGCACCATTGCCACCCACGGACTGGGCATGCTGCTGGTGTTCGGCAAATTCCTGCTGGGCTTCTATATTGCGCTGGCCGCGCTGTGGGTGCTGCTCATCGGTGCCGGCTATCTGGTGCTGGGCAAGGATGTCTTCCGTCTGCTGTCGCTGATTCGCGGCCCGGTGCTGGTGGGCTTTTTCACGGCCAGCAGCGAATCCACGCTGCCCAAGCTCATGGAGCAACTGGAAAAATTCGGCATCAAGCCGCGTATCACAGGCTTTGTGCTGCCTCTGGGTTACTCGTTCAACCTTGATGGCTCCATGATCTACACCACCTTCCTGGCCATCTTCATCTCTCAGGCCTATGGCATCGAGATGTCGCTGACCGCGCAGCTGACCATGCTTCTGGTGCTGATGATCTCCAGCAAGGGCATTGCCGGCGTGCCTCGTGCCTCGCTCGTGGTGGTGGCCGCCGTGCTGCCCATGTTCGGTTTGCCGGAAGCGGGCATCCTGCTGATTCTGGGCATCGACCACTTCCTGGACATGGGCCGTACATTGACCAATGTGCTGGGCAATGCCATTGCCACGGCCGTGGTTGCCAAATGGGAAGGCGACGAAGAGCAGGAGTCCTGCGCAGATCTGGCTGTCGAGCCACAGCTGATGCCCGAGCCCATTCGCGTCCGAGCCTGATCGTCCCGTTGCCCGGATTCCTGTCCCCTGCGGTGCCGGGCGCTGCTACCATGGTTCGCACCATGTTAGCTTTCCTGCCCCCGCGCCTGCGTGCTGTTTTGCTGATCCTGCTCTGGCTGGCTGCAAGCAGCCTGGGCGGCTGGCTGGGCTATCAGGGCTTCGTCAAGATCGGTCTCGAGACCGTGGTGGCTGCCGGCAACAACCGCCTCGATCTCTATGCTGCCAGCCTGCGGCGCGAGATCGACAAATTTGCCTTTCTGCCCGATGTAGTGGCCCTGCAGCCCGAGATCCTGTCGCTGCTGCAATCGCCGGGCGACGAAAGACTGCAGTCTCGCGCCAATCTCTATCTGGAGGAGCTGAGCCGTCGTGCGGGCACCCTCAGCGTCTACATGCTCGATCACGACGGTCATGTGCTGGCTGCCAGCAATTGGCGCCGCGCCGACAGTTTTGTGGGCGAGAACCTAGGCTTCAGGCCCTATGTCCAGCAGGCATTGCGAGAAGGGCGCGGGCGCTACTTCGGCGTAGGCACCACGCGCGGCGAGCCCGGCTATTACCTGACCACTACCTTGGGGCAGGGCGAGATGCATGGCGTGGTGGTGGTCAAGGTCGGGCTGGCGCAGCTCGAGCAATCCTGGGCCAGCGCAGAGTCTCCGGTACTGGTCAGCGACGAAAATACCGTGGTCATTCTCAGCAATATGCCGGCCTGGCGCTTTGCGACCTTGCTGCCGCTGGATGAGGCAAGGCGGGCCGAGCTGGAAGCTTCGCAGAAATACAACCGTCTGAACCTGCGGCCTCTGGGCTGGCGTGGCATGAGCAGTGTCACTGGCGTCAGGCAGGTGAGCATTCCCGATGTCAAGGACGCTGCGGCAGACCAGAGCGCAGGTCGCTTTCTGGCCCAGTCCAGACCCATGGCCGGCACGCCCTGGCAGATTACCGTGCTCTCCCCCCTGAGCGTTGCCTTGCAGCTGGCGGCCAGCCGAGCCTGGGTGACGGGGGCGCTGATTGCATTGATGCTCTTGCTGGGAGCTTTGCTGTACCAGCGGCGCAGACATGTGCGTGAGCAACTGGCGGCCCAGCAAGCTCTGAAACAGGCCAACGAGGTGCTGGAAAACAAGGTGCAGCAGCGCACAGCCGATCTGCAGAGTGCCAATGTGGCGCTGCAGCAGGAGGTGATGGAGCGCATGCAGGCCGAG
>Ga0268257_1001967_pt1 | contig 16004 bp, 12 predicted proteins | sample AgamicAtPrz_FD_200249 | JGI IMG/M metagenome (GOLD analysis project Ga0268257, IMG submission 200249) | Agave microbial communities from Guanajuato, Mexico - At.P.rz (v2) (version 3) | ecosystem: Host-associated > Plants > Phyllosphere > Phylloplane/Leaf | place: Guanajuato, Mexico | collected... | reverse complement strand
AATAGAGTTCGCCGAACACGAGCGCGGCCGCGGTCGCGTAGATGTAGAAGTCGTACCACTCGATCATCGTGCCGATGAACGCGGCCGTCGCGGCGCGTGCCGGCTGGCGGGCGGAAGGAAGGGACTGGGTCATGCGGGCTCCTGACGCGCGTCGCGGCGAGGGCGACACGCAATATCGGGTGATGGCCGTCTGTCGCGGCCTCGCGCCGCACGCTGCGGCGTCCCTCCTTTATCGGTGGCCGCAAATCATTAGTCAAATTTCAAGTTATTATTTACCGTATAAATTCAACTAATACCCGATCGCCGCCCGCCCGGAGACCCGATGCGCCCCGACCTCGCCCCGTTCCTGAACGACCGCCTCGACTGGAACCTGCTGCGCACCTACCTGGTGATCATGCAGGAGCGCAGCGTGAGCCGCGCGGCCGCGCGCCTGCACGTCACGCAGCCGGCCGTGAGCCAGGCGCTGCGGCGGCTCGAGGAGACGCTCGAGCGCCGGCTGATCGAGCGGCGCGGCGCGCACTTCGCGCCGACGCCGGCCGGCGAAGCCGTGTACCGGATCGCGAGCGACATCTACGGCGGTATCTCGCGCCTCGAAACCGAAATCGACGACAGCACGGCCGACCTGACCGGCTCGATCCGGCTGCTGACGGTGAGCCGCATCGAATCGCCCGTCTACGACGAATTCCTCGCGGATTTCCATCGCGCGTATCCGCGTATCGATCTGCAGATCGAAGTGATGCGCTCGTCGGACATCCTGTCGTCGCTGCTGCAGAAGACGGCCACGGCCGGGCTCGGCCTGTGCCGCACGCCGCACGACAAACTGGAGATGCGCTGCTTCCTGCGCCAACGCTATGCGATCTACTGCGGCCGCCATCACCGGCTGTTCGGGCAGACGCAGTTGCGGATGGACGACCTGCTCGCGGAGAATTTCGTGTCGTTCACGAGCGACCAGATCGGCGACAGCCTGTCGCCGCTCACCGTGTTCCGCGACCAGAAGGGCTTCACGGGGCGCATCGTCGCGTCGTCGCCGAGCCTCGACGAAGTGCGGCGGCTGATCTTCGCGGGCTACGGGATCGGCTGCCTGCCCGAGCACATCGTGCGCGACGACATCGCGCAGCAACGGCTGTGGCGGCTGCCGCCCGACGACGGGCTCGTCGACGTCGACGTATTCCTGCTGTGGCATCGCGACCGCAAGATGAATGCGGCCGAGCACGCGTTTCTCGACGCGATGGAGCGCTGCATGCAGCGCTACTCGCTCGCGGAGCGGCTGGGGAAGTGACGGCACGCATGCGCACGGGGCACGCGCCGGGAGCGCAACGGCATTCGAAAGGAGAATGCAACGATGCCGGGCACGGTGGTCTGCCATGCCGGCATCGCGGATAACGAAGATGATGTGCAACGCGGCTGCCGGTCGCACCGGTTCTGCGCGGCGGCCCGCTCAGGCCGGCGGTCAGCCGGCCCGACGAACGACGTGGTACGTCGGTGTCAAACCTCGCCGCGTTCGAGCGGCAGGATCAGGCGTTCGGGAATGCTGCGTCGCGACGCGCGGGCGCCGACGTAATACAGCACGGCCGGCACGACGAGGCCGAGGATCCACGAGATATCGGTGCCGCCGAGCGCATCGACGAGCGGCCCCGTGTAGATGTGCGTCGACATGAACGGCAACTGCACCAGGATGCCGACCACGTAGATCGTGATGGCCATCACGTTCCAGCGGCCGTAGCGGCCATCGGGATCGGACAGCGCCGGCACGTCGTAGCGCGAGCGCGTGAAGCAGTAGTAATCGACCAGGTTGATCGCGCTCCACGGCGTGAAGAACGCGAGCAGGAACAGGATGAACGCGGTGAACTCCTTCAGGAACGAATGACGGCCCGCGAGCGCGATCAGCGTCGATACGCAGATCATCCCGAAGATGTACACGAGGCGGCGCTTCGACGATACCGCGCCCTTGCCGCGAAAGCCGCTGACGATCGTCGCCATCGACATGAAGCTGCCGTACGCGTTGAGCGCCGTCACCGTCACCTTGCCGAACGCGATGCTGAAATACAGCAGCGCGGCCACGGCGCCCGTCGAGCCGAGGCCGACGATGTACGACACCTCATGGTGCGCGAACTGGCTGCCGGCCAGCGCGGCCGCGAACACGCCGAACACCATCGCCGCCTGCGCGCCGATCACCGAGCCGAGGCCGACCGCGAGAAACGTCACGACCGACGACGTCGAGCGCGGCAGGTAGCGCGAATAGTCGGCCACGTACGGGCCGAACGCGATCTGCCACGACGCGGACAGCGACATCGCGAGCAGGAAGCTCGCCAGCGAGAAATGCCTGTTCGCGAGCAGCGCGCCGATGTCGTGGTTCGCGAACAGCTGCGCGAACATGTAGACGAACGCGACGATGCCGACCACGCTCGCGATCCGGCCGACGAAGTGAATCGCGCGATAGCCGAACACGGTCAGCACGACGATCACGGCCGCGAACAGCAGGATGCCGGCCGCGTCGTCGACGTGCAGCAGTTGCGCGACGGCCTGCCCGGCCAGCACCGAGCCGCTCGCGGAAAAGCCGATGTACATCAGGCACACGAGCACGATCGGGATCATCGCGCCGTACACGCCGAATTGCACACGGCTCGAGATCATCTGCGGCAGCCCGAGTTGCGGCCCCTGCGCGCCGTGCAGCGCCATCACCGCACCGCCGACCAGTTGGCCGAGCAGCAGCGCGACCAGCGACCAGAACACGTCGCCGCCGAGCACGACCGCCAGCGCCCCCGTGACGATGGCCGTGATCTGCATGTTCGCCGACAGCCACAGCGTGAACTGGCTCAGCAGGCCGCCGTGGCGTTCGGCATCGGGAATGAAGTCGATCGAGCGTACCTCGATCAGTCCGCCGGCTTTTCCACTGGAATTCGTTGACACGGGTCAATCTCCCAAATACTCAGGACCACACATGGTTTGAACGGGACAGGAAGCCGCGAGCCGCCCTTTCGGCTCTGCGGATGCGGGGCGCCGTGGATCGCCGGCATGCGCCACGCACGCACGGTCCGCACGCTGGCGCGCAAGCGACACGACGGGTGCCGACATTGCCAGCGGATGATCTTGTATATACAACTTGCGAGGTATCGGTGATTACCCGGTATCGACCGATTTTAGAAATCGCCCGAGAGATCAGTGCATCGTCGTAGCGCGGCGCGGGACACACCAGCGACGGTTCCTGCCACATCACGACAGCTTGTCACTTGCATGATGAAAGTATATAGTCACTATCATGTTGAAAGTCTCTATCCGCGAGAAAAGGCACAGGATGAAACGGACGGATTTAAGCGCGTGGGCCTGCCCCATCGCTCGCAGCCTCAACTGCGTCGGAGAGTGGTGGAGCATCCTCATCCTGCGGGACGCCATGTACGGGCTCACCCGCTTCGACGAGTTCGAAGGGAGTCTCGGCATCGCGCCGAACATGCTGACCCGACGGCTGACCGAGCTGGTCGCCGCCGGCTTGCTGGATCGCGTCCAGTACAGCAGCAAGCCCCCTCGCTTCGAGTACGTCCTGACCGAACTTGGCTGGTCGTTCCGTCCGGTGATGCTGGCGCTTATCGAGTGGGGCGGCGAGCATCTGTCGCCGGAGGGGCGCGCCGTCCAGGTGCTCGACAAGGCATCGGGACGACCCGCACGGATCGGGCTCATGGACATGGAAACGGGGCGCCCCATCACGCGGGACAGTCATGTCGTCGTGGCGGGCCCCGCTGCCGACACGACGATCAAGGAGCGTTTTGCACAAATGGCGAAGAAACGCGAAGCGAAAGAGCACGCGTGAAGTCAATGCGTCAATCACGGCATCCGGCACGGGCAGATGTTCATCTTGAACAGGCGCCACGGCCAGGTGCCCGCGTATTCCAGCGACTGGAATGAATCACCATGAAAAACAATTCGATGGCCGCGAAGAGAATCGTCGTAACGGGAATGGGGATCGTCTCGCCCCTTGGGTGCGGAGTGGAACACGTTTGGCACAGGTTGCTTCAAGGCGATTCCGGTATCGTGGCGCTGCCCGCTGAAATCGTCGATGGCATTCCGGCGAAAGTCGCGGGCCGGGTCCCTGATCGCACGGAGGCCTGCCCCGCCGGCTTCGATCCGAATTCGGCTGCCGACGTCAAGGATCAGAAGAAGATGGATCGCTTCATCCTCTTCGCGCTCGCCGCTGCCAAGGAGGCGTTGATCCAGGCAGGATGGTCGCCCGAGACCGAGGAGCAGCGGATGCGGACCGCCACCGTCATTGCGTCGGGTATCGGCGGATTCGGTGCGATTGCCGACGCGGTGCGCACGACCGAGACCAAAGGGCCTCGCCGGCTCTCACCGTTCACCGTTCCCAGTTTCCTGGCCAACATGGCCGCCGGGAACATTGCGATCCGGCATGGTTTCAAGGGGCCGATCGGCGCGCCGGTCACCGCTTGCGCAGCCAGCGTCCAGGCCATCGGCGACGCCGCGCGGCTGATTCGGGCGGGCGAGGCGGACATCGCGCTTTGCGGCGGAGCCGAAGCATGCATCGATCGGGTCAGCATCGGCGCGTTTGCGGCTGCGAGGGCGCTTTCCACCGGCTTCGCCGACCGGCCGGAACAATCCTCCCGCCCCTTCGACCGGGCACGCGATGGATTCGTCATCGGCGAAGGCGCCGGGCTTCTCGTCATCGAAGAACTCGAACACGCGCTGCGTCGGGGCGCCACGCCGATCGTCGAGCTGGTCGGCTATGGAACGAGTTCGGATGCCTACCACATGACGTCGACACCGGCCGACGGCAACGGTGCGCGCAGAGCGATGGCGCTGGCGCTCGCACAGGCCGGCATCGCTCCCTCGGCAGTTCAGCACCTGAACGCGCATGCCACGTCCACCGAGCTCGGCGACAGCAGCGAATTGAACGCCATCAGGGCGGTGTTCGGAACGGCCGGGCACCCGGCCATCTCCGCGACGAAGTCGGCCACCGGGCATTTGCTGGGCGCCGCCGGCGGCGTCGAGGCCATTTTTACGGTGCTGGCCATACGCGATCAAATCGCCCCGGCGACACGCAATGTGCAGACGCTGGATGAAGCGGCTGCCGGGATGGACATCGTGCACGCGGCCTCCCGGCGCATGGAAATCGACTATGCGATATCCAATGGCTTCGGTTTTGGCGGCGTGAACGCCAGTGTTCTGTTGCGTCGCCTTGACGGGTGACTGGCGCGACGGACACCCGAGCGGCAATGCGTCGGAACGCGGACGAATGGCTGGCCGGACGCACCCGCCCGCGCCGCATCAGACCAGCTGGTCGGATGCGACGACCCGCACGCCCGGCCGTGCGTCGATCGCCGCGTCGAGCAAGGCGCGCGCAATCCGCGGTGCGGGATTCACGCGCCACTTCGGCGGCAGCACCGGCGCGGCGGCGCTCAGCGCGAACACGAACAGCCGCTCGCCGAACCGGAACTCGTCGCGGCTGCCGCCGATCAGGCCCGGTCGCACGTACGTGAGCGAATCGAACCCGACGCCGGCGAGCGCCTGCTCGACCTCGCCCTTCACGCGGTTGTAGAAGATGCGCGACGCAGCATCCGCGCCGAGTGCGGAATTCAGCACGTAGGTCGGCGTGCCGTGCCGGTGCGCGAGCCGCGCGACCGCGAGCGGATAGTCGTGATCGACGCGCCGGAAGGCCGCCTGCGAGCCGGCGGCCCGCATCGTCGTGCCGAGCGTGCAGATCACGGCATCCGCGTGCCACCCGTCACCCGTGTCGGGCAGATGGTCGAAATCGACTTCCAGCGCGCGCATCTTCGGATGCGGCGACAACGGCCGGCGCGCGAGGACGATCACCTGATCGACCCGCGCGTCGGCCAGCGCGACTTCGAGGACGTGGCGCCCGACGAGTCCGGTCGCGCCGACGAGCAGCAGTTTCAAGTCCGGTTCTTCCGTGTGGAGCCTGCGTTGACGAGGCCGAGGCGGCCCGGTTTCCGGCTATCGACATGATCGTCGGCTGACGCGGCGGCGGCAACCCTCCCCTCGTCTCAAAAAATTACGGCTTTGTCGGGCGCCGTCGTGCGCGATCGAATGCGGCCCGGCCGGCGCTGCTGTTGCGCGCGCTCCCGACCCGGCGTGCGGGTACGGGCAACCGATCAGATCGGCTTCGGGAGCGGCGCGTGCAGATACCGATGAACAACATGAAGTACATCAGACACCACGAGCGCCGCCGATACGTGCGTGACGCACCGGCGGCGCCCCGGCAGGCGATTACGTCAGACGTGCAGCGCATGCCCGAGTGCGCGCAACGCCGCCTCCTGAAGCGCTTCGCCGAGCGTCGGATGCGCATGGATCGTGCCGCCGATGTCTTCCAGCCGCGCACCCATCTCCAGCGACTGCGAGAACGCCGCGGCCAGCTCCGACACCCCACGCCCGACCGCCTGCCAGCCGACGATCAGATGATTGTCGCGCCGCGCGACGACGCGCACGAATCCGTCGGTCGCCTGCAACGTCATCGCCCGCCCGTTCGCGGCGAACGGGAACGACGCGTTCAGGCAATCGACGCCGGCCGCATGCGCATCGTCCGGCGACCAGCCGGCCGTCACGATCTCGGGATCGGTGAAGCACACGGCCGGAATCGACGCGGGCGTGAACCGGCGGCGCCGGCCGGCGATCAGCTCGGCCACCATCTCGCCTTGCGCCATCGCGCGATGCGCGAGCATCGGTTCGCCCGCGACGTCGCCGATCGCCCACACGTTGCGCATCGAGGTCCGGCATTCGTCGTCGATCCGCAGCGCGCGGCCGTTGCGATCGAGCATCAGTGTCTCGAGCCCGAACCCTTCGACGCGCGGCCGGCGGCCCACGGCAACCAGCACGCGGTCGGCCGGCAACGTCTGTTCGGCGCCATCGGCTGCCTGCACGCGCACCGCGCCGTCCTTGGCCAGCCCAAGCACCGTGTGGCCGAGCCACAGCCGCACGCCGAGGCGCGCAAGCGAATCGGCAACCGGCCGTACGAGTTCGGCATCGTACGCAGGCAGCACGCGCTCGGCCGCTTCGACGACGCTGACGTCGACGCCCAGCTTGCGATAGACGGTCCCGAGTTCGAGCCCGATGTAGCCGGCCCCGACGACGACCAGCCGCTTCGGCAGCGTCGCGGGTGACAGCGCTTCGGTGGACGACACGACGTGCCCGCCGAACGGCATCGACGGCAGTTCGACCGGCTCGGACCCGGTCGCGAGCAACAGGTGTTCGCAACCGATCCGCACCGTATGGCCGCCGCCGACGACCTCGACGGTCTTGCCGTCGATCACGCGCGCTTCGCCGTGCAGCACGCGCACGCCGTTCTTCTTGAGCAGCGCGCCGACGCCGCGCGTCAGCCGGTCGACGATGCCGTCCTTCCATGCGACGCTTTTCGCGATGTCGATCTCGGGCGTACGCACGCGGATTCCGAGCGCCCCTTCGCCGGCATGGCCGCACGCCTGTTCGAACGCGTCGGCCACGTGGATCAGCGCCTTCGATGGAATGCAGCCAATGTTCAGGCAGGTGCCGCCGAGCCGGTCGCGTTCGACGAGCACGGTCGGGATGCCGAGCTGGCCGGCGCGGATCGCGGCGACGTAGCCGCCCGGGCCGCCGCCGATGACGAGCAGCGTGGTGTGGTCGTTCTTCATCGGCTCACTCCACGAACAGCAGTGCCGGGCGTTCGAGCACCGCGCGCACGGCCTGGATGAATTCGGCCGCATCCGCGCCGTCGACGACGCGATGATCGAACGACGACGACAGGTTCATCATCTTGCGCGCGACGATCGCGCCGTCGCGGATCATCGGCCGCTCGACGATCCGGTTCACGCCGACGATGCCCACTTCCGGATGATTGATCACCGGCGTCGACACGATGCCGCCGAGCGCGCCGAGGCTCGAGATCGTGATCGTCGACCCGCTCAGCTCGTCGCGCTGCGCACGGTTCGCGCGCACCGCGTCGGCGAGCCGCGCGATTTCGGCCGAGATCGACCACACGTCGCGCGCTTCCGCATGACGCAGCACGGGCACCGTGAGGCCGCCGTCCGTCTGCGTCGCCACGCCCATATGCACCGCGCCGTAGCGCGTGACGACACCCGCTTCGTCGTCGAATCGCGCGTTGATCTGCGGGAAATCGCGCAGCGCGATCACCATCGCGCGGATCAGCAGCGGCAGCGGCGTGAGCTTGCCGCGCGTGTCGCCGTGGCGGCGGTTCAGTTCCGCGCGCAACGATTCGAGCTCGGTCACGTCGATTTCCTCGACGTAGCTGAAATGCGGGATGCGGCGTTTCGCTTCCTGCATCTTGCGCGCGATCGCGCGCCGCAGGCCGATCACCGGCACTTCGGTTTCGTCGTGGCGTTCGTCGTAGCCGCGCGGTTGCGACCCGGGCGCCGTGCCGCCGCCGGTCCGCGCATACGCATCGAGATCCGCATGCAGGATCCGCCCGGCTTCGCCGGTGCCGCGTACGTAGCGCAGCTCGATACCCATGTCCCACGCACGCTGACGCACGGCCGGCGACGCGAGCGGCCGTTCGCCCGGCGCGAGCGCCGCGCGCGGCTGCGCGGCCGGTTCGTCGCGGCGCGGTTTCGCCGGTGCGCGATGCGCCGCCGGCAGCGCAGGCGGCTCGTCCGGCTCGTCCGCCACCGGCTTCGACGGCGCCGTCGCGACCGGTGCGGTTGCTACCTTTGTTTCGCGCACCGGCGCCGCGGCCTTCAGGTTGCCGTCGCCTTCGACCTCCAGCCGAATCAGCTCGCTGCCGACCGCCATCATCTGGCCGATCCGGCCGCCCAGTTCGATCACCTTGCCCGTCACCGGCGACGGAATCTCGACCGCCGCCTTGTCGGTCATCACGTCGGCGAGCGGCTGGTCTTCCTTGATCGTCTGCCCGACTTCCACATGCCAGGCCACCAGCTCGACCTCGGCGATCCCTTCGCCGATATCCGGCATCTTGATGACATGAATCCCCATCTCACGCCTCCATCACGCGTCGCAACGCTTCACCGACCCGGGTCGGCCCCGGAAAGTACGCCCACTCCTGCGCATGCGGATACGGCGTGTCCCAGCCCGTCGTGCGCTCGACCGGCGCTTCGAGGTGGTAGAAGCAGTGTTCCTGGACCAGCGACACGAGCTCCGCGCCATAGCCGCAGGTGCGCGTCGCCTCGTGCACCACGACACAGCGCCCGGTCTTGCGCACCGACGCGACGACCGTGTCGAGATCGAGCGGCCACAGCGTGCGCAGGTCGATCACTTCCGCGTCGATGCCCGTCTCCTCCGCCGCGGCGAGCGACACGTGCACGGTCGTGCCGTACGTCAGCACCGTCACGTCGTTGCCGGGCCGCACGATGGCGGCCGTATCGAGCGGCACCGTGTAGTAGCCCTCGGGCACCGCGCTCGCCGGATGCTTGAGCCACGACGTGACGGGCCGTTCGTGATGGCCGTCGAACGGCCCGTTGTACAGCCGTTTCGGTTCGAGGAAGATCACCGGATCGTCGTTCTCGATCGATGCGATCAAGAGCCCTTTCGCGTCGTACGGATTCGACGGCATCACCGTGCGCAACCCGCACACCTGCGTGAACATCGCCTCCGGGCTCTGGCTGTGCGTCTGCCCGCCGTAGATGCCACCGCCGCACGGCATCCGGATCGTCATCGGCGCGGTGAACTGGCCGGCCGAGCGGTAGCGCAGCCGCGCGCCTTCCGACACGATCTGGTCGGAAGCCGGATAGAAATAGTCGGCGAACTGGATCTCGCAGACGGGCCGCAATCCGTACGCGCCCATCCCGACCGCCGCGCCGACGATCCCGCCTTCGGAGATCGGCGCATCGAACACGCGCGACTTGCCGTATTTGTTCTGCAGTCCTTCGGTACAGCGGAACACGCCGCCGAAATAGCCGACGTCCTGCCCGAACACGACCACATCGCTGTCGCGCCCGAGCATCACGTCCATCGCGGAGCGCAGCGCCTGGATCATCGTCATCGGCTGCGTCGCCGTATCCGTTTCGTGTTGCGCCATGATCACGCTCCCAGTTCCTGGCGCTGACGGCGCAGGTGCGCGGGCAGCTCCTTGTATACGTCGTCGAACATCGAGGCCGGCGACGGAATCCGGTCGTCGGCCAGCGTCCCGTACTTCTCCGCTTCCTTCTGCGCGGCGATCACCTCGGCCTCGAGCTCGGCCGTCAACGCGTCATGCGCGCTGTCCGACCAGATGCCCTTCACGATCAGGTGACGCTTGAAGCGCTCGATCGGATCGCCGAGCGGGAAATGGGACCAGTCGTCGCTCGGCCGGTACTTGGTCGGATCGTCCGACGTCGAATGCGCGCCCGCGCGGTAGGTCACCCACTCGATCAGCGTCGGGCCGAGGTTGCGGCGCGCGCGTTCGGCCGCCCAGCTCGATGCCGCGTAGATGGCGAGGAAGTCGTTGCCGTCGACGCGCAGCGACGCGATCCCGCAGCCGACGCCGCGCCCGGCGAAGGTCGTGCCCTCACCGCCCGCGATCGCCTGGAACGTCGAGATCGCCCACTGGTTGTTGACCACGTTCAGCACGACCGGCGCACGGTACACGTGCGCGAACGTCAGCGCGGTGTGGAAATCGGCTTCGGCCGTCGCGCCGTCGCCGATCCACGCGGACGCGATCTTCGTGTCGCCCTTGATCGCCGACGCCATCGCCCAGCCGACCGCCTGGATGAACTGCGTCGCGAGGTTGCCGGAAATGGAGAAGAAGCCGGCTTCGCGATCCGAGTACATCACCGGCAGTTGGCGACCCTTCAGCGGATCGCCTTCGTTCGACATCAGCTGGCAGATCATCCGCTCGAGCGGCACGTCGCGCGCGATCAGGATGCTCTGCTGCCGGTAGGTCGGAAAACACATGTCGCCGTCGCGCAGCGCCATCGCATGCGCGGTGCCGATCGCCTCTTCGCCGAGGCTCAGCATGTAGAAGGAGATTTTCTTCTGGCGCTGCGCGATCATCATGCGCGCGTCGAAAATGCGGGTCTTGAGCATCGCACGCAGCCCGCCGATCAGCCGCGCATCGTCGAGATCGGGGGCCCACGGGCCGACGGCCTTGCCGCTGTCGTCGAGCACGCGCACGAGGCTGCGGGCGAGATTGGCGGTGTCCGCCGCGGCTACGTCGATCGGCGGGCGGCGAACGGCGCCGGCCGGCGATAGATGCAGATAGGAAAAGTCCGTCTTGCAGCCCGGGCGCCCGGTGGGCTCCGGTACATGCAGACGCAATGGCTCTGACAGGCTCATCGTGTCGTCTCCACGCTCGATTGTGTCTCACGCTGTTTGGGAACGCGCGGGCCGGTTGCCAGCCTGCGCGCGAGCTGACGCGCGGATAAGCACGTCAACCTTGGAAATTTATGCCTGGCAGCGGCGGGCGTCGATGCCCAAGCCGCTCGTTCGTGGTGAGCAGATTTGCCATGGCGGCGGTCGCGGCACGTGAGGGGGGTGGCCGGCTTCGGCGAAGGACGTGTTTGCTGCAGCGCATCGTCGCTGGGGCGGCGATGACGACGAGCGGGGATCGAGGGACGGACGGATCGGCGTCGTCCGGATCATGTGAGGGTACGAAGCAAAAGACCCCGCGATCTCCACGGGGTCTTTCGTCGGGTTCGGGCGCTTGTGCGCCCGGTTGCCGGCTTACTGCGGCGCGCGATCGATCACGCGTCGGGACGGAACAGGTCGAAGCGGCTGTCGGGTTTCACGTGCACGTAGGCCGACGGGCCGCCCGCACGAAGAATGATGCCCGCGCCGAACGTGTCGAAGATGCCGTCCTTCAGCAGGTCATGGCGGATATGGACCGCGATGACCTCGCCCAGCACCAGCGTGGCCGGCGTTTCGACGCCGTGATGGTCGCGCAGCCGGATCACGTCGGTCACCTTGCATTCGAAGTTCACGCCGCTTTCCGCGACGCGCGGCACGTCGACGAGGCGCGACGGCACCGCGGTCAGGCCGCCGAGTTCGAACTCGTTCACGTCATACGGCACGGCGGCGCAGGTCTGGTTCATCCGCTCGGCGAGATCGCGCGTCGCGAGGTTCCACACGAACTCGCCAGTTTCCTGCACGTTGCGCAGACTGTCCTTCGCGGCGGTGCTCGAAAAGCCGATGATCGGCGGGCGATAGTTGAACGCGTTGAAGAAGCTGTACGGCGCGAGGTTCACCGTGCCGTCGCTGCCGCGGGATGAAATCCAGCCGATCGGGCGCGGGCCCACGATCGCGTTCAACGGATCGTGCGGCAGGCCGTGGCCTTGCGACGGTTCGTAATAGTGATGGGTCGAGTCGGTCATGACGGGTGGTCTTGCGAGAGGCAAACGATGGGGAGGCTGTCGGCGCGACGCGTTCGCCGATGGCGACGCAGGCGTCCGGTGCGACGTGCGCGCCAGTATCACATGGCGCCGTTTTCGGCGCAGCGAAGCGCATCGTGAGCCGCGCTGGCGTGCCGCTGCATGTGCGTGCGCCAAACAAAAAACCCGCGAGCGCTGCATTTCTCGCGGGTTTTTCGCACCTTCCTCGAATCGAATCGCATCAGCGCAATCGATGGTGCCGGGGACCGGACTTGAACCGGCAAGCCAATTAAGGCGGCGGATTTTCGTCACACTGCTTCTTTCAAAGCCGGCGTCGCGTGCGCGAGCCGTTCGTGCGCTGGACTATGCCTTCACCGTCGCGCGCGGGCATGACCGCTGCCCATGCGCCTTAGGCGCCCCCCGTCTAGTCTCTACACCTTCCTCGCGGATGCCGCGAGGCTTGGCTCGGCGTTGCCTCGATGCGCACATCAGGGGTTTCGCCGAATTTGAAGGGTTCTGCACCGACCGTTTCCGGCCGGGCACTCAATCGTTTAAGTCCGCTATGTTTACCAATTTCATCACCCCGGCAAGAGGGCGGACGCGATTCTACCATTGCTTGGCGCATGCGTTCCCTTATTCCGCCGCGCCGCTTCCTCCCGCGCATGCGACCCCGATACCACACGGGCGCCGATTGCGTCCCGCGCCGCCACCTCCGCCGCTACAATCGACCGCGCGTCGTCCGACGGCCCCAACCGTCCGATGTTTGTATCGTGCTTCTCGCGAAACAAGCGTGCGTGCGTCATCGCGAAGTCACAAACGTTTTCGATAATTCCCCGGCCGAAAACGTTTACATCGCATGACTTCATGACCTCGACCATCAAGGACGTCGCTGCCCTCGCGGGCTTCTCGATCGCCACCGTTTCGCGTGCGATCAACGCGCCGCATACCGTCAGCCCCGCCACGCTGCAGACGATCCGCACCGCCATCGACACGCTGCAGTTCCGCCCGAGCCCGCTCGGCCGGCAACTGCGCGGCGAGCGCACGCGGCTCGTCGGCGTCGTCGTGCCGACGCTGTCGAACCCGGTGTTCGCCGACTGCCTGCAAGGCATCGACGCGCTCGCGACCGCGGCCGGTTTCAAGCTGATCCTGATGACGACCGAATACGACGCGGCGCGCGAGCGTCATGCGATCGAGACGCTGCGCGAGCAACGCGTCGAAGGGCTGATCCTCACCGTCGCCGATGCGGACACGCACCCGCTGCTCGACATGCTCGACCACGACGGCCCGCATTACGTGCTGATGCACAACGACACGCAGCGCCGTCCGTCGGTGTCGGTCGACAACCGCCGCGCCGCCTATGACGGCGTGCAGTTGCTGACCGCGCGCGGTCATCGCCGCGTGCTGATGCTGGCCGGCTCGCTCGCGGCGTCGGATCGCGCGCGCCAGCGCCATCTCGGTTATGCACAGGCGCTCGAGGCAAGCGGCGTGGCCCCGCTGCCGCCCGTCGAAGTCGACTTCAACGCGCCCGAGCTGCCCGATGCGGTGCTCGCGCACCTCACCGCGCACGCCACGCGCCCGACCGCCCTCTTCTGCAGCAACGACCTGCTCGCGATGGTCGTGATGCGCGGCCTGCGCCGCGCGGGTTTCTCGATTCCCGACGACCTGTCGGTGCTCGGCTTCGACGGCATCGCGATCGGCGAGTTGCTTGCGCCGCCGCTCGCGAGCGTCGCGACGCCGAACCGCGACATCGGCCGCCACGCGTGGCAGCGTCTCGTCGCATGCATCGGCGGTGCAGCGATCGACCGCACGTCGACGATCCTGCCGCACACGGTGCGCGACGGTGCGACGATTGCGCCGCCGGCCACCGACCTGCAACTGCGCAAGGCGTGATCGCAACACGCACGCGCCACGCCCACCGATCACCACACCACCCCACCCCAGCGCCACACCCACTCGCCCGGAGATTCACCGTGTCCTTTCGCCTGACCTCGCTGCTGCGCGCGCTTGCCGCGCCGCTCGCCCTTGCCGCGCTCGTCGCCGGCGCCCCCGCGGCCCACGCCGACGAAACGGCGATCTGCTACAACTGCCCGCCCGAATGGGCCGACTGGGCCGCGCAGATCGCCGCGATCAAGCAGAAGACCGGCATCCGCGTGCCGTTCGACAACAAGAACTCGGGCCAGGCGATCGCGCAGCTGATCGCCGAGCAGAAGAGCCCGGTGGCCGACGTCGTCTACCTCGGCGTATCGTCGGCGTTCCAGGCGAAGGACAAGGGCGTGATCGCGCCGTACAAGCCCGCGCACTGGAACGACATCCCCGCGAACCTGAAGGATCCGCAAGGCTACTGGTTCGCGATTCACTCCGGCACGCTCGGCTTCTTCGTGAACAAGGACGCGCTCGACGGCAAGCCGGTGCCGCGTTCGTGGGCCGATCTGCTGAAGCCCGAATACAAGGGCATGGTCGGCTATCTCGATCCGTCGAGCGCATTCGTCGGCTATGCCGGCGCGGTCGCCGTCAACCAGGCGCTCGGCGGCAGCCTCGACAACTTCACGCCGGGCCTCGACTGGTTCCGCAAGCTGAAGGCGAACGCGCCGATCGTGCCGAAGCAAACGGCCTATGCGCGCGTGCTGTCCGGCGAGATTCCGATCCTGCTCGACTACGACTTCGATGCGTATCGTGCGAAGTACAAGGACAACGCGAACGTCGAGTTCGTGATCCCGAAGGAAGGCACGATCGCCGTGCCGTACGTAATGAGCCTCGTGAAGGGCGCGCCGCACGACGCGAACGGCAAGAAGGTGCTCGATTTCGTGCTGTCCGACGAAGGCCAGAAGCTGTGGGCCAACGCGTACCTGCGCCCGGTGCGTGCGCAGACGCTTGGCGCCGACATCGCCGCGAAATTCCTGCCGGCGAGCGAATACGCGCGGGCGAAGCCGGTCGACTTCGGCAAGATGGCGGCCGGCCAGCAGGCGTTCGGCCAGCAGTACCTGCAGATCATGCAGTAAGCCGCGGGACGCAACCGATGCTCGACCTGACTTTTCCGCTGCGCTGGCGCGTCGCGCTCGTCGCGCCGGCGCTGGCGGTATTCGCCGCGTTCTGGCTGCTGCCGATGGCCTCGCTCGTGCAGGTGTCCGCCGACGGCGCCTTCTTCTCCCACTACGCGGCGCTGCTCGGCAATGCGCGCTACATGAAGAGCCTCGGCGAGACGGTGGCGCTGTCCGCGGGCGTCACGCTCGCGACGCTCGCGCTGTCGACGATCTCGGGCCTGCTGCTCGCGCGCCGCGAATTCGCCGGCAAGCGCGTGCTGCTCGCGCTGCTGACGTTTCCGCTCGCGTTCCCGGGCGTCGTCGTCGGCTTCATGGTGATCATGCTCGCCGGGCGCCAGGGGCTGATCGGCATGCTGTCGGCGAAGCTCACCGGCGACAAATTCGTATTCGCGTATTCGGTGGCGGGCCTGTTCATCGGCTACCTGTACTTCTCGATTCCGCGCGTGATCGTCACCGTGATCGCGGCCGCGTCGAAGCTCGACGCGTCGCTCGAGGAAGCCGCGCGTTCGCTCGGCGCGTCGCCGTGGCGCATCTTCGTCGACATCGTGCTGCCCGCGCTCACGCCCGGGCTGATCGCGGCCGGCGCGATCTGCTTCGCGACCGCGATGGGCGCGTTCGGCACCGCGTTCACGCTCGCCACCGACCTGAACGTGCTGCCGATGACGATCTACACCGAGTTCACGCTGAACGCGAACATCGCGACGGCGGC
>Ga0268257_1001966_pt1 | contig 16004 bp, 17 predicted proteins | sample AgamicAtPrz_FD_200249 | JGI IMG/M metagenome (GOLD analysis project Ga0268257, IMG submission 200249) | Agave microbial communities from Guanajuato, Mexico - At.P.rz (v2) (version 3) | ecosystem: Host-associated > Plants > Phyllosphere > Phylloplane/Leaf | place: Guanajuato, Mexico | collected... | reverse complement strand
TTGCATTTCCTTCAAGAAAGGGAGGCGAGTACCTCAGAGTAGAGCATTCTGCGCTGTGATGGCGAAGTGCTCAAGTGGCACGACGAGCGACGGAACCGCTCTGTCGAATCAGGGCCTAAACTGCGAGTTCGAACCACAAAGGAGTGAGCGCAGCATGAGCCGTATCGAGACAGACAGCCTGGGCCCGGTCGAAGTTCCGGAGGACGCCTACTGGGGTGCGCAGACCCAGCGTTCGCTGATCAACTTCGCCATCGGCAAGGAGCGCATGCCGCTCGCGGTATTGCACGCCCTGGCGCTGATCAAGAAAGCCGCTGCCAGGGTCAACGACCGCAACGGCGACCTGCCCGCCGATATCGCCCGCCTGATCGAACAGGCCGCCGACGAAGTGCTAGACGGCGAACACGACGAGCAGTTTCCGCTGGTTGTATGGCAGACCGGCAGCGGCACCCAGAGCAACATGAACGTCAACGAGGTGATCGCCGGGCGCGCCAACGAGCTGGCCGGCAAGGGCCGTGGCGGCAAGGTGCCGGTGCACCCCAACGATCACGTCAACCGCTCGCAGAGCTCCAATGACTGCTTCCCCACCGCCATGCACATCGCCGCGGCAGCGGCCGTGCATGACAAATTGCTGCCGGCGATCGCCGAACTGTCGGCCGGGCTGGCCGAGCTGTCGGCGCGCCACACGCACCTGGTCAAGACCGGGCGCACGCACATGATGGACGCAACGCCCATCACCTTCGGCCAGGAAGTCTCGGCCTTCGTCGCCCAGCTCGACTATGCCCAGCGCGCCATCCGCGCGACCTTGCCGGCGGTTTGCGAGCTGGCCCAGGGCGGCACCGCCGTGGGCACCGGGCTCAACGCCCCGCACGGTTTCGCCGAAGCCATCGCCGCGGAGCTGGCGGCCTTGTCCGGCCTGCCGTTTGTCACCGCGCCGAACAAGTTCGCCGCCCTGGCCGGCCATGAGCCGCTGACCAGCCTGGCCGGCGCGCTGAAGACCCTGGCCGTGGCCCTGATGAAGATCGCCAACGACCTGCGTCTGCTGGGTTCCGGTCCCCGCGCCGGGATCGCCGAAGTACGCCTGCCGGCCAACGAGCCGGGCAGCTCGATCATGCCCGGCAAGGTCAACCCGACCCAATGCGAGGCACTCTCGATGCTGGCCTGCCAGGTGCTGGGCAACGACGCGGCGATCGGTTTTGCCGCCAGCCAAGGGCATCTGCAGCTGAACGTGTTCAAGCCGGTCATCATCCACAACCTGCTGCAGTCGATCGAACTGCTGGCCGATGGCTGCCGCAACTTCCAGCAGCACTGTGTGGCCGGCATCGAGCCGGATGCCGAGCAGATGGCGGCGCACCTGGAGCGCGGATTGATGCTGGTGACGGTGCTGAACCCGCACATTGGCTACGACAAGGCGGCGGAAATCGCCAAGAAGGCCTACGCCGAGGGCAAGACCCTGCGCGAGGCGGCGCTGGAGCTCAAGTACCTGACCAACGAGCAGTTCGACCAGTGGGTGCGGCCAGAGAACATGCTGGCGCCTGGCGGCAAGGGCTGATCCGGCGGCCTCATCGCGGTGCGACATGCACCGCGATGAGGCCATCAATCAACCTGCACCCGACGCGCTTTCCAGCCAGCGACCAGCGATGGCCCCAGCGCCACCAGCGCCGAGCCCAGTACAACGGTCACCGCCCCGACATACCCCAGGCCATTGATCTGCTCGGCATGCACGTAGCCCGGCCAAAGCCAGGCCGCCAGCGCCACCGCAACGAACGTCACCAGCGGTGTCAGCGCCAGGGTCGCGCTCACCCGCGAGGCCTCCCAATGCGCCAATGCCTCGGCGAACGCGCCATAGGCCACCAGCGTGTTCAGGCAACAGGCCAGCAACAGCCAGCCCTGCAATGGGCTGAGCTGCAACGCCTGCAGCGGATGCACCCAAGGCGTCAGCAGCAGCGCGCAGCAGACGTAGATCACCATCATCACCTGCTGCGAGTTCCACACCGTCAGCAGTTGCTTCTGGCTCAGGGCATAGAACACCCAGATGCTGGTCGCCAGGATGATGGTGAGGACACCGGTGGTGTAGGTGCCGAGTGACGTGAGCAGTTCCTCCAGGCGCTGGTTGAAGAACAACGCGAACCCCGCCAACAGCACCAACAGCCCCAGCCCCAGCCCCTGTCCCAGGCTGAAACGCTCCTTGAAGACGAAGACGCTGGCCACCAGCAACAGCACCGGCCCCAGCTGTACCACCAGTTGCGCGGTGCCGGGGCTGAGCAGCTTCAGCCCGACCAGGTACAGCACATAGTTGCCGACCAGACCGACCACCGCGAGAGCCACCAGGCCCTTGCCCTTGACGCCGAGTCGGCTGAACGACGGCAGTCGCCGATTGGCCGCCAGCCAGGCGAACAGCAGGCCGCCGGAAACGCTCAGGCGATACCAGGTAACGGTCACCGGGTCCATGACCTGCAGCACCTGCTTGAGCTTGATCGGCAGGATGCCCCAGAGAAACGCGGTCAACAGCGCCAGCAGCAAGCCCTGGACCCAGCGTCCGGAAGAAGTGTGCATGGTGTCCTCGAATCAGGCCTTGGCGGGGAAGCTGCAGTCTAAAGGCTTGCCGGGAAGGATGTGGCGGGAAAAAATTTCATCAGGTCATTCCCTGAATGCATGCTCAATGCGTGGGCGGGCTTTCGTGGGAGCGGGCTTGCCCCACGATAGGGCCAAGCCAACACCCATACACGATCCGCCTACTTCTTGTCCTTGGCGAACGCCGCCTCCAGCGCCTGGTTGATCGTGCGCAGTACCTTCACCCGCGCCCAGCGCTTGTCGTTGGCCTCCACCAGGGTCCACGGCGCGATCTCGGTGCTGGTGCGGTCGACCATGTCGCCCACCGCTTCGGAATAGACATCCCACTTGTCGCGGTTGCGCCAGTCTTCCTCGGTGATCTTGTAGCGCTTGAACGGGATCTGCTCACGTTCCTCGAAACGCTCCAGCTGGGTCTGCTGGTCGATGGCCAGCCAGAACTTGACCACCACCACGCCGGCGTTGCTCAGTTGCTCCTCGAAGTCGTTGATCTCGCCATAGGCACGCATCCAGTCCGCCGGGCTGCAAAAGCCCTCGACCCGCTCCACCAGCACCCGGCCATACCAGGAGCGGTCGAAGATGGTGAACTTGCCACGGGCCGGGACATGGCGCCAGAAGCGCCACAGGTACGGCTGGGCACGTTCTTCCTCGGTGGGCGCGGCAATCGGCACGATGCGGTACTGGCGCGGGTCCAGCGCCGCCGCCACCCGACGGATGGCCCCGCCCTTGCCGGCCGCATCATTGCCTTCGAACACCGCCACCAGAGCGTGACGGCGCATGCGCTTGTCGCGCAGCAGGCCGGCCAGGCGTGCCTGTTCGGTGACCAGCTGTTCCTGGTAGTCGTGCTTGTCCAGGCGCAGGGTCATGTCCAGGGCGCCGAGCAGGCTTTTCTGGTCGATGCTGCGCCCCAAGGGCGCGACGTTGCCCTGGTGCTTGCCCTTGGGATTGTTGGCCAACGCGGCCTGCAGGCTTTCGAGCAGGATGCGCCCGACCGCCAGGCTGCGGTAATGCGGGTCGACACCCTCGACCACATGCCAGGGCGCATAGTCGCGGCTGGTACGGCGCAGCACCCGCTCGCCGAAGCGCACGAAGCGGTCGTAGGTTTGCGACTGCTGCCAGTCCAACGGGCTGATGCGCCAGTTGTGCAGCGGGTCTTCCTTGAGCGCCTTGAGCCGCGCCTTCATCTGCTTCTTGGACAGGTGAAACCAGAACTTGATGATCAGCGCGCCCTCGTCGCAGAGCATCTGCTCCAGACGCTCTGCTCCGGCGATGGCCTGGTCGAGCACGGCGTCCTTGAACTGGCCGTGCACCCGCCCTTCGAGCATCTGGCTGTACCAGTTGCCGAAGAACACGCCCATGCGTCCCTTCGGTGGCAGCGCCCGCCAGTAGCGCCAGGCCGGTGGGCGGGCCAGCTCTTCGTCGGTCTGCTGGTCGAAGGTGCGAACCTCGATCAGCCGTGGGTCCATCCACTCGTTGAGCAGCTTGACCGTCTCGCCCTTGCCAGCGCCCTCGATGCCATTGATCAGCACGATCACCGGGAAGCGCGCCTGCTGCTTGAGTTCGTACTGGGCTTCGAGCAAGGCCTCGCGCAGGGCGGGCACTTCGGCTTCGTAGGTGTCCTTGTCAATGCTGTGACCGATTTCGGCGGATTCGAACATGGAGGGCTCCTTCAATGGATAAGCAAGATTAGCGGATCGAGCAGGTTTTTTGCGCCCTCTGCGCTCACCATCGCGACACCAGGCCGCTGCCACGAACGACGCAAGCGTCTGCAGATCGCTTAAGATCCCCCCTTTGTTGCAACCGAGCCGACCATGTCCGACACCCTCCTCCCCACACAGGCCCAGATCGACTGGGATGACCAGGGCCGCCCCCACTCCCGGCAATACGACGATGTCTACTTCGCCATCAACGAAGGCATCGACGAGACCCTGCATGTGTTCATCGAGCAGAATCACCTGCGCCAGCGTTTCGCCGAGCTGAAGCCGCATGCCTGCCTGGTGATCGGTGAAACGGGCTTTGGCACCGGCATGAACTTCTTCTGTGCCTGGCAACTGTTCGCGGCGCTTGCGCCCGCCGACGCGCGCCTGCATTTCGTCAGCGTCGAGAAGTACCCGCTGGCTCGCGACGACCTGGCCCGCGCCATGCAACTGTGGCCGGAGCTGGCCGCCTTCACCCAACCGTTGCTGAAGCAGTACGTGGCGATCCACCCGGGCTTTCAGCAGTTCAGCCTCGACGGTGGCCGCGTCACCCTGACCCTGATGATCGGCGACGCGCTGGAACAGTTGCCTCAGCTCGACGCCCGCATCGACGCCTGGTTCCTCGATGGCTTCGCCCCGGCGAAGAACCCCGACATGTGGACGCCGGAACTGTTCGCCCAGCTGGCGCGGCTGTCGCACCCCGGCACCACCCTGGGTACCTTCACCACCACCGGCTGGGTGCGTCGCTCGCTGATCGAGGCCGGCTTCACCATGAAGAAAGTGCCGGGCATCGGCAAGAAGTGGGAAGTGATGCACGGGGTCTACAACGGTGCGCCCGTCGCTCGCGCAGCGCCCTGGTACGCACACCCGGCACCCGCATCGGGGCCACGCGAAGCGCTGGTGATCGGCGCCGGCCTGGCCGGCTGTGCCACGGCCCGAAGCCTGGCCGCACGGGGCTGGCAGGTCTGCGTGCTGGAGCGCCACGACGGCCCGGCCCGGGAGGCCTCGGGCAATCCCCAAGGCGTGCTGTACCTGAAACTTTCCGCCCACGGCACCGCCCTTTCGCAGATGATCCTGGCCGGCTTCGGCTACACCCGTCGCTGGCTCGAGCACCTGCAGCGTGGCCAGGACTGGGAGGCCTGCGGCGTGCTGCAACTGGCTTTCGATGATCAGGAAAAGGCGCGCCAGGCCAAGCTTGCCGCGGCCTTTGACAACAGCCTGCTGCAGCGCCTGGAGCGCGCCCAGGCCGAAGCCATCGCCGGGGTCGCGTTGCCCAGCGGCGGCCTGTACTACCCCGAGGGTGGCTGGGTGCACCCGCCCGCGCTGTGCCAGGCCCAGCTGGATCACCCGCGCATCAGCCTGCTTACCCACGCCGATGTACTCGAGCTGCGCCGTATCGATGGCCTGTGGCAGGCCTGGGAGGGTGAGCGCCTGCTGGCCAGCGCACCGCTGGTGGTGCTGGCCGGCGCCGCCGATATCCGCCGTTTCCCGGCGTGCGCCGGGCTGCCGCTCAAGCGCATTCGTGGGCAGGTCACCCGCCTGCCCGTGACCGAAAGCAGCCGTGCGCTGCGCACCGTGGTCTGTGCCGACGGCTACGTGGCGCCCCCGCGAGGGGACGAGCACACCCTTGGCGCCAGCTTCGACTTCGACAGCGAAGACCTGACACCGACGATGGCCGAGCATCAGGGTAACCTGGCGCTGCTCGATGACATCTCCACGGACCTCGCCGCCCGCCTACGCACCGCAGAGCTGGACCCGGCGCAGTTGCGGGGCCGGGCGGCGTTTCGCTGCACCAGCCCGGATTACCTGCCCATCGTCGGGCCGATGGCCGATGTCGAGGCGTTCAACGAGGCCTACGCCATGTTGGCCAAGGACGCGCGGCAGGTACCGGATGTGGACTGCCCGTGGCTGGAGGGGCTGTATGTGAACAGTGGGCACGGCTCACGCGGTCTGATCACAGCGCCGCTGTCTGGCGAATTGATTGCGGCGTGGGTCAGTGGCGAGCCGCTGCCGGTGCCCAGGGCAGTGGCCGAGGCGTGCCATCCCAACCGCTTCGCGCTGCGTCGGCTTATCCGCGGCAAGTAGCATAGGGATTGGGCGAACCGCGCTCGAAAGCGCGCCCTTGAACGCAAAAGGCCGCCGCATCGATTGGATGCGGCGGCCTTTTTCGCCTTGTGGTCAGCGCCGACGCGGCTGGCGCTTGCGCTGTTCTTCGTCGGTCGGGATCGGCACCGGCTGCAACGGTGGCGGGAGCAGGCCCAGGGCGACGGCGAGGTCATGGAGCCAGTTGTACATGCGTTCGTTCATAGTGCCCCCTTGACGGGTCAGCCTCACGGTCAATCAAACTTGCGATGCGTCATACAGATCATAGACCTATGTCCTGTATTGCGCATGCCTCTGTTCCTACACATAGGGGCGATTTTGACCCGGATCAAGCGCTGATGGCAGCTTCCGACGGTCGGTCAATCGTTTCGCTTTGTTGCAAGTCGATCCAGGCCTGCAGATTTGCCCCGCGTTTGCCTTGGCGCCACATCAACCAGGTCATCGCCTGGTCGAACGGTGCCTGCAGACGGTGGGCACGCACCTGGTCGCGCCCCGGCAGGCTGTCGAGCATCGATTGCGCCATGAGTGCCACCCCGGCCCCGGCGATCACACAGGCCAGCATGCTCTGGTAAGACTCGATCTCCATCACCCGGCCCATGGGGGTGTGGGCATGGGCATACCAGGCTTCCAGGCGCATGCGGTACGAGCAGCCCTGACGGAAGGTGAACACCGCCTTGCCGGCAACGTCCCGGGCGCTGTGCACCACCGGGTGTTCAGGGCTGGTGATCAGTACCAGCGTTTCCTCGCACAGGGGCACGCCATCCAGCCCGGCCAGGTTGAGCGGGCCGTCGACCAATGCCGCGTCCAGCCGATGGCTGAGCACGCCCTCAAGCAGTTCGGCACTAGGCGCCGCCTGGACCTGCAGGTTCACTGCGGGATAAGCCTGGTGGTAACGCGCCAGCAGCGCCGGCAAGTGGATGGCCGCCGTGCTGTACATGGTGCCCAGTACGAAATCCCCCGCTGGCTGGCCGCCCTGCACCGCCGCGAGCGCCTCGTCACGCAGGGCGGCCAGGCGATTGGCATAGTCCAGCAGCACCTTGCCGGCCGGCGACAGCTGCAAGCGCTGGCGCTCGCGCAGGAACAGTTCCACGCCCAGTTGCTCCTCGAGCTGACGCAGGCGCGTCGACAGGTTCGACGGCACCCGGTGCAAGCGCTCGGCGGCGCGGGTAACCGAGCCCTCCTCGGCCACGGCCTGGAAGATGCGCAGTTGGCTGAACTCCATATGATTCTCCAAAACAGAACAACTTGATCATCATTATTCAATTTTATTGAAAGTCAATGCGCCCTACCCTGCCATCCATCGCATCCCGTCGTGCAGGAGACTTTCCATGTCACCCATCGTGCAACTGCTGGCCAGCGCCGTGGCGCTGATGATGGCCATGGGCATCGGCCGCTTCGCACTCACGCCGCAATTGCCCCGGCTGATCGCCGAGGGCCAGTTCGACCTGACCGCCGGCGGCCTGGTCGCCGCCGCCAACTACCTGGGCTACTTCCTTGGCGCGGTGGACGCCATGTTCGCCCGCCAGCCACGCCAGGTGCGCCTGCGCCTGCATGGCGGGCTGTGGCTGTGCGTACTGCTGACCCTGGCGTCGTGGGCGGCCGACGGGTTCTGGAGCCATGTGCTGCTGCGCTTCGGCACCGGCGTGGCCAGCGCCTGGGTGCTGGTGATGATCGCCAGCCTCAGCCAGCAATTGGCCAGCGCCCATGGCCGGCAGCGTCTCGGCGCGCTGGTGTTCGCCGGGCCCGGCGTCGGCATCGCGATGACAGGCTTACTGGCCTCGGCTGCGCATGTGTTGGGGCTGGATTCGGCGGCCCTGTGGTTGGTTTATGGGGTCGCCGCACTGGTCATGCTGCTTGCGGTGCTGCCCTGGCTGCCGCGAGCGCTCGAGCCCGTCACCTTGCCCCTAGGCAACGACCGCGACCCCAACAATGGCATCGGCCGCCTGGGCCTGGTCTACGCGCTCTACGGGATCGGCTACATCCTGCCGGCCACCTTCCTGTCGCAGATGGCCAGCCAGCAGTTCCACGGGCAATGGCTGGCCGACCTGTTCTGGCCGGCGTTCGGCCTGGCCTCGGCGCTGGGTGTGATGATCGCCAGCCTGCGCCGCCCGGGCCGCACCTCGACCTGGCTGAGCATCACCCTGTGGTTGCAAGGGCTGGGTGTGCTGGCCTGCCTGCTGGGCGGCGGGGTCGGCCTGGCATTGGGCGTGCTGCTGTGCGGCGGGCCGTTCCTGGCCTGCATGCAGCTGGTGATGCAGCGCTCGCGGGAGCTGGCCCCCCATGCCACGCAGCGCAATGCCGGGATGCTGACCGCTTGTTTCGCCCTTGGGCAATTGAGCGGGCCGCTGCTGGCAGCGTTGAGCAGCCATTTCAGTGGGGGATTACAACCCGCATTGGTACTGGCGGCGACAGGGTTGGGGCTGGCCGGCGTGCTGACTGTAGGCTCATCACGGTCGCAACCTTGCGTCAGCGTTGAACAGCTGGGTTGAGCGTACCGGCCTGTCGTACGCTCACCCAACTACCCTGCGCAACTGCTGCCGCACCCACGCTTCAGCACTGACCATGATCACCCCAAGCAGCACCATCACCGCGCCGATCACGAAGTTCAGGCTCAACGGCTCGTCCAGCAGCAGCACGCCGAAAGTCACCCCGAACAGCGGCGTGATGAAGGAAAACACCGCCAGGTTCGAGGCCAGGTACTTGCGCAGCAACCAGAACCAGGTCAGGTAGCTCACGAACGAGACCACGATCCCCTGGAACAGCACGCTGCCCACCGCCAGCGGGGTCAGCGAAAAGTCGGCGATCTGCCCGCTCACCAGGGCGATCAGCACCAGCCCGACAAAACCCACCGCCAGCTGGTAGAACAGGGTCAGGGTCGCCGGCGCCTCGGACAGGCGCGAGCCGCGCACCACCACTGTGGTCGCGCCCCAGGCCAGGCCCGCGAGGATCGCCAGGGCATCGCCCAGCAACATGCGCCCATCGAGGTGTTCGAGGGAAACCCCACCGGCAAAGGCCAGGGCAATCCCCCCGAACGCCAGCAGGATGCCCAGCCACTGCAACAGCCGCAGCCGTTCGCTGGGCATCATGAAATGCAGCCCCAGGGCGGTGAAGATCGGCGCGGTATAGAGGAACACCGACATATGCGCCGCCGAGGTCAGCTTCAGACCCTCGGCGATAAACAGGAACTCCAGGCCGAACAGCGCGCCGGCCAGCAGCCCGGCGCGCCAGGTGCTGCCGACCTGGTTCCAGCCACCCCGAAAGCATAGCAACAGGCCCACCAGCACCGCCGCGATACCATTGCGAAACGCCGCCTGCATGACCGGTGCGATATCCACCGCGGCGGATTTGATCAGCACCTGCTGGCAGCCCCAGATCAGGCACAGCCCCAGCATGACCTGGAAGGCGAAGGCGTCGGGGTTCTTGCGGGCCACGGTCATGGGCGGCCCCTCTGCGGGTTGAACGACATGGCAAGGCTCGGCAGTGAGAATGGATCCCGATTATCGGGTGACCTGCCTTGGCGATGCCAGTCTAAATTGTCCCGTCTCTGGTCCGTGCCATGGCGAAGGCTTGAGTAATCAGGGGCGTACAGGTTTTCTTGCCGGCATCGCTCGACGGGAGATACGCAGGCTTGCCTCTGGGCGTCGACGCATCAAGCCCATCTATTCAGGCTGAACTGAGCGCCATACGCCCCCCAAATCACCGTGTCAGCCGATCATAGGATCTCTTCAGAAGGTACTTCAAAAGCAGAATCATCGCTTTGCCGGACTGCGCCTTGAGCGACAGGATCGAATCCTGCTGGCCATCGGGTGCTGTCGTTGAACATGGCCAACTGGAATTCTGCCTTCTCGATCCTGCGCGCGCGTAAATCGGCACCGCATAGATTGCTGCCCTTGAAGACAGCCCCTCCGATATCAGCCTCTGCCAGGTTTGCAGCCCGCAGGTCGGCCCCGCTGAAGTCGGCAGAGGCGGCCAGCGCCCGAGAAAGATCGGCATTGCGCAGCCGGGCGCCATTGAACAGGGCATTGGCCAATGTCGCTCCTCGCATGTCGGCAGCGGTCAGATCCGCCTCGATGAACGACGCGTTTCTGAGATCGCTACCAGTGAACGTCGTAGCCCTGGCATCCAAGCCGTCGAACTGCGCCCGGTGCAATGACAGTCCATCGAGGTTGGCGCCGGGCAAATTATCTTGGTCAAACACCCTGCACTCTCCCGTTTCAAAGCACAGTGAGATCATCTCGGCCCATCCAATGATTATCGCGTCCGGCGACCTTTGCGAGCGCCTGGGAAACAGCCTGAGCGTACAACCTACCCTGCCTACGCCTGGTACAACGAACAAAAATGCTGGCTGACAAGCCTACTCTCCAGCACTTGGAGCAAAGAAAAGTCCAAACTATCAGACACTACCAGCCCTCGCCTCAGCCCAATGGGAAAATCCTCAAGCGTGGCGTGCTCTCCTGGCACTAAAAACCTGAAGTAATCACCCATCGCAGTATCCCCAGCATACCCTTCGGGGTAGTCCTCACCCGCACGGCTACCCTCCACGGCGTGATACACGAATAATCCCTTGTTAAAAGCAAGGTTCGCCTCGCTATAGTTCAGCCGTTCTTCCAGGTCATTTTGCAGTGTGCTTGCCACACTGGCTTTCGACTTTTCTTGCCAGCGCCAAGCTGAGTAAAGATCCACTGCAAAGCCACCCTGTTTTGCTGACGGGTAATCAGAATATTCCTGGGACTCCTGCCAAACAAACTCGCTTATCGAGTCCAGCACCTGCTCTACCCCTTCCAGCCTCAGCAGTACCTCGGGAATGGCCCCGTAGCAATTATTCACCATGACTGCAATTCGACCAAATTTATCCATGGCGAACCAAGTGAATACCTCTCCAAAACCTGGAACCCATTTCTCATTCAGCCCCATCGCCATGCCTCCAAAAACAGACTTAACCCGGCCACGTTCAACCCAATTCTATTTTCCGAGCAACTCGCTACCAACCCTCAAGCCCCTGCCTATTCTACGGCATAGGCCGTGAAACTATTCTTACCTTCCTCCAAATACAATCGTTTGCATTGGGGGCAACAGTAAACTGTCATGGCAGTCACTTCAATCGCCTCATAGAATTGCTCCGAAGACATTGGCCCCACCTCCAGGCGCTCAGCAACCCGCTCGATCACTGACTCAGGCATCAATGTCATTTCATGATCTGACCATCCCTGCGACAAATTCATGACATAACCACATCTACACAAAAACTTTGGCATTCTGCTTTTCCGCTGTCTGGTCTATCGAAGCGTGCCTCCGCCAGGTTGCACTACTTAAACCATCACTAAAAAGGCATGAAATATAACCTGATGACGGTGTCAATACCTACACCTGCATTGGGTGCCTTGGGATCCATAAACCCACTCAGTGAAGCATACGATCAAATACCATCCAGAAGCGCCTGAAGTTTTCGTGGATCAGCAATGCTGCCGAAGGAATAAATCCACGCTACTGGTAGAGAGAGATCTGGCGATTTCACCTTCAGATAGGGCACAAAATAATCAGCATCCAGCAGATACTCCAGCCGTTTGCAGTCCTCGGCCCCCACAATATAAACGAAAGGTCCCTGCTCAGGGTCCAGATGAACCTGAACCCGCTCACCGGTTACAGAATCGATCATAAGTGACTTACCCTCTCTCTTGAAACCTTGGCGAACGCCTATAGCTCGATGCTATCGAGCAGTGCCTGAAGTTTTACAGGGTCGGCGACGGTGCCAAAGTAGTACTCGCTCCCCTCATGAACACTAAGGTCCGGGCAAGGGCCCAACCAGTAGAGCACATTGAATTCATCATCAAACAGATCCCGGAGCGCCCCACTGTCCTGAAATGAAAATACTCTGATATAAGGCCCATAACGGGGATCCATGAGAACCTGGACCCGTTGTTTAGTAATACCGTCAATCATTTTGCACTTCGTCGCCCGCCTAGCCATTTCAACTGATTTTTCACTTAGCCTGCTCTCTGACCTTACCCATATCGGTGATGGGAGCACCACCAAGCGACCCCATACCCTGGGAAACATCATTGCAAAGAAAAATCAAAGAGAAAAGCTTTGTCAATCCAATGGATGTTCTCTGACATAGGCCTGCAAATCATCGAGTGCTATACCCGGTGCACCTGCCGCCAACCACAGCTGGAACTCTGCAGGATAGGGTGACAGCACTTGGCCGTCAGCGATCTGAGGTTTCGTTACCTCTCCATATCGCGTGACAAATCTGAGATGCGTTACAACAAGCACCCAGATTCTTCTCAGCCAAGGTGATTCCGGCACCCCCTGTGAGGCATCAGTCAGATAGGGAGACTCTCCTTCGACAAAAGCAAGAAGATCATCGCTCCTGCCCGCTTTAATCAAAGCACGAATTAACTCAATCTTTTCCATAATACTACCCAACGACGGAACTCAACCGAGAAATCTGGCATCACTTCGGCATTCTCAAGACCGAGCAAGCACATTATTCATCTAACGGAGCACCCCACACAACAAACAGGTACAAAGGAAGACAGATCTATTCTTCATGCGATCACTTCGATACTCCGCTCCCAGCACTCGACGCTTTCACTGGCAACTTAAGCACCAGACTTCGCCGTCACTCTGGCCACACAACAGCAGAAATCAGAGCAGCAAAAATAAATCCGCCACATTAAACCTTAGCCCATTCCAAAATAACTCTTCATATGTGCAGTAAGCCCCGCCATATCTTCATATGCCTGCTTTCCGAAGCCAGGATCATTTTTAGCCAGAAACTGCTTCGCAGTTTCATCGTCCCGATTCGCCTGCTCCTCCACATCAAACAAACGTTGAGGAGCAATAACCCAACTATGTCGCCCATCCTCCCTGCCCTCGCCGATCATTGCCCACTTCAAATTCCCCTGATAGATATCCACGCACCTAATCAACTCAGCAACAACCGCAACATCCTCTTTAACAAAGCAAAAACAAACTGAGGGAGGATATTCAATCTGACTCCTGAGAGACAACCCCGCATGTGTTTTTACAACATACATACTGGTAGACCCTTTACGCCACTCGGTCTCTCCCAAATACTCAACAATATCTAAAATCTGGCGCCCTTCATGCTTTGCACTCACATCCATCACCTAACCCTTTCAATTGCCCAGCGTTATTTTCTCCGTCGCCACTTATTAATTCAATGTAATCCCCCAAACACCTTTTGCTATCAAACATTCAGGAAACCGTACAAAAGCGGACAAATTCAGCCCGCCTCACAACATATAGCGACTACTTGAAAGGCACGAAACGATAAGGAGATCCTCCTCCACTGGGGAAGTCCTCCGGCAAGAGTCGTGAGTGGATCTCACTTTTGAGCAGCTTACATAAAAACTCAACACAACCACAGGCGAGTAGATCTTCCTCCCCCTGATCCACACTATGAAGCGCAACGGACCAAGAGTCTGGTTCATCGTTAACAATCCACACCAGCGTCTCGCCATTTTCAGTGAATCCCCAAGGCCAAAACGCCTCCTGAGCTGGGTAGGCTGGCCTAGGATAGTCACCAGGGAACTCAGCTTTCATCACCGCATAAGATTCACGAAAGTAATCACCTTTATCGATATTCAGATCACTACTGCTGGAGAATGGATCGATTACCCATAAAAAATCGTCTATGCACCCCGCCCCAAAACGCTCGATGTAAGCCTTGTAGTCAGCAGGAAATCGGATGCCATGGTCATCTTCCACTCTTGCCCAGTCAGGGTTCGAGTAGGCAGGAGAAGCCGGTGGAGGCAACAGCTTCATTAGGTCGGCAAGCATTACTTGATTCCATTGATGCTAGGGCTGGATACATCCACATTGTAAACCGATGGAGTCTCGAGCGGTCAACGTCACGCCAGTCAGCATTAGGTTGCTGACTGAGCAGATAAGAATAGCCCAATAGTTTACCGACTCTTCAGCCAGAACGGCTGGTCGTATCTGCCGCACGAACTGAGTCAAGTATAAAATGGCACAATAAAAGTGGACCGACAAAAGAGCGACAAAAGGGACAAATTTATTTCCCCTACTCCAACTTTCACCTCCCCCTGCATGACCGCTAGACACCTTCATCTAAAGGAATGGAAATTATAGCAGAAAAATAAACCTACCCTTTCCCCTAAAAACAAGTCAACTACTTTATTCAAGCCACACCGACGCGAGGCATACTGATTATGTCCATATTTCCGTACCATCCTCGCAAATCCAAACGAGGCCTCCCGGCACCCAACTATTTCCATCTTTTGTAACCCAAAATAGCGCTTCGTCGACGTCTTCTTCTGCAGGCCAAGCCAAATCAAATGCAGCAATTTGTTCAGCGACAGCGCCGACCAATGGTTCCCCACTAGCGAGAAATACCCTACCCTCTAGAAGGAGGGCAGCCAGCACCTTTAAGAAGATATGCTTACGATCATTATAACCCTCACCCGAGTATATCTTGCATACGCTCAACCACAATGCATCAACGGCTAAACCTTGACTCCACTCCACAATTTCGCCGAACTCTTCTGAGTCTCGACAACATGAAATCATTTGAATTTTACCTCTAGCCTTTTAACTTCTACTCCTAGATGTGCTTTACAGAAAGCGCCTGTACGGGTGCTGCTGCAAATGGTTGGTTTTTAAGCCCCATTTTCCGCTGCCCTCGCCGATCATCGCCCACTTCAAAAGCCCCTGATAGATATCTACACACCTAATTAACTCAGCAACAACCGCAGCATCCTCCTTAACGAAGCGAAAACAAATTGATGGGGATATTCAATCTGACTCCCAGGAGACAATCCCGCATGTTTTTTTGCAACATACTCACTGCCCCTTTACGTCACTCGGACTCTCCCAAACGCTCAATAATGTCTAAAATCTGGCGCCCTTCATTCTTGCCAATAACGTCCCCCTGCACCGTCAACCATCTCGACATTCAAAATAAACTACAGAATCTTAGCACAACAAATAACCCCCATCTTTTTAGCTTTCACCAACTCAATCACCATTCTCTAATGCCTCCGAATGAAACTCTCCCCCACGCACAAAAATATCCCTCCACTCCTCGACCGTGAGTGAAATATCATTAGGACTTGAATAAAAAACAAACTCCAACTCTCTGCCTGAATTTACGGAAATCTCCATAAACGGCTTGCCACCTCCCTCCTTGTATACGCAAAGATAAGGAAAATTAGCATTTACATCACCAACTTTCTCAAACACCAAATCGGTCACGACCTCACTCCTCTAAACCCAATAAACTTACCACCCAACTCCCAACTTGCAGCTCTACCATCTGGCAATGTATAAGTCACCCAACCTGCTGGGTAGCGACCTCCCGCCCCCGAACTTAGTACCCCCTTTGAGTATTTCGTCTACAGCCGCACTGCCCACCTCATTCAGTTGAGTATCTGCTCTATACGTCTTTCTAAGCGCCGCAGTCGAGCCAAACCCAAAATATTTTGGATGTTTTGTAACAGGCAAAAGGGGACAGATTTATTTTCTATACTTGTCCCGTCCTGAATAAGGTTTACACCTCCCATCCCGAATTTCCGGAGAGTCAGATGGAGCAAGGTGTAAAGCGCACACAGCGTGATTATTCACTGTCTTTTAAATTGGCGGTCGTTGATC
>Ga0268257_1001964_pt1 | contig 16007 bp, 9 predicted proteins | sample AgamicAtPrz_FD_200249 | JGI IMG/M metagenome (GOLD analysis project Ga0268257, IMG submission 200249) | Agave microbial communities from Guanajuato, Mexico - At.P.rz (v2) (version 3) | ecosystem: Host-associated > Plants > Phyllosphere > Phylloplane/Leaf | place: Guanajuato, Mexico | collected... | reverse complement strand
CCCTCTGGTGCGCAGTTACAGAGGGAAGGCCGCCTGGCCCGCGATGAAGTCCTCGCTCGTCAATCTTTCTTGCGGTAACCCTCGACGATCGCCGAGAAGTCCTTGCCACCCTCGCCGCGCAGGCTCATGGCCTGGTACAGCTGCTGGGCCACGGCCCCCAGGATCACCGGTTGATGCGCCTGGCGTGCAGCCTCGGTGGCCAGCCCCAGGTCCTTGAGCATCAGCTCGGCGCCAAAGCCACCGGTATAGCCACGCGATGCCGGCGCGGTTTCGATGATGCCCGGCCACGGGTTGTAGGTGTCCGAGCTCCAGCAACGCCCGGTCGAACTGTTGATGATGCCGGCCAGCACCTTGGTGTCGATGCCCAGCGCATTGCCCAAGGCCATGGCCTCGGACACGCCGATCATCGAGATGCCCAGCAGCAGGTTGTTGCAGATCTTGGCGATCTGCCCTGTGCCCACTTCACCGCAGTGCACGATGTTGCGGCCCATTTGCTCCAGTACCGGCTTGAGGGTGGCAAACAGCTCGGTGCTGGCGCCGACCATGAAGGTCAGGGTGCCTGCCGCCGCGCCGCCGGTGCCACCGGACACCGGCGCATCGCCCATGTCCACGCCCTTTGCCGCTGCGGCCTTGGACACATCACGTGCAGTCTGCGGGTCGATGGTGCTGCAATCCACGGTTGGCGTGCCGGGGCGAATACCCGCCAGCACACCATCCTCGTTCAGGTACACGCTGCGCACATGGGCCGCAGCCGGCAGCATGGTGATCACCAGCTCGCTGTTGGCCGCCGCGTCCTTGGGCGAAGGGCTGATCTGCCCACCCAGTTCTGCCAGCTCGGCCAGCACGGCCTTGTTCAGGTCGAACAGGTTCAGTTGGTGCCCGGCCTTGATCAGGTTGCGGGCCATGGGTGCGCCCATGTTGCCGAGCCCGATGAATGCGATACGCATGACTCTCTCCTTAGCGCAGGCTGATGGCTTAGCGCAGGCTGATGGTGGTGTTCACACCGTCGTTGACGCTGTCATCATCGAACCAGCGGGCGGTGACGGTCTTGGTCTGAGTGTAGAACTGCACCACTTGCTTGCCGTACGGGCCGAGGTCGCCGAGCTTGGAGCCACGCGAGCCGGTGAAGCTGAAGAACGGTACCGGGACCGGGATCGGGATGTTGATGCCGACCTGGCCGATGTCGATTTCGCTCTGGAACTTGCGCGCTGCCGCGCCGCTCTGGGTGAACAGGCCGGTGCCGTTGCCGAACGGGTTGGCGTTGACCAGGGCGATGGCCTCGTCGAGGGTATCGACTTCCAGGGTCACCAGCACGGGGCCGAAGATTTCCTGGGTGTAAACCTGCATGTCGGTCTTCACGCCCGAGAACAAGGTCGGGCCAATGAAGTTGCCTTGCTCGTAGCCCGGTACCGTGACGTCACGGCCGTCGAGTTCCAGCTTGGCGCCTTCCTTGATGCCGCTTTCGATCAGGCCCAGCACACGCTCCTTGGCGCGTTTGGAGACCACAGGACCGACATCGGTGCCTGGCTCGCAGCCGGCATTGACCTTGAGCTTGCTGGCCGCTTCCTTGATATCCGGCAGCCATTCACGGGCCTTGCCCACCAACACAGCCACCGAGGTGGCCATGCAGCGCTGGCCCGCTGCACCGAAGGCGGCACCGACCAGGGCGTTGACGGTTTGCGTGCGGTTGGCATCGGGCAGCACCACCGCGTGGTTCTTGGCGCCCATCATCGACTGCACGCGCTTGCCGTGCTGGCTGCCCAGGTTGTACACGTGGGTGCCCACTTCGGTGGAGCCGACGAAGGAAATCGCCTTGATGTCCTGGTGGGTGCAAATGGCATCCACCACTTGCTTGCCGCCGTGCACCACGTTGAGCACGCCAGCCGGTACGCCGGCTTCCAGCGCCAGTTCGACCAGCAGCATGGTCGACAGCGGGTCTTGCTCGGACGGCTTGAGCACGAACGTGTTGCCGCAGACGATGGCCATTGGGAACATCCACAGCGGGATCATCGCCGGGAAGTTGAACGGGGTGATGCCGGCGCACACGCCGATCGGCTGGCGCAGGGTATAGGTATCGACGCCGCCGGCAACGTTCTCGGCGAATTCGCCCATCTGCAGGGTGCCGATGGAGGCGGCGTGCTCGACCACTTCCAGACCGCGGAAGATATCGCCTTCGGCGTCGGCCAGGGTCTTGCCCTGCTCGGCACTGAGGACTTGGGCGATGCGTTTGGTGTTTTCGCGGATCAGCGCCTGCAGCTTGAGCATGATGCGCATGCGCGCGCCGATCGGCGTGTTACGCCAGGTCTGGAAGGCACGTTGGGCAGCGGCCACGGCCGCGTCGACTTCTTCGACGGTGGCGAACGGTACGCGCGCCAGCACCTCTTGGGTGGCCGGGTTGACGATGTCGCGCCATTCGGTGGTCGTGGACTCGACCCATTGGCCGTCGATCAGCAGCTTGACCTGCTCGATTTTGGTCTGGGCAGGGGATTGCGGTGCGTTCATCTGCGTTCTCCTTGGAATTATTGTCGGGACGAGATCGCCATTGCCGGGCAAACGCGAGGTGGCGTCCTGAGGCTTGTTTCGAGTATAGATGTGCAAACATCCAACAAGAACGCACAAAAAAACCGGATCATCATGCAAAAAGACCTCACATCCCTGAGCGCGCTCAACTGGGACGACCTGAAGTTCTTCCTTGAAGTGGCGCGTACGCGCAAGGCCAGCAGCGCCGCCAAGCGCCTGAGCGTGGACTACACCACGGTGTCACGGCGCATCAGCTCGCTGGAGGGGGCGCTGGGCACCTTGCTGTTCGAGAAATCCCGGACCAACGGCTTTGTCCTCACCGCCGAGGGCCAGCGCCTGCTGGGCTATGCCGAGTCGATCGAGAGCACGCTGCACATGGCCTGCGAGCAGGTGTCCGGGTCGGGCGTGGCGTTGTCGGGGCATGTGCGCATGGGCTGCACCGAAGGCTTCGGCAGCTTCTTCGTCACCCCGCAGCTAAGCCACTTCGTCGATGCCTACCCGGCGATTTCGGTGGATATCCTGCCGCTGCCGCACTTCATCAGCCTGTCCAAGCGCGAGGCGGACATCGTCATCGCCCTGGAGCGGCCGGAGCATGGGCCTTATGTGTGCTGCAAGCTGTGCGACTACCGCTTGCGGCTGTACGCGACCCAGGGCTACCTGGACAGCCATGCACCGATCAACCAGATCGCGGACCTGGCCAGGCACCCGTTCATCAGCTACGTGGACGATCTGGCGTTCAGTTCGGAGCTGCTGTACCTGGCCAACCTGATCCCCAGCGCCAGCGCGCATTTGCGCAGTACCAGCGTGATTGCGCAGTACACGGCAGCGTTACAGGGGCGTGGGCTGGCGATCTTGCCGTGCTTCCTGGCGGCGCAGGACCCGCGGCTGGTGACGGTGTTGCCGGAAGAGATCGAGGTGACACGGCAGTTCTGGATGTATTGCCGGGAGGATTTGCGCAAGTTGAAGCGGATTACCCTGCTGTGGGATTACATTCGCGGGGTGACGGAGGCGAATGCGCCGCTGTTGATGGGTGAGACCCGGGAGATGCGGTTTGCTCAGGAATAAGGGGGCTGCGTTGCAGCCCATCGCCGGCAAGCCAGCTCCCACGGGTGCAGCGTTGATCTCGAGGTTGTCGCTGTACCTGTAGGAGCGGCCTTGTGTCGCGAAAGGGCTGCAGAGCAGCCCCGGTAATTTGTGCATCTGCGCTGAAACCCCGGGGGTAACACAGATAATGTGGGAGCGGGTTTACCCGCGGCGCAGACAACTCGGTGCATGGCACCGGCTTCGCCGGTGTTCGCGGGTGAACCCGCTCCCACAGGGATATCTGATAGCCCGTAGGCTGTGGTCAGTAGGAAGCCACCACAATGGACACACGGCGGTTCTCGGTACGCCCGGCGCTGGTGCGGTTGTTCGCCACCGGCTGGCTGCTGCCCAGCCCGCGGGACTGGATGTTCTGCGCCTGCATGCCTACCCCGACCAGCGCCCTGGCCACGCTCTGCGCCCGGCGCTCGGACAGCTGCTGGTTATACGCCGCCTTGCCGGACGAGTCGGCATGCCCATCCACCCGCACGCCCTGGATGCCAACACCGAGCAGCGCCTTGCCAATGCGTTCGACAATCGCCTGGCTCTGGCTGTTGAGGCTGTCCAGGTCGCTGCCGAACAGCACCTTGCCGGACAAATCGTAGGCCCAGCCTTCGTCGGTCGGGGTAAAGCCTTCACGCTTGAGCACGGCAATCTGCTCGGCGGTCAGGCCTTTGGGCGGAGCGCTCTGGCAGCCGGTCAGCGCCAGCACGGCGAGCAACAAGGCCCAAAGGGGGAAACGCAAAGCCTGTATCACGGGTTCAACTCCTGTTCTTGATTTCGCTGGCGGACCGTTCCGTCTGCGCCACTTGCCAATGACCACGGCGTTTGCGCTTGGCCTGGTACATCGCCGCATCGGCGGCATTCAGGAGACTGGCGGGGTCGGCGCCGTCATCCGGGTAATAGGCAATACCGACACTCAACGAGGTGGCGATACTGCGGCCACTGTCCAGCTGCACCGGCAACTTCATGCTGGCAACGATCTTCTCGGCAATGTGCTCGGCGTCCTGGCGCGAATGCAAAGGCGTCAGCAGCACGGCGAACTCGTCGCCACCCAAACGCGCCACCAGGTCGTGCTCGCGCAGTTGGGCACGCACGCGGTCGGCCACGCTGATCAGCACTTCGTCGCCCACCGCATGGCCGAGGGTGTCGTTGATCTGCTTGAAGTGGTCGCTGTCGAGAAACAGCAGCGCCAGGTGATCTTGCTGCCGTTCTGCATTGCGCACACTGCGGCTCAAGCGCCCCTCGAAGAAGGCGCGGTTGGGCAGGCCGGTCAGGCTGTCGTGGCTGGCCTGGTGGGCCAGGGTCTGGTTTTCGCTCTGCAGGTGGCTGTGCCATACCTCCAGTTCGTCCAGCAGGGCGTTGAAGTCATTGCCCAGTTCGTTGAGCTCGGCAATCGGCGCTTCCGGCACGCGCCGGTCAAAACTGCGCTCGCGGCGGGCGGCGTGGGCGACACTGGCCAGGCCACGCAGCGGGCGGACGATATCGCTGAGCAGACGCCGCGACAGGTATTGGGCAACCAGGGCGCTGAGCACCGTGCAGAACAGGATGCCGGCCAGTCCGCTGAACAGGAACAGCAACAGGCTTCGCCCCTGGCCAACCAGCTCGATGCGCCCGACCTGCTGTTGCTGGTGCGTGATCGGCAGGTTGATAGGCTCATCCAGCAAGGCGGTAGCCACCTGCGCCTCCAGCCGCGCGAGCACGCCGGTATCGCTGCGCTGCCAATGCGCCAGCTGCTCGCCTTCGTTGTTGAAGACCCTGGCTTCGGCCACTTCCTCGGTACTGGCGATCAGCGCCAGCGATTCATTGGCCGCAGCGCTGTCGTCAAACACCACCGCCGCTTCCACGGTGTAGCTGATCGAGCGGGCGATCAGGTGCAGGTTGTCGTTGGCGTAGACACGCAGGGCGAGCACGCCCAGCAGGGTCAGGGATATGCCGGCCAGGCCCACGGCGAGCAAGGCGACGCTGAGATGGCCACGGCCCAGCACCGAGCGCAGGGTCGGGCGCACGCCGCGCTTGCGGGTTCGTTTCATGGTTGCACCGCCCGGCGCCGCGACAATTGCAGCACGCTGGGGTGAATGCGCACGCCGGAGCGTGCCACCGAGTCCAGGTTGACTTCAAAGGCTACCTGCTGGTCGCTGACCCGCAAGCAGAACAGGCTGCCGACCGTGCACGGGTCGTCTGCCTCGCTGATGCTCAGCACCGGGTGGCCACTGACGCGCTCGAACAGCCGGTCGCGCTGGCCCTGGTCGAGTTTGCCGATGTAGATGGCGTCGCAGGCCTGGGCGACCTGGCTATCGTCTGCCAGCAGCCGCCGCACCTGCAGCGGTCGGCCGGACTCCTGCACATGGCCTTTGATCAGGTCATCGGCGTATTCGGTCGGGCCGACCAGGCACAGGCGCAAGGGCGAGGGTTGGACGGGCCAGCGGGCGTAACTGAAGATGCCCAGCACCACCTGGGTGACGGCCTTGGCACGTTGCTGCGCCTGGGCGGCAGTTATGGCGGGGTCTGCCTGGGCCGGGCCTGCGGAAAGGAACAGGGCGGCCAGCAATAGCGAAAGCGCACATCTCGTCACTCGCCTTGCGGCCACTTTCATGTGGGAAATCTCTTAAGGTCCTTTCCGATATCGGCGCAACGATAGCACATGGCCGCATGCTTGTATGAAAGCCGCTGATCCAATGCGATCCTTGTGGGAGCGGGCGTGCCCGCGAAGCAGGCACCCCGGTGGCTGGCACGGGCTGCGCCCGTGTTCGCGGGCACGCCCGCTCCCACAGGGGATCTCCTATTGGCTCACTACAGGGTCAGACCTGCTCCAGCATCAACCCGGAAATTCGCCTTACCTTGCGCGCCACCGCCTCTTCGAAAATACCCTGGCGGGGCTCGACCAGGCTGAAGCAGTGCTTGGCGCGGGTGATGCCGGTGTATACCAGCTCCTTGGTCAGCACCGGGTTGAGCGCATCCGGCAGCACCAGCGCGGTGTGGCTGAACTCCGAGCCCTGGGACTTGTGCACGGTCATGGCGAATACCGTTTCCACTTCGTTCAGCCGGCTGGGCAGGACGAAGCGTACGCCGCCGCTGCCGTCGTTACGCGGGAAGGCCACGCGCAGCAGGGCTTCGCCGCGCTCGTCCGGCAGGCGCAGGGCGATGCCGATGTCACCGTTCATCAGGCCCAGGCCGTAATCGTTGCGGGTTACCAGCACCGGGCGCCCTTCGTACCAGGGCTGCTGGCTGTCGATCAGCCCGGCATTGTGCAGCACCCGCGCCACCCGCTCGTTGAGGCCTTCGACACCCCAGGCGCCGCGGCGTACCGCGCACAGCAGCTGGAAGTCCTCGAAGCTGTGCAGCACCTTGCCCGCCCATTGCTCCCACGCGGGGTCGTCAACGGCGGTATCGAGTGCCGGGCGGAAGCGGCCCAGGGTGCGCAAGTAGCTGCGATAACCCTGCGGGCCGTCGCTGCCGCGGTTCAGGCCGTCGAGCAGCAGGCGGTCGAAGGCGCGGTCCTGTTCGTGCTTCAGGGCCAGGCTGTACACATCGGGCGGCGGCGCGGCCAGCAGGTTGCGCGCCGCATGGGCGTCCTGGCGGTTGACCAGCCGGGCCAGTTGGCCAATGCCGCTACCTTCGCCGAAACGCCGCGAGAAGCGCAGCATCACCACCTGCTGGGCCAACGGGTTGCGTTGCTCATCGCCGGCCTTGAGGCCGCTGCCCGCCAGCGACTCGCCACCGGTCTGCTCCAGCCATGCCTCGGTCGCCGGCGAGTAACAGCCCTCCTCGGCATCTCGGCACAGGTCACCCAGTACCGCACCGGCTTCGACCGAGGCCAGCTGGTCCTTGTCGCCCAGCAGTACCAGACGTGCCCGTGGCGGCAGGGCATCGAGCAGGTTGGCCATCATTTCCAGGTCGATCATCGACGCTTCGTCGACCACCAGCACATCCAACGGCAGCGGGTTGCCGGCATGGTGGCGGAAGTGCCGCGAACCGGGGCGGCTGCCGAGCAGGCGGTGCACGGTGCTGACCTCGGTGGGGATCTGCCCGCGCACCTCGGTGCTGACCTGCAGGCGCTCGACCTGTTGGCCAATGGATTCGGTCAGGCGCGCGGCCGCCTTGCCTGTCGGCGCGGCCAGGCGAATGCGCAATGGCCTGCCCTGCTCTACCGCCGGCGCCTGCAGCAAGGCCAGCAGGCGCACCACGGTAGTCGTCTTACCCGTGCCGGGGCCGCCGGTGATGATGCTGAAGCCTGCGCGGGTGGCCAGGGCGCAGGCGAGCTTCTGCCAGTCCACCTGGCCTGCCGGCGCACCACCGTCGAACAGTTGCGCCAGACGGCCAGGCAGATCGGCAGGAGGCGCTTCGGCCTGGGTCAGGCGCTGGCGAAGGGTATGGTCGATGCGCCGCTCGTAACTCCAGTAACGGCGCAGGTACAAACGCTCGCCGCTGAGCACCAGAGGCCGCGCTTGCTGGCCCGGGGTATCTCCGGCGGCCACCAGCGGGCTGGTGGCAATGCGCTGGCGCCAGGCGTGCAGGTCGAGATTGGCCAGCAACTGCGAGGGCAGCAGCAAGGGGCCGGTCAAGGCGTCACCTTCAGGCGGCAACGACAGGGCGAAATCGGGCTCGGCCAGCGTTTGCTGCAGGTCGAGGCATACATGGCCGTGGCCCAATTGGTGGCTGGCCAGGGCGGCGGCCAGCAACAGCAGGGGGTCGCTACCGGGGGCTCGCTCCTCCAGGAACGATACGAACGCACGGTCCAGGGCACGCAGCCAGCCCCGCTCTACCCAGCGGTCGAGCAGTTGCAGCAGGTCACCGCTGTCATGCTGCGGCGCCAGTGCGAGCAGGTGCTCGGCGTGCAACGGGGTGGGCAACAGGTCGACTAGGCTTCGGCTCATATCACGGCTCCGGCAAACAGGTCCTGCTGTACGGGCGGATGCTCACCACGGAACAGCGCATCGAGGCTTTCGATCAGCTCACGCGGTGGCTTGGCGTGGTAAACGCCGTGGCCGCTGCTGCTGGCACCTCGCAGGAAGATGAACAGGGCGCCGCCGACATGGCGGTCGTAGTCGTAGTCAGGCAGGCGGGCGCGCAACTGGCGATGCAGGGCCAGCAGGTACAGCACGTACTGCAGGTCGTAGCGATGCTCGAGGATGGCCTTTTCCATGGCCTGGGCATCGTAGGCCTGGATATCCGGGCCCAGCCAGTTGGACTTGTAGTCGGTCACGTAGTAACGCCCGTCCAGCTCGAAGGCCAGGTCGATGAAACCTTTGAACATGCCATTGAGCACGGTCGGCTGCGCCGCCGGGCGTGCCAGGCCGGGGTGGGTGTGGCGTGCCACCAGGCGGTCGAGTTGTTCGGCATCGACCTGGTGGCTGGCGAACCAGAACTCCATTTCGATCTGGTAGTGGCGCAGCTGCCCGAGCGTCACACCGAGGTCGTTGCCCGGCAACGGCAGCGCTTCGCCCAGCAGGCGCTGCAGCCAGTGCGTCAGGGTGGGGATCCAGCCGGTCCAGTCGCGACGGTTGCAGCGCTGGCCAACGGTTCGCTCGATCAGCCGTGCATTGCCGCTGACCTGGCTGAAGCCCTCGCGGCCAACCCATTCCAGCAAGCCATGCAGGAAGGTGCCGGGGTTGGGCCCACGCGGGAAGCGGTGAATATCGCCACTGTCGGCCGGGACCTCGCGCAGCACCTGGGTATCGACCACTTCATCATCCAGTAACTGCTGGGCCTGGGAGCTGTCGGCACCGAGGGTCTGGTCGCCGACACGCAGGGCACTGTACGAGGCAATCCACCAATGCTCGGCGCCCGCCGCGCGGCGCGGCTTGCGGGCAGGTAGCAGCTCATGCTCGGCGTGCGGCATGCGATACACCTGCTCGTCTGCCGGCGGCAGGCTCGGGCAAGAGATGTGCGGGCAGGTCTTGGCCAAGGCCTGCAACCAGTCCGTCAGTTGCTGCGAGCCCGGCAGGGCGAGGCCGCCACCCAGCAGGTAGCCGAACGCCGAGCGGTGCAGTTGCGAGCTCTTCTGGTTGCCCCGCTTGAGGTCGGCGACACCCAGCCAGCAGGCATGCTGGGCGCGGGTCAGGGCCACATAGAGCAGGCGCAGGTCTTCGGCCAGGCGCTCGTCGTCGGCGCGCTCGATCTGTTCCTGGTCTGGTGTGAGGGTGAGATGGGCGTTGCCCTGGCTATCATGCCAGGCCAGCGGCAGGCGGCTGCCGTCCACCGGTTTGCTGGTGCAGATGAACGGCAGGTAGACCAAGGGGTATTCCAGGCCCTTGGATTTGTGGATGGTCACCACTTTCACCAACTGCTCGTCACTCTCCAGGCGCAGGATCTGTTCTTCACCAGCCTGGCCGGAACTGGCCAGGTGCTCGGCCAGGTGGCGGATCAGCGCCTGTTCGCCGTCCAGTTCGCCGGCGGCCTGTTGCAGCAGCTCGGCCAGGTGCAGCAGGTTGGTCAGCACCCGCTCGCCATCGCTGCGGCGGATCAGCGTGCGCGGCAGCTGGAAGTCATGCAGCAGGTGCCGCAGCATCGGCAACACGCCCTGGCGCTGCCAGGTGTCGCGGTAACGGCGAAAACGCATGACCCAGTCTTCCCAGACCCGCTCGTCCTGGTTCAGGCGGTCCAGCGCAGCCAGCGACAGATCGAGGGTAAGGCTGGCCAGGGCGGCCTTGAGCAGGCGCTCCGAGTCGGGTTCGGCGCAGGCCTTTAGCCAGGCCAACAGGTCGTGGGCTTCCTGGGCGGCGAATACCGAGTCCTTGTCGGACAGGTACACACTGCGCACCTCGCGCGCGGCAAGCTCGGCGCGGACCATCTGCGCTTCATGGCCATCGCGCACCAGGATGGCGATGTCCGATGGCAGGCACGGGCGCAGTTCGCCCTCGGCATTCTGGAAACCAGCCGTGCCTTGCTGGCCGCCATTGAGCAAGGCGACGATATGGCTGGCGCAACTGGCTGCCAGCTGCTGCCGGTAAACGCTGCCGGAGACCGGCTCTTCGCTTTCCAGATGCCAGCATTGAAGGGCTGCGCAGGCTTCACCGTCGATCAACAGCTGCTCGCCACGGCCTTTGGCGCGGACCTCGATGAACGGCAGCGGGTTGTCATCAGCCTCGCGGAACAGAAATGCGCCACGCCCTGCCTCACGCGCCTCGGCCTGCAGGAACACTTGGTTGACTGCCGCGACCATGGCCTTGCTGGAGCGGTAGTTGGTGTCCAGGCTGTGCAGGCGCCCACTTGTGGCACGGCGGGCGGCGAGGTAGGTGTAGATGTCGGCGCCACGGAAGGCATAGATCGCCTGCTTGGGGTCGCCGATCATGAACAGGCCGGTTTCGGCGCGGTTTTCGCTGATCTGGTAGATGCGCTCGAAGATGCCGTACTGCACCGGGTCGGTGTCCTGGAACTCGTCGATCAACGCCACCGGGAACTGTTCGCGGATCAGGCTGGCCAAGCGCTCGCCGGCCTCGCTGGCAAGGGCTTGCTGCAGGCGCAGGAGCATGTCGTCGAAGCCCATTTCCGCACGCCGACGCTTCTCCACTTCGAAGCGTGCCGATACCCAGTTGGCGGCATGCTCGAGCAATGGGGCATCCGGGCTGTCCAGGGCTTGGAGCTGTTGCTGCAAGCTCTGCATGGCATTGAGGGCCGGGTGCTCGGGTGGCTCGCCCTTCCAGGCTTCGGCCATGCCCGCCGGGGTCAGGCGGGTAAAGCCGGTGCCCAGGTCGAGTTCCACCAATTGTTCGTCTGCGGCCCAGGCGCAGAGCTTGTCGAACCAGGGTTCGAAGTAACGGGCCTGCATCTTGCGGCCATCGACCTGTTTGGCGGCCAGTGCATCACGGCAGATCTGGCGCAACTCCTCGGCCCATTGCGCCCAAGGCGCCTTGAGCCGGGCCAACTGCTCGCCACGCTGCTGCAGCGATGCCTGGATCAATGCCGCCGGCTCGGGCCCGTCGTGCTGGGCGCGCACGCGACCGAACAGCGGACGGATCCGCGGCAGCAAGGCGTCGGGGCTGCCCCAGTGGCCACGCACCCAGGCCAGCGCGTCGCCTTGCATGCCGTAGCAGAAGCGCCGCCAGTAGTCGCGCATGACCTGGCCCAGCAGTTCGCTGTGGTCGGTTTCCAGGGTCTGGGTGAACAGACTGCCGCTGTCGAAGGCATGTTCGCGCAGCATGCGCTGGCACCAGCCGTGGATGGTCGATACCGCGGCCTCGTCCATCCACTGCACGGCGATTTCCAGGCGCCCGGCACAGCGTGGCCAGGTTTCTTCCGGGTAATCGTCACGCAGCTGGTGCAGCAGCGGGTCGGCCGCATCCAGCTCGCCACGGAAGAACCGCGCAGCTTCGGCCAGGCGGGCGCGGATACGTTCGCGCAGCTCTTTGGTGGCGGCGTCGGTGAAGGTCACCACGAGTATCTGCGGTGGTAGCAGCTCGCGGTCGAAGCCCTGCTCGCCACCGTGACCGAGGATCAGGCGCAGGTACAGCGCCGAAATGGTGAAGGTCTTGCCCGTGCCGGCGCTTGCCTCGATCAGCTGGCTGCCGTGCAGGGGGAAACTCAGTGCCAGGGGACGGTCCTGGGTCATGCGCCTTTCTCCGGGTTGCCCAGGGTCTGCCACGGGGCGTTGAACAATGGGCGGTACAAGGCTTCGCACCAGCCTTCGAAGGTTTCATCGGCGGTGAGCGCGGCAAAGTCGCGGAACTGCCGGGCCAGGGCGATGCTTTCACTGCGCTCGCCGAAGCTGGTGCGCTCGTCGCCTTCGTAGGCGCGGGCAGCAGCAGCCAGGGCTGTGTCGCTATCGTCCTGGGCCAGCCAGGCGAACGCGGTCTTGGCCGCGACCGGCAACGGCGCATTCATCGCCGCCTGGCGGGCTACCAACAGGTCGCCCAGCAATTGCGCCGCCTGCTCTTGCGGCAGTGGCGCAAGCAGCAGGGTCAGGTCGCTGGCCACCAGCGCGCTGTTATAGGGGTAGCCCGCCGCGCAGGCCGCCAGGTGCGTAACCCAGGGCGCGATCAGGCGGTGCCACTTGAGGGCGTTACGCCCGGCACTGATGGTGTTGGGTACGGTGGTGATGCTGAGCAGGCTCTGGTCATCCGCCTGGAACACCCGCCCCAGCCAGCCTTCGAGGCGATGCTGGCCGTGCTCGAAATGCACTGGCAATGCCCCCTCGACCAGCTGCGGCCAGCGTTGCAATAGCTGGCGGTGGCGTTGCAGCAGGTCTGGCAGGGGCTCCATCAGCTCGCGCTGCAGCAGTTCGCCGAAGCCGGCCAGTGGCAGCACGCCACAGGCCTGCAAACGCCGGGCCTGCGCCTGCAGGGCCTGTTCGGCATTGTCCGGCTCGGCCAGCGCTGCACCCAGCAGGCTTTCACTGGCGCCGTACCGTTGCAGGGTATCGAGGACGAAGGGTTCCTCGTCCGGGGTCGGTGCCTCCAGCGCTTCGAAGTACACCTTCAGACGCTGGCTGAAGAAATGCCGCACCGGGTGGCGCAGGAAGTCATTCAGCTGGGTCAGGCTCAAGGCCTCATCGTCATGGTATGGCGGCAGGCCGGGGTCAGCCTGCTGGTCCTCCTGGCCCTGCTGGTGCAACACCTGCCATTCGTGGGCAAAGCTGAACAGCGGGCTGCCCTTCTGGAAGTAGCGTGGGCTGAACGGTTGCAGCGGGTGCTCCTGGGTCAGTGCGTGCAGCAGTTGCTCGCCCGGTTCTGCTGGCTGCCCCTGCTCCGCGCCTGCCAGCTGCCAGCCGGCTGCAAGGTGATCGCGCAACTGGCCGATCAGTACCGAGGCCGGGCGTTCGCTGTTGTCGCGGATGCTGCGCCCGACCCAGCTGACATACAGCTGATCGCGGGCCGACAACAATGCTTCGAGCAGCAGGTAGCGGTCATCCTCACGGCGCGAGCGGTCACCGGGGCGGTAGTCGCTGGCCATCAGGTCGAAGTCCAGCGGCTGCTGGGCGCGGGGGTAATCGCCATCGTTCATGCCCAGCAGGCAGACCACCCGGAACGGGATGGCGCGCATCGGCATGAGGGTACAGAAGTTCACCGAGCCAGCGAGGAAGCGCTGGGACAACTTGCCCTGGTCGAGGCCCGACAGCCAGGCTTCGCGCACTACGGTCAGCGGTAATGGGTCTTGCAGGCCGACGGCCTCGCACACTTCAAGCCAGCTATCACGCAGATCCTGCAACTGCATCAGCAGGAACTCGTCGTGCTCGCCCTCGGCCAGGAAAAACACTTGCAGCAAGGCATGCAGGCGCTCGCCCCACTGGCTGACAGTGGCAGGCTCGGACAAGGCCTGGCCGGCCACTTCGAGGGCGTCCAGCAAGGCGACCAGCGGGCCGATCAGTGCCGCATCCAGGCCACCGATTTCATCGTAGGGTTCGATGCCGTCACAGGCCTCACCCACGCCGACGGCATAACCCAGCAGCATGCGCCGCAGGCCGAACCGCCAGCTGTTCTGTTCCAGCCCGGCGGGCAAGCCCAGGCTGGCCCGCTGCTCGGCATTGAGGCCCCAGCGGATGCCAGCCCCCTCGATCCAGCGGTGCAGCGTGGGCAGGTCGTTTTCGCGTATGCCGAAACGGGCGCGGACTGCTGGCACATCCAGCAGGTCGAGCACTTCGCTGACCGCGAAGCGGCTGTCCGGCAGCTTGAGCAGGTGTTCGAGGGCAATCAGCAAGGGTTCGCGGCCACGCTGGCCCTGGTCGGTCAGGGTGAACGGGATGTAGCGCGGATCGTTGCGCTGCAACTGGCCGAATACCGCACGAATATGCGGCGCATAGGTATCGATGGCCGGCAGCATGACGATCACGTCACGTGGGCGCAGGGTTGGGTCGGCGCTGAACCGGGCCAGTAACTGATCGTGAAGGATCTCCACCTCACGTTGCGGGCTGTGGGCGATGTGGAAGCGAATCGAGCGGTCCTTCGCCGGGTCGACTGGATGCCACTGCTCGCGGGTTTCTGCGAGCGGACGCAGTTCGAGGATGTCGTCCTGCAACTGATTGAGCAGCGTGGTGGGCGAGCCGTCACTGAACAGGTCGATGCGACCGTCGCTGAACACGCCCTGGTAACTGCCGGGGTCATCGTAGCTGTCGAGCAGGTTGATGTAGTCGCGGCCTTGTTTGCCCCAGGCGGCCAGCAAAGGGTGGGCATGCTGGTGCAGCGACTGGTCGTCCAGTTGCAAGGGCATGCCCTGCTTGCGTTGCTGGCGCTTGTACTGGTGGCGCAGCAGGTCCTTGTCGGCAACGATATCGGCCCAGTGATGGCGGCAGGGGTTGTGCACGCACAGCAGCACCTGGCTAAAGCGTGCCAGGCCGGCCAGTGCCTCGAGGGCCTGGGCTGGCAGCGAGGAGATACCGAATACGATCACCCGGGCCGGCAGACCGGCAGGAGCCTGCTCCAGGATGTTGATACGTTCGATGAAGCGTTGATGTACGCCGGCACGGCTCTGCGCCATGCCCTGCTCGCCAACATCCTCCAGCAATGCACGCCACAACTCGGCCTGCCAGCGGTTGCCCGGGGGCAGCGCCTTGCGCTCACCGCGAGCGGTGTTGAGGATGTGCTCGCCAGCGGCCCAGTCCTTGAGCCAGTCGGCGCGGTAGACCTGATACTGGTCGAACAGGTCGGCCAGGCGCTCGGCGAGCTGATAGCGCTTGCGCAGGTCGCTGTCGTCGGTGAGGAAGCGTCGCAACGGCTCGAAATGCGGGCGTTCGATCAAGGCCGGGAGCAGACGCATCAGACGCCAGGTCAGCGGTGCCTTGTCGAGCAGGGAGACTTCGGGAATTTCGTCACGGCCCAGCACGCTGCGGTACAGCTGCCACATGAAGCTGCCTGGCAGTTGCACGTCGATGGCGGCGGCAATGCCACAACCACCCTGGTCATCGTCCTGAGGGTCTTCGGCAAGGGCCAGTTTGAGCCATTGGGCGATGCCATTGCTCTGCACCAGGGCGATTTCGTTTTCCAGAGGTGCCAAGGGATAGCGACGCATCCAGCTCACCACCAGGCTGCGCAGGTCGTCGAGGCGGTTGCCGTGGACGATCATGAAGCCGGGTTGGAGGTGAGTGGTATTGGGCATCGGGAGGTCTCTGGCTGGCGCTGGGGATGAGGGGAAACGATATCACGTAGGTACCATACGGAGAGTATGGCGCAGTGCCATTAGCCGATTGACAAGGCATCGGTGGAACCCTGTTAGCGGCCTTGCGCCGTCTCTGTGGGAGCGGCTTTAGCCACGAAGCAAGCGACGCGGTGGATGGCACCGGCTATGCCGGTGTTCGCGGGTGAACCCGCTCCCACAGAGGAGGGTTGTGCAGGCCTGGGATTTTTTTGCCAGAAAGACAAAACCCCTACCTGCATGTGCAGATAGGGGTTTTGCGAAATGAATCTTGACGATGACCTACTCTCACATGGGGAAACCCCACACTACCATCGGCGATGCATCGTTTCACTGCTGAG